>Ga0209278_1002172_pt1 | contig 11145 bp, 11 predicted proteins | sample JI81BgreenDNA_FD_187504 | JGI IMG/M metagenome (GOLD analysis project Ga0209278, IMG submission 187504) | Wastewater effluent complex algal communities from Wisconsin, to seasonally profile nutrient transformation and Carbon sequestration -... | ecosystem: Engineered > WWTP > Effluent > Algae... | reverse complement strand
CGGTGACGTAGTTGATGGCCTTGGGGTCGATGCCGCTGGCCTCGACGCTGGCCTTCATCACGGTGCCTGCCAGCTCGGCCGGCTCGGTGTCGGCCAGGCTGCCGGCAAAGGTGCCGATGGCGGAACGAAGGGCGGAAAGGACGACGACGTCGCGCTGGCTCATGGGGGTCTCCTGCGGGTTGTGCAAACGGGGCGGCGGCATGCTGCCACAGCGGGTCTGGCGGGGGTTCTCTGGGCGCTGCCGGTTGGGCGCTTCCGATTGGGCGCCGCCCGGCTGGCGGCTGGCTGACAGGCCCGTGGCCGTCCATGCCGTCCCCGCACCAGGGGAGAGGCCGGGCGCCGGCATGACGCCCGCCTCACGCTGGGCTGCGCAGCATGGCGCCATCCCAACCCCACCCGGAGCCCCCCATGAGCGCCCTTCGCCTGCACCTGCTGCCCGCCACCGCCCTGGCCCTGCTGGCCGGGGCCGCCCAGGCCACCACCCTCACCTTCGAAGGCGTCGGCCCGCTGGGGCTGGGCTCGGGTGCGGGCTTTGGCGACCGCGTCACGGCAGCCGGCACCGGCGTCACGCTGGATGGCGGGGCCACGCCCAACGTGGTGCTGGACTTCGTGCCCACGAACAACGGCTCGCCCTTCAGCATCTGGAGCGCCGGCTACGGCAGCCTCGCGCATGCCCTGGGCCACGGCGCCTTCAACGTGAAGGGCTACATCGAGCTCACCCCCGATCCCGGCTGGGACGTGGTGCTGACCAACGTCGACATCGCCGGCTGGTCGGCCAGCAGCTACGCCGACAGCCGCATCCGCGTGGAAGACAGCGCCGGCACCCTGCTCTTCGACAGCGGCGTGTTCACCTTCCCGGCCAGCACCACCTTCCGCGGCTACCTGGCCGAGCCCATTCGCTCGTCGCTGCCGCTGCGGCTGCTGATCGACGACTTTGGCGACCTGGGCATCGACAACCTGCAGTTCAGCCAGGTGGCCACCATCCCCGAACCCGGCACCTGGGCGCTGTGGCTGGCGGGCATGGGCGTGCTGGGCACGCTGGCGCGGCGGCGCGCGGGGCGCTGAGGGCGCCGCCGGGTGCCGGTCACACCGGCACCCAGCCCAGCACCAGCAGCACCACGGCCGCCAGGCCCAGCAGGGCCAGCAGGTCGCCGCGGCGTTCGCGGCGGCGGCGCTCGGCACAGGCGGCGGCGTGCGCGGGCTCGAGTGGGGAGCGCAGCGGCTTCATGCGGCGGCCTCCGCCAGCCCCAGCGTGCGCGCGAACTGCGCCAGGCTGGGCCGCTCCACGAACAGGCAGGTCTTGTCGGCGCGCCGGCAATGGCCCTTCACGCGGCGGTAGGCCTCGTGGTTGAGGCAACCGGCCTGGCAGACCACGAGGTCGGCCGCGCCGAGCTGGCGGTCCAGCCGGTGCAGGCCCTGCTCGAGGCCGCCGTCGTGGAAGTCGAACTCGGCACCAGCGGTCTCGACCAGGCGGCGGTAGCGGTCCTGCGCGCCCGGCATGCCACCCACGCAGAGGATGCGGCGGCCCTGCAGCACCGGCGCGCAGGCGGCGCGGGGCGCGGCCCCTGCTGCGGGCCGGGCGGGCTGCGCGGCCGTGGGCGCGGGGGCTGCGGGCGGGGTGGCGGCGATGGGTACCACCCGGCGCGGCGGCACGACCGGCGGCACCAACGGCGACACGGCCTGCACCGGGGCCAGCGCCACGGCCGACGGCCCGGAAACCGGTGCGGAAGCCGCCGCCTGCCGCAGCGCCGCGCACTCGCCGCGCAGTCGCGCCAGTTCGCGTGCCTGGGCCTCGCGCTCGCGCGCCCAGGCCGCCTGCTCGTGCTGGAGGCGCAGCTGCAGGGTGTCGGCCTCGGCGCGGGCCTGCAGCAGGCTCTGCTGGAGCGTGGCTTCGGCCGTGCTGCGGCCATGGGCGGCACGGGCCTGGGCAAAGGCCCAGCCGCGCAGGTCGATCAGCACGCCGTCGTCGAGCGTGGCGCCCAGCGGGTGGGTGAGCAGGGCCCAGGCGGTGCCGGGCACGTCACTCCCGTCGAGCGCCTGGCGCCAGGCCTCGCGCAGGGCCTCGGGCTCGCGCAGCGCCACCACGCGCGCCAGCACGGCGGCGTGGCGCTGCGCCAGCTGCGCCTGCACGGCCTCGGCCACGGGGTTGCGGCTGCCGAGGTCACACAGCACGCTGGCCAGCACGTCGGCGTCGGCACCGCCCAGCGCCACGCGCACGCGGTGCAGGCGCGCCAGGGCCTGCTCGGCCGTGCGGCGCAGCGTGGCCGGCGGCAGGCCGAGGCCGACGACGAAGGCGCGGTGCTCGGCCGGCAGCTGCCACAGGCGGCGGCGCCGGGGGCGGGCGGCAGCGGGCGGCGGCGGGGTGTCGACGCGGTGTGCCTCGACATCGCGGCCGGGGCTCGGAGGGCGGTGGTTCATGACTGCGTGAGCGCAAAGCGCACCGGAAACTCGACCCAGGACTCGACCGCGGTGTCGCCTTCGAAGGCGGGGCGGAAGCGGCAGCTGCGGGCCTTGGCCAGCGCCGCTTCGTCGAACAGGCGCCAGCCGCTGCTGCCCAGCAGCTGCACCTGGCGCGCGCGGCCGTCGCTGCCCACCTGCACACGCAGATGCACCAGGCCTTCGATGCCGCGCTCGCGCAGCGCCAGCGGGTGCGGCACGTCGGCGCAGCCGGCGTGGCCGGCCGGGGTGCGGCGGGGGGCCGCGGGCGCAGCCGCCGTGGGTTGCACGCTCGCGAGGGCCAGGGTGGGGGCCGTGTCGGGCGCCGGGGCGGGGGCGTTGCCGGTGTCGGCGGGCGCCGGGGTCGCGGGCCGCGCCGCCGCGCCGTCCAGCGGCCGGGTGGTCTCGGCGCGCAAGGCCTCGGCCCGCGGCAGCTCGGGCACGGCCAGGGCGGGTGCGGCCGGGGGCTGCGCCGCAGGCCGCAGCGCGGGGCGCAGCGCAGGCGGCTCGGGTGGCGGCTCGGGTGGCGGCTCGGGTGGCGGCCCGGCCAGCGCCAACAGCTGCGCCACCAGCACCGCGGGAGGGCGCGTGCCGGCCGGGTCGAGCGCCAGCGACTGCGCCCAGGCCACGGCCAGCAGCGCGGCGTGCGCCGCGGCCACGAGCCCCAGGCCCCAGCCGTGTGCGGGCCGCCGGGGCGCCATCACGCCACGGGCTCCTGCGCCGGGGCCGGCGCCGCCGCGCGGCGCACGAGCACGCCCACGCGGCCGTCGTCGCCCTGCACGGCCTGCAACTGCACGCCGAACAGGCGCGCCAGCGCGGGCAGCGCCTGGCGGTCGGCCGGCAGGTCGTGCAGCAGCCGGCCCTGCTGCACCAGCCACAGGCGCTCGAAGCCGGCGAGCGCCTGGTTGAGGTCGTGCACGATGGCCACGAGGGCGTGGCCGCGCTGGCGCGCGAAGTCGCGCAGCACGGCCAGCAGCTCCAGCTGCAGGCCGGGGTCGAGCGCGGCCAGGGGCTCGTCCACCAGCAGCAGGCCGCCTTCCACGTCCCAGAGCTGGGCCAGGGTGCGCGCCAGCTGCACACGCGCCTGCTCGCCGCCCGACAGTGTGTCGAAGCGCCGCCCGGTCAGGTGGCCGGCGTGCGCGGCGGCCAGCGCGGCGGCCGTGATGCGCTCGCGCGCCGCGTCGGGCTCCACGGCAAAACGGCCCAGCTGCACCACCAGCGACGCGGCCATGGCAAAGGCCACGGCGTGCTGCTGCGGCAGCACGGCGCGGCGGCGTGCCAGCGCGGCGTGGCGCCAGTCCGTGAGCGGGCGGCCGTCGAGCCGCACGGTGCCGGCCGCGGGCGTGGTCTGGCCGGCCATCAGCTTGAGCAGCGTGCTCTTGCCGGCCCCGCTGGGGCCCAGGATGGCCACGCACTCGCCGGCGGCGAGGCCCAGGTTGAACGGGCCGAAGGCCTGCGCGCCCAGGCGCAGCGCCGCGCCCTGCAGTTGCAGCAGCGGCGTCACGCGTGGCCCCCTTGCTGCCGCGCCACGCCGCGCAGCAGCAGCAGGAAGGCCGGCGCGCCAATGAGCGCGGTGAGGATGCCCACCGGCACCTCGGCCGGGATGGCCACCAGCCGCGCCAGCGTGTCGGCCACCACGAGCAGCAGCGCACCAGCCAGCGCGGCCAGCGGCAGCACGAGGCGCTGGTCGGCGCCCGCCGCGCCGCGCACGAGGTGCGGCGCCATCAGGCCGATGAAGCCGATGAGCCCGCACCAGGCCACGGCCAGCGCCGAGAGCAGCGCGATGCTCACGATGAGCACCCCGCGCAGGCGCGCCACGTCCACGCCCACGTGGGCGGCGGCGGCCTCGCCCAGCGCCAGCGCGTTGAGCGCCGCCGCCAGCCGCCGCCCCTGCCACAGCGCCAGCGCCACGGCCAGCAGCAGCACGCCGGCCACCGCCCAGGTGGCACCGGCCAGCGAGCCCAGGGTCCAGAAGCTCAGGCTGCGCAGCTGCTCGTCGGTGGCGATGAAGGTGCACAGGCCGACCACGGCCATGGTCAGCGCGTTGAGCGCCAGCCCCGTGAGCAGCAGCCCGGCCACCGAGCCCGGCGTGAGCCAGCGCGCCACCTGGTGCAGCAGCGCCACCACGCCCAGTGCGCCGCCAAAGGCCGCCAGCGGCAGCACCCAGGGCCGCCAGCCGGCCGGCACGCCGCTGGCCGCGGCCGCGAACACCGTGAGCACCAGGGCCACGGCGCAGACGGCGCCGCTGGTCACGCCCAGCAGGCCGGGGTCGGCCAGCGGGTTGCGGAACAGGCCCTGCGACAGCGCCCCGGCCACGCCCAGCGCCGCGCCCACGGCGGCGGCCAGCAGCGCACGCGGCACACGCAGCTCCCACAGCACCTGGGCGCTGCCGCTGCGCTCGGCCGCGAAGGCCTGCCCCCAGTCGGCCACCGACACCTTCACCGCGCCCAGCGAGGTGGCGGCCAGCAGCGCCAGCGCCAAGGCCAGCACGAGCAGCACGCCCAGGCGCAGAGCCGGATCGGCGTCGGCCGCGGCCAGCCGCACCGGCGGCCGCAGCGTGTGCTCAGGCGCGGCCATGCAGCAGGCCTGCGAGCTGTGTCACCGCCTGCGGCAAGCGCGGGCCGAAGCCCAGGAGCAGCAGCGCGTCCAGGGCCACCACGCGGCGCGCGCGGCCGGCGGGCGTGGCCGCCAGGCCCGGGGCGCGCAGCAGGCCGTCGACACCCCCCGCGGCCTGCAGGCCCTGGTCGGTGCACAGGATGAGCTCGGGCGCCGCGGCGATGGCCGCCTCGGGCGAGAGCGGCTTGTAGCCCGTGGTGTCGGCGAAGGCGTTGGCGCCACCGGCCAGGCGGATCATCGCGTCGGCCCCGGTGTCGCGCCCCGCGATGCGCACCTGCGCCATGCTGTGCGAGAGCACGAACAGCACACGCGGTGCCGCCGCGCCGGCGCGGCGTGCGGCCACCTCGGCCATGGCCGTGGCCCAGTCGGCCTGCAGGCGCTGCACCAGGCGCCGGCCCTCGGCCTCGCGCGCGGTGAGCGTGGCCACGCGCTGCGTGGCCGCCAGCAGGCCCTCGATGCGGTGGTCCAGGTCCAGCCGCTCCATGGCCAGGCGCGTGGCGGCCAGCTGGGCCAGCACGGCTGGCGGGCCGGCGTCGGCACCGTGCAGCAGCAGCGTGGGCCGCAGCGAGAGCACACCCTCGGCCGAGAGCGTGCGCGAATAGCCCACGCTCGGCAGCTTCTGCGCCGCCGCCGGGAACAGCGAGGTGGTGTCCACGCCCACCAGCTCGCCCTCGGCGCCCAGCGCGTAGACGATCTCGGTGATGGCCCCGCCGGCACTGACGATGCGCCGCGGCCCGGCCACGCCCTGCGCGCGCAGCGTGAGCGCCGGCCACGCCAGGGCGGCCGCGGCCAGCGCGGCACGGCGGTTCAGCAGGCGGCGCATGTGCCCTCCTCGGCCCAGCCGGGCTCGGCCACGAGGCGGCCGGTGATGGTGCGCCAGGCCGCCAGTTCGGGCCGGCCGGGCTTGCGTTCGCCAAAGAACATGGCGATGGTCTCGCCCGCGGCGTCGAACAGCTCCAGGCTCGTGACCACGCCGTCGGCCGTGGGCTTGCGCACCACCCACGCGCTGGCGATGTGGTCTTCGCGCAGGTGCAGGTTGAAGCCGGGGTCGAGCACGTTGAGCCAGGGGCCCAGCACCTGCACACGCTGCACGGGCCCGGTGTGGATCTGGATCATCCCGGGGTTGCCGACGAACACCATGATGGGCGTGCCGTGCTGGGCCGCGGCCTGCAGCAGCTCGCGCGCGGCGGCGCCGGCGCCGGCCTCCACGGGCTGCACGAAGCGCGGCTCGGCCAGGCGCAGCGCCTGCACCCGGCCCAGGCGGTGGCGCTTGAGCAGCGCGAAGAACTCGTGCGTGTCGCGCAGTGCCGCCCAGTCGGCGCGGAAGGCCGCCACGTCGACCTCGGCATCGGGCCGCTCGGGTTCGGCCGCGGCGGCGGGCTGCACCAGCAGGCCCGGCTGCTGCGCGGGCGCGGCAAAGTGCTGCAGCAGCATGTCCCAGGCCACGAGGTCGGTGCCGGGCCTGGCAAACACCTTGTGCACGGCCGTGCCGCTGGCGTCGAAGAACTGCAGGCTGCGCGCGGGCGCCACCTGCGCATCTGCACTGGCCACCTCGTGCACCGCAAAGCCGTGCGCCCAGGCCTTGTAGAACACACGCAGGTCGATGTCGGGGCCCAGCACCAGGCCCACGGGGCCCTCGCCGCTGACCTGCTCGTAGCGGCCGGTCTTCTCGTGCACGCAGCTGGCGTTGCGCGTGAGCGCCATCACGCGGCCCAGCGTGGGCAGCGCGGCCATCAGCGCGGGCCACGGCGCCTGCAGCCGCGTGGCGGCCAGGGCTGGGCGGCCCGGCGTGGGCACCGGCTGGCCCACGTGGGCGGCGATGAGCTCGCCCTCGCTGACGCCCAGGGTGCTGGCGATGTCGCGGTGGCGCTGCGCGCCGGCTTCGCGGGCCTCGCGGTAGCCCTGGCGCAGGGTGGCGGCGTCGGGGGTGCGGGCCGGCGGGTGCAGGCGGGTCGGGGCGTCGATCATGGGTGGGCCTCTCGGGGGTGGGGGTTCAGAAGTCCAGCCGTGCCGTGATCGACACGCTGCGGCCGGGCGCCGTGAAGGCGTCCTGGATGGGGCTGGTGGACGACAGGCCGCGCACGTCGGACCAGCGCCAGTAGGTCTCGTCAGTGGCGTTGTCCAGCGCCAGGTGCAGCGTCAGCGCGCGCGTGGCCTTCCAGCTGGCGCCGAGGTCCAGCGTGGTGTAGGACGGCGGCGCAAAGCTGGGGGGCGTGGGCGGCGTGGGCGGCGCGGGCAGCGGGATCTCGCCAGCGTCCTTGGCCTGCACGCTCAGCAGCGAGGCCCGCCAGGTGAAGGCGCCGCGTTCGTGCTCCACGCCCAGGCTCAGCTTGGCCGGCTCGATGCTGATCAGCGGGCGCTGCACACCGGCGCGTTCGCTGTCACCGCGGGCGCTGGCGACGGCGGCCTGCAGCCGCCAGGCCGGCGTGGGGCGCCAGCCCAGGCGCGCCTCGGCGCCGCGGATGTGGGCCTCGGCGAGGTTGATGAACTGGAACACCGCGGGGTCGGCCGGCGTGAAGGAGCCGCCCACCGTCTCCTGGCTGATGAAGTCGCGGTAGCGGTTGTCGTAGGCCGCGAGCTGCCAGGTGAAGGCGCCGCGGGCGCCGCGCAGGCCGATCTCGATGCTCTCGGCGCGCTCGGGCTTGAGGCTGGGGTTGCCGATGCTGCGGTAGCCCGAGGCGGCGTTGGTGAAGCCGTTGTTCACCTGGTCGGGCGCCGGCGCGCGGAAGCCGCGCGACCACTGGGCGTAGGGGCGGAGCGCGTCGGACACGCGCCACACCACGCCCAGCCGCGGCGTCACGGCCTGGTCGGACAAGGCGACCACGCTGCTGGCGGTGTAGCCGGTGGCGTCGGGCTCGAGCTCATAACGGTCGAAACGCAGGGCCGGGATCAGCTGCACGGCCCCGCCCTCGCCGAGCTCGATCTCGCTCTGCACGAAGGCGCCCAGCAGGCGGTAGGTGGTGTCGGGGAAGGGCTTGGACGGGAAGGTCTCGCCAAACGGCGGTACGGTGCCGTCGCGCGTGGCGCGGATCCGGTTCTCGCTGGCGTCCAGACCCGCGCTCAGGCGCTGCGGCACGGCGCCCGACAGCGTGGCGATGGCCTGGGCGCTCAGGCCCACCAGGCGCTCGCGGTACACGCCCTCGCGCAGGCGGTCGGAGGCCGTGAGCCGGTCTTCGGACGCCCATTGCTCGATGCGCGTGTCCTGGCCGTACAGGCGCAGCTCGGCCTGCTGCACGATGGCGGCGTTGAGGTCGTCGAGCTTCCAGTCGAGTGCCACGCGCTGGCGTTCCTGGCGGTCGCGCGCGTCGAGGTCGATCACGGCGGTGGCGGCCGGCGCGGGCGCCGGGGCGGCGCGGCCCGAGATCACCTCCATGCTCGTGCTGCGGCGCACGGCCTCGAGCGTGAGGCCCAGCGACTGCGCCGGGTTCAGCGCCATGCGCGCCTTGGCGAGCACGCCGGTCTGCGCCAGCTCCAGCGGGTTGGGGGCGGTGCGGCGCACGTCGGGGCTCTGGTTGCTGCCCTGGTTGTCGAGCTCGTGGCCCTGGCGGCGGCTGGCCAGCGTCAGCCACTGCAGGCCGCCGCTGCGGCCGGCGAGGGCGGCGGTGGCGGCGGCCGAGTCGTCCACGCTGTGGCCACCCAGGCGCACGAAGCCGGCGCGCGTGCGGCCGCCGGTGAGCAGGTCGGCCGGGTCCAGGGTGCGCAGGGCCAGGGCGCCGGCCAGTCCATCGCTTCCCCAGCTGGCGCTGGCCGGGCCGCGCAGCACCTCGGCCTGGGCCAGGGCGTCGATGAACAGGGTGTCGAGCCGGCCGCTGGCAAAGGCGCCGAAGCTGAAGGCCTGCGGCGCGCGCACGCCGTCCACCAGCACCAGCACCTGGTTGCCCTCGAGGCCGCGGATGTTGATGCCTTCGTTGCCGGCCCGGCCGGCGTTGGAGCCGGCGGCCGTGAAGCGCACACCCTGCTGGCGCACGACCAGGTCCACCTCGGTGCGGAACAGGTCCTTGAGGTCGCGCGCGCCGCGGGCTTCGGCCTCGGCGGCGGTGGTCACCGTCACCGTGGCGGGCACGGCGTCGGTGCGGCGCTCGGTGCGCGTGGCGGTGTTGGTGACCTCGGGCAGCGGCGTGGCGGCCGGGGCCGGGGCGGTGGCCGTCTGGGCGTGGGCGGGTGCGGTGCTGGCCAGGGCCGCCAGGGCGGCCAGGGTGCTGAGGCGGAAGGGGGCGTCGGTGATGGCAGACACGTGGTGAACAACCCTCGGCGGGGTCGGGTTCGGCACGTGCTGGCTGGCTCGATCGCGCGCGTCTGGCGAGGCTGGCCGTGCGGTTGGCGTGAGCGGGGGCTTACTTGGTGAGGATGAGCTTCCCGAGCGAGGTGCGCCGCAGGCGGTAGACCTGCTGCTGGTGTTCGATCTCGATCTCCACCGCGGGGCCTTCGAACAGCTGCTCGCTGCGGATGCGGCGCAGTGCAGCCCCCGACACCGGGTGGGTCGCGCTGGCAGCCGGGGCCGGGATGGCCGTTGGGCACGCGGTGGCGTGCTGAGCGGGGGTGGCGGGAGTCGACATTGAAAAGGACTTTAATGCGAATCGTTCGTATTTACAAGACCTGGGTGCGTTTCAGGGACTCTGGCGGGACTCGACCCTCTGGTCTGCCAGTCGTACTTTTTTTCCCAGCGCGGTCGCGGCAGGCGGTGCCCCTGGCCGGCGCTGGATGGGGCGGTCGGCCCTGCGGGCCGACCGCTTCAACTCACGCCGCAGCCCCCACCCGCACTGCCCTTTGCCGCGCGGTGCAACACATGCGAAGGGCAGAAATGGGCCGACAGCAGCCCTCGCAACCCGCCGGCCCCCCGCCTTCAGCCAGGATGACCCATCAACAGCTGCGCCACCACCGCCACCGCAATCACCCCCGGCTCCTTGCCGCGCAGCCCGGGCAGGCCGATGGGGCAGCTCATGCGCGCCAGCAGCTCGGGCGACACACCGCGCTCCGCCAGCCGGCGCTCGAACTTGGCGCGCTTGGTGGCGCTGCCGATGAGGCCGAAAAAACCGAAGTCGCCGCGCGCCAGGATCTCGCGGGTGATGGCGAGGTCGAGGTCGTGGCTGTGCGTGAGCACGAGGAAGGCGTCGCCCGGCGCGGCCGCCGCCACCTCGGCCTGCACGGGCTCGGCGCACACGCGCTCGATGTGCGGCGGCAGGGCCACGGCGGGGAACTCGGCCTCGCGCTCGTCGACCCAGCGCACCTGGCAGGGCACGGCGGCCAGCAGGTTGACGATGGCGCGGCCCACGTGGCCGGCGCCGAACAGGTGCAGCCGGAAACGCGGCGACGGGCCGGCCCATTGCGTGGGCGGGTCGCTGGCCAGCGCCGTGTAGCGCAGTACCAGCGCACCGCCGCAGCACTGGCCCAGGCTGGGGCCGAGGGCCATGCGCTGCGCCTCGGGCTCGGCCGTGCCGGCGGCCAGGCGCGCGCGCGCCCGCTCGATGGCCTGCAGCTCCAGGTGGCCGCCGCCGATGGTGCCCACCACGGTGTCGGCCGCCACCAGCATGCGCGTGCCGCTTTCGCGCGGCACCGAGCCCATGTGGTCGGACACGGCCACCACCACCGCGGTGCGGCCGGCGGCGGCCCAGGCCTCGGCGGCCTCGCGCACGGGGTCCCAGGCGCAAACGTTCATGGGCTCAGGCGCAGGCGCCCTGCCCCGCGCGCACGGCGGCCACCGCACGCAGCACGGCCTCGGGCGTGGCGGGCGCATCCAGCGGCGGGCACACGGCGTGGCCGCCCACCGCCGAGACGGCGTGGCGGATGGCCAGCAGCACGCTGATGGGCAGCAGCAGCGGCGGCTCGCCCACGGCCTTGCTGCGGTGGATGGCATCGACGCGGTTCGGCGCGTCGAACAGCGTGGTGCGGAACACCGCCGGCGCATCGTTGGCCGTGGGGATCTTGTAGGTGCTGGGCGCGTGTGTCATCAGCAGGCCGGCGCGCGCGCTGCCGTCGTCGGGGTGCCACACCAGCTCTTCCATGGTGAGCCAGCCCATGCCCTGGATGAAGGCGCCCTCGACCTGGCCGATGTCCAGCGCCGGGTTCAGGCTCTGGCCCGCGTCGTGCACGATG
>Ga0209278_1002170_pt1 | contig 11146 bp, 6 predicted proteins | sample JI81BgreenDNA_FD_187504 | JGI IMG/M metagenome (GOLD analysis project Ga0209278, IMG submission 187504) | Wastewater effluent complex algal communities from Wisconsin, to seasonally profile nutrient transformation and Carbon sequestration -... | ecosystem: Engineered > WWTP > Effluent > Algae... | reverse complement strand
GCTGAAGATCGCCGCAACGCTCACCGCAGGACGAAAGGTCGTGTTTCTGGTGCCGACGCTTGCGCTGGTCGACCAGTTGCGCGACGATCTCGCCGACAGCTTCCCCGAAGGCCTGGCAGACTATGAGGTTTCCACCGACGGTGACCTGACCTCGCTCATCGCCGGCCCCGAGCTCAAGTCCATCGAAGTCATGACACCCGAGCGGTTTCTGGCGGTCCTCAGTTTTGTCGACGCTGACACGAGCGAAATCGGCCTGATCGTCTTCGACGAGTGCCACCTGCTCAGCCCGCATGGTGGTGGCTCGCGGAGCACCGACGCCATGCTCTGCCTGCTGCATGCGATGAAGCGTGCGCCCGATGCCGACCTGCTGCTGCTCTCGGCCATGCTGCGCAACGCCAATGAGGTTGCCAACTGGTTGACCGAGCTTACCGGTCGGCCTTGCGAGGGCATTTCGGATCCGTGGAAACCGAGCAGGCAAGCGCGCGGCGTGGTGGTTTATCCGCAAGCCGAGGTCACCCGGGCGACACGAATTGTTCGCGCCAAGGCTCGCGCTCGGGCGCTTGGACAGAACTATGATGCGCCGCCACTTCTCGCCCATCCATTCGCGCTGTTCGGGCTCCACAATGCGTGGGCGCGCAACCTGCCGGCGGATTATCGGCTGGTGCGGCTGTCAAGCGACACGATCGAGCTTTCTCACGGGACCAATCGTGCCGCGCCCAATTCGAACAAGGTTGGCGCATCGCTTGCCTGTAGCGCCGCACGGGTGGGGCTCAAGACGATCATGTTCGTCCAGCAGGCCGATCATGCGCCTTCGACCGCCAGAAGCCTGTGCGCTGGACTACCGCCCCCCGCCGACTTGACCGAAACCGAAAACGGCCTGTGGCTCGATATCGTAGAGGAGCTCGGCGGTGCGCAGCGCTCGCTGATCGTTCCGACGGCACCTGCCTTACCGCATAATGGCGATATGATAGCGCTGGAGCGCCGTCTGGCTGAAACGCTGTTTCGCAAGACCGGGGGACCCGATGTTATCGTGGCGACCCCCACTCTTGCGCAAGGCATGAACCTGCCCGCCCAAGTCGCAATCCTTGCCGGCACCATGCGTCATGACGATGCGGGGCGAGAACCGCTCAAGAACCACGAGATATTGAACGCAGCTGGACGCGCGGGACGCGCTGGCCATCTTGCTAACGGGACCGTGCTGCTCATTCCGGAGCCGGTTGTGGCCTTTGAAGCCGCGGGCCACCCCACTCAGGAAGCATTCGGTATGCTCGAGGCACTCCTCCCGCTGAACGACCAATGCCTTGATATAGATGATCCACTGACTCGCCTGCTCGACAGCATCTTGGCGGGCGACCTGCAACATGCCGATGTACGATATTTTATGAGCAGGCTGCGCGCCGGTGAAGAAGACGACGTCGCCGTCGATCGGGCGGTGGACATGATGGGCCGGTCGTTCGCCGCCTTCCGTGCGCGCCGCGCGGGCGAGAACGCCGAACTTGAGGCCAAATTGACGGCGCTCAAGGCCGCGCTCGAAAACGAAGCTGCGATCGCAGCCGGTCCGGTGATGAAGGTCGCGGCCTTTACCGGACTCGCTGCCGAACCGCTGACAGCGATTGTCGCCCGGATCGAGGCCGATATAGATGCTTTGCCGATTACCGCGACGCAGTGGCTCGACTGGCTGATCGACTTCTTCGTTGCCGAGCGGGCCAATTATGAACTGCTTCTCGGGAAGGATACCGAGACTGTGAAAGGAATCACGCGGGGCCGAAAGACCGGCGGGCCGGTTACCGATGACGAGCTCGCGCGCCTAAAGGACGCGATGCGAGCGTGGATGGGCGGCCTGCCTTTTGATGCTATCGAGCGCACGCTCGGCGTGGCGGAAGAACGCATCGGCACATGCAAGCGCAGCCGCGATCTCGTCCTAAGGCTCGCGAACAGGACGCTCTACATGATCGCGACGGCTACTTCGGAGCTAGCGCGTGAGATGTTGGTGCGATTGGACAAGGAAAGCGCCAATCCGGCCGCGCTGGAAGTGCTCGGCGTCGCGATCCGGAAGGGCATGGACTCGCCCGACAAGGTCGCTTTCTCCTATCTGTCGCCAGCGTTGCGCACCCGCATCGCGATTCACCGCGAGTATGCCAATAGGTTCCCGGCGCGTCCGCCGGCAATGGGTCAGGACTATCAGGCGGTGCTAAATAGCCTCGACGCCGCGATGGCGTTTGGCCCGCTGCCTGACGGAGCAGGCCTGACCTGACCGTGATGCGCGATATGGTGCCCGACCCCTCGCTGGTTAAACGGGCGCGCTTCCCAACATGTGCGGAAGAACAAACCCTCCATCCCTACTACGACGATTACACCGAGCAGCAGTGGATCTTCGCCCAGCTCGATATCGAAGGGCCGCCCGTCTTGGTTTTTCACGTCGATGCACCGGCACACTGGACGCAGATCGACAGGCTCCGGGCAAAGCGGCACTTCGATGTCGTCAAACTCGGGGTTAGCTACACCTCGAATGCCAATGACGACCTGATCCCGCTCCGCGGCCACCTCACGACAATCGCAGCGACCAAGGGAGCGGGTGGCGTGCAGGCTTATCTGGCCGAGGAACAGGCGCGTTATGCAGATCGGCTCAACAGCTGGCAGCATGTCATGTTTCAGACCTTAGCCGCCAGTCCATGGTTCATCGGCGGCGGATATCTCCAGATTCCCGACTGATACGAAGCGATCCCAACCGGGGCGACTTAAAAGATGATGTGGTGGCATCGAAAACAGGATTCGGGAGCGTAGCAGTCGAGTTCTCGGATGGAATGCGAAGACAGGCCGCGGCTCCAGCAGATGATCTAGGGTTGGTTGCGGATTGGCTCGCACTGGTCATCAGATGAAACGGCATAGCTGTGTCGAGGTTACCCCTCTTCCGACACCTCAAGGAACAGCCGGACGAGCTCAGTGTTGATGTAATAGTTGTGCTTGCCAGCGCGCTGCTTCAGCACGAAGCCGTGCTCCGCTAGCGCATCGAGGTATTTTGCTGCTGTCTGCCGGGCTTTCAGACCGAGGTCCCGCTGGACGTACTCAATGCGCGTGTAGGGATGCCGGAACAGATTGTTGAGCAGCTCCTGACTATAGAGCCGCGGCAGCTCGTCACGCATTCTGTGTTTGGCCCGGGCCATCTGGTCACGGATCCCTTCGACGATGCGAAGCGTGGTGGCTGCCGTCTCGGCGACACCCTCGAGCATGTAGATCACCCAAGCTTCCCATGCCTCCTGCGCCCCGCCGCTGTCGCGCACAGCCTGAAGCAGGCGGTAATAGTCGGCCTTGTGCCGCGTCACGTGGCGGGAAAGGTAGAGGACAGGAATATCGAGCAGACCGGTGCGCGTCAGATAGAGGACGTTCAGGATGCGGCCAATGCGCCCGTTCCCGTCGGGGAAGGGGTGTATGCTTTCGAACTGATGATGGATCAGCGCCATCTTGATCAGAGGATCAAGGCCGCTCAACGTGTCATCGTTCACGAAGCGCTCGAGCGCGGTCATTTGCGTGACAATGTCCCGCGCGTCCTGTGGCGGGACATAGACGATTGCCCCCGTCCGGTCATGCTTGAGGGCAGTGCCGGGGGTCACCCGAAACCCGTCGTCGCGCCCCTTCAGGAGCCTGAACATGTCGATGAGAACGGAATTGGGGATCAAACCCCCAGTCTCCTGTATCCGGGCATAGCCGAGCCGCAAGGCGTCGCGGTAGAGCGCCACCTCTTTGGAGGCAGGCGATTGCGGGTCATCAGGAAAGAGGTCCGCCTGAAAAAGCTCGTCCTGGGTCGTGACTATGTTCTCAACTTCGGACGATGCCTTTGCTTCCTGAAGGGCAAGGGTGTCGATCAGGATCCCCTGATTGGGGATTGTTCGCGCCTGCCCCTTCAGGTCGGCAAGAGCCCGACTGGCGGCATTGAGCGCCTTCAGGATGGGCACCGTCTCAAGGTCTATACCCGGAGGAAGTGGTGGGATGATGTAGGTCGGCGCTAACATGACACTCGCAACGTGTTAAAGAAAATGCGATTGTCCTAACACGACAATGCCCACATGTCAGCGTTCTGCCAATCGCGGTTACGCGAAACATGCACTCGAGCCCACTGTCAGGCAAATCGTCGTGTCATGCTTCTGGGGCCTCATCGCCTTGCCGTACTTGTTTTCTCAGGCTTCGGGCAACCCGCCCCACCAGAGCTTCATCTTGTGCTCTGCGCTCCTGACATAGCAGGCCTGCTCTATCTCATCGGGCCGTAACCGGTGCCCGCGCTGACAACTGTCGCGGCCGCGGCGTCGCTCAGGGCTGTCCCGGAGCCGCCCCGGCGGCGGCCTTCGCCTTGGCTTCGGCTGAACGAAAGTCGCTGACCCGCTCGACGATTGCCAACAGTTCGGCAAGGTCGGTCTCGCCGGGCTCACTGGCGAAAAGCGGGCAACCGTTTCCGGGGCCGACCGCAAAGCCGACCTTGCACGGCGCGTCGTTCTTCTCGATCCAGAACTGCCGATCGTCCTTCGCGGGACCCGCTTGGCGGCCTTGGGGATCAAGCCGGCGCCAATACGCCTCGATCGGCTCGTTGTCGAATGCATAGGCGTCGCCGCCGCCGCATATCACCCGCTTGCAGTCGGCGCTGCAGACCTCGGTCGTCTCGTAAAGCAGCGTGCTCAGGACGGGCTCCAGCAACGCAAGCCGCACCTGGCCAGGGTAGGGCGCGCCATCGCTGTTCTGCAGCTGCGCTTCGATCATCTCGGCAACGTCCTTTGCGCTGATCACACGAAGCGTCGCTAGCACGAGATAGGCAATCCCACGAATCACTGGCTCCTGATCGATCCCGCCGCGCAGCGCGCGCCCAAACAGGTACGGGAGGTTCGCGGTCGCGAGGCTGAGCGTTTCGAACATAGCTTGCGGCTCGCATGCCACGCCCCAGGGGCGGTCGCCGATCCGACCATGGGCGAATTCAGAGACGACGAGCGCGATGCGCTCAAGCGGCCCGATAGCGAGATCCTCGCGCGTGTCCCAGAAGGTCTGAAGCGTTCTCGGCGACGTATAGTCGAACCGATTCCAGAAACCCTCACGGGCGACTTCCAGATGACCCGCGGTGCTGAGCGCTTGACTGAACAAACGAAAGACGGCGTTAGGATGCTGCGCGAGCATACGTTCGAGCGAGGACTTATCCCACAACTTGACCCGCGGGTGTGGGTGTGACTTCTGCCACTGCTTGACCCAGTCGCGGGTCGGATTGGAGAAGCCGGTGTTGGTTACCACGACCAGATAGGCGAGATCGTCCTGCGCGAGCGCATTGTTACATGCCGCCTTGACCGTGTCGGCTTCAACCGTGCCGCTGCGCCCCTTGCATTCGATCCACCATCGCTGGCCTTCCATCTCGCCATCGGGCGAAGGGGAGAAGAACCAAGCTTCGAGATCGCGTCCGCCGTCGGAGGTCCCCGCGCCGATGCCGCCGACACGCCACTCCAAGTCCTTGGCTCCGAGCGAATCCATTAGCCAATAGACGCATTCTTCCAGATCGTGGCCTTTGAGGCGCTCGAACGGAATGGCCGATGGCAGCACCCAGCGCGCCACAGCCTTGCTCGAGTCGGACGGAGGGCTGCTCATCGCGGCGCTGGCCAGTCGCCGGCCACGGCCATGGATTGCCGATCAGTCGCATCGCTCGGAAGCTGGAGCGCGATGCGCCAAGGATCGCAGGTATGCGCGGACTCAAACTCGAGACGCTGCAAGCCCTGTCGGTCCTTCTCGCCGTACTCGACCTTGGCCGCGTCCGATTTCCAAACCTGCTCGACCGTAATTGCCAAGGCAATGCTCAGAACGACGTCGCCAAGCCGCCTCGGACCGGATGGTGTGTCGACTTCGACAGTCCCGGGATAGGGAAAGCAAGCCGAACGAATGACGGGATCCGCACCCTTCTCGAGCCCAGAAAACGGGTCGACGGCATCCTGCAACTGGCGCCACAGGTAGTCGATCGACCAGCGACGTCCGTCCTCGACATGGTGGAAGATAGGGGCGAGGGGATCGCAATCATTACCCAAGCGAAAATCGCGGTCGCCTGGGCGCGGCACTGTCCACGGTGTGCTTGCCGCGAAGCGCAGTTCGACGCCGACGAGCGCCGCGCGCTTGTGGGTGAAAAGCACGAAATCGAGATTGAGGTTGGGATTTAGGTCGGCCCCCTCGATCTGGCGCAGGTCCTTGAGCGTGATGCCGTGCACAGCGGCGATGTTCCGCGCCGCGGGCGAGAAACCCGAGGCGCTGACCGCGATCGTATGGTCGGCGCCGAGCGAATCCTTCTTCGTGGCCAGCTGCTCGATCCATGTCACGTCTTGACGCGCACGGCGCTTGCGGCATTCGATTGTGGTCAGTTCCCCGTCGGCAGTGCGGAGCGAGGCGTCGACTTCACGCAGGCGTCCACTGTACCGACAACGTATTCGATCCGGTGAGGCAACGGTCGCATCACGACCGGCTGCATCGCGTTCGATCCGCGCGACGAGCCGCTCGAAGGCGCGCCATTCGGGATCGATGCGCCTGCTGGTCATTCCGATCGAGCGCCCGTGGTCGGCCCGAGGAACATCGGAAAGAAGCTCTTCTGGTTCTTGAGACGAAGGATGTCGCCGATTGCGATGGTGTTGGCCTTGCGGCGTTCGCCGCCGCCCGGCGTCAGCACCTCGACATCTGGGTTGTCGATGATTGCCTGATGAACATCGTCGGCATGTGCAGGTGTCGAATTATAGATGCTCTCGTAGAAATCGCTCACGGGAATGGCATCGCCCGACTCCGACACAAGGCGCGGAATGTCTTCGATTAACTGTCCAAGCGCCTGCTGTCGCCCGGATAGATCAAACAGATAGAGTGCGCCGGTCTCGTGGCGCGGATCGTAGCTCAGCATGTTTAGGCCCGAACGACCGAAATGCGCCTGCGCGCTGCTGTTCTCGTGCAACACGTTATTGTAGACTTGGCGCGCGCGATAGAAGTTTGCGAAATGGATCAGCCAGTAGCGCCAGCCATCCGGATTGTTGATCGAAAACGGGCTTACGAAGGGTGCGCAATTGCGAAAGGTCTCGAAGACGATCCGTTCAGCCGCGCCGAGCCAGCTTCCTTTGCTCATCGCGCCTTCGAGACTTGCGAGATTGCCCGGCTCGATGTCGAGGTGCTCCAGCTGCGCGGCAAGGAGGTCGGGGTCGCTTTTCTGCAGGAACGCGACCAGCGCTTCGATCGCGAAGGTGTAAAATATCTCGACTGATGGGTAGGCGCGCATGATGTCCATCAGCGTACGGCGCTCAACGTGGCTGTGCCCGCACTGGTCAAGATTGAAGAGTACGTTGCGATAGCGGCCCGCTTCGAGCAGCTGCTTGATGGCCGGATAGGCCGCCTCAAAGGGCTGGTTGAGATAGTCGACGCGCACATGAAGATTGGGCATCGATGCGGCGATCTCGGCCTGCACAGGCGCCATATGGGTCTTGAGCGATTCAAGCGCGTCGGCACTGAAATCGTTGAGGACCAGCAGGCATTCGACCGCGATCTGACCAAGCCCTTGCGCGGCGCGGTCAAGGTTGACCGTCTCGACGGCGTGCTTGAGCTCCTCAAGAATGATGATCGGCGAGCCTGCCGCGCCGCAGCGATAGCGGCCGCCCCCGGCGAAACCGTCGACGATGGCGAGCCGGAAGCGCGATTGCTGGGGCAGCCGGCAGCGTACGACCAAATATTCGAACAGATATTCTCGGAGAATCTTGTGCTTGCGCCGGGAGTGCTCCTCAAGCGTCGCGCCGCTGCCCCATTCGTATCGCTTCTCAACCATCTCGTGTTCCTGAATCTGCCCGTTACGGCGCCGCCTCCAGCGTCGGCATCGCGTTCCAGGTCTTGCCGCGATAGTGACGACCGTTCGCCTTCTTGGAGCGGCGCTTGTTGTCCTCGCCCCAAGTGCCCCATTGCTTGAAGAAGAATGCGGTCCCGTAGGTCTCGCACTGGTCGTAAATCTCGTCGATCCATTCCTCCTTGATCGGGCGTGCCGAGCGGCCGCTCTCTCCGCCAACGATCGCCCAGTCGATCCCACTGAGATCGACTTGCCCGACCGGCCCGATCAACGGCTCGAACGAAATGAAGCGGACCGCGGCAGCGACCTTTCGCAGTGCGGTGATGCGTGGAACGACGTCCGCATCCTCAACGCTGGTGCCGAGCCAGACATTGGGCAGGACGTCATCGCCTCCTTTGCGCAATACGTCGGCCATTCGATCGGGACGCTTGGTCAGGATTTGATAGTGGTGATGCGGCGTATCGCGCATCACCTGCCAAACCTCGGCGATAAACGCTTCGCTCACCGCGTCATGGAACAAGTCGCTCATCGAATTGACAAAGATCTTCCGCGGTTTGCGCCAGCGCCGCGGAATGGCGAGCGCGCTGCGATCCTCGCGCACGAGGCCATTCCAGACGGTGCGCTTGCCGCTCTTGCGTGTCAGCCCTTCATATTTGGTGACGCCCATCGCTTCGAGCCGGCGAGCCATATCCATCGCATAGCAATGGGTGCAGCCGGCCGACACCACTGTACACCCCGCAACTGGGTTCCACGTCGCATCTGTCCACTCGATCTGTGATTGCGCCATAGAAACCTCAGTCGCTTTCAATACCGGTATAAATTTGGCGGCGTACTGCTCACGAGATCAGTCCGGGCGTGTTAGAAGAGCGGCAGGCCTTACAAGCAAGTCCTGCCGGCCTCCGATAGCCTACTCCACTTAATTCACTCCTTTCGAGCCGAGCTTGTTGACTCCATTGACCCCGTCGGAAGGTTTTAAGCGCTGAACAAAGAGGAGAGACACCAACGAGCCATAGCGGATCAATCGGTTGCAATGAAGTCGCCCTTTCCCCGATTGTCCTACAATCTGATCTGACTAGGCACTGGTGATGGCGAACATTAGGTGAACATATCGATGGGATCGCTTGTTGCCAACCGTTTGTGTGCCATTTCGCGCAATCTCAATCTGTGATCGCAGACGTTCGCTATAGCGAAGCCGAAGGCAGGATCTTTGTCGGAAACAGTCATCCCTTAATCGGGTGGCGCTATGCCGCATATCGCCCGTCTTTCAGCCGCCGGGCCATGCCAATACCGGCGAGCGCGTCCAGCACCGGGCGGACGGTGGCGGCGCGTTTGCCCTTGAAGGCTCGGGCGACGTCTTGCGGCGCGAGGGGCGTGGCGGCGGCGGTGAGGATGGATTGGACGGCGCTGACCTGCTCGGGGAGCGAGCCGGGCCAGGGGATGACGTTGTCGGGCATCGCGGCGGCGGTTTCGCCGAGGTCGAGTGTCTGGGTGACGGGGGCCTTGTAGTCGGGCGCCTGATATTCGGAGCGCAGCCAGCGGATCAGGCCGCGTGCTTCCTCGGCAGCGCGTTCCTTGTTGAGGGCAACGAGGCGGGTGAGGATGTCCTCGTCGGAGAGGTCGGCGGGCCAGCCATAGGCCTGCGCGACCAGCGCATCGATGGTGTCGTGGTGTTTGCGGATCAGGGTGACGAGCCCGCGATCATGTATGTCGCGCTCGGCATCGGTCAGGGCGCGGCATTCTCGCAGGGTTTCGAGCACGTTGTAGAGCTTGGTGAGGGTCAGGTCCTCATGGCTTTCGAGCACCCGCTTGCGCAGCGCGTCGAGCGCCTCAGCCTCGGCCCTGATCTTGTCCTTGAGCGGTTCGGGGACGTCTGCGGGGAAGGGGAAGGGTTCAAAGCAAGTGGTGTTGTTGTAGACCGGGTCGTTGCCTACGCCTTGCCTGCCACCTGCGGCGTCAGACCACGCCACATGTATCCGACTTGAGAGCACGCCCAGGTAGAAAGCATCGTCGATGGCGACCCCACGGATCTTCTGATCGGGCAGAACGGTCGGCGATAGAAATGTGAACCACCGGTGTTTCGAGGTTTCAGTCGTCGCAATGTAGCGCGACTGCCCTTTCAGCGCAGCACGCATACCCGGACGCGGCTTAGCGAAGAGCCACCATTCCGCTGCATATTGCTGGGAGTCGGCAGTACCACCTGACCTTGCATCTCGCCCATCTTTGACGCGATTCAGCACAAACTGAAAGAGTGGGGGCGAAGCCTCGCGCGCCTGAGCTTCATTCAGGCCGAAGTAGTCAATGATGAAACCGGGCGCCTTGTTGTCGGTCAACTCATTGCCGACGAGATATGTACGAACGACCGACGGCAATTCGGAAAGATCGTGACCGCATTCCTTCAGCTCCTCCGCAGAAATCCGAAACCCGGTTCCCGACGGGATCACGCCCATAAACGAGACTGCATCGTTGCTCTTCAGCGGCCCACAATCGGTGATGTTGGCCCCGATGGTAAGGTTGCTGTGGATTTGACCGTGCTGTGAAACCAGCTCCACTACGTTCGGCTGACCCTTGACCTTTTGCTCCGATTGGATGGTTTCAAGAATGCCAAGCCGCCCGGTTTTCGCTGCGGCGGTCATTGAAATTCGTACTTGGGCGGTCGTTTCATCATCCATCCACGGATGATCGGGAATGGCAAAGCTAAGCTTTAGAGCAGGCCGGGTCTTCAGCCATTTCTCGATGACGGCGCGATTTGTGACCTGCTTGATGCTGTTGGTCGAGACCAGACCAAATGCTCTCAATTGCCCCGACTGCGTTAGTTCTGCGCAACGGTCCCACCAGTACATCACCAGATCGACACTTTTCGGCACCGACGGCCAAGCGGCCCGCAAGGCCTTTGCGTAGTTTTCTCCAAGCCGCTTTCTCATCCGCTTATTGCCAATGAACGGCGGGTTCCCAACAATGAAATCCGCCTTCGGCCACTTCGCCGCGCGCGGCTTCACGTAGCGGTATACCTCCACCCGCACCGTCTCGTCAGGCACCTTCTTGCCGGTGACGGGGTGCTCCTTCATCGTCTCGCCATCCCAGCGGGTGACCGGGTTTCCGCTCTCATCCAGCTCCGCAACCTTTTCGTCCCACTCGATCAGGGCATCACGGTTTTCGATGGTCTTGACGTCGCGCAGGATTGGCTCGGGCGGGGTGCGGTCGGCGCCGTTAACGCGGAAATGCCATTGCAGGTAGCCGATCCACAGCACCAGCTGCGCAATGGCGGCGGCGCGCGGGTTGATCTCGATGCCTAGGAAATTCTCGGGCGTGATGGTGTGGCCGGTA
>Ga0209278_1002169_pt1 | contig 11148 bp, 10 predicted proteins | sample JI81BgreenDNA_FD_187504 | JGI IMG/M metagenome (GOLD analysis project Ga0209278, IMG submission 187504) | Wastewater effluent complex algal communities from Wisconsin, to seasonally profile nutrient transformation and Carbon sequestration -... | ecosystem: Engineered > WWTP > Effluent > Algae... | reverse complement strand
AAGCTGTGTTTACGGGACTGAATATCGACTTTTTGAGTAAGCGTAAAATGTGGTATGGCATTTCAGGTGCCGTAATCATAGCTGGTATGATCAGCATGTTTACCCAAGGCTTTAACCTGGGTGTAGATTTCAAAGGTGGCCGTTCGTACGTTGTTTCATTTGAAGAAGGCAAAAAAGCTACAGAATTGCGTTCAGCACTTTCTGGTGTTTTTGAAGGCTCACCCGAGGTGAAGACTTTCGGAAGCGATACCAAATTCAAAATCACAACCTCTTACAAAATCAATGAAGAGGGTGAAGAAGTTGACGCCTTGGTAGAACAAAAACTGTTCGAAGGCTTGTCGGGAATAATGACAAATAAAATCGATTTTGAAACCTTTAAGGCTGAGCGCATTCTTAGCTCACAAAAGGTTGGGCCTACCATTGCCGACGATATCAAGGCTTCTGCTGTGATGTCAATTCTCTTCTCGTTGGTGGTTATTGCGATTTACATCCTCATCCGTTTCCGCAAGGCAAATTATGCCATTGGTGCTGCCCTGGCCTTGTTGCACGACGTATTGTTCGTATTAGCCATTTTCACCCTTACCTGGAAATTCATGCCTTTCAGTATGGAAATTGACCAGGCGTTTATTGCCGCCATTCTTACCATTGTGGGATATTCGATCAACGATACCGTGGTGGTGTTTGACCGTTTGCGTGAATACCTCAATTTACATCACGGCAAAGACAGCGAGGTGGTGATTAACAATGCCGTGAACAGCACTTTCAGCCGTACCATCATTACGGCTTTAACAACCATTTTGGTGGTTTTCGTTCTGTTCTTGTTTGGTGGAGAAACCATCAAAGGATTCACATTCGCCTTGTTGATTGGTTTGTTTGTGGGTACATATTCATCTATCTTCATAGCCTCTGCGGTGGTATTAGATACTGCCAAGTGGTTTGAAGGCAAGAAGGTGAAGAAAGCCTAAGTCAAAAACCAATTTTGCACTCCAAAAGAGCCGTTGCCTCAAGCAACGGCTTTTTTTGTGTTTTAATAGCCAGGTTGTACTTAAGTCTTTAGAAATTCGGTAGTTTCAATGCTTTAAGCAACTGATGGATATAGCAAATTACCACAACGAATTGTCGGAGGCCGAACAGTGCATCTGTGCATTTTTACAGGAAACCTTCGATCGTGAATTGACCGATGCAACAGCACGTATTTGGCATGCGCATCCGGTTTGGTTCATTGATGGCAATCCGGTAGCAGGTTACAGCAAGTTGAAAGATGGTATTCGGGTGCTGTTTTGGAGTGGACAAGCTTTTGAAACACCAGGTTTGCAGCATGAAGGCAAGTTTAAGGCTGCTGAAATCCGTATCACTGACTTCGAGCATTGCAGGCAGCTTCCCTGGAGCGCTTGGTTGATTGAAGCCCGCCAAAAGCAGTGGGATTACAAAAACATCATTAAGCGCAAAGGGCAACTTGTGCCACTTACGACATGGTAAAGCGTGCATTTGCCATTTTGGGATTGCTTTTGCTGCTTGGTCAGGTTAGCGCACAAGATAGTTTACAAGTAGGCGTGAATACCAATATCCGGGCTTTGTCGGTTCCCAAACAAGGTGATTGGTGGTTTGGCGGTAGCAAGGGTTGGCTTGGCCACAGTGCCGATGGCGGAAAAACCTGGCTTCTTAAACAGCCATTGGGCGAAAAACCCGATTACCGCAGCCTGCATGCCTTTAACGAAAAGGAGGCCATTGCCGCCGTAGCCGGAAAACCGGCGGTCATAATGCGCACTGCAGATGGAGGCAACAGCTGGCAAGAAGTTTTCAGGCATGCCGATTCAACGGCTTTTTTCGATGGTTTTGGCTTTTGGAATGAGCGGGAGGGGGTATTGTTTGGCGATCCTTTGCCAGATGGTAGGTTGTTATTGCTGCATACCGAGGATGCGGGCAAATCATGGCAAACAGCAGCCGATAGCTCGAGGCCTCTTTTCGCACCCGGTGAAGCTGCCTTTGCCGCCAGTGGCACTTCGCTGCAATGCGTAGGCGACAGTACCGTGGCTTTGGTGAGTGGAGGTACAGTGAGTAGGTTGTGGTACAGCCGTAATCGGGGTCGTACTTGGGAATACGTGTCTGGTAACAAGCCTAACCCGGCACTTTATGGCCAACATGCTCAATTTCCAGATACGTTACCTCCGGAAAATGCCCGCTTGTATTACGGTGCATCCAGTAGAGGTGGCTTTTCGCTTGCGTTGACTCCCGACAGCATGTGGGTGGTGGTAGGTGGCGACTACCTGAATGAAAGCCATGCCCAAGGTCATCTGGCCACGTTTACTTACAGTCAGTGGTGGTCGGCAAGGGTACCTACCCGTGGTTACCGTGAGTGCGTATTGCCCATTGACACCATGACCTGGCTGGCCACCGGCCCCAGCGGCACCGACGTCAGTTGGGATGGTGGGCTCACATGGTCACCATTTCAAGATGCGAAAGGCATGCATGTTATCAAGAGCAATCGGGCGGGAGGGGTATTAATGGCTGGCAGAGGTGGCGTCCTTTGGTACTTTGTATCCTTGACTCCTCCTGAACCCAACATCCTGCATCCGCAAACAAAAATGGGCAAAGCCGTTTATGCCAACAACATGCAACCACTTGAAAAGCAGCTTGAAAGAATCATGCGAAAGCATGGTCGAGCCAAGCAAATGGCAGGTAGAAAATCGTTTGCAGCTGCCCAGATGGCCATGGTTGAATGGCTTCGGCAAACAGAAGGCGTAGCCCACGTTTGGGTAGACAGTTGTTCTACCTACTTGGCCATCTACCCGGGTTTTGGTAATGTGAGCTTTAGGGCCAATACCCAATTTGGACCCAAAATTTATACTTTCTCTTACCGCACTGGCAAAGTATTCCGGTATGGCTATTGGCGACATTTGGTTGGATTGCGCACCTCAAGCGAGCAGCTTTCATCTCCATCGTTTAACTACACCCCACTGGAAGAGCGGTTTAACCACATGGAGTGTGAGTGGAAGTATTAGTGAGCCTTAGAATTGTCGTTGCCCAATCCATTCAGGGCCATTTTGGTTATATTTACAGCGCATGGCCGAATCACTTTCGCTCGAACAATTAGCTGCTTTTGATAACCTGGAGTTTTTGGCTCGTCAGGTGGTTGAGGGTTTTATCACGGGTTTGCACAAAAGTCCGTACCACGGCTTTTCGGTTGAGTTCAGCGAGCACCGTTTGTACAATACGGGCGAGAGTACCCGCAATATGGACTGGAAGTTATACGCCCGTACCGAAAAGCTATTTGTAAAGCGTTATGAGGAAGAGACCAATTTGCGTTGTCAGCTGGTGATAGATGCTTCTGGTTCTATGTATTTCCCCGGTCAACAGAACAGCAAATTGCGGTTTTCGGTCTATGCAGCCGCTGCCCTTTTGCATTTGTTCAAAAAACAACGCGATGCGGTGGGTTTGTCGGTATTCACCGATGCCTTGCAGCTGCACTTGAAAGCACGCAGCAGTGCGGCGCACCACCAATTGATGTTGGCTGAATTGGAGAAATTGCTCAACAGTGAGCCGCAATTGTCGCGCACACGCGCTGTGCAAGCCCTGCACGAAATTGCTGAAACCGCCCATCCGCGCTCTTTGGTAGTCGTTTTCAGCGATATGTTTGAGCCAGGGCAAGATGCGGAGGCATTGTTTGCCGCCTTGCAGCATTTGCGCCACAACAAACACGAGGTTTTGCTTTTTCATGTATTGCATCAACCACAGGAAATGGCGTTGGAATACGAGAACCGTCCACATGTTTTTATTGACATGGAAACGGGAGAAGAATTAAAAGTAAACCCGCTTAGCATTCAAGCGGCATACCGCGAAAAAGTAGCTGCTTTCAGGCAGGATTTGCTTTTGAAGTGCGGTCAATACCGCATTGATTTTGTGGAAGCCGATGTGAATGAAGGATTTCACCCGGTATTGCAGCGCTACCTCATGAAGCGCAGTCGCCTCGTGTGAGGCTCAGATTTGCCTGATCGGGCGGGTATCTTCCGCTTCTTCGTCTGGGTTTTTGGGTGCACCAATCGGACGCGGATGGCACTTTTTAAAACGACTTTTCACTTTTACTGCCCTGATGCCCAGCGCTTTGGTTCTTGCTTCCAATTGGATGTTGAGTTGGCGAAGTGCTTGTGTTTCAAAGCCTTGGCGGCTTCCATCGCTCCCAATGATTTCACCTTTGAGGATGCGTAATTCGCCGTTGCAGTAGCCTGTTTCTTCGAATCGGAGTAGAATGCCTCGTTTTCCTAATTTTTGTACCAAGGCGCCCAGGTCTTCGGGCGTAAAGGAGGGGGTGATTTGTAATTCAACCACCTCTTCCTTCAGGCTTTGTGCCTGTGCAGGTTGCCATATTGCCAAGCTACCGGCAAAAAGGCCAATGACGATGAGGAGCATAGCGCGCATACACGAAAGTAAACAGCTTTGTATCAAAAACGTTGACTTACCAGCTAAAATTACTTGTTAGCATAATCTCTGAAGCCAAAAATACGACTGCCTACCCGAACCAGGGTGGCGCCATGTTCAACAGCCAGCGGATAATCGGCCGACATGCCCATGCTGAGCTCACAAAAAGCGGGCTCGTTGCTGAAATAGGATGCTTTTACTTCTTCAAACAGGCGTTTGAGTTCACCAAATTCGAAATGCAAGCGGGCGGTATCTTCGGTATTGGTGGCGATGGTCATGAGTCCGCAAATCCGCACGTGGTCGTAGGCTTTCCAGTTGCCGGCTTGCAGCAATTCCAAAAGCTGTGCAGGAGATAATCCAAACTTGCTGTCTTCAAGTGCCAGGTGAACTTGCAGCAGGCAATTGATGATTCGGTTGTTTTTAACTCCCTCTTTGTGAATGGTTTGAAGCAGTTTTTCGCTGTCAACGGCATGGATGAGGTGCACGAAAGGAGCAATGTATTTGACCTTGTTCGATTGTAAGTGCCCAATGAAGTGCCACTCAATGTCAGCTGGTAAATTCGCCTGTTTATCAACAAGTTCCTGCGCGGTTGATTCACCGAAAATACGCTGTCCGGCAGCATAAGCTTCGGCTATGGCCTCTTTGGGGTGGGTTTTACTCACCGCTACCAGTCGGGCCGAGCTGCCTTGTAATTCGGATTGCAGGAGTTCGAGTTCGCTTTTAATGCTCATTCGTGTATTTTTGAGGTCTCATGTGGCAATTCTCAAAATTAACGCTTTACGTGCTGTTTTTAGGCAGCTTTTTCTCCTGTCAGGATCCCAAGGCGTTGAAAAACTACGATGCTTCGATTTTGCCATTTGACAGCATGACCTTGGTTTTGGCCGACATTCAGCTGATTGAAAGTCACCGCAACCGCAGTTTCCAGCAGGCCGGACGTGATACCATTCCAATGGCTACCGTTAAGGCCATGTACGACCAAACCTTGGAGCGTCATGGCGTGACTTACGATCGCATGATGAAATCGTACCGGTATTACCAAGAGCAACATCCTGCGCTACTCGACAGCTTGTACACCGGAGTGAACCAAAGGCTCAACGAGATGTTAACCAACAGTTACCGCTGAAGCCGTGTACCTGTATCCCGACAATCTGTATCAAAAGCTTGAGTTCGATCAGTTGCTGCAACTGTTGGCCGGGCATTGTGTGAGCACGGCTGCCCGTGAACAAGCTTTGCAGCTTGCTCCTGCCGAAAGGGAAGGGGTGGTAGCGCATTGGCAGCAATTGGCCTTTGAGTCGTACCAACTGCAGGCCTTTGATGGAGGATTGCCCGATGCAAGCATTCCACACATTTCAGCCTATTTGCGCACCGCTTTCATTGAAGGAGCTTACCTGGACGAAGAGCAGTGCTTTGAATTGCTGAAACTGTTGCTCTACGTCAAGCGCTTAATCGGCTTTTTTGACGCCCGCAAGGAACAATATCCCTTGTTGCATGGCCTGGCGCGTGATTTTGAATTGCCCCGTCAGGCAGTAGAGGCGCTTGATCGTGTGATTGGTCCCGAAGGCAGGCTGAAGCCCAATGCCAGCCGGGAATTGGCCGATATCGTGAGTGCTTTGAACAAGCTGCAAGCCGAAACACGCCGCAAGCTCGATAGCATTTACCGCCGAGCCAAGGCCGAAGGTTGGGTGGCAGAAACCGGCATCACCATTCGCGATGGCCGCCTGGTGATTCCCGTATTGGCTGAGCACAAACGCAAAATGCGCGGTTTTGTACACGATGCGTCGAGCACCGGACAAACCGTTTACATAGAACCGGCCGAAGTACTCGAAGGCAACAACGAAATCCGTGCGTTGGAACTGGCCGAGCAAAGAGAAATCCGGCGCATTTTGGTGGCATTAACCACCGAAATCAGGCCTTATCTGCCCCAAGTGGAAGCAGCGCATGCCCTTGCGGTGCAATACGATTTGTTGCGGGCTAAGGCTTTGCTGGCCTTGCGTTTTCCTTTCGCCATCAGGCCTGAGGCGCATGCTACACAAACCGATTTACGCGATGCCTACCATCCCTTGTTGTACCTACACCACAAGGCCCAGCGTAAAACGGTGCAACCTCTAAGTATGCAGCTTGAAGAAGCGGGCCGCATTTTGGTAATCAGCGGTCCGAATGCCGGTGGTAAGTCGGTCACCCTCAAAACCGTGGGACTGCTGCAGCTCATGTACCAGTGCGGCTTGTTGGTTCCGGCCAAGGAAGGCAGCAAAATGCGCATTTACCGCAAGCTGCTGGTCGATTTGGGGGATGAGCAAAGCATCGAGAACGATTTGAGTACTTACAGCTCGCACCTCACCAATATGCGGCGCTTTTGCGAGCAGGCAGATGCCGACAGTTTGTTCCTCATCGATGAGTTTGGTACCGGAACCGATCCGCATTTGGGTGGTCCCATTGCCGAAGCCATTTTGGAGCGTTTAACAGCTCAAGGCAGTTATGGCGTGGTAAATACGCACTACAGCAACCTCAAGCTGTTGCCTACGCGCATGGCCGGACTCAAAAACGGTTCGATGGGCTTCAATACCGAAAGTCTGGAGCCACGTTATGTGCTTGAGTTGGGTAAACCGGGTTCTTCTTTTGCCTTTGAGATAGCCGGTAAAATTGGCTTACCCGGCGATGTGATTGCCGCAGCCCGCGAAAAACTGGCAGCCGGCCAACAAGATGTGGAGCAGTTGCTGGTGCAGTTGGAGCAAGAGAAGCAGGAGCTCGACCGGTTAAAGACCTTGATTGATTACAAAGACCAATTATTGAGCGAGCTGGTGAGCCGTACCGAAGCCCGTGAGCAGGAACTCAAGGCCAGGAAAAAGCAGATACTCGACCAAGCCCGCGAAGATGCCAATAAGCTCTTGGCCAAGGCCAATAAGGACATAGAAAATACCATTCGTCAAATCCGTGAGCAGGGCGCAGAAAAAGAAAGCACCAAAGCCTTGCGTGCCAATTTAGAGCAGCTGAAAGAGGAGGTAGGAAAGGCCACGGTCATGGACGAGCCGGTAAAACCCATCAAGCAAGCTCCTGATGAACTGAAACTTGAAGTGGGTGCCCGCGTAAAGCTCAAAGACGGTGATACGCTGGGTGAAGTGCTCGAAATCAATAAAAACGATTTGGTTTTGGCGGTGGGCAGTTTGCGGATGACCGTTAAAGCCAATAAGGTAGAGGTGATTTCCAGGGCGCAAGCCCGCAAGCAGGAGCGCAAGGCAACTGCACATACCGGTCAGGTTGTGCGTGAAGCGGTGGGTGATTTTAGTCCTAACCTCGATCTAAGGGGATTCAGGGGCATAGAAGCCCTCCAGGAGCTCGATCGATTTTTAGATCGTGCAGTAATGGGAGGTTACGATTCGCTCAGCATTTTACATGGCAAGGGCGATGGCATTTTGCGGAAGTTGATCCGTGAGCATTTGCGCAAACAAAGGTTTGTAAGCTCGTTTGAAAGTGAACACATCGAGCGTGGTGGTGATGGCATTACCCTTGTTCGTTTAAGCTGATTTCTTGTTAAATTTTGTGTTTCGATGTGCATAACTTCCTTATAGTCAGAGGTCTGGGTTTTAATTGGTATTGTATTTTAGTGTATTGATTATGGGTTTATCAAAAGCAAAGTAATAACTCATAACAGAATCTCATTTTGAGACTGTTTAAAAAATACAGAAATGCGATTAAGCGTGAAATTAATGATTTCCTGACGTCAGGAAATCATATACACAAAATTAAAATAACAACAAAATGATTAAAAGAGAACAAATTGAAAACCTGTTCCGGCAGTTTGAAACAATTTGCCTGGACTATCATGGTGTTGAATGCTGGAGTGGCAGAGCACTGCAATCTTTGCTGGGATACAGCAAATGGGAGAATTTCGGAAAAGTGGTTGATAAAGCGAAAGAAGCTTGTCGCCAGGCGGGTGAGACTGTAGAAAACCACTTTCCGTTGGTATTGAAGGTAGTTACCATGCCCAATGGTGGTGAACGGCAAACCGATGATTTGATGCTTACCCGTTATGCCTGCTACCTCATTGCGCAGAACGGTGACAGTCGGAAAGAAGCCATTGCTTTTGCGCAGAATTACTTTGCTGTTCAAACCCGCCGGGCTGAACTCATTGAACAGCGGCTGTTAGATGTAGAGCGTCTCAAAGCCAGGGCAAAGTTGAGTCAAACAGAAAATCAATTGTCGGAAATCCTGTACGAAAGAGGAATTGACAGTCAGGGATTTGCTCTCATCCGTTCCAAGGGTGACCAGGCGTTGTTTCAGTTGTCGACCGCTCAATTGAAACAGCAAATGGGAGTGCCTGAAGGAAGGCCTGTTGCTGATTTTTTACCGACCATCAGCATCAAAGCCAAAGATTTAGCCGCTGAAATGACCGGATTGAAGGTACAGGTGAAGGATTTGCATGGCCAGTTGCCGATTGAAGCTGAACACATCGATAACAATGAGGCAGTTCGAGAAATGCTGACGAAAAGAGACATCTATCCCGAGCAACTGCCACCCGCCGAAGATGTAAAAAAATTGGAGCGAAAACTCCAAGCTACGGCCAAAGAGCTGAAGGATGATCACCTAACTCCAACGGCTAAAAAAGCTGCTTCTTGAACACATATTCAAAAAACACTTACAGACGGAATTCAATGGCTGCTCCCGAAAATATCGGGCCCTTTGACTATTTTTGGTTGCCAATTCAAAAACATGAACAAAGTAGTTGCCAACGCTCAAGCGGCCATAGCCGATATTCAAGACGGTGCCACCCTCATGCTCGGAGGCTTTGGTTTGTGCGGTATACCCGAAAACAGCATCAGCGCGCTGGTAGCTAAAGGCGTGAAAAACCTCACTTGCATATCCAACAATGCAGGGGTCGACGACTTTGGCATCGGACTCATGTTACAGCAACGTCAGGTGAAAAAGATGATTAGCAGCTACGTGGGTGAAAATGCCGAGTTTGAAAGGCAATTGCTGAGTGGCGAATTGGAAGTGGAGCTGATACCCCAGGGCACCCTGGCAACACGCTGCATGGCTGCAGGATACGGCATGCCGGCCATTTTCACCCCTGCAGGAGTAGGTACCGAGGTGGCCGAAGGCAAAGAAGTGCGGAATTTTAATGGCAAGGATTACTTGCTTGAGTATGCCTTTGATGCCGATTTTGCCATTGTAAAAGCATGGAAAGGCGACACCCATGGTAACCTGGTATTCAGGGCTACCTCACGTAATTTTAATCCGCTGATGGCCATGGCGGGCAAAGTGACCATTGCAGAAGTGGAAGAGCTGGTGCCCGCTGGCAGCCTCCATCCAAACGAGATTCATACCCCGGGTATTTATGTGCACCGCATTTTCGAAGGTAAAAACTACGAAAAGCGCATCGAGCAGCGTACAACGAGGCAAGCTTAATTTCCTTGCTATTTATCCGCAAGACCTCAACATCTGCTTTCATGGTAACCGCAGAGACGCGGAGTTAGCCATAGCGTTGTCGTAGCATAAGTACAAAGTTTGACGCTTTTCGGCCAGAAAGGACATTCACTCTCAGTGCAGGGAATGGCTGAATGCAAAGCGTGCACTTCGGCGCCGCTCAGTGACCAACGGAGGCACCTGGTCTTCGCTGCTATGCAGCTTGACTGGAGGCCGCAAAGAAAAAGCCTTCGGCTTTACTTTCATTCATACGGATGCACAAAATCCCCTTATCTCTGTTGACCGATGATTTCACTCAACAGCCTGTATACAGCGCTGTGGGCGGGTGAATCTTTGAGTAAATCGAGGTGCTTGTGCAAGGTGCCTTCGTCGCCACGGGCTGCCGGACCAGTTTGGCGCAGGGCAGGACGTTGGTTACTTGCAAATTGCTGCAGCTGGTTTTCTAAAATGGGCAACAGCATGCGGTGATCGAGTCCGTTTTGCTGCAGTAGGGTAAAGGCTTGGTCGAAAAGTAGGTTGCTGAAATTACCGGCAATGACGGCTGCTGCATGGTAGGTGGTTCTTTCTACGGCATTCGCGCTTTGCACACGCTGTGAAAGCTTTTGCCCCATGTCGAGCAGCAAGTTTAAGTCGTCGGGTTGGCTGGCATCTACCAGCACCGGAACTTGGGCCCAACCGATGTCTAACTCCTTGCGAATGGCTTGTAATGGCCAAAATATGCCTCTGCGTGGATGCGGCAACAGCCAATCTAGCTCGCCGGCACCTGCGCCGTGTACCACCAAGGAGGTTTCGTCTACAGGAATGGAATGCCCAACTTCGGCAATGGCTTGGTCGGGAACGAGCACCAATTTGATGGACGCTGAAGCACCCTCGCTTACCGTTTCCAATGCACGGGCATTTAACCTGCGAGCAAGTGCTTGCCGGTCGGAACGGTTGCGGCCCCAAACATTATGGATGGGGTAACCGGCTTCGAGCAGGGCTTCACCCAGTTTCCAGGCCAGGTTACCCGTACCGTACAGGGCTATATCAGGCAGGGATGTTTTCACGGGCTTCAAGCCTCTTGGCCTCGCGGTAACGATCCATGATGGCCATGCTGAATCCTAACACCAAAATCACCGTGCCTAACCACAATACATTGATGAAGGGGAATTTGATGGCCTTCATGATGATGTATTCTTTGGGGCCCGGATTGGCTTCGGCAATCGAAAACTCAACCGTTTCGGCTTTGGGGTCGATTTTCATCAGGCTCACCTTCAAACCGGCTTCTTCGCTCGAGGCGTCGTAGCGGAATTCTGCGCCGTTTTGGATGGC
>Ga0209278_1002168_pt1 | contig 11151 bp, 7 predicted proteins | sample JI81BgreenDNA_FD_187504 | JGI IMG/M metagenome (GOLD analysis project Ga0209278, IMG submission 187504) | Wastewater effluent complex algal communities from Wisconsin, to seasonally profile nutrient transformation and Carbon sequestration -... | ecosystem: Engineered > WWTP > Effluent > Algae... | reverse complement strand
ATTGTATTTTTGTTTAAAATGATTATAAATTATGATTAAAAGTGAAATAATTCCTCCAAACAAGTGTACAAGGTGTGTTGCTGCCACTACATATAGAAAGGTAGTAGTCACATTACTTCCTGGACCAGTGAAATAATATCCTGCATTTTTTACTTCGGCAAAACCTTGAAATTGTAAATAAACGAACAATAATCCTAACGCTAAAATGGTTAACAATAGTGTTGTTGTTGTTTTTCTATCGTCTTTTTTTATTGCTTTTTTTACAAAAACAAAATTGATGCTGCACAAGATTATTACTAGGGTACTAAAATAGAAAGCGCTTGGCATTTGGAAATTTTGCAACCAGTCGCCACGAGATTTACTTACTACAAAGGCACTAGTTAACCCTGCAAACATCATAGTCATGCTTAACATAGCAAACAACAAAATCAGTTTGTATGATCTTGATGATCTTGCTTTATGTTCTTCGGCGGTCATTGTCATACTTAATGTCTTAAAAATTTATCTACTATATATACTATTTGCAAAAGACTGATATAGGAAACACTAACTAGCATTAGTGTTCGTGCTGCTTTTGCTGTTCTTATTTGATAGAGTTTGATGGCATAGAATATCATCCAAACGCCGAGCAAAAATACTAAACCTGCTGCAATTGGCGAAAGAAAAAGTTTTCCTGTGTATCCAAATGCTGGTAATAGTGATGCTACTAGTAACCAAAAGCAGTACAACACGGTTTGAAGCGCTGTTGAATTGTCTTTTTTTCCTGTTGGTAGCATAAAAAATCCTGCTTTTTCGTAGTCTTCGTATAGGAACCAACCTATTGCCCAGAAATGGGGAAATTGCCAGAAGAATTGAATTAAAAACAGGGTTCCGGCTTCTATACCAAATTCGCCAGTAGCGGCTACCCAACCTAACATGAAGGGAATTGCTCCTGGAAAAGCCCCAACAAATACTGAAAGTGGTGTATAGGTTTTTAAAGGGGTATAAATACTGGTGTATAAAAAAATGGAAATTGCGCCAAACATTGCCGATTTTGGATTGATGGTGTATAGTAATACTAATCCAATTATGGTTAAAAGGCTTGCTACAAAGAGTGCATGATTGGGCGACATTCTTCCTGAAGCGACTGGACGGTTTTTTGTTCTGTCCATTTTGGCATCGAGGTCTTTTTCTATTACTTGGTTGTAGGCATTGGATGCACCGACCATACAATAACCGCCAACGGTAAGGATAATTAGCGTTGTCCAACTAAACGGATTGGAATCATCAAAACCGAGTAAATAACCTGCTATTGATGAAAAAACCACGCTAACAGCTAAACCTGCTTTGGTGATTTCTTTAAAATCAGTAGTGATTGTTTTTAGTGAAAAGGGTTTGACCGTAGCGTTCAATGCTTTACTTTTTTGGGTTTTTAATTCCGGTTTTTTCGAAATCTTTGCAAAGGTACTTTATAGAAAACGATTTAGCAAACAAACAAATCATAAAAAAGTATTAGGATTTTATAGTAGTTTATTGTTGTGTTGGTTTGTGATTTGGTTTTTTAAATAAACACCTCCCTATGGTGGTTTTCAACTTTTGAATAATTAAAAATGAGATGGCTTACTTGCATCTTATTTTACATAATGCTAGTTTTCATACACTCTTCATACATTAAGTAGGGCGAAGGTATACTTGAGGTATACAGTAGCCGAGAGTTTGAAGATGGGAGTTGGGAGTTTGACCTGTCCTAAAATAACTATACAAGTTATTACATAAATCCTGTTTTAGCTATATAACTACAGCTTTACTTTCTTTCGTTTTTTCTCGCTTTGCTCCTGGGTTTTAGACACGGATTGCACAGATAAGTACGAATTGATTGATTATTGGAGCGCAATGTTTCGCGAAGTTTGCACTATGTTTAAGAAGTTTTAAACACTAATTACACGAATTATCACAAATTATGTTCGCTTTGCTTATTTTTTACCGCGAATTCACGAATTGAAACTAATTGTGATCGCTTTGCTCGTGGTTTTTTTAAACATTTGGGAATGTGAGGGCATTTAAGTTTTGAGCACTATGTTACGTGAAGTTAGCACTATGTTTCGCGAAGATTTTTGCCACGAATTACACAAATTAGCACAAATTAAGTTCGCTTTGTTCTTAGATTTTTGCCACGGATTACACAGATTACCACTGATTGGATTTGCTTTGCTCATTGTTTTTTTTTGAACCATTTAGGGCATTAAGTTCATTAAGTTTTTCTCGCTTTGCTCGATATTTTTTTGCCAAGGATTAAACAGATGAAACGGATTTACACGAATTATGCTTGCTTTGCTCGATTGGTTTTGTTTTGATGGTGTTGGTTGAATTTATGTTTTTGGTGGTGTTTTGGTTGTAGTGATTTTTATTTTACTACTAGTTTTACCGAATTGCATAGTGTTGGTTTGTAAAAAAGTTTATTTTTGTATTGGTATGTTATCCTTTTTAGTGGTTTTATACTATTTTTATTGGTGATTTATTTTGTATGGATTACTGTACTTTTTAATACTTTTATACTATGAGCACGACGAGCAAACCTAGACATATAGGCCGCAATATTTGCCGCATTAGAGAATTACGTGATATGAAACAAGAAGCATTGGCTTTTGCCATGGGTGTAAGCCAACAGACGATTTCTCATATGGAGAATAGTGAAACAATTGATGAAGAGAAACTACAGGAAGTTGCCAAAGCTCTTGGTGTTACGCCTGAGGCAATCAAAGGTTTTTCAGAAGAAAACGTGATTAATTATTTTAATAGTTTTTATGACAATAGTGCTAGTCAAGGGCATTTTGGACCAGTATACAATTTCAATCCTATTGATAAAATAATTGAGTTATATGACCAGCTAATACAAGCGGAGAAAGATAAATTGGCTTATTTAGAAAAGCTACTTAACAAGTAATATTTACAAAACGGTATTATAATTCAACAGCTGTTCATTTTTTTGGCAGCTGTTTTTTTTTTGTGCTAGCCTATAAGATAATACCGTTAATTAAAATCCTAGTTTAATATCAAATTTTACTTCTTTTTAAAAGGGTTTTTAACATCCTTGAAATTTATAAAAATAAAAAACAGTTTAAAAAAGTGAGGTTTTAAAGTTCTCCTTCTTGGGTTCGAACCAAGGATTGTTATAGCTCTAAATGCAGTATTTTGAAATTGTTTTACATTTTGGTTGTCTTATTGTGTACCTTTTGTTGATTTTTTCACAAAGTTAATTTAGTTTAACTCTTAATCAAAACTGATTTAAGTATAGATTTTAATATTTCCTTGAATTTAGTTCTTCTACTTTTTTTTGATGATTTACAATTTTCATATGTTTTTTAAGCTAAATATTTAAATTCATTATATGTAGTTTTTTCCTAATGGGATGATAATTATAACCGTACATTTTTTACTAAAATAAAATCTTTTATGTTGATATTCCTGAGTGTATTTATGTTCGTTTTGAAGGGCAGCAAGTTTCACAGAAGGTATTAAATTCGTAAATATTGATTTAAAATAAAAAAAATTATATTTGATGTAAATTATTTTTAACAAGATGATATGTATAAAGTTAAAAGTACAAGAGAAATAATTGTGGAGTCTTCAATAATAATAAGTTCATTACTTATTTTTTTTGGTTTCCTAAAACAATATTGGTTTTATGATTATTTTGGATTAAAAATTCAACAATATTTAGGTTTTGATGAAATATTAATTTCATTTTTTGGGGAGCTCCCATTTATACTAAAATTAGTATTGTACACTTTTCTTTATTTTTTTTGCATTAATATCCTATTTAAGATTTTTTGTTATTTCAGAGATAGAAAAAAAAAGAATATAGTTAGTTCTGAAGTAGAAATAACAAATACTTTAGAAGAATATATAAACGACAATAGCAACTTAAAGTTGTTTTTAATTATCTCATTAGTACTAAATTTTATCTGTTTCTTTTTATTTATTTTTTTTCCTTCAGAGGTTACAATAATTTATTTAGCTCTAGTTACATCTCAATCTCTAATAATACTATTTGACTTTTTAAATATAGAATTAGAAAAGATACTTAAAGATTCTATAGCAGTGATTGTATATTTTACAATTGTATTATTCTGCAAGAACAAGATAGATATTCATAGTACTATAAATCAATACAAAGAAAGAGAGTATATGATATGTCTAAAAGAAGAAGTCATAACAACTAATAAAAATATATTATTTTTAGGAAAAACAAAAGATTTTATCTTTTTTTACATTATAGCAGCAAATAAGTCTCGGATTATTAAAAGTGAAGATGTAAAAGATATTAATATAAAATCCATAAAATTTGTAACCTCTAATAAATAGATTTTAGAATGGATTTAGAGTACTTGAAATTTCCGCCAACACAAAACTATAAACCTGGGATAAATGGTAATTTATTAGAGTTACCACTAAAGGAAATGACATGGGAGAATTTTGAAAGATTGTGTTTGACATTAGTTCAAGAGCACTCTGGTTTTGATGTTTCTGATTGTGAAATTTTTGGTACAGGTGGACAAAAACAAGATGGGATTGATATTTACGCAAAAAATGAAATATCTTATTATACATTTCAATGCAAAAGATACAAGTCAATAGACACCACAAAGCTTGAACAGATCCTGAAAGAATTTGAAACTGGAAGTTGGTTTGCTAAATCAGAGAAATTCACTCTATGTATTACTGTTGACTTTGCAGATGTAAAAATTCAAAACAAGTTTGAAGAACTTAAACAGTATTATTTGATACTAGGTAAGACTATTGACAAATGGGATTTCAGTGTTTTAAATAGAATACTTAAAAATCATCCAACAATTGTTTATAATTTCTTTGGTAGTGATTGGTGTAAGTTGTTTTGCGGAGAGGAAGTATACAATAACTCTATTTTAAAATTTGCGTATGAAGAATTTCAATTAAAATTAAACAAAGCATCTTCTTTCCTTGACACAATTAAAAATTACTTTGAAAAAAAGCCATTATCTCATATCGAAAGAAAAGAGACTAATGAGATTTTTAATTGGATAAAAGCTGATTTAATCTTTCCGAATAGAAATTTATTAGTTGTCGAAGGAGAAAAAGGAATAGGGAAATCAGTTATATTAAAAGATTTATATAAAAAGTTAATAGAAAATAGATATGATGTTTTAGCTATAAAAGCTGATAAATATTATGCATCATCTCCAAAAGAGCTAGAGAATAAACTGTTCTTCGGTGATGATTTTAGTTTTTCAAAAATTATAAGATTTATCAAAAGTAAGCAGAAAAAACTTGTAGTTATTATTGACCAAATAGATGCTCTTTCCTTAACGTTGTCATCTAATCGTCAATATATTCAAACATATAATAGATTAATAAATGAGTTGTTAGATGAAAAAAATATTAGAATAATTATTTCATCTAGGTCTTTTGATTTGAATTACGATGCAGATTTAAGTTTGTACAAGTCGGATAAATTTAAAAATATCAATGTAGCAAAATTATCAGTTGAAAATGTTCAAGATACTTTTAAATTATTCAATGTTAATTGTAATTCTGATAAGGTTATTGAACTACTGAGGACACCAAATCATTTAGAAATCTTCTGTAAACTACCAAATAAATCTAAAACAAATATTGACTCTCTTTTAACTCTTAAAGACTTATATGATAATCTATGGAGTGAATTAATTACTGATAATGCAAGGCAAAAAGATTTTCTATATATTCTAGCTTATGAGATGTATAAAAATCAAAACATTACAGTACCGAACAAATTTCAAGATTACAAAGATGAAGTTTCATTTTTAAAAAGCAATCAATTAATAATTGAAAATAATAGTGAACTTCAGTTTTTTCATCAGACTTTTTATGAATATTGTTTCTCAAGGCAATTTGTAGAAAAGGGATATGTTCTTAAGGAATTTATTTTAGAAAATGAGCAAAGTTTGTATGTTAGGTCTGTTATCAAAATGGTTATTGAATATTTACGTGAGTATAATCACCAGAAATATATAAAAACATTGGGAGAAATATTAAAATCTAATAAATTTAGATTTCATATTAAATCATTAATTGTAACAGATATAGGCTTACATGAAAAACCAACTTTACAAGAAAAAGAATTAGTAAATATTAATATTCTTAATAATGACTTGTTGCAAGATGTCTTTGCTTCATCAATCAATTCAAGAGCATGGGTTTTATATTTAATAGAGAAGGATTACTTTAATAAGTTTTTAATTATTAATAAAGATTATAAAAATGAAATATATAACTTTTGGCATAAATTAAAACTTCCTAATAATTCATTTATTGAAAGTTTTAACATCCAACAAACAAAAGATAATAACATTAATATTGCTTACAGACTAATAGGAGGTAAAATAAATTTGGCACCTATCGAGATAACAAATTACCTTGATGGAATTGAAAATTTTGAGCAAAAAGAAAACTTCATCGAAAGAGTATTAATAAATCTTGAAATATGGGATGAAAAAGAATTATTAAATTACTTTGAAAAATATATAAAATATGATTGCTCTGGTAAGAATAGAGAAAATTTTTGGTTCTTTCAAATCTTAAGAAAGATTTTCAAAAATCATAAGAACTACGTTATTGAAAAATTAGAGCCAATTTTAAAAGATATATTCAAAGATGGCTCTTATCATAATGAATTAATTCATGATATTGAAAGTCTCTTAGATAACCTTTATGATGATGAACCTGATTTAATATTCCAATTGATTTTTAAAATTTTTAATGATGTGATTGAGGAAAACAAATATTACGCGAATTTTAAATCCTTTAATCCTGAATTATATAAATGTAATAAGTTTGTTGATGAGTATAGTAGCATAAATTATGCTGATAAAAAGTTTGAAGAATACATAGTAAAGCATTTAAAGTACAAAATAAAAGACAGGGAATATTTTTTAGCTTTTTTTAATGAACATAAAAATTCAAATTCTGAAATAATACTTAGAATTTTAATTTGTAGTTTTTCTACCTACTTTGAGCAATACTTAAAAGAAATACATGAATTACTCATCATAATAAACAATAAAAAAGGATTTAATGGTGTTGATAACATTTTTCAACTTGAACTAAGAAAATTAATTGGTTTGGTATTTCCAAAATATAATGACGAATTAAAAGGGGATATAGTCAAAATCTTATTAACTATAAAACATCCATATGAAATAGGATTTTATAAATATAATGATGGCGAAAAAGAAAGGGTACATTTTACTGGCTTTGGAGAGAAACAATTAAAATTTATAAAGCAGTTACCAATATCAGAAATTAATTATTTCCCAGAGTTAAAAAAAAGATATGATGAATTGAATAGAAGATTTAAAAATGTTAACACAAATAAGGCATCTGATGTTTCCTCATTTGGAGCTCATGGCATAAGTCCCCCTTTACTTCCGAGTGAATATAAAAACATGACATTAAAAGGTTGGGAAAAAAGCATGTTAAAGTTTAATGACCTTTATGTTGAAGATAGGTGGTCTTACACTGGAGGTAAAAGAGAGCATGCTTCAGAATTTAAAAATGTGGTTAAAAGTAATCCTGAAAAATTTGTAGACTTCATCGATTCTCTTTTTGAAATAGATGGAATTTCAATATCTTATTTATTTTCAGGAGTTGATGGGTTAATAGAGGCAAGTTATAACCCAATAAAAGTCAAGGAATTGTACAAAAAATTAATTGCTTGTGATTTAAATAGTGAGTATACATTATATGCAGTTTGGAAATCTGAATATCTAATAAATGAAAAGGTTTTGGATTTAGAAATATTAAAATTTTTATGTGATTGTTCATTGAATCATCCAAATCCTGAATATAACAAAATCGACAATAATAAGGACCCTTCTTTTGAGTCTCTAAACACCGTAAGAGGTGCTGCAATCCAGAGAGTGATATCATCTCATGATTACAATGAATTTGAGGAGATTATTTTTAATACTGTAGAAAAATCAGTAAAAGACGAGAGACTCTCAGTTAAAGTGGCAATAATACAGAAGTTAGCATTTTTAAATAATTTAAATTTAGAAAGGTCATTTAAAATATTTCATAATCTAATTGAAAACAGTAATGAGGAATTATTAAAATATTCTTTTTGGAGTGCTCAGTATTTCAATCCCAAGTATCATGATAAGATGGGGAACTATTTTAAAAAGATATTACAATGTAAAAATCTTCATAAGGATGCATTTATTATTACTCAAAATTGGATTGATGAAAAAATTAATGATAAAGATACTTTCGAAAAATTCATTTCTTTAGGTAAAGGTGCAAAATTATGTGCTATTAGAGTAGCTGAAGGTAATTTATTCAGGGAAAATGAAACTGAAATGCATATAAGATGTATGGATATTCTGAAACGATTTTTAAGTGAAAAAGATGAGGATTTTGCTAATGCTTATTCCGGCTTAATATTAAGAAAGTTCAAGGCAGAAAACTTTAAACAACTATATCCATTTTTACACCTATACTCTAAGAGAATATTGTGTAAAAAAGAACCATCTTATTTTTTACAGTTTTTGATAACATGCGCCAAAGATTATCCAATTGAATGTCTTCAATTACTCAAGAATATGAATTTTAACAAAGAAAGTAGGATTAATCAAAATGGTTATTATTATGATAAAGAACCTGTGAAATTAATATTGGCTATATACTCAAAATTAAACATGGATATTGAAAAGAACAGAAAATTTGTTATTCAATCCTTAGATGTTTTCGATTTAATGTTAACACATAGTCATTTAAGAACCTCTGTAAATAGTGCTATTGAACTTATTGTTTTGTAAGCTTTTAAAAGCTAAACCAAAAAACGTAGCTTACTTTGATTAAAACAAAGAACAAATAAGACAACCCATTTAAAGCTGTCTTATTAATTTTAATTACATTCAAATATAAATTGAGTGCTAGTTTTTTCCTCTACCACATCTTGCAATGCAAGTTTTGGATGCATTTATTATTCTTAAAACTTCTGCAAAAGATTCGTGTTTTGTAATGAAATTTTTATTTAAATCAAATTGTAAAACCTTTTTTTTATTATCAATGTCAGGTTTAAATTTCTCCCCCTCTTGGGCTCGAACCAATCCCGATAGCTATCGGGACTCTGATTAAAAGTCAGATGCCTCTTTGTATTTTTCTAGTAGTATAATTTTCATTTCTGGATATTGGAGTAGATTTTGGATATAGGTTTTGCTTTTCATGGATTTGATATGTTTTTCGATAGACAATCCTTGATTTTTTGACTCGCACTCTATTGTATAAATTAATTCCCAATCGTCTGCTTTGTAGGTGAATTTTCTTGATTGGGTTTCGTTTGAATGAAATCCTAATCTTTGAATAAAATCTTGTGTGAAACCAACGTAATGTTTGTTTAATTTTTTTGAGTAAAGGATATAAACTGAATTGTTCATCACACAAAAATTTTAATAAATATAAATCAAAAAAGCCTCTACATTTCTGTAAAGGCTTTTGTTGTTTGCTCCCCCTCTTGGAGAAAGTTTCAAATTTGACGAACTAATTTATCTTTCAACTATCTTTAAATCTGTTAGATAGATTTTTTTGGCTTACTATTCAATTTGATGATATCCAAAAAATTATAAGGAGAAAAACGTAATCATTTTTTGTAAAATTATAGTTGTGAAAATAATCCCGACTTTAGTATGTTTTTTAATTGTTTTTATGTGCATTGTTAAATGTTTATAATTAATATTTGAAATATTATGTGTATGTTTGTCATATCAAATAGTTGATAAACAGAGGTTTTATTTAATAATATTGAAATGTTTCTGTTTGCAATTTTGAAATCTTTATTTAGAAAAATTGAAATCTTTAGATAAAATAGTATGAGTCAAGCATCTTTTAAACCTTATGATTTAAAGTTGATTGAGCCTAGCTTTGGTTCAAAACTAACTGATTTGATTATTGAATTAGAGCATTTAAGAAAAAAGACTTTAGGTGGTTCAACACATCCGCAAGTTTTTTTTCAGTTAAAACACTTGTTTCATACTTTGGAAAGTATTGGTTCCGCTAGAATTGAAGGGAATAACACAACAATAGCTGAATATATTGAAACAAAATTAGATTCGGGTGACACAGAAAAAAACAAATCACATAGTATAATTGAGATTCAGAATATTGAAAAAGCAATGGAGTTTATTGAATCTACTATTCAAGATTATCCCATTAATAAAGCCTTTGTTAGTGAATTACATAAAATTATTGTGAAAGATTTACCACCGCCACCAAATGGTGAAGGTGATTTAACCCCTGGGAGTTATAGAAATAAAAACATACAAATTTTAAAATCCTCCCATTTACCCCCTGACTCATTTTTAGTTGATACCTATATGGATGAATTGTTTTCGTTTATCAATAAAGAGGATTCTTCAAAATATGATTTATTAAAATCCGCAATTGCTCATCATAGGTTTGTTTGGATTCACCCATTTGGTAATGGTAATGGTAGAACGGTTCGTTTATTCACTTATGCTATGTTGATTAAGAATGGATTTAACGTAAATGTAGGTAGGATTATAAATCCAACGGCTGTTTTCTGTAGCAATAGAAATGATTATTACGATTATCTTTCAAAGGCTGATAAAGGTAATGATAGTGGAATTTTAGAGTGGTGTGAATATGTTTTAAAAGGATTAAAAGAAGAAATAGAAAAAATTGATAAGTTATCAGATTATGAATATCTGAAGAAAGAAATTTTAATTCCATCTATAAACTTTTCTTTTGAAAGACAAATTATTACTGAAATTGAATCTAAAATATTGAAAGAAACGATAGAAAAACAAGTCGTTCAAAATTTAGACCTTGAAAGGTTTTTTAAAGGCAAGGCAAAATCAGAAATTTCAAGACAAATTAAAAAGTTGATAGATAAAAAAATGCTAATTCCCGAGAGCGATTCTGCAAGAAAGTATGTTTTAAGATTTGATAATAATTATTTATTAAGAGGCATCATTAAAAAGCTTGACGAGAAAGGGTTTTTACCTATTAAGGATTAGATTTATAAAATTTAAAATCAAAAAAGCCTTTACAGAAATGTAAAGGCTTTTGTTGTTTGCTCCCCCTCTTGGGCTCGAACCAATCCCGATAGCTATCGGGACTCTGATTAAAAGTCAG
>Ga0209278_1002167_pt1 | contig 11152 bp, 6 predicted proteins | sample JI81BgreenDNA_FD_187504 | JGI IMG/M metagenome (GOLD analysis project Ga0209278, IMG submission 187504) | Wastewater effluent complex algal communities from Wisconsin, to seasonally profile nutrient transformation and Carbon sequestration -... | ecosystem: Engineered > WWTP > Effluent > Algae... | reverse complement strand
AGAAGGTTTACTAACCTACCGAGATGAATTGCTCGCCTTAGTGGGCGCTACTGGTGGAGTAGTGTGTGCCAATGAAAATTTAACAACCATCGGGCAAACCCCGGAATTGGTAGAAATAGAAAAATTAATTGCTTGGATAAAACCTCAAATAAATAATGAGGTTTTTTATACAGATTCTCTCTCAAAACTGTATCCGCCCGCCAAAAAAATTCAAGAATTTGCTAGCGGTTTACTGGTGCTTGCCATGTCTGAGATGCAAAATTATTACATTTTGTGGTTCCGTCCAGAAGCACTTCAAACTGTCAACTGGGCAGGTCCACCAGAGGACAAAATTGAACTTAAACCGGATGGTAGTAGATTAATTTGTCCTCGCAATTCCTTTGATTTGTGGCAAGAAACTGTGAGGTTAAAATCTTTGCCTTGGCAGCGGTGCGAAATTGAAATAGCACGAGAACTTCGAGTTGCTATTACTAGCATTGAGTTGCGGAAAATGAATCAGCAGCTCAGCTTAGCTTTGTCGGCTACCAAAATCGGATTTTGGGACTGGGATATGCAAAGAAATCGCATTGTTTGGTCGAGGGAACACGAAGAGTTGTTTGGGTTGGCACCGGGAACTTTTGCCGGAACTTATCAAAGTTTTGTAGCTTGCGTTCACCCAGAAGATTTAAACAGCATTCAGAATGCTGTAAATCAAGCCCTGCCCCAGCGATCGGATTACTGTCACGAATACCGCGTGGTTTGGCCCGACGGCAGCATTCACTGGATTGAGGGCAAAGGTAAGTTTTTTTACAACGAAGCAGGCGATGCAGTGCGGATGGTGGGAACAGTTACAGAAATTACCGATCGCAAAGCTAGAGAATTACAGTTGCGGCTGTTGGAATCAGCAGTCACCACCACTAACGACGCCGTGTTAATTACCGAAGCTGAACCGATTGAGGAACCGGGGCCGCGAATTCTTTATGTCAACCCAGCTTTCACGCGGATGACCGGCTATGGGCTAGAAGAAGTTTTGGGCAAAACCCCGCGCATTTTGCAAGGAGAAAAAACAGACCGCGCCAGTCTCCATCGAGTTCGGACAGCTTTGAAAACCTGGCAGCCGGTGCGGGTTGACTCGATCAATTACCGCAAAGACGGGACGGAATTTTGGGTAGAAATGAGCATTGTGCCCATAGCGGACAAAAATGGTGAGTTTACCCACTGGGTATCAGTGCACCGGGATATTAGCGATCGCAAACTTGCTGAAGCCACCCTCCAACAGCTCAACGAACGGTTAGAAATGCGAGTTTTGCAGCGAACCAGAGAACTAGAAAGCTCTCAAGCAGAACTCCGGGAAAGCGAAGCTTTATTTCGCTCTCTGAGCGAGAGTTCCCCCGTGGGCATTTTCAAAATCGATACAGAGGGGAAATGTACCTATACAAATCCTCGCTGTCAAGCAATTGGTGGCTTCACACCTGCAGCAGCTTTAGGAAACGGCTGGATGCGGTTTGTTCACCGCGAAGACCTCAAACTAATTCTGTCGAAGTGGTTCCAATCGCAATCGCTAGATGGGGAATTTTCCGGCGAATTCCGCCACATCCAGCGAGACGGAACCATTCGGTTTTGTCGGCTTAAAACAGCTCCGATTTTTTCCGACAAAGCTCAACTAATTGGTCACGTGGGCACAGTCACAGATATCACAGAAAGTCGGGCAATTGAAAAAATGAAAAATGAGTTTATTTCGATTGTCAGCCACGAACTGCGAACGCCACTTGCCTCGATTCGCGGTTCTTTAGGTTTGCTGGCGGCTGGGGTACTGAAAAATAAACCGGAAACTGCCAAACAGATGTTAGAAATCGCTTCGAGCGATACCGAACGGTTAGTGCGTTTGGTCAACGATATTCTAGATTTAGAACGGCTCGATTCGAGCCAAGTTATCCTCGTCAAGCAGTGGTGCGATGCCCAGGTTTTGATGCGGAAGTCTGCTGAAGCTGTACTTGCTTTGGCTGCGGAAAATAACATTGATTTGTCGATTTTGCCCGAAACGGCAAAAATTTGGGCTGACCCCGACAGGATCGTTCAACTGCTGGTAAATTTGTTGAGCAATGCGATTAAATTCTCCGCTCCAGGAAGTACAGTAACTCTCAGGGTGGAAGATTTGGGCGATTCCCTACGGGATAGCTACGCTTCACGGGTATTATTTGAAGTCAAAGATCGAGGGCGGGGGATTCCGGCAGATAAACTAGAAACAATCTTTGGACGGTTTCAACAAGTCGATGCTTCTGACTCCCGCCAAAAAGGAGGTACGGGTTTGGGTTTGGCTATCTGTCGCAGCATAGTACAGCAGCACGGCGGCAGAATTTGGGTCGAAAGTGTTGTCTCACAAGGCTGCAGTTTCTATTTCACAGTGCCTGCACCGTTGGAGGGCGAGGGGGGAAAAAGTTTGGAGGTTTGAGATTGCTTTGATAATATCTCGCGAAAGCTCAAGTTCCTGGGAACTCACGCGGGTAGGATGATTGTGGGAGGCTGATAGGTCGATTTTTATGTTCAGGGCTTAAGTAGGTGAGCGGCAAAATCTATCAACAGCGCCCGACGATTAGGACGTTTTTAAGTGCTGAAACTCTTAATTTTATTGCTTCTTCCTTTTGCTATATCTTTCAAGAAACCCGGTTGATGAGGCAGCGTGCCTAAGTTTTTTTTCGGTTTACCATGATTAATTTAAAATTAGAGTTTTAATTATGTCAGCAAAGCGCATTCTGGTCATTGATGATGAAAAAAACCTCTGCAGCGTGATTCAGGCTTGTCTGGAACATTTAGGCGGCTGGTTTGTACTAAGCGCACCCGACGGCAGCCAAGGATTGCTGTTAGCTGAAACTCAACTCCCTGACGCTATTCTACTAGATGTGATGATGCCGGATATGGACGGACTTACTCTGTTTGGTTTGCTACAAAACAATGTTGCTACTCGGGGGATTCCGGTGATTTTCCTGACGGCTAAGGTGCAGGCGATGGATTTGAGCAAATTTGCTGATTTGGGGGTAGCGGGGGTGATTGCAAAGCCTTTCGATCCTTTGATTTTGGCACAGCAAGTGGCGGAAATTCTGGGTTGGGAACCGTTGCTTTAAGCTGTGGCGGCATTTAAATTGTAGGTCAAAAAAAATTAAAGTCTTGTGGGGAGTAGGGGCCCTAGCGTCCCGCCCGCCCTTAATATACAATTTAAATGCGCGACAGCTTAAACTCGGGTAAAATACATCGCAGATAGCAGATCAAACTCGGCAGTTGAAACCGCTACTAGACAAACAAAGTCGGCCCAGCCCGACGGCAGAATCAAAGAGGCATTAAAGCCGGATGAGGATCAAAACTCCGCTTTCTCATTCCCTTGATTCTTGCGAAAATAACGCATTTATGTTATTGAACCGGGTTTAGGCGTCGAGGAAAGTGCTAGTTTTTCCGGCTATTTTCATAATTTCCTCATTTTTTTGATTTAGCTTTGAGATCGATCGGTGATTCGTTCATTTAAACCCTGATTCCCTAGAAATTATAGAGATTATCTCAGGGAGTCGGGGTTTTTTGTTACCTGCAAAGCCGATCGGCTATCACCGTATTTACAGGCAGAATAACTCCTCCAGAAGTTACGCACACTTGCCTCAATAACGGTTTTTTTAAACCCGGAATCACAGAGGCAGCCAAGTTTTTTGCTAAAAAACTCGGTTTGGGCCGGCTAATCGAAGATTTACGCAGAGTTACCTGAGAACCTGGTTTATTAACCCAGGAGCACAGATTCAGTCAAGTTTTTGGCTAAAAAACCTGGTTTTTGCCTAACTGTTGTAATCCCGGCTGCGGCCAAAGTATATTTATCAAAAAAAAATGATGGTCTTCATAATTTCCTCATATTTTTTAGATAAAGTTTACTTCGAGCTCAAAATCTGAAGGTCGATCGCACTCTCAGCACCATTCCACTGCCAAAGAGTGAATCTGTTGTCAGGAGAGTTCGGGAAAGTGACGGTATTTTCGATTAACGGGTGCAACAGAACAACAACCTTAATAAGTCAGGATATAGGCCCTGCATACCAAACAAACCGGGGGTTTTCGCCGGAACAAACGGGGTTTCTTCGCCAAACCTCTCAATGTTGGCAGGATTACTCAATGCTACAAAAATTAATAACTGAAGATGTGATTCGTGCTATAGAATAACACAAAAAAAATAAGTCTGTCCTTTTGTCAAGATCCAAACTCACAATTGCCACTAACAGGCAAAGCCAAGTCTCAGTAAGTTTTTGAAAGAGTGTGGAGATTTTTTAAATGTCTGATCGGCTATCTTATAAAGGTAACAACCAGATTCTGTGCTATTACGCAAATGTTACCAACCTAGTTCAGGTGGTTCGGATTGGGAACATTCCTAATTGGTACTTTGAAAGAGTGATGTTTCCGGGACAGCGACTGATGTTTGAAGCTGCTGCAGAAGCAGTCTTAGAAATTCACACTGGTACGGTGGCAAGTGCTATTTTATCCGACAAGATTCCCTGCTACGTGCTGCGGGTTATAGAAGAGGTAAGTTCTGAGTTTGAGCTGGTGATGACCGAAGAACGATGGGCGGTATTAGCCGGTTAAAATTCATGAGAAATCAGACGAAAACGAGAAGGATCACAAAAATATTAGTTAACGAGTCTTTGGGGACAGGGAAAATGCAGAAAAATCTTGTCAATATTACCTTGGCTGTAGTCACAGAGGAAGTAGAAATTATCTTGGAGTCTTATCCGAAGCACCCATACCAACAAGCTTTTTCGCCTTCGGGATTGCGACAAGATTTAATTGCTTATGTGCTCAGCCGAGTTCCTAATAGATATACTGCGATCGACTCCGGCGAGTCTTTGTCAAACCAAACAGTTCAGGTTCGCTGTTCTTCAGAACAGTTGCTGCACATAGAAAATTTGATTCATACTGGCATTCGCGACGTGCTGCACAGCTATCAGAAGATAGATTACCCCCTACCTGAAGAAGTTAAATTCGATTCGAGAGTTGCTAGTTGGTTTTGATAGTTTATTGTCATTGAGGGAGACGCCGAGATTCTCGGCACTCTCGGTTTCTCAGTTGGGCGAGGTGAAATTGTGTACTGACGGAAAGCATCCAGGATACCCGCCAGGTGATTCATCCGTCCAGAAATAAAAAACCTGTATCCGATAAAGGCGCCCCCGAATTTATCCGTGGGCTCAATGCTTAAATCTAAAATCTAAAATCTAAAATCTAAAATCGATTGACTTGATGGTTCAAGACTTTTGGTAATCGCCACAGCCGTCGCAGGGGCCATTGGGATTGACAGCGCAGCGCAGAATTTCCGATCGAGCATTAAAGCGACAGCTAGCATCTCCAATAACCCAGATGCCGCTTACAAAAGTTCTTTCCGTCGGCGGTGTGGCCGACTGCACGTACAGGGCAATTTTTTGCAGTTGGTAGCGGCCGGATTTGAGTTGATAGCGGTGGTGGCGTTCCAAAACAGCGTAGGTTTGTCCCTCTAAATCTACATAGTTCCCCGGTTGTGGCGTCCAATCGAGCCGCAGGCTACCTAAATATTGGCGGGGGTGAGAGAGAATCACCTCTACGGGTAAAGTATTTTGTTCCATGTGGCGGTGCGTTGGCGAACTGAACTAAAGGGGCAAATAGTTGACTCAACCTACATCTTGTTCATCTAGAAAGATAAGTTTTTATAGATAGAGTAATTTAGGTTTAGGCGCTCAACTTAACTATAGAACCTTTGGCGATCGGGGAATAGGCGACTTATCTTGGGATAGCCGACTCCCTCCACTACGTTGGGCCCAACAGGCTAGGAAATAAACTTCAACTCGCTTGAGGTAACTCAAGTGAAGTTCGATTAGGTTTGATAAAGCAGTACACGCTGATGGTATCGCAACTCGCAGGTTCGATCGATACGCGGTTGAGATTCCTGAACAGATTTTAACTGTTTGCAGGACTTGGGGTGCTTGGGGTGCGTTTGTACTGAGGACTTCACAACTAACTACAAACCAAACCGAATTTTTGGCAATCAAAATTCCCAAAAATATGCCATTCCTTCCATGATTCCCCAAGCGGAAGCAGAACCGGCTAAATAATGATTTTCAGTGCCGCATTCGCGATGCCATTCTAAGAGTTCTGATAGAGCATTAGCGACGATTACTCCCCGGAAATCCTGCTCAAACATACTGATATCATTGCCCGAATCACCGCAAACTAATGTTGCTTCAGATGGAATTTGTAGGCGCTTTTGTAAATAAGTAAGGGCATTGCCTTTATTGCTAGTTTGTGGTAAAATATCTACATTACTATTGCTGCTAAAAATGATTTGAGCTGGCAGTCCCGATTCAGTTAACTTTTGCTGCAAAGCCTTGATTGTCGAGCTATTTTCTGCTGCTGGTTCCAGAGTATAACTGATTTTCCAAGGATTTTGTTCTTTTACGGATTGGGGTTTAAGTTGGGAAAACTGCTGTGCTAAAGAGGCGATCGCCATTTTATCCCAGCCTTGAGAAAGATATTCCGCCCAATCTAAATCGAGGATTCCGTCTTGGTAAATTTCGCTGCCTACACCTGCGATCGAATAGTCGGGTGATAGCAGTTGCTTTTGGGCAATTAATTCGCAAGTTGAAGCATAAGAACGCCCGGTAGCGTAAACCAAACAAATTTGCGATCGCACAGGTTGCAAGCGCTGGTTTAAAACTTGAGTTGCTTCGTCATCTCCGACTAGCGTGTTGTCTAAATCTGTAACTAATAAAAACTTCATTGGGGGAATTAGTCAGGAGTCAGTAGTCAGTAGTCATCAGTGATTAGTGATTGGAAATCGATCGCTTCCTAAAAGAATTTTAACTATTTATAAGAATTTGTTAAACCAACTACATTTATAAGCAAGCTTATCGTTTAAGATGGGCCAGATTTAATTTTCAACAAGTGGTGTGAGTGGTATGGTGAATAATTCAACCTCCGTTAAAGCTTTTTGGCTGTCTTTCTTGATTTCTGGTGCGGCAGTGCCTTTGGGGCCGATCTCCGCAACAGCTCAAATTCAGGATACCTCAACTCCAGAAGTTGCGCTAGAAGATAGTGCTCTCCCTAGGGCTACCCCAGACGCAGCGCTGGCAGCAGGTAAGATTGAGATACCGCAGTTAGCGGCGATTACCGCAGAGACTAACTCCGCAGTCGATCGCCCTTTACCCGAAACAGATGCAGCATGGGTGAATCGCGCTTTACCCGAAACAGATGCAGCATGGGTGAATCGCGCTTTACCCCAAACAGATATAGCAACAGTCGATCGTGCTTTACCCGAAACAGATGTAAAAGTCGATCCTGCTTTACCCGAAACAGATGCAGCATGGGTGAATCGCGCTTTACCCCAAACAGATATAGCAACTGTCGATCCTGCTTTACCCAAACAAGATATAGCAAAAGTCGATCGTGCAACAACAACCCCAGAAATAACGGAGGCAATTGGCGAATTGCCCCCACAGGAGTTAGAAATTGCAAACTCTCCTCAGTCTCAAAACGTTGCTGAAGCCAGCAAAGTTGACGACATCAGCAGCGAGACGGGCAGCGCTGATGACCTCAGCATACAAGAAGACGCAGCACAAGTCACTTCTGTTTCCCAACTCTCCGACGTGCGGCCGACAGATTGGGCTTTTCAAGCCTTGCAATCCCTAGTAGAAAGATACGGCTGCATTGCGGGATATCCAGACGGCACATTCCGAGGCAATCGGGCAATGACTCGCTACGAATTTGCCGCCGGATTAAACGCTTGCTTGGATCAAATCACCAAACAAATTGGCGGTTCTACTGGTAATTTAGTCAAGCGAGAAGATTTACTTGCTTTGCAAAGATTGCAAGAAGAATTTGCAGCAGAATTAGCTACATTGCGCGGTCGAGTAGATGCTTTAGAAGCCCGCACTGCCGAATTGGAGGCCAACCAATTTTCCACGACAACTAAACTAAACGGATTTGCTTGGTTTAACCTGACTGGAGCTTTTGCGGGCGATCGAGTCCGAGTTGAAGCAATAGATGGAAATGCTGCTCCGCTCGATCGAGTAGCCGGACGCGATCCAGTCACCAACAGACCAATTGTGCAGAGAGTGGACGATGATCCAGAAATCACTTTCAGTCAGTTAGTTTGGTTAACTCTCACTACTTCCTTTACAGGGAAAGACGAATTGATTACACAGCTAGCTGTAGGTAACGGCAATTCCCCCGCCAACCAGTATACTTCAACGGGTTTTTTCAATACATTCGGCACTCCTTTTCTCGATCAAACTGCCGGAGCAAATCCCAATGAAGTTATCCTGCGGGAACTTTCCTATCGGTTCCCGCTTACCAACAGCTTGCAAGTAGTAGTCGGGCCGCGGATTAATTTTTACCGCTACTTTGACAACAATAAATTTAACTTTTTCGTAGACGGTGCGAGCAGCTTTAATTCTAACAACAGCCCTTTGTTAAGCGCTACCCGACGCGGTGCCGGTGCTTTGGCTTTGTGGGATATCGGCCGCGCATTGAAACTGCGTTTTGGTTACTTGGGCGAGAGTACAGAATTTTTGCCAACTTCCGTGTTTAATTCGGCTTCCAATCCGTCTCAAGGCTTGTTTGACGGGACAAATACGACTACAGCAGAATTAACATTCAGTCCGAGCGATCGGACTAATTTGCGCTTTTTGTACAGCCGTTCAAACATCCAGCAAATCGGCGGCTTAATTGGATCTCCTAACAGCAAGCCGTTAAACGGTGTGGCAGATGACGGTTTTGGTGGTCGGCTGGGGAATGCGACTGCGAATACTTATAGTTTCAATTTCGATTGGTCAGTCACTCGCGGTTTTGGTCTTTTCGGCCGTTACGGCTACGCCGAAACCAATATATTTCCCAAGACTAACCGACCCGACGGCACGATCAAAAATCAATCTTATCAGTTAGGAGTTGCATTTCCCGATTTGTTCAAAGAAGGAGCTTTGCTTACGGTGTCATATTTAGTACCTTTTGACTTTACTGGCGGTCGGAGATTTCTGATTTCTGGCGGGGGGAATGGCGGCACGCAGTACGAAATTGAGGCAACTTATTATTTTCCTCTCACCGACCATGTTTCGATCGTGCCGGCATTTTATGCGATCGGCAATCCCAACAATTTCGATAACAACCCGACAATTTTTGTGGGCAATTTGCGGACGCAGTTTAGTTTTTAATTCCCAGCATGGGAACTCAGAAACCGGGTTTTTTGACGAAAAGACGCGTTGTAGCCCGCACCCAAGGTAAAAAACCCAGTTTCTAATACCAATTCTCTAAAAATTTGCTACAGTTTGGGTAGGGGCGGGTTCGCGATAAGATTTGCCACCGAAAAATAACATTGATAAACCCGCCCCAAGACTGTAGCATTAATTTAGAGAATTGGTGTAAGTAAGTATGGGCGGGGCGGGTTTATATAATTTGTCGATAATTATCAAAAATATAGGCGAACCCGCCCCTACAAAATTTAACATCATACAAGTCCGAATCAAACGGACATGACATGAATTGACACACTCAATAATTAATCCGTGTATTCGTGTTCATCCGTGTAGTGCCTTCCTGATTCCTTCTACTTAGGAATGAGAATTAAATAACTTCCACAATAACAATTAAAATTGTAAGTTATTTAATTCGCGATCCTTAATTGGAATTTCGATGATAAATTCAGTACCTTTACCGGGTTCCGAGTGACACTGCAATGTGCCGTTGTGTTTTTCAACGACAATTTGGTGCGAAATTGATAAACCCAAACCTGTGCCTTTACCTACGGGTTTTGTGGTAAAAAACGGGTCAAACAAACGCACAATATGATCTTCGGGAATGCCCAAGCCATTGTCTTTAATCCGAATTAAAATGCTCTTATCATCAATTGTTTCTGTTTGAATGGTAATAGTAGGAAAGATAGTATTTCCGGTGTTTTTTGCTTGGCTGCAGCTTTCTTCCAAGGCGTCGATCGCATTTGCCAATACATTCATAAATACCTGATTTAACAGTCCGGGATGACAGTTTATTTGCGGCAGTTCTCCGTATTGTTTAATCACTTTAATGCCCTGCCAGTTGGGTTTTGCTTTCAGTCGGCTGTTCAACATTAACAAGGTACTTTCTAAACCTTCGTGAATGTCGGCAGTTTTGATTTTCGCTTCGTCCGCCCGCGAGAAATTTCGGAGAGTTTGAATAATTTCTACAATGCGTTCGCATCCGGTCTGCATTGAATTGAGCAATTTGGGCAGGTCTTTTGCTAGAAATTCTAAGTCTATATCTTCGGCTTGTTGCTGAATTTTTGTAGGGGAATTTGGGTACTCTTCTTGATAGACTTGCACGATTTCTAATAAGTCTAGAACGTAGCCTCGGACGTGGCAGAGGTTGCCGGCGACAAAGCCAACTGGGTTGTTAATTTCGTGGGCAATTCCTGCTAGCACTTGTCCGAGGGAAGACATTTTTTCGGTTTGTACTAACTGCATTTGAGTTTGCTGCAAGTCGCGCAAAGCTGTTTGCAATTCTTGGGATTTTTGCCGATCGCGCGAGGCGGCGGCGGCCCGTTCTTCCTCAACTCCGATCGCCGCGGCAATAATTCCGATCAGCTTGCAGTCGGCTTCTGTGGGCGCGATCGACTCAGTGTAGAGAACGCACATCGCACCCACATAATTGTCGCCCAGGCGCACTGCTTGTCCCAGATAGCTTCGCAGTTGGTAGCGGATGACAGCGGGATCGATTTGGGCGTAGATCGTGTTCTGCAAGTCAGGAATGGCAACAGCCCGATCGCTTCCTTTGCTGCATACATCAGTGCAGATGTGGCCCTCGGCGCGATCGACCAGCGGGTAGTCCGGCGGCGCTTGCCAAGTCGCGATCGCTTGCAGCAGTCCGCCACCGACGTGGCTGTAGATGGCGCAGTTTCCGCCCAAAAGCTCGCCGGCTAAGGATGTCAGGCGCTGGATGTTCTCAGCGGCGTCGGTGGTGAATCCCAAAAAGCACTCGTTGATTTTGCTGAGGCGGTACTCTGCTTGCCTGCGCGCCGTCATGTCGCGGGAGTTGATCACAATTCCTTTCACAGCGGGGTCTGCTAGCAAGTTGATGCCCACACCTTCGAGAAAACACCAAGAACCGTCAGCGCGCCGGAACCGACCTTCTAGGGCGATCGGAACGCCTGGATTTG
>Ga0209278_1002166_pt1 | contig 11153 bp, 12 predicted proteins | sample JI81BgreenDNA_FD_187504 | JGI IMG/M metagenome (GOLD analysis project Ga0209278, IMG submission 187504) | Wastewater effluent complex algal communities from Wisconsin, to seasonally profile nutrient transformation and Carbon sequestration -... | ecosystem: Engineered > WWTP > Effluent > Algae... | reverse complement strand
TGCGCGCCGAGATGATCGATCAGCGCAGCCTCGGGATCGCAGTGGTGGCCTTCATCTTCCTGCCGCTGACCTTCGTCACGGGCCTGCTTGGCATGAATGTCGAGGGCATCCCCTTCGCGCGTGACCCTTGGGCGTTCTGGGGCGTGGTCGCCTTTTGCGTGGTGATCGGCGGTGCAGTGATGGCATGGTTCGCCCGTCGCCACTGGCTGGAGGATTGACCGCGCACCAGATCAGGGTTGACCCAAAGGCCGCAATCGTGGCAGTGGCGCGCTGCCGGATCGAGAGGTGCCACCCCTCCCACCGGCCCGCCGCGCTGCCCAATCCCAGACCAGCGCGCGATGCGGGTGTAGCTCAATGGTAGAGCAGAAGCTTCCCAAGCTTACGACGAGGGTTCGATTCCCTTCACCCGCTCCAGCCCTCTCTGCTCAATCAACCTTATAATGCTTATGAAGCCCTTGGAAATCCGAGGGGTTTAGCCCCTGGGTCGTCCGAGAGTGACCTTATCCTTTCCGCCGCATCCGGCTTTTCTCGAAGCTGGCGTTCAGTTTTCGGGATCGCGCGATGGCCGCTGTGATGACCGCGAGGTTGCCATCAGGCCCGTCGCCACGATGCTCGCCATTTCGGCAGCGATCCCTTCGGGGCTGAGGTCATCGCGCTGGCTTCGCCATGTCTGAAGCCAGAAGAACGCGCCCGCCGTCAGCTCGACAATCGCGGCATCGGTTGGGCGCATCAGTGGCTCGCGCAGGGCGCGCGCGTGCATCCTGCGCATCCGCTTGGCGCTTTGCGACGCGCGTTCGAGGATCGAGACCGGCAGTGCGTGCAGGCCCGGGTGCAGCGCGACCGGCGGGGCGTCGGTCGCGTGGGCAAGGCAGTTTGCATAGAACACGCAAAGCATCCGCTCGCGGTCCGACACGGGCTCGGCGTCGGCAAGGTCGACAAATCCGTGTTGCAGATCGAAGGCGCGTTCATGCGCGGCGACAAGCAGCGCCTGCTTGTCCGCAAAGTGGTGATAGATCGCACCCTTGGTCAGCCCGATATGGGCCGCAATCTGATCGAGCGAGACGGATTCCGGGCCATAACGATTGAACAGCAGCGACGCCGTCTCGAGCAGACCCGGCGCTGCACCCGAGCGGCCTTGCCCGGCGGTCGTTCCCACCAATGCCGCGACACGTTGGGGCAGGCCATCCGGGCAGCGGAACGCCGCGCCTTCGGGCATGGTAATGCCGCGGAGCACGATATCCGAAATGGTCTCGGCCGCCTTCCGGTAGATCTCAGGCGGAACCTCCTCCGTGGGCATGATCCACTTGTTCCAGAGGATTGCCCAGTTCACCATGCCCAAGATCATCTGCGCGCACAGATCGACGTCGCAGCGATGGAAATCCCCTGATGCGATCCCGCCTTCGATAAGACGGGCGAGCGCGCCGGCGTTGGCCGCAACCTGCGCCTCGATCCGCACGCGATCGGTATCGGCGAGCATGGCGGCATCGCTGATGACCGCGAAGGGCTGACCATTGGCATGACGGCCCAGCAATGTGTCGACGATCTGCACGATCGCTTCAGCCGGATCGCGATCCTGGGACTCGGCGATAGCGGCAGCGACCAGATCGCAAGTCTGCTGATAGCATAGCGCGACCAGATCGCGGCGATCGCGAACATAGTAATAGAGCGCATTGCGGCTGCACCCCAGTTCCTCGGCGATCAAGCCCAGACGGACGCCGCCGGGGCCGAGCTCGTTCATCATCCGTGCCCCGATCCCGAGGATCCGGTCTAGCCGCGTCGCCCGCTTGCGCGCGGCTTGCGGGCCGCGTTCGTTGCGCAACTTGGAAGGGGCGAGCGTGGCCATTGCGCGAGGCTTGGCGCGGATCGCCGACATACTCAAGTGTCGAAAAAGCTTGCAACGCGCCCATAACTGTGTTCTCTGCGCGACATACCCAAGTGTAAAAAATAGGGGAGAGGGCGATGAAGAACACGAACACGCGCGCGATGCTGCGCCTTGTGACAGCGGGGATGCTGGCTTCGACGGCAAGTCTGGCGACCGCGCAGGATGCTCCGGCAGGCGATGGTGCGGCGACGGAAGAGGGCAACACCATCATCGTCACCGCGCAGAAGCGCGCCCAGGCAGCGAGCGATGTCGGTATCGCGCTCAGCGTGGTCGACGCGCAGACTATCCGCGACCGGCGGCTCGAAGCGGCAACTGACCTCGTTGCCTTCACCCCCAACGTCTCGGTCAAGGAGCAGGTCCCGGGCCTTATCCCGATCGTCACCATTCGCGGCATCGGCCTCAACGATTTCAGCGCGACGAATAATCCGGCAACCGGTGTCTATATCGACGAAGTCTCGCTCAGTTCGCTCGCACTGCTGGGGGCAGAACTCTACGATCTGGAGCGCATGGAGGTGCTGAAAGGGCCGCAAGGCACGCTTTACGGGCGCAATTCCACCGCAGGCGCGCTCAACATCATTTCCGCCCGCCCCAACCTGTCGCGCACCAGTGCGCGGGTGAGCGCGGGGATCGGCAATTTCGAAACCAAGCAGGTCGAGGCGATGGCCAACCTGCCCCTGTCCGAAACGCTCGCCCTGCGTCTGTCGGGTAAGACCACCTTTCAGGACGAGGGCTTCTTCTTCGACCGCAGCGTTGGGCGCGATGTCGGGCGGCGCGAGGTATGGCTGGGCCGCGCACAGCTTTTGTGGGAGCCCGCCGACACGGTCGAGGTGCTGCTCAAGGCCGAGGTGCAGCATGGCCGTTCGGAGCTTGGCTCGCCCGAGTTCTTCGGCCTGCTGCCGACCGCGACCGAGACCGCCTGCCCCGGCCGTCCGACCTGCACCAACTTCTTTGGCTACCGCGACACCGATGGCGACCCCTTCAAGGGCGACTGGTCGGTCGATCCCGCCTACGATTTCGACCAGACCATGCTGACCGCGCGGATCGGCATCGATCTGGGCTTTGCCGAGCTTACCTCGATCACCGGCTACATCGACTTCGACCGACTCTATTCCGCCGATGTCGATGCCTCGCCGCTGCGCCTCACTGATTTCGCCAACACGGACGCGGTCGAGCAGTTCTCGCAGGAAGTGCGGCTGTCGGGCGAAAGCGACTTCGTGGTGTGGCAGGCCGGTGTGTTCTACGCCCGCGACGAGGTGCTGACGACCTATGATGGGTCCCTGCAAGACCTGTTCAACACCACCACCTTTACCTTCGCCAATCAGGAGGCGGAAACCTTCGCGGTGTTCGGCAATGCCGAGTGGATGCTGACACCCACGCTCAGCGTCATCACCGGCCTGCGCTACACCGACGAGACCCGCGCCAACGTGGGCTTCACCCGCGATCTGGTCTCGCGGCCCGGTGGCAGCCTGCTCACCGGCGCGCCCTTCGGCACCGTGCCGATCACGCTGGCGAGCGTGGACGACGAGATCAGCATCGGGCGCGTGTCATGGAAGCTCGGCCTCAACTGGAAGCCCGCTGCTGGCACGCTGGTCTATGCCAGCGTTTCCGAAAGCGAGAAGAGCGGCGGGTTCTTCACCGGCGTTGCGACCAGCAACGCGCAGCTGATCCCCTACGATCCTGAAACCCTGCGCGCCTACGAGATCGGCGCCAAGGGACGCTTCGGCGACACCGGGCTGGGCTATGATCTGGCCGCGTTCTACTACGACTATTCCGACGTCCAGACCTTCATCCAGGACACCATCGGCGCGATCCCGGTGCAGCGGCTCGGCAATGTCGAGGAGGCCGAGGTCTATGGCGCGGACATCGCCCTGAACTACAATCCACCTGCGGCCGAGGGGCTGTCGCTGTCGGCCGGGTTCGGCCTGTTGTCGACCGAGCTCGGTCAGTTCGTCTCGGGCTCCGGCATTGTCCCCAAGGGCAACCGTCTGCCGGATGCCCCGCGCTTCAGCATGAACCTTGCCGCCGGCTATGAAGGCGAGGTGAGCGAGCGGATCGGCTTCCGCCTCGGAACCAGCGCGCGCTACCAGTCGGACGCCTTCACCTCGGCGCTCAACGATCCGTTGCTGTTTTCGGACAGCTACTGGGTGGTCGATGCCAATGCCGCACTGTTCGACAAGGGCAACTGGCAGGTCTCCGCCTGGGTCAGGAACCTTGCCGATGCCCGCTATGTCACGCAGGGACTGAACCAGCTGGTGTTCGGCAACGGCTTCCGGGTCTATGGTGCGCCCCGGACTTTCGGGCTCACCCTGACCAAAGAATTCAACTGAACCGAGCGCAGGAGCAGCGGCGATGACCCCCCAGGAACTGACGGCCATGCTGATGGCCGCGCGCAAGCCCGCACCGACGATTGCGGAGATGGCAGCCGACATGGAGGCGCTGGGCGCGACTCTGCCGATGCCCGAGGGCGTGTCTGAATCGCCCCGGAGGCTCGGCGGGATCGACGGGCTGTGGTTCGCCCCGGAGGGAAGCGAAGGCAGGCCGGGCTGCATCCTCTATCTCCACGGCGGCGGCTACGGGATCGGCAGCGCACGGTCGCACCGCGCTCTCACCGCGCTGATCGCTAAGGTCTGCGCGATGCCGGTGTGGAGCATCGACTATACGCTTTCGACGTCACGCCCCTTTCCGGCGGCGATCGAGGATGCGCTTGCGGCGTTCGAGGCGTTGGTGTCTCCGGGGTATGCCCCCGGCAGCATCTTCGTGATCGGTGACAGCGCCGGCGGCGGTGCGGCTGCGGCTATGGCGCTGCTGGCACTCGACCGGGGCGTGCCAGCGCCGGGAGGGCTGGTGCTGTTCTCCCCTTGGCTCGACCTGACTTTCTCGGGTGCCTCGCACCGTGAGTGCGGCCCGCGTGATCCGGTGGTCTGCGTCCATTCCATGACGATGATGCGCGAGAGCTACCTGCGCGGGGCCGATCCCGCCTCGCGCCACGCCTCCCCGGCTTTGGCTGACCTGCGAGGCCTGCCGCCGGTGCTGATTCAGGTCGGCAGCGAGGAACTGCTTTTGTCAGACAGCCTGACCTTTGCGGAACGTGCCGGGATTGACCGGGTCGAGGTGACACTCGAAGTGTGGCCGGACATGATCCACGTGTTCCAGGCCTACTTCCCCCACTTGGAGCAGGCCCACCACGCACTCGCACGCGTGGCGGGGTGGATTGCTGCGCGGATAGTCTGAGCCTTGGTCCGGACGGGCTGGGGAAGTTCCGGCGCCTCAGGCGCCATCCGGTCAGCTTCGGATCAGCACCGGCTTCATCAGTCCCTCGGCGAGCACGGAGGGTGCTTCGTCGAACGGGGCAATGCAGGACATGTCCGGAGCCGGATCGACCAGGCCTTGCGCCACCCATTCCAGTGCTTCGGCAACATTCGGGCCACCGCGCCCGCGTCCGGTGTAGAAACGCACGCCGCGCTGATACATTTCGAACAGTGGCATGGAGACATCGCCGAAATGGCCACCGACTGAGGAAACGATGCCCTCGGGCGCAACCGAGCGCAGGGCGCACAGCAGGGATGCCTGATCGGCACTGGCATCGATTATGATCGGGAAGGCTCCGGCGCGGCGCGGCGGCGGGCCTTCGACCACATCGGCGCCGTAACGCGATGCGATTTCGAGCCGGGTATGGTCGGTGTCCCGGTATTCGACCCGCGCGGCACCGCCCGCCACGGCGAACATCACAGCATAGAGCGCAATCGAACCGCAGCCGCCCATCACCAGCACTTCCGCGCCCGGAGCCTCGGCGAGATGCGGGATTGTGAACTCCCAGGCGAAGGGAAGATTGTCTCCCGCACTGGCGGCGATGGCCGCAGGAGATATGCCAGTTCACCACCACCCGGTCGCCCGCGCGAAAGGCGGTAACCGCCTCGCCCACCGCGACCACCTCGGCCACACATTCGTGGCCGATAGCGAAGGGGCCGCGGAACGGTGTCTCGCCGCGGATGATCAATCGGTCCAGATCGCAAGTGGTCGCGGCAATGGGCCGAACCAGCGCATCCTTGGGGGAAGTGATGCGCGGTTCGGCCCCCTCGCGCCATTGGAGGTCGCCAGGCGCGAGGAACATGAGCTCACGCACCGGCCAGCACCCATGTCCGCGCGAGGTCCGCGCCGCATTCGGCAGCGGCGGCGGCGATGGCACCGATCAGGCGGGGCAGCGAGGCGGGGTCCTCCGTCGTGACGGAGGATACCGTCACGAGCGCCGGGAAAGGGGGCGGCCCTCCCGCCAGCGCCACCGGGGGAAGCGCGAGCGCGGCAGTGGCCGCCGCGCTGCCCGCAAGGACGGCACGGCGGGACACCCCGGTCTCAGGCACGGCCGCGCTCATCCGCGCGGCGCCAGCGCGGCCTTCATCTGGTCGAGCGTCAGCGCCCGCCCGGCCATGCCCCAGCCGCCATCGGGCACTTCGTTGATGTGCACCCAGGTGAACTGGCGAACGGCGGGAACGCCCTCGGCCTCGACGCAGGCATCGGTGACCTTGGCGACCATCAGTGCCTTCTGTTCCTGCGACAACGAACCGGCGGGGATGGAAATCTGGACGAGTGGCATGGACATGATCCTTCCTGTGGGGAGCCACAATACTATGGCAATCACCATACTATGATGATCGCCATAGATTCGTCAAGCGCCCTGTGCTAGGCCTCGGCCATGCCCCGCACCTCCGATGCCCGCGACAAGGCGCTAGCCACCGCCGAAGACCTGTTCCGCCGCCAGGGTTTTGCCGCCACGGGACTTGCCCAGATCATCGAGGAGAGCGGGTCGCCCAAGGGTTCGTTCTACTTTCACTTCAAGGGCGGGAAGGATCAGCTCGCGGCAGAGATCGCGGAGCGCTTCGCCGTGCGCGGGGTGGCGGCGATTGCCGCTGCGGCGGCAGCGACACCGGGCGATGCGACAGGGTTCGTCCGGCTCCTGTGCGCGGGCTTTGCGCAGGAAATGCGTGCGAGCGCCTACACCTTGGGTTGCGCCTTGCAGAACATCGCCACCGAGAGAGCGCCGGGCGATCCGCATCTGACCGCGCTGGTCCATGCGGGGCTGGAGGCATGGATCGAAGGCATTGCCACCCACTTCGCGGCTTGCGGCGTCGCGGCGCCTCGACCGTTGGCCGAAGCGTTCATCGCCGCCCTGGAAGGCGCACGCACCCTCGCAAGGGCGAGCCGGAGCGATGCGGTCTATTCGGCGATTGCCGATAGCTTCGCAGCATCGCTCCGCTCCCTTAAGGACGGCGGTTGAGCCTCAGAAGGTGAAGAAAACCCCCACTCCGCCGCTCAGCTGATCGGCGCTGCCACCCGAGGTCACCACCGGGCTGTCGGCGAAGTCGCCCAGCAGGCGGCGATAGCCGGCGGTCGCGGCGATGCCCCAGTTGTCGCCGATGCGGTAGCTGGCGGTGAACTGCGCCCCCACGTCCTTGAGGCCGCCCTTGGCGGCGAACTGCGGCAGCCCGCTGGCGGCAGCACCTGCCGGGGTGACCGCAAAATAGGTCTCGGCATAGTCGTCGCTGGCGTAGCTGGCACCGAGGTCGAACAGCAGGTTGAGCCGTTCGCCGACGGGCGCGGCATAGGTCGCGCTGGCGGTGATGATGTAGCCGCCGTGGACATCGCTCACATCGTGCACGCCCTGCACCCCGAGCCGCAGGCTGTCGTTACCGGTAAGATCAAAGGTTTTGGCGGCGAAGGCGCCGACTTCATAGGCATCCTTGATCCGGCCGAGATCGGCGACGGCGGCGTTTGCGATGTCCCCATCGCGGCCGAAGGTGAAGGAGGCGACAGGCCCGAACTCGATACCCTCGGCGGCGATCACATTGGCGCGGATCGCTGTGCCCTGGATCGCGACATAGCGTTCCCCGAAATTGACCCTGCCGTCGACGAGAGGGAGGATCTGGTAGTCATCCGCGCCTTCGTAGTCGGGCACGGCGGCAATCCCGATGGTGGTGTAGCCGGAGACGTCATTGCTGTCCGTCGTCTCGTCCTGGGCGAAAGCTGCCGAGGGCAGAGCGAGGAACAGAATGGGGGCGAAACGGGAGAGAGAGGCAGTCTTCATGGCATTGTCCTTGTGTGGTGCGACGGCGAGAGGAAGCCGGGTGCGGGCCGTCGCGGCCGCACCTTGGCGGGGTGAAAAACTCGCAAAATTCAGGTGGAATGCGGGCGGTCAGCCGCGCCGCAGCAGCGCAAGGCCGGTGGCGATCAGCCAGACGGTAAGCCCAAGAAATCCGGTGATGGTCAGGAGCGCGAAGGTGTCGCCATTGCGGCCAATCGCCGCGGCGTGACCGATAGGCCGATCGCCAGCGGCGTCAGAGCCAGCGCCGCCAACGCAAAGGCATACCAGGTCAGCACCAGCCCCGCGCCGCCCGCGGCAAACCGCGCCAGCACTTCGGCGGGCGGATGGCGCAGGATCGCGGGGTAATCGAAACTGGCAGCGAGCAGCGCGTAGGGGAGGTTAAACAGGATCGCGAGCGCGATGGTGGCGGTGCCTAGGGCGGGACGGGCGGGGTTCATGGCTGCCGCACCAATTGGGCCAGCTGCCGGTCCACGCCGGTCAGGCGCGCAGCCCAGCCGAGCAGCCCGAGCAGCGCGTTTTGCACGCTCCGCGGCACGCCGACCATCACCAGATTGCCGTAATCGAGCAGCAGCCCGAGCGCGCGGGGATCGCGCGGCATCCCTGCTGCCGTGGTCTCGCCCGCCGCAGCGAGCGCATACATCCCGCGCAGAAAGGTCTCGAGCCCCTCGCCCTCGTCAGAGGCAGTGAGGAAGGTGACCGGCGCGTCGCCGGGATTGCGGAAGCCATGCGGCGTGCCGGGCGGAATGGTGATCGCCTCGCCCGCGGTCAGCAGAACCTTTTGTCCTGCGCTGAGATCCACTTCGAGCACTCCGGTCTCGACCGCAAAGGTTTCGGTCATGCTGTCATGCTTGTGAAGCGGGGCACCCTCGCCGCGGGGCGGGAGCGTGCAGCGGAAGCGCAGCTCCGCCCCGTCACCCGACAGGGGCGAGGCGAGGAAGGCGATCTGGTCGCCTGTCACGGGGTTGCGAATCTCGGTCGGAAGCCGGGGTGAGAGGCTGGTTTGCACGGTTTGTCTCCAAGTGGTGACATGGCAATTATCACCGGTCGGTGACATACGCAAGCGCTTTTGTCACCGACCGGTGATTTAGCTCTGGAAACCGAGGGGCGATGGGCTTAGAGAGGCGGAATGACAGTGCCCGCCACAACTGCGTCCGCCTCTTCTCCAGCAGCCGCCGACCGCGGGCGCGATCGCTCGCGAACGGAGGAGGCGATCATCTCAGCCGCCCGCGATGTGCTTGTCGAAAAGGGCTTCGGCGCCTGGGGGGTGAATGCGATCGCGCGGGCTGCCGGGTGCGACAAGCAGCTGATCTACCGCTATTTCGGCGGCCTCGATGGCCTTGCCGAAGCGCTCGGCACCGACGTCGCCCGGGCCATCGAGGAGGCGCTTTCGGCAGCACCGGGGTCCTCGGCGTCAAGCTATGCCGAGCTGGTCGCGGGGCTGCTCGAAACCTTGGTGGATGTTCTGAGAGTCAATCCCCTGATGCAGCGCATCATCGCATGGGAATTGTCGGAGCCGAATGCGCTTACCCAGTCCTTCGCCCAGGCCCGCAGTCGCGCTCTTGCTGACTGGATCGCAAGGCTGCGCGGCGACATCGCTCCTCCCCCGGGCATCGACGCTCCGGCCATCAACGCCGTGCTGATCGCGGCAGTGCAACAGATGGTGCTTGCTGGCGCGGCGACGGGAAGTTTTGCGGGTCTTCCTTTGCGCGATGCGGCGGAATGGCGCCGCGTAACTCTGGCAATCCGGGCGCTGGTCGCCGCGGCTTACTGCCAACGAGCAGAGGGCGAGGAACGGACTTGATTGCACGCTAAGCACCCACGCTGCTCCCGGTGTTCCAGACCGGACGCATGGCGTGAGGCATATCCTCCGCGAGCGTCCGGTTCGCAGCGGAAGGAGCCGGTCGCGGGGCATTCGGTAAGGGATCAACGCCCCGGACAGCGCCCATCCGGCAAGCCAAGGAACGCGCCGAGCAGGGCATTTGCGGCCTGCGGGTCCTCAAACGGAGTCCAATGGCCCACCCCCTCCAGCATTGCTGTGGTGAGGTTTTCTGCCTTGGTGCGGGTCCGCTTGGCGAGGGTGGGGGCAAAAGTCTTGTCCTCGCTTCCCTCGATCAACAGCACCGGCATGGTTATGGTGCGGGCGCGCCTGGGCCACCTGCTGCGGGGGCTTATGGCGTCAAAGGGCGGGATATTGGCGCGATACCACGCAATACCGGCGTCAATAGCTGCCGGGTTTGAGAGCGCGCTGCGGAACAGTTCGCCTTCCTCGGCCGTCAATACGCCTTCCGATATTGCCCGGCCATAGGCAGTCTCGAACAGGGTCGACGGCACGTTCAGCCGCTCGATGCTTTCACGGTTGAGTGCCTGGAGGCGCGGCACGTAAGCCGAGGCGGCACGCTGGGCCGGGTCGTCAGCCAGCATTTCGAGAAACAGGTCGTAAGGCGGCGCGCTGAAAACGGCGAGCCGGTCAAGCCGCTTCGGCCTCCACTGTGCGTAGGACCATGCCAGCGCACCGCCCCAGTCATGGCCCACCAGCGTGACTTTCTGACCCGGTGCCAGCGCCGCAATTGTGCGGTCAAGCTGCCGCGCGAGGCGTGCTACCCGGTAGTCCACATCGCGCGTGGGACGACCCGAAAAGCCTGCCCCCGGCGCATCGATGGCGATCATTTTCCGGCACCCGCCGAAGGCCTCCATCTGGTCAAACCATGCATACCAGAAGCTGGGAAAGCCGTGGACGAGGATCACGGGCGGCCCTTCACCCGTCGAGACATAGTGAATGCGGTCATCACCTGTGCCGATGAAACCTTCGGTATAGGGGCGGCTGCCGACACGGTTGGCATGAATGACTGCGGGATCTGTGGCGGCCGCCGCTGCTGACAGTCCTACGACTAAAGCGGCCATCAAGTGCCGCGCCAGCGCAATCATCCGCATTGACACCCCCTGTTTATTGGAATATTCGTCAATAGCAGAGGGAGAGGTCAATGTCACTAAGGTTTGCAGAGGCTTTGGCTGCAAGTCTCCTGATCGCCGGCTGCGCGCCGTCGGAACGCGAAGCCAAGTCAGATGCCGCATCGTCAATCAGCGGGCAGGCCGAGCTTGGCGAAGGCCTTTATCGCACCCATTGCAGCAGCTGTCATGACAATGCCACGGGCGGCGCCCCTGTTCGGGCAGCCA
>Ga0209278_1002165_pt1 | contig 11154 bp, 4 predicted proteins | sample JI81BgreenDNA_FD_187504 | JGI IMG/M metagenome (GOLD analysis project Ga0209278, IMG submission 187504) | Wastewater effluent complex algal communities from Wisconsin, to seasonally profile nutrient transformation and Carbon sequestration -... | ecosystem: Engineered > WWTP > Effluent > Algae... | reverse complement strand
CTATTGTACTTTTTCTACCTGTTGCTGAAACAGTAGCAAAATCGGCCATGTTTGCATCCATGTTAATAACCGCTGCCATTCCACCTTTGTTGTTCATATCAGCTAAACGAAGTTCGTTAAACCAAACTTCACCTTTCACGCCATCTTGAGATGAAATATTTCTTATTCCGACCATCAACGTTCTAACCAAACCAAAATTTGGATTTCCTTTTACTCCAATTCTTAATGGTCCGCGATTGGTATTAGATGCTAAATCAGGGTTTAGTTCTACATCATTTCGATAAAGAATTCCATCAACAAATTCCGATGGATCAGCACTTAATGCAAGTACTTTCAATTTAGTCAACAAATCTATAGGTAAATCAATTTCGTTTATTTCTGGCCAAATTTCTTCGGGAGTTCTTGCTGTTTCAGCGGTAACTTTTAACGGAATTTGCACTTCATAGAAGTTATCTGTAAAGTCATTTCCTAAACGAATGAAAGCTGCCATTTGATCATCTTGTAATGGTGTTGGATCCGTTGGTGATGGCAATGCTTCAGCATGTAAAAACATTTTTAATTTGTTAAATTGGCGCATGTCCAAACTAACATTTTTAAACACTGCTCTGGAGTCGCCAACTTCAAGACCTTCGCCAGAAGCTCTCAATGATAAAGATTGTTCATTTTGATTTACAATATCATTACCATTTGCAATTTGCTCTCTTACAACTCCTGGTGGAGTTACATAAGGAATTGGTCTTCGACTTGCATTTTCTTGTATATTAACAGAAAGCACATCGAAGTTTGTATTATCATCAGCAGGATTGTTATCCGTGGTTTGGAATGAGTTTTCATAACGTCTCCATTCACCTCTAACTAAATCTAATGCACCAAAGCGAATAGTAATAGGTTCTGTAAATCCTGTAACAAATATTCTCATGAAACGAATTGAACGAAAATCTGTAATATTACCAATTCTGTTTTGGAACTCTTTTACTGGAATTTTAAATTGTAACCATCTCGCGTCAATTGATTTTTGATTAGGAAGATTTGATACTGTAGTTTGGTTATCATCAGTAATAAAATTTGTTCCAACAGTCATTCCAGGTTTAATATCAATACTGTATTCATAATATGCATTGATAGTATTCATGGTATTATCTCTATTGATATCTTCAACATCTGGAAGTGTAGTTGAACCTCTATTAGTATCCGAAACATCAACTGGTGAGTTTCCTTGTACACCGTTATAATTTTTATAGCGTTGAAAAACATCTCCAGAAGCATTTAAAAAGTACTGATAATTATCTCCTGCTGGATCTGGCAAAGTTGCAAAGACTGGATCCATTCCTTGTAGTCCTGCTTCTTCTTGATCATTCAAACCATCAAATCCAACATCTTGGGATGATCTATTTGCTCCATCGACATCAAAAGCATAAATTAATGACTGTGATGATGGAACTTTTCCCCAAGCTGTAGAACTAGTCAGTGCTTGAGAATTGGAATTGGATGGCAATCCATTTTCATATTGCTTTCTATCATCTTTTAGAACATCTTCAGAAATCTCACCTAAATTGAAATAAATTTTTCCAGTATTCAATGGATTTTCTGCATTCAAATCAGGATTAGAACTGCCAGTATAATATGGATCCATAATCCAAAATTGGATATATTCCACATTACTTTGTTCAAAATTTGTTGAATTTATAGCTCTTGTTATTCCACCAAAGTTTTGTGCTGGATTTATAAAATCAGCAGTAGCTCCAGCTGGATCAAAGTTATATGGTCCGCGTTCTGCAGGATAATACGTTAAATCTAATGTGTTAACTACTTGACTTTGCCCTATAGTTTGGTCAAGATTTGGATACAATTCTCTATTTAAAATTCTTCTTGTTGAATTTAATGAAATACCATCATTACCAATATCGCTAGGAGTTTGAACATAAATTGTTGGATCGATACTGTACCAATTTAGCTTTGCTCTTTTATAGCCATAGGTTAAATCTAATGCATTAGAATTAAAATTATAAGGCACAGTTCCAGGAGAAGGATTTGATGGATATTCTGGAACACTGGATAATGACCAAGAAAGTGGCGCTCTCATGTCAATAGTTGTCTGTGAACCTTCAAAATCATCAACATATATTGTAGACTCGCCATCAAATTGATCATTTTTAGAAGCATCAGGTTTTAAAAACGCAATTTCTCCGCGTAAAGATAGATTTGAAGGTACATCGGTATCGATATTTGGTAATTTATTGGCTAATCTCGTTAAGAAAGGAACTTCTGTAGAATAGTTGGCATTGAAACCAAAAATCGTATTGTTAACCGACTCCTGACCATAATTAGATTTATTTGTAAATGGTCTTTCAGTCATTTTGATAAACGTTCCACCAAGCATTAACTTATCAGAAAACTTGTGTTCAACATTTATACCCATAAATCTACGAGTTTGTTGACCAAAAGTTGCATTATTTTCAACTGAAACTTCAACTGGTGTATTGGCTAAAGATGGATCAAGAATTTGAACTCTTCCTGCTTGATAATTTACGCTATAGTCAACACCTTCCACTAAAACTCTTCCACCAGCAGTAACAACAACTGAACCTCTTGGAACATTAAATGCTCCAATTGGAATTCCGTCACCACCAGCTGATTTAAAACGTCCTTTTAGTTGAAACTTATTCCTTGAGGCATCCTGTAATGCAGCTGCTTGAGTTGTTCTATACATTTCTCTAAAAACATATTTAGCTTGGTTAGAGTTGAATGTATTTGTAGTAGGTAAATTTGTTGCTTCATAATCTTCAAAATAATCTTCACCGCCATTCGTTCTTAATTTTTCGAATAAATGTCGACCAAATGGTTCTACCGTAGTAAAGATAATTCTACCATTTTGTTGATCTACTGTCAAACCTGGGTAGAAATCAAAGAAACCGTCACCTCCGTTTTGTGGATCATTGTTAAAATTTAATTTATCAACGTTGAAAACTTTAATCAATGGTGTTTCTGCTACTCCAACTGGAAGTGGAGATGAGGAATTTGCCGGTGAAATATAATTTATTGGTGATGGATCGGTGTAAAGAATATTGAAACGAAAATCCTCTTGCTGTAGTTGAAAACCACCTGGAATTTGATAAATATTTTTCATCAATAAATTCCAAATTGGTTTTTGAACATTAGTTAAACTACTTTTCAGCATTTTTAAAATCAAACAATTTGTTGCAACATTTGGATCGTCCGCAGTTCCTGAAACCGAAGTAGACTCTACTCCATCAGTTCCAAACTCTCCAACTTGATAAACCTGATCACCAATGGTATATTGATATGCTACAGCTAAAACTTCATCATTAGCCAAACGTTGTTGTAATGAAACATATCCTAACTGAGGATGAAAAGTATATTCGTTTGGATTTAATTTTCTTGCATTCTCTAATTTTGCATAATCCGTTCCTTCGCTTACTCCAGTATTTTGAAACCCTTGACTTGCTGTTACAACTTCTCTAATTTCACTTTTTAGTAAATAATTTGGATCAGCAATTCTACCTGGATTATATCTATTATTTCTATTATCTGAAGGTAAATCTCCTTCAGAGTCAGGCAAAACATCTGGCGCTAACTCCGTTGGAGTTAAAAAGAAATTTGCTGGTGGATTTGAAATTGCCACCACATCGTTATCTGGAATTGCGTTTAATTTTCCTTCACCCAAATCCTGAAGTGCAATAATATTTCTTAGATTATTGTTTGTTCCATTAACTCTATTTTGCTTATTTGTAACCCAAACTTCAATTCTAGTTATTTGAACTCTACTATTTATGAAAGGATAATTTTCAAGCGCTCTATCATATTTATTTCTAAAATATTGCGAAAGGAAAAAGTGTCTGTCCGCATCATAATCTAAGGCAAATAATTCAAAATCTTGAATTGTTCCACCACCTTGAGCGGTTACTGAACGCGTTTGTGATTTTTGTTCAGAGAAAACTCCCGTAATAGTTGTTTTACCAAATTGTAATTGTGCTTTTACCCCAAAAAGACTTTGCGCACCACGAATTAATGAATTCGTTAGTGGCATACTAACGTTACCAACTTCAATTTTTTGAATAATATCGTCTTCGGTTGGCGCATATTCAAGTTTGATTAGATTTTGGAAAGCAAATGTTGATTCAGTATCATAATTAGCATTAACATTTAATCGCGTTCCTACTTTTCCCATCAAACTCATTGAAATTCTTTGGTCAAAATCAAAAGTAGTTTGCGCTCTATTTCTTGGCGAAAATGCTGGATTATCTTGTTTGGTATACCGAACCCCTAAATCCATTTCAACCGAACCAGTTGGCTTTACATCTATCGTATTGGAACCAAAAATAGTTTCAAAAAATCCTGAATTAACGTAATATCTTGGCAACAAATCTTTCTTATCCGCTTCGGTTCCTCTTCCATCAATAGCTTTTGATTTTTGCTTGTAGTAAGAACGCATCGATTCTCTAAGAACCAATTCTTCATATTCTTTTGGCGTTAAGATTATAGGATAATTAATATTGAATCCTTCAAAAGTACTTGTATAAATATATCGATTCGTTATTGGATCATAGGTATAGGCATTGACAATACTATTTGGATTATCAATTTCAACTCTACCCGTTTTATATCCAACCGAGTCTTTTGGTTTATCGTCTTCTTCAACTTGTGAAAATGCATTTGTACTAACTAAAGAAATTAGTACTAAAACAATTTTAATTAGTTTATTTGAAAAAAAAGTATGGTAATTTGTTTCCAAAAATTATAAATTTTTTAAGGCTTGTTTGATAATCATTTCAACCGTTGCCGACGGATTATCTAAGATAATTTTATCGACAATTTTTTCAGATGCTTTTCGTTGATATCCTAAAACTTCCAAGGCAGATAACGATTCTTCTCTGTTAATATTGTGTGAAGAAATCGAAATTTCATCTAAATCATAGATTTTTAACACTTTTTCTTTTAAATCCAAGATTACGCGCTGTGCCGTTTTGCCTCCAATTCCTTTAATAGATTGAATTGTAGCAACATCGCCACTACCAATAGCATGGATAATTTGCTTTGGATCCAATGAAGACAACATCGTTCTAGCAATACTGGCACCAATTCCCGAAACCGAAAGCAATAGTTTAAACAACTCGCGTTCTGATTTTTCTACAAAACCAAAAAGCGAATGCGAATCTTCTTTTACCTGTAAAAAAGTAAATAGCTTGATAAAATCGGTTGCTGGCAATAAAGAATAAGTATGCAAAGAAATATGAATGTGATAGCCAACTCCGTTGCAATCAATCACAACTTCGGTTGGTGTTTTTTCTACTAATTTGCCTTGAATATGTGCTATCATTTTGATTAAAAAGTCATTTCAAATATAATAAAATTCTCTAACAGAGTGTTTTTACTTGAACTAATGTTAAAAAAATCTATAAATTTACTTGAATCATCTTTCTTCTTTTTTCTTTTTCTTGTGCGTCAACTACTGCTACTGCTACCATGTTGACCATTTCTTCTACGCTTGCACCCAGTTGGAAAATATGCGCTGGTTTTTCCATTCCAAGCATAATTGGACCAATAGAATCTACTTTATAGAGTTCTTTTAGTAATTTATAGGTGATATTTGCCGATTCTAAGTTTGGAAAAATCATCGTGTTGACTTTCTTTCCTGCTAATTTTGAAAAAGGAAACTTCTCTTTTAGCATATCTGAATTTAAAGCAAAATCAGTTTGAATTTCGCCATCCACAATCAAATCGGGATAATATTTATGAAGATAAGCAACGGCTTCTCTAACTTTAGTAGCGCTTTCACTAGTAGAAGAACCAAAATTAGAATACGAAACCATAGCAATAACTGGTTCCATTCCAAACATTCGAACTGTTTTTTCGGTCATCAAAGCAATTTTTGCCAAATCATCTGCGGTTGGATTTGGATTTATTGCAGTATCGGATAAAAACATTGGTCCGCGATTGGTCATCATCATATTTGTTGTAGCAATCAAGGAAATTCCCGGTGCTTTTCCAATCAATTGCATTAACGGTTTTACCACAGAAGGATAACTTCTTGAATATCCTGAAACCATGGCATCAGCATCGCCGTGATTAACCATCATTGCGGCAAAATAATTGCGTTCGCGCATCCATTTTTGAGCATCGAGCAACGAAATTCCTCTGCGTTGTCTTGCTTCCCAAAAAATCTGAGCATATTCTAATCGGCGTTTGTCTTCTTCGCTAGTTTTTGGATCAAAAATTGGAATATCGGCATCAAAACCAAGTTCTTCTTTGAGTTCCAAAATCACTTCTTTGTTTCCAAGTAAAATTGGCTTAGCAATTCCTTCTTCGTGAGCAATTTGGGCTGCTTTCAACACATCCAAATGATCGGCTTCGGCAAAAACCACTCGCTTTGGTTCTGTTTTTGCTCTGTTGGTCAACAAACGAACCATTTTATTATCAGAACCTAATCGGTCAAGAAGTTCTTCCTCATATTTTTCCCAATCGGAAATTGGGTTCAATGCCACGCCACTTTCCATAGCCGCTTTTGCAACTGCTGGTGCAACTACGGCAATCAATCTTGGATCAAATGGCTTTGGAATAATATATTCTTTCCCAAAATTTAATCTTGTTTCTCCATAAGCAATATTCACCTGTTCTGGCACGGATTCTTTTGCCAAAGCTGCCAAAGCTCGAACCGCAGCCATTTTCATCGCTTCGTTAATTTTAGTCGCTCGAACATCCAATGCGCCACGGAAAATGTATGGAAAACCAAGTACGTTATTTACCTGATTAGGATGATCTGAACGACCAGTTGCCATGATAATATCGTCTCGCGTAGCAATTGCTAAATCGTAATCAATTTCTGGAATTGGATTTGCCATTGCAAAAACGATTGGGTTTTTTGCCATCGACAACAGCATTTCGGGAGAAACAATATTTCCAGCCGATAATCCAAGGAAAACATCGGCATTTTTCATCGCTTCTGCCAAAGTTGTTCCCGGTTTTCCAGCTGAATATCTTTTTTGCAAATCAGACAAATCGGTTCTTTCAGAAGAAAGCACACCATCTTTGTCAAACATGATAATATTTTCGGTTTTTACGCCTAAAAGCAAATACAAATTCGCACAAGCTAATGCTGCCGAACCTGCGCCAGAAACGACAACTTTTACGTTTTCGGGTTGTTTTTCGGCCAATTCGAGTGCGTTTATCAATGCCGCCGAAGAAATAATTGCTGTTCCATGCTGATCATCGTGCATCACCGGAATATTCAATTCTTCGACTAATCGTCTTTCAATTTCAAACGATTCAGGTGCTTTAATATCTTCCAGATTAATTCCACCAAAAGTTGGTGCAATATTTTTTACCGTTTCAATAAAAGCATCAATATCTTTTGTCCCCACTTCAATATCAAAAACATCAATATCAGCAAAGATTTTAAACAATAACGCTTTTCCTTCCATTACGGGTTTTGAAGCTTCTGGACCAATATCGCCAAGTCCAAGAACAGCAGTTCCGTTTGAAATAACGGCTACTAGATTTCCTTTGGAAGTATATTTATAAACGTTGTTTACATCTTTTGCAATTTCCAAACAAGGTTCGGCAACACCTGGCGAATAGGCTAACGACAAATCTCTTTGCGTTGCATATTTTTTTGTTGGAACAACTTTAATTTTTCCTGGTGTTGGTTTGGCGTGATATAAAAGTGCTTCTCGTCTTTTACTATATTTATTCATGGTATTTCTTTATTCAGAAGTACAAAGGTAGAAGACTGACCGTAAAAAGGAAATATTTAACAATTTCTTTTTTAGATAAAGTCAAATAGTGATTGTAATGAGACTATTTTAAAGCGAATCGTTTGGGATTTTTTGCCATCCGTTTTCCCGTCTGGTTATCAAAAACGAGATTGCAATCTCTGCGAGGATTTCCACTTCCATCGCGGCTAATTAATAAACTAGTTGAGTTCTTGGTTTCATTCATCATAACTTTGACAGATTACTCAACTCACTAGTAACAAAAAACCTATTTCAAAAAATTAATATTGCGTTTCAAACCTTCCAATTTGGTTCTTTTTAATGGTGAATTTGTAAATACTTTGGCAAAAGTTTCTTCGGTTATTTCTTCCCAATCTTTTTTAGAATAAGACAACAATTCAGGATAAGGTGTAAACAAGGGTTCGTTATGCGCTTTAGAAAATCGATTCCACGGACAAACATCTTGACAAACATCGCAACCAAACATCCAATCATCGAGTTTTCCCTTCATTTCCTGCGGAATATTCTCTTTAAGTTCGATAGTATAATAAGAAATACATTTGCTTCCGTCAATCACATAAGGCGAAACAATAGCTTGGGTTGGACACGCATCAATACAAGCCGTACACGAACCACAATGATCAGTGGTTGGATTGTCATATTCAAGTTCTAAATCCAAAATTAGCTCCGCAATAAAATAAAATGAACCCGTTTTTTGCGTAATTAAGTTCGCATTTTTACCAACCCAACCCAAACCGCTTTTGGCTGCCCATGACTTTTCCATAACCGGTGCAAAATCCATAAAAGCACGTCCAGAAACATCACCAATTTCAGTTCGAATTGCTCTCAATAATTTCTTTAATTTCTTCTTTAAAACAGAATGATAATCCTTTCCGTAGGCATATTTTGAAATCTTATAACTATCCTCAACTTGAAAATCAGGCGGATAATAATTCAATAATAATGAAATCACACTTTTAGAATCAGGAACTAACAAGGTTGGATCTAATCGCTTATCAAAATAATCAGCCATATAATCCATTGTTCCATGCTGATTTTGATTTAACCATTTCTCCAATCTTGGCGCATCTTCTTCCAGAAAACCGGCTTTAGAAATACCACAAGAAAGAAAGCCGAGGCGTTTGGCTTCGGCTTTAATGATTTGAGTATATTTTTGTTTATTGTTTATCAACTTTTAAAATAATTCTCCTTGATTAAAACCTTTAATTCTACCCAAATGCTTATATGCTTTTTCGGTAACTTCTCTACCTCGTGGCGTTCTGATGATGAAACCTTCTTGAATTAAGAAAGGTTCATACACTTCTTCAATAGTTTCGCCACTTTCGGAAACAGCTGTTGCTAACGTAGAAAGTCCAACTGGTCCGCCTTTGAATTTATCGATAATGGTAGTAAGTATTTTGTTGTCCATTTCGTCTAATCCATGAGCATCAACATGCAAAGCTTTTAGCGAAAACTTAGCAATTTCAATGTCGATTTTACCATTACCTTTTATTTGTGCAAAATCACGAACTCTACGAAGGAGTGCATTAGCAATCCTTGGTGTTCCGCGACTTCTTCCAGCAATTTCGATTGCGGCTTCCATTGTAATTGGCATTTTCAAAATAGCAGAACTTCGCTGAACGATAGTAGTTAACAATTCGGTATTGTAATATTGTAATCTACTTTGTATTCCAAAACGCGCTCGCATTGGTGCTGTTAACAAACCAGAACGAGTTGTTGCACCAACTAACGTAAACGGGTTTAGATTAATTTGAACCGTTCGTGCATTTGGCCCAGATTCAATCATAATATCTATTTTGAAGTCTTCCATTGCCGAATACAAATATTCTTCAACCACAGGGCTTAAACGATGAATTTCATCTATAAAAAGCACATCTCTTTCTTCGAGATTTGTTAAAAGACCAGCTAAATCGCCTGGTTTATCCAAAACTGGTCCAGAAGTAATTTTAATTCCAACACCAAGTTCGTTTGCCAAAATATTTGCCAAAGTTGTTTTACCTAATCCTGGCGGACCGTGAAAAAGTGTATGATCAAGAGCTTCGCTCCTTAAATTTGCGGCTTCTACGAATACTTTTAAATTTTCAAGTACTTGTTCTTGTCCAGTAAAATCATCAAAAGACAAAGGTCTCAACTTTTTTTCTAAGTCAAGTTCTTCTGGATTAAAGTTAGTATTAGTTGGATTTAGATTTTCGTTCATACTACAAATATAGGATAAAGTTGGATGCAAATAAAAATGCCTTTCGATGATGAAAGGCATTTTTTATATTTTTAAAACCGATTAATGGTGTAATACTTCCTCACCTGGTTTCATTGGCACGTTTTGAGGAACGAAATCTTCATCGTGACCTGGTTTGCTATAATCATAAGCCCATCTGTGAACTTCTGGAAGTTCACCTGGCCAGTTTCCATGAATGTGTTCTACTGGTGCAGTCCATTCCAATGTATTTGATTTCCATGGATTTTGTTCTGCTTTCTTTCCGTAGAAAATACTATGGAAGAAGTTCCACAAGAATACCAATTGGAATACACCTCCAACAAGTGCAAATACAGTAATTACTACATTCACATTTGCTAAATCATCAAATAATGGGAAGTTTGTATTGGTATAATAACGTCTTGGTAAACCTGCCATTCCAATAAAGTGCATTGGGAAGAAAACTCCATAAGCACAAACCGCAGTTACCCAAAAGTGTACATATCCTAAGTTTTTATTCAACATTCTTCCGAACATTCTTGGGAACCAATGATAAATACCTGCAAACATTCCATAAAGAGCAGAAATACCCATTACTAAGTGGAAGTGAGCAACAACAAAATAGGTATCGTGAACGTTAATATCCAAAGTACTATCTCCAAGAATAATTCCTGTCAAACCACCAGTGATGAAAGTAGAAACTAATCCAATTGAGAACAACATTCCTGGGTTCATTTGAAGATTACCTTTCCACAAGGTTGTAATATAGTTGAATGCTTTTACCGCAGATGGAATTGCAATCAATAAGGTTGTAAAGGTAAATACCGAACCTAAGAACGGATTCATACCTGAGATAAACATGTGATGTCCCCAAACGATTGTTGACAAAAATGCAATTGCAATAATTGACATAATCATCGCTCTGTAACCAAAGATTGGTTTACGAGCATTAGTGGCAATAACTTCTGATGTAATACCTAAAGCTGGTAATAATACTATATATACTTCTGGATGTCCTAAGAACCAGAATAAGTGTTCGAATAATACTGGCGAACCACCTTGATAATTCAATACTTCACCTGCTAAATAAATATCAGACAAGAAGAATGAAGTACCAAAACTTCTATCCATAATCAACAATAAAGCTGCTGATAATAAAACTGGGAACGAAATAATACCGATAATTGCAGTAATGAAGAAAGCCCAAAT
>Ga0209278_1002164_pt1 | contig 11155 bp, 7 predicted proteins | sample JI81BgreenDNA_FD_187504 | JGI IMG/M metagenome (GOLD analysis project Ga0209278, IMG submission 187504) | Wastewater effluent complex algal communities from Wisconsin, to seasonally profile nutrient transformation and Carbon sequestration -... | ecosystem: Engineered > WWTP > Effluent > Algae... | reverse complement strand
GTTCTCGCCGCCCCTGATGCAGGCGATGATGGAGCGGGGCGAGTATCCGCTGGCGCAGGTGATGCGGCTGGTGACCTATCCCTTCGTGCATGGGTCCACCACGCATGCGGTTTTCGTCGTGGTGATCCTCCTCGCTCTGGGCAAGATGGTGGGCGAGGTGTTCCGCTGGTGGGCGGTGCTGGTGGTGTTCTTCGGCGCGGCGGTGGCGGGGGCCTTCGCCTATATGGCCGTGCCGGGGAATGCGGCGCCGCTGTTCGGGGGGTATCCTGCGGTTTACGGCTTGATCGGGGGGTTCACCTTCCTTTTGTGGGTCAATCTGGCCGCCGTGGGGGCGAACAAGTACCGCGCCTTCAGCTTGATCGGGTTCCTTCTGGGGATACAGTTGCTGTTCGGGCTCCTGTTCGGGGGGGGCTATGAATGGGTGGCGGATGTGGCGGGTTTTGCCGCTGGGTTCCTGCTGTCCTTCGTGGTCAGCCCCGGCGGATGGGGCCGGGTGCTGCAGAAGATCCGTCAGCGCTGACGCCTCAGGGCGGATTTGAGGTCCGACAGGCGGATCGCGCCGAGGGCGAGGGCCGCCAGCGCATAGCTGGCCATGCCCGCGCCGATGAGCATGGCAAGCGCGGCAAAGCGCCAGCCGCGGCTGCCGAGCATGGGGCCGAGCAGGATCATCCCGCCCCAGAGGACCGCGCCCATGATGGCGCTGGCCAGCAGGATGCGGGGCAGGCGCGCGCGGAAGCGGGCGTCGAAGCGGGCCTCTTCCCCCATCTTGCGCGTGCCGAGCCAGAGTTGCAGCACCATCGTCCAGCCGGAGATGGTGGTGGCAAGGGCCGCGGCCGAGAAGCCGATGACGGGCAGCAGGCCCACGGCGATGGCGGCGTTGACCACCATCGACCAGACGGCGAAGCGGAAGGGAGAGCGCGTATCCTCGCGCGCGTAATAGAGCGGCTGGAAGACCTTGTGCAGGACGAAGGCGGGCAGGCCCGCGCCATAGATGGCAAGGGCCAGCGCCGTGGCTGCCGTGTCATCGGCCCCGAAGGCCCCGCGTTCGTACAGCACGGCGCAAAGCGGGAAGGCGATGACGACTAGGGCCACGGCGGCGGGGATCGTCAGGAAGAGCGCGAATTCGGTGCCCCGGTTGAAGGAGGCGCGACCGCCTTCGGCATCGCCCGCGCGGAGGCGGCGGGAGAGATCGGGGAGGAGGACGGTGCCGACGGCGATGGCCACGACGCCCAAGGGGAGTTGGTAGAGGCGGTCGGCATAGGAGAGCCACGCGACCGCGCCTTCGGTGAAGGAGGCGACCTGACGGCCCACGAGGAGGTTGATCTGCACCACGCCGCCCGCCAGCACGGCGGGGGCGGCGATGATGGCGAGGCGTTTCAGGTCGGGCGTCAGGCGCGGCAGGCCGGGGGCGAAGCGGAAGCCCGCGCGGTGGGCGCTGACCCATGTGAAGGCGAGTTGGGCGATGCCTGTCAGCGGCACGGTCCATGCCAGCGTCAGGCCCATGTCCCAGCCCCAGCGATCGGCCAGGAGCATGGCGGCGATGAACATCAGGTTCATCAGGACGGGGACGAAACTGGCTTCGGTAAATCGCCCGAAGGCGTTCAGGACGCCGGAGAGGAGCGCCACGAGCGAGATGAAGAGGATGTAGGAGAAGGAGATGCGTCCGAAGAGGACGGCAAGGTCGAAGCGCGCGTCGCCCACGAAGCCCGAGGCCATGAGCCAGACGAGCCATGGCATGGCGATCGTGCCGAGGATGGAGAAGACGATCAGGATGGAGGCCAGCCCGTTGAAGGCGTCGCGGGCAAAGCCCTGCGCGTCCTCGCCGCCTTCCAGCTTTTTGGAGAACATCGGCACGAAGGCCATGTTGAATGCCCCTTCGGCGAAGAAGCGGCGGAACATGTTGGGCAGGGAGAAGGCGATCAGGAAGGCCTCGGCCACGGGGCCCGCGCCCAGATAGGCGGCCATCATCACGTCGCGCGCGAAGCCTGCCCCGCGCGACAGCAGCGTCCAGCCCCCGACGGTGACGATGGACCGGATGAGCCGGATGGGCTGCATCAGCCCGCCGCCCGTTCCGCGCCATCGGCGATGGCCTGACGCAGTTTCTTCTCCAGCGCCTCCTGTTTCGGCTTGGCGTGGAGTTTCAGGCCGAACATGTCCTTCACATAGAAGCTATCCACCACCTGCGCGCCGAAGGTCGCGATGACAGCAGAGGCGATGTAGATGTTGTTGTTCGCCAGCGTGCGCGTCAGGTCATAGAGCAGACCGGGACGGTCGCGCGTGTCGACCTCGATGATGGTGTAGATGTCGGACCCTTCGTTGTCGAAGGTGATATGGGTGGGAAAGCGGAATTCGCGTTCGCGCTTTTTCACCTTGTCGCGGTCCTTCAGGGCCTCGCGCGGGACGACCTCGCCCTTCAGGGTCTTGTGGATCATCTGCGACAGGCGCGGCAGGCGGGACACCTCGTAGGGTTTGCCCTCGCTGTCCTGCACCCAGAAGACGGCGGTCGCGTAGCCGTCCTTCGACGTATAGGTGCGCGCATCCACCACATTGGCCCCGACCAGAGCCAAGGCCCCGGCAAGGCGCGAGAAGATGCCGGGGTGATCGGCCAGCGCGAAACAGGCGCGCGTCGCGTCGCGGCCTTCGTCGGGATGCAGGTCGATGCGGATGTCGCTGTCGGGAAGGTCCTTCAGGAGGCGGGCGAAGACGGCATGGCTGTCGGTGGGCAGGCCCTGCCAATAGGGGGCGTAATGGCGGCCCGTCTCGTGCCGCAGATCGGCGGCGGACCAATCGGCAAGGCGGTCGCGGAGCGCGCGCTTTGCCTCATCCTCGCGGTTCTCGCGGTTGAGGGATTCGATGCCGCCTTCCAGCGCCTCGACCGTCTGGCCATAGAGCGAGCGCAGCAGCATGGCCTTCCAGTTGTTCCACGTGCCCGGCCCCACGCCGCGGATGTCGCAGACGGTGAGGACGGTGAGGAGGTCGAGGCGCTTGCGCGATTTCACCGCCTTGGCGAAATCGCGCACCGTGCGCGGGTCGCCGATATCGCGTTTCTGCGCGGTGTCGGACATCAGCAGGTGATAGCGCACCAGCCATTCGACGGTTTCGGTATCTTCGGCCGACAGGCCAAGCCGGGGGCAGACGCGGCGCGCGATCTGCGCGCCAAGGATGGAATGATCCTCGGGCCGGCCCTTGCCGATGTCATGTAATAGGAGGGCGATATAGATGACCTTGCGGTTCACGCCTTCCTTCAGGATGCCGGAAACGACGGGGAGTTCCTCGACCAGTTCGCCGCGTTCGATCTGGGCGAGGATCGAGATGCATTGGATGATGTGTTCGTCCACCGTGTAGTGGTGATAGACGTTGAACTGCATCATCGCGACGACGGGTTCGAATTCCGGGATGAAGGCCCCCAGAACCCCCAGTTCGTTCATCCGGCGCAGGGCGCGCTCGGGGTTGCCGTGTTTCAGCAAAAGGTCGAGGAAGATCTGCACCGCCTCCGGGTCGGATTGCATGTCTTCGTCGATCAGGTCGAGATGCGCGGTGATCTGGCGCATCACGTTGGGATGCAGCAGATAGCCGGTGCGCAGCGCCTCTTCGAAGACGCGCAGGAGGTTCAGCTTGTCGGCAAAGAAGCGGCGGGGATCGGCAAGGTCGAGCCTGCCCTGCACCAGCTTGTAGCCCGCCTTGACGCGTTTGGTGCGTTTGAAGATGCCGAAGAGGCTTGCCTCGGGCTTGGCGTGGCGGGCCTCCAGTTCCGTCAGGAAGACGCGGGTCAGGTCGCCCACGCGGGTGGCGTGGCGGAAATAATCCTGCATGAAGATTTCCACCGCGCGGCGGCCCGCGCGATCTTCGTATCCCATGCGGTCGGCCACCTCGACCTGCAGGTCGAAGGTCAGTTGGTCCATGGCGCGGCCGGTGATGTAATGCAGGTGGCAGCGCGCAGCCCAGAGGAAATCTTCGGCGCGGGTGAAGATGTCGTATTCCTCGCGCGTCAGCAGCCCCGCCTCGACCAGCCCTTCGGCGGTGGGAACGCGGTGCAGGTATTTGCCGATCCAGTAAAGCGTCTGCAGGTCGCGCAGGCCGCCCTTGCCCTCTTTCACGTTGGGTTCGAGGACATAGCGCTGCCCGCCCTGCCTGCGGTGCCGTTCGGCGCGTTCGGCGAGCTTCGCGTCGATGAATTCGGGGCCGGTGTTGCGGAAGAGTTCGCCCCAGAGCCGGTCGCCCAATTCGGCGGCGAGGGGTTCGTATCCGGCGATGAAGCGGTGTTCCAGAAGGGCGGTGCGGATCGTGATGTCGTCGCGCCCCATCCGCAGGCAATCCTTCACCGTGCGCGAGGAATGGCCGACCTTCAGCTTCAGGTCCCAGAGCATGTAGAGCATGGATTCGATCACCGATTCCGCCCAGGGGGTGATCTTCCACGGGGTCAGGAACAAGAGATCGACATCGGATTGCGGTGCCATCTCGGCGCGACCGAAGCCTCCGACGGCAAGCACGGCCATGCGTTCCGCCTCGGTCGGGTTGGACAGCGGGTGGAGATGGCGGCGCGCGATGTCGAAGGCGGTGGCGACGAGGACGTCGGTCAGATGGGCCTGCGCGCGGATCAGGGCGCGGGCGTCATGCGGGCGGGCGGCGAAGGCGGCGGCGAGGGCGGCGTTGCCGCGCGCCTTGGCATCAGCCAGATGGCGGACGGCGATGCCGCGGGCGGTGCGCGGGTCTTCCGCCTCTGTGAGGTCGGACAGGATGGCGGCGCGGAGGGCGGGGGCATCGATGATGCCCTCCCCCGGCAGGATCATGCCGGGAGGGGCGGGGGGAAGGCTGCGGTCGGAGGGGGCCGTGGCGGCCTTGGTCATGGCGGAAGGCCCCGGAGGCTGCGTCAGAAGCCCGCCCCGCCAAAGCTGCGCGGCGCGGGTTCGACAACCGTGATCGCCGCGTTCTGGATGCGGGCGATGGCAAGCCCGCGCTCGTTGGTGCCATTAGGCAGCAGGCGGAAGATGCCGTTGACGCCGACATAGCCCGCGCCCTGCGTCAGCGCGGCGCGGTCCATGCCGCGGCCCTGCTTGGCCAGCGCGCCGATCGCGGCGATGCCGTCATAGGCGATGGCCGAGACGGGATGCGGCTGCTCCCCGAAGGCCGCCATGTAGCGGGACTGATACTGCGCGAAGAGCGACGGGTCGGGCATGGCGAAGATGCCGCCCTGCACGCCGGGCAGCGACAGGGTGGCAGCCGGAATGTCCCAGCGCGTCAGGCCGATATATTGCGTGACGGTCGGATTGACGCCGTTCTCGGACAGGAGCTGGCTGACGAGGGGCAACGCGCCCGCCGTGTCGGCGGTCAGGAACACCGCCTGCGCGCCCGAGGATTTCGCCTGCGCGGCAAGGGCAGGAATGGCCTGCACGATGCCGTTCTGCGAGAATTCATAGCCGCCGGTGGCCACGACGCTGCCACCCGCCGCCGCGACGCCGGTCTGGATTGCGGCACGGCCCGCCTCGCCCTGCGCATTGCGGTCGTGGATGATCATGACCTTCGACTTGCCCGAGCGGACGGCATAGGTGGCCAGCCGCCGCGCGGTATTGTCGAAGGTGGGACCAAGGACGAAGACATTGCCGCCCGCGATGGCCGGGTTGTTGGAGAAGGAGAGGACGTTCACACCCGCCGCCGCCACCGCGACGCCTGCCGCATTCGCCTCTTCGGCGAAGACCGGGCCGAGGATGACCTGCGCCCCTTCGGCCACCGCCTGCGCCGCCGCCGCCGAGGCCTGCGCGGCCTGACCGGCGGTCGGATAGACGCGCAGGTCGATCTTCACCTCGCCCAGATCGGTGATGGCAAGGCGGGCCGCATTCTCGATCGAACGGGCAAGGAGCTGGTCACTGGCCTGACCGGACCCTGAAGGGACAAGAAGCGCGACCGCGACCGTGTCGCTGCGGGGTGCGGAGGGGCCGGTGCTGGGCTGACAGGCGGCCAGAGCCATGGCGGACAGGGCAAGAACGACCGAGCCCAACGACTTGCGGGCGGTGCGCAAAACAGAGAACATGCGGGTTCCTCACTCCTTGGCCGCGGCAACGCGGGCCGCGCTTCAATCCGGGCGCAAGATTAAGGGGTTCGCCGGGGGAAGTAAACTTGTCAGGGGAGCCGCGCGCATGCCTTCGCCCAATTCCGCCCGCGAGGCGACCCCGCTTGCGCCGGGGCTCTATCTGGTCGCGACCCCCATCGGATCGGCGCGCGACATCACGCTGCGGGCGCTGGACATCCTTGCCGCGGCGGATGTGCTGGCGGCCGAGGATACCCGCACCCTGCGCCATCTGATGGAAATCCATGGCATCGCCCTGAACGGCCGCCCGCTGGTGCCGGTGCATGACCACAACGAGGCGGCGGCCAGCCCGCGCCTGCTGCGGGCGGTGGCCGAAGGGAAATCGGTCGCCTATGCGTCCGAGGCGGGGACGCCGCTGGTTTCCGATCCGGGCTTCGTGCTGGCCCGCGCGGCGGTGGCGGAGGGATTGCCGGTGACGGCGGCCCCCGGCGCCTCGGCCGTGCTGGCCGCGCTCTGCGTGGCGGGGCTGCCCTCGGACCGGTTTCTTTTCGCGGGCTTCCCGCCTGCGGCCCGCAGCGCCCGCCTGCGCTTTCTCGAGGAACTGCGCCCCGTGCAGGCGACACTGGTGCTGTATGAATCGCCCAAGCGGCTGGCGGCGCTGCTGGAGGATTCGGCGGCGGTGCTGGGGCCGGACAGGCAGGCGGCCATCTGCCGGGAACTGACCAAACGGTTCGAGGAGGTCAGGCGCGGCAGGCTGGGCGATCTGGCCGCCGCCTATGCAAGCGAGACGGTGAAGGGCGAGGTGGTCGTCCTGATCGACCGCGCGGCCGAGACGGTGGCAGAAAGCGCCGATTGGCAGGCCGCGCTGGACCGCGCGCTGGAGACGCTGTCGGTCAAGGATGCGGCGGCGATGGTGGCAGAGGCCTATGATCTGCCGCGCCGCGAGGTCTATCAGGTGGCGCTGGAACGGGCGAAGGAGGGGCATTAGGGAAAAATTCGCACTCTTGTGGAAAGGTGATTCCAGAGGCTGAAGACGGTCGGAGGCAGGGCATGGTGGCTGTGTTGGACATTGGAACGGTGGCACGGCAGCGGGCGCATCGCGGGCGCAGGGCGCATCAGGCCGGCGCTGTGGCCGAGGATCAGGTCGCGCGCCTCTATGACCGTGACGGAATCGCGGTCTGTGCCCGGCGCTGGCGCGGATCGGGCGGCGAGATCGACATCGTGGCGCGGGACGGGGATCGCGTCATCTTCGTCGAGGTGAAGCAAAGCCGCACCCATGCCGAGGCCGCCTCGCATCTTTGCACGCGGCAGATGCGGCGGATCTGGGAGGCGGGCGAGGAATTCCTCGCCGGCGAACCGAAGGGCAGCCTGACGGATGTCCGGATCGATGTGGCACTGGTGGACGGGTCCGGGCGGATCGAGATCCTGCGGAATGCCTTCGCCGCCTGAGGGCGGGCTGCGGGGCGCGACCTTGGATTTGCATCCGGCCGCGGCTTGCGCCATCAAGGGGCGGTTGCGCCTGCCCTGTCGGGGCCGGGGCGCGGCGGGATGCCAAACCGGAGTGAACCATGCCTCTCAAGGTCGCGCTGCAGATGGACCCGATCGGGTCGGTCAATATCGACGCGGATTCCACCTTTCGGATCGCATTGGAGGCGCAGGCGCGGGGGCATTCGCTGTTCTTCTACACGCCCGACAAGCTTGCCTTCGTCGAGGGGCGCGTCACCGCGCGGGGCTGGCCCATCGAGCTTCGGCGGGAGAAAGGCAACCATGTCACCTATGGCGAGGAGGCCGAGGTGGACCTGTCGGAATTCGACGTGGTCTGGCTGCGGCAGGACCCGCCCTTCGACATGGGGTACATCACGACGACCCATCTGCTGGAGATGATCCATCCCCGCACGCTGGTGGTGAATGATCCGTTCTGGGTGCGCAACTCGCCCGAGAAGCTTCTGGTCCTGCGCTTTCCCGACCTGACGCCGCCCACCGCCATCGCCCGCGATCTTGCGACAATCCGCGCCTTCAAGGCGCGTCATGGCGACATCATCCTGAAGCCGCTCTATGGCAATGGCGGGGCGGGCGTGTTCCGGCTGGACCCGAATGACCGCAACCTCGCCTCGTTGCACGAACTGTTCACGGGAATGAGCCGCGAGCCGCTGATCGTGCAGAAATTCCTGCCCGACGTCGCCAAGGGCGACAAGCGGGTGATCCTCGTGGACGGGGAACCCATCGGCGCGATCAACCGCGTGCCGCAGGCGGGCGAGACGCGGTCGAACATGCATGTCGGCGGACGGCCCGAAAAGATCGGCCTGACCGCGCGGGATCTGGAGATCTGTCGCCGCATCGGCCCGGTTCTACGCGAGAAGGGGCAGGTCTTCGTGGGCATCGACGTGATCGGCGACTGGCTGACGGAAATCAACGTGACCTCGCCCACGGGGCTGCAGGAACTGGAGCGGTTCGACGGCACGAATGGCGCGGCGCGGATCTGGGAAGCCATCGAGGCGAAGCGCGCCTGACGCGGGGACGTCCGGGAGGAAGGCCGCAGGTCCGGGAACCCCCGATTTTTCGCAGAAAAATCGTGCCCCCCGGAAGGGGGCACGGACACTGGCGGTTGGTCACGGGGTGGAAATGATCGCTTGACGCAGCCCGGTTTCCAACGCAGGCTGCGTGCATGTCGAACCGCATCGCCCCCGTGAGCTATTACTTTACCGACGCTTCATAGGCGGCCGGTCGACGTTTCCTGAAAACACAGACCAGATGGCCGCCCCTGCGGGTGGTTCGGTCAAGCATCTCTCGCAGCGGCGGCGGGAGAGAGAGATGACCACCGAAACTCGCGCCGAGATCCGCCTTGCCACCCCCGATGACCTGCCCGCGCTGCTGGCGATGTCGAAGGGCCTTGCCGCCCATCTGGGCACGCCCGACCGCGATGCCGAGATGCTGCATCGCGACGCCTTCATCCTGCCCGGCACCCGCGCCCTGATCGCGCGGCAGGGCGGGGCGGCGGTCGGTTACCTCTTCATGCGGCTGACGCGCGACCCGATCTCGTGGCGGATGGGATACGAGATCACCGAAATCTTCGTCGCATCCACGCATCGCCACCGGGGCATCGGGCGCCGCCTGATCGGGGCCGCGCGCCTGCTGGGCGAGGCGGAGGGGCGCGCCAGCCTTGCCATAACGCCGGACATGGCGGCGCTCACGGGCGGGATGGGCGCGGCCCGCGCCTTGCCCCTCGCTCTGGCCTGAGGCGGCCGATCATGCCATACCTCCCCCAAAGACAGGACGGAGGATGACATGGGCGCTGGGACGGGCTTCGGCAAAGGCTGCCACCTGCACCTGATCGACGGATCGGCCTATATCTTCCGCGCCTATCACGCGCTCCCCCCGCTCACGCGGAAATCCGACGGCCTGCCCATCGGCGCGGTCTCGGGCTTCTGCAACATCCTCTTCCGCTATCTGGAGGGGAACAAGGGCCCCGACGCCCCCAACGGCGCGCCCACCCATGTCGCCGTGATCTTCGACCACTCGTCCGAGACCTTCCGCAACGCCATCTACCCGCTCTACAAGGCCAACCGCCCCGAACTGCCCGAAGACCTGCGCCCGCAATTCCCCCTGACGCGCGACGCCACGCGCGCCTTCAACATCGCCTGCATCGAAACCGAGGGCTACGAGGCCGACGACATCATCGCCACCCTCGCCGCTCGCGCGACCGAGGCGGGCGGTGACGTCACCATCATCTCCTCCGACAAGGACCTGATGCAGCTTGTGGGTCCCGGCGTGATGATGTTCGATCCGATGAAATCTCGCGCCATCGGCCCCGACGAGGTGTTCGAAAAGTTCGGCGTCCCGCCCTCCCGCGTCGTCGATGTCCAGTCCCTTGCCGGCGACAGCGTCGACAATGTCCCCGGCGCCCCCGGCATCGGCATCAAGACCGCCGCCCTGCTGATTCAGGAATATGGCGACCTCGACACGCTGCTCGCCCGCGCCCACGAAATCAAACAGCCCAAGCGTCGCGAAGCCCTGATCGAAAACGCCGAGCAGATCCGCATCTCGCGTCAGCTCGTCCAACTCAAGGCCGACACCCCGCTTGACGTCACGCTGGACGACCTCGAAGTCCGCCCCCCCGAACCCGACGCCATCATGGAATTCCTCAACCGCATGGAATTCCGCACCCTCACCCGCCGCGTCGCCGACAGCCTGAAGATCGCGCCCCCCGCTCCCCTGCCCGAAGGCAAGGGAACCGACGTCAACCACGCCGAAGCCCCGGCCCCCGACCGCCTGCCCTTCGACCATGCCGGATACGAATCCGTCACCACCCACGATGCGCTGTCCCGCTGGATCACCGCGATCCGCGACCATGGCACCGTGGCCGTCGACACCGAAACCACCTCGCTCGACGAGATGCGCGCCGAACTCGTCGGCATCTCCCTTTCCGTCACCGCAGGCAAGGCGGCCTATATCCCGCTGACCCACCGCTCCGGCACGGATGACCTCTTCGGCACCTCGCAACTCGCCCCCGGCCAACTCCCGCTGGACGAGGTCCTCACCGCCCTGAAACCCGTTCTGGAAGACCCCGCGATCCTGAAGATCGGCCAGAACATGAAATACGACTGGAAGATCTTCGCCCGCCACGGCATCCGCATCGCGCCTTTCGACGACACGATGCTGATGTCCTCCGCGCTCCACGCCGGGCTGAACGCCCATGGCATGGACACGCTTTCCGAAACCCATCTGGGCCACAGGCCCATCCCGATCAAATCCCTGCTCGGCACGGGCAAATCCGCCATCACCTTCGACCGCGTCGCCATCGCAGATGCCGTGAAATACGCCGCCGAGGATGCCGACATCACCCTCCGCCTCTGGCAGCATTTCAAGCCGCAACTCCACCGCGCGCAGGTCACCACCGTCTACGAAACGCTCGAACGCCCCCTCGTCCCGGTGCTGGCCGAGATGGAAATGGCGGGCGTGCAGGTGGACCGCGACACGCTTTCCCGCATGTCCAACGCCTTCGCCCAGAAAATGGCCGGGCTGGAGGCGGAAATCCAGGATATCGCAGGCGAACCCTTCAACGTGGGCTCGCCCAAGCAACTGGGCGAAATTCTCTTCGACTGGATGCAGGTCCCCGGCGGCGAAAAGGGC
>Ga0209278_1002163_pt1 | contig 11157 bp, 7 predicted proteins | sample JI81BgreenDNA_FD_187504 | JGI IMG/M metagenome (GOLD analysis project Ga0209278, IMG submission 187504) | Wastewater effluent complex algal communities from Wisconsin, to seasonally profile nutrient transformation and Carbon sequestration -... | ecosystem: Engineered > WWTP > Effluent > Algae... | reverse complement strand
AAGTAATACGATTTGCCGATGGTGTGGTTGTCGGCATCGGGCATGCGGCTATTTGGAAAAACCACCGCCAAACGTTTTTCAATGGCAGAAAAATCTACGCTGCGGTAGGGGGCATCGGTAAACAAATCGATGTCGACCGACATGCGGTGACCCAGTTGCAAACTAAGGGCAGTTCCGCCTACAAGCCGAAAGTGCTGCAGTTCTTCGAATGCCGACAAGGTAATCAGACATTCCCAAAGGGCTGGTGAAACGGTATTCGTGAATAATTTCATGCTTGCTGAAGCTGTACCAATTTTTTCCAATTCGCTTGCCAGCCAGGCAATGCATTTTGGCCCAGCTGTGAGGCTACTGCTTCGATGGCAGGTGCTCCATAATAAGCCAGCAAAACCAACAAATCGGCTTCGCTGCCGCGCTCCAAAACTCTTTGAATAACAGCGCGAGATTGTTGCTGCCAGTGAATTTTATCGAAATCCGTATCCCAGAATAGCTCCCTTGGTAATTTGGGGGCAGGAGCCATATTGATGTCAATTTTAGCTGCTTGCTTCACCTCCCAAGCGGCCTGTAGCAACATGAAATAATCGTTGCTAACGCCCAACGGCCCGGCCAGTTTGATGGAAAGCGTGGGATTGATGCCCCGTCTTTCGTTCATGATGGCGCTAATGGTTTGGGGATGCTCGTTGATGGTTGCGGCCAAGGCCTTGCCACTCCAGGCTTTTTGCTGCAAGGCATACCGCAAAATGGCTCCGGGGTGAATGCCGGTGATATGTTGAAAGGGAGGTAACATGATTCAATGTGGCAAAAATAAACAAAACTGTTTATTTAAGAGCAATAGCTTTTGGCCAGATGCATCTCAATACCGCACCAACCTACCGTGGTAACGGCCTTCACTACTTTCAATGGCCACCACATACATCCCCTGCGCCAAGCCGGTTAAGGCAAGGAGGTCTAATCAAACGATCTGATCCATTTAGTTCCGGTTTTTAGCTTTTTTTGGCACCAATCCTAGCGCCAGAAGTGTAATTTTAGGCCGCTTTAAATCAAACGTATGAAGAAGTTCTTCTTATCCCTCGTGGTGCTGGCCCTCAGTTTGGGCATGGCCCGTGCCGATGAAGGCATGTGGTTGCCCATTCAGGTAGCCAAAATCCACGGCAAAATGGCCGGTGCAGGCTTGCAGCTCAGCGCCGCCGACATCTACAACATCAACCAGGCCAGCCTCAAAGACGCCATAGTGCGCTTGGGCGGTGGTTTTTGTACGGCAGAAATCGTTTCTGACCAAGGTTTGCTCATGACCAACCACCACTGCGCTTACGACCTCATTCAAAACCACAGCGCGGTAGGCAAAGACTACCTCACCGATGGTTTCTGGGCCATGAAGCAAAGCGAAGAGCTCACCAATCCGGGCCTCACCGCCAGCATTTTGGTGCGCATGGAAGACGTTACCGCCCGCGTAATGAAAGCCCTCGAAGGGGTGGATGACAGCAAACGCAGCAGCACCATCCAGAAGGTGGGCAAAGAAATCATGGACGAAGCCACCAAAGAAAACGAAGGCTATACCGCCGATTTCAAGGCCATTTATTACGGCAACCAGTTCATTTTGTCGGTTTACATGACCTACAAAGACGTTCGCCTGGTAGGTGCTCCCCCCAGCAGCATCGGCAAATTCGGTGGCGATACCGACAACTGGATGTGGCCCCGCCATACCGGCGACTTCAGCATGTTGCGCATTTACACCGCCCCCGATGGCAAATCGGCCGCTTATGCCGCTGAAAACGTTCCCCTCAAGCCCAAGCACGTGCTGCCCATCAGCATGAAAGGCCTGAAAGAAGGCGATTACACCATGGTAATGGGTTATCCCGGCACCACCAACCGCTACCTCACCAGCACCAACCTGGCCAGCAACCTCAACAACTATAACCAGGCGCTCATCGACATGTTTGGTGCCCGCATGGGTGCTTACAAAGAAGACATGGATGCCGATGCCAAAATCCGCATCGCCTTGGCTTCTACCTATGCTTCGGGCATGAATACCTACAAGTACTTCATTGGTCAGAGCCTGGGATTGCGCAAGGATGGCTTGGTGGAGAAAAAAGCCGCCTATGAAGCCGAATTGCAAAAATGGATCGATGCCGATGCCGACCGCAAAGCCAAATGGGGCAATGTGTTGAGCACTTTGAACAAAGACATTGCGGCTTTTGGTCCCATTAACCGCGAGTATTTGTATTTCGTTTTTGCCTTCGTAAACCAGCCTTTTGCCCGCTTTAACCAGCAGTTGGGTGGCTTAAAAGGCTTGCTGGGTGAGAAAAAGCCCGATGCTGCCAAGGTGAAAGAAAGCACCGATAAGTTGCTGGAAGGTCTCGACGATATGTACGAAGAGTACTTTGCCGCTACCGAAGAAAAGGTGTTGGCGGCCGTACTCAAGGTGTACCACCGCGAAACGCCTGCCGACAAACAGCCTGCTTTCTACAAAGAATTGCTGGCCAAAACCAAAGGTGCCGATACCAATGCCAAATTGGATCAGATTGCTGCCGATGTGTACCGTAAATCGGTGCTCACCTCGCGCGACCGCATGGAAGCCTTCTTGCGCAAGCCTTCGAAAAAGGTGCTCGACAAAGATCCTGCGGTAAAACTGGCAGACGAAGCCATGAAGCACTTCAGCACTACCCTGGCACCTGCCAACCAAGGCGCACAAGCCAATTTGGCTACCAACCGCCGACTTTTGATGGCCGCCATGATGGCCTACGAAAGCAGCCGCGAGTTTGCTCCCGATGCCAACAGCACCCTGCGTGTTACTTACGGCAATGTGAAGCCTTACAACCCCAAAGACGCGGTTACCTACAAATACCTCACTACCAGCGAGGGTATTTTGCAGAAAGAAGACCCCAGCAATGAAGAGTTCATTGTGCCTGCCAAGTTGAAAGATTTGTTGCAGAAGAAAGATTTTGGTCCCTATGCCGAAAACGGTGTTTTGTACACCTGCTTCTTGTCGACCAACGACATTACCGGTGGTAACTCGGGCAGTCCGGTTATCAACGGCAAGGGCGAGTTGGTAGGTGTGGCTTTCGATGGCAACTGGGAGAGCATGACCGGCGATTTGATGTTCAATCCCGCCGTGCAGCGCACCATCAGCGTTGACATCCGCTACGTTTTGTTCATCATCGACAAATATGCCGGTGCCGGCCATTTGGTGAAAGAGATGAAGTTGGTGTATTGATCATCAGCAGCATCAAATACAAGACGGCCACCTTCGGGTGGCCGTTTTTTTTTGATAAGATGGGAAGCAGTTGGTTCGAATCATAGCGAGTTAGGACAATCAAAGCCCCATCGGGGCGAAACAATTGTAGAAAATGCCGGCATGAAAGTTCGGATTTACGTGATTGAGTCATTTCGTTCAATCATTCAAAAGCCCCATGGGGGCGGCATGATTATAGAAGAATCGGCACCCCACGATTTCCCAGCCCCGTGGGGGCGACATGATAAACTGAATCCTGGTGCCATCTAAATTCATTGTATTTGGAAATCATATTGGCATTATGGATGTACAATGTTGGTTGTTATGTCGCCCCGACGGGGCTTCGTTTTCGTGGGGAAATCTTACATCTAGAATAATGTCGCCCCTCTGGGGCTAGCATTGTTAAAGCCTCATGGGGGCGAAACGATCGCCGAAAATGCCAAAATGAACATGAGATTTTGGTAATTGAATGATTTCGTTCAATCAGGCAAAAGCCCCAGGGGGGCGGCAGGATTATAGGAAAATACGCACCCCACAATTTCCCAGCCCCGTGGGGGCGACATGATAAACAGAATGCTGGCGCCACCCAAATCCATTTTGATTGATGATCAAACAGGCATTTGGATGTTCGATGCTGGTTGTTATGCCGCCCCTACAGGGCTCATGTTTCGTTGGAAAATCTTAAATGCTACAATCATTTCGCCCCCCTGGGGCTGGCGGAATCTAATCCCCAACGGTACTCGCACTTCAATTATCATCGCAAAACCTGTGATCATTTCGCCCTTCCAGGGTTTGCATAATCAAAGCCCCATGGGGGCGGCATGATTATAGAAGAATCGGCACCCCCCAATTCCCCAGCCCCGTGGGGGCGACATGATAAAACGAAATGCTGGTGTTACCTAAATCTGTTGTATTAATGACCGAATTGGCATTTTGGATGTATGATGTTGGTTGTTATGCCGCCCCTACGGGGCTCATTCTTTGTGGGGAAATCTTAGCTGCTATAATCCTATCGCCCCGCTGGGGCTGGCGGAATCTAATCCCCAACGGTACTCGCACTTCAATTATCATCGCAAAACCTGTGATCATTTCGCCCTTCCAGGGTTTGCACAATCAAAGCCCCATGGGGGCGGCATGATTATAGAAAAATCGGCACCCCACAATTCCCCAGCCCCGTGGGGGCGACATGATAAAACGAAATGCTGGTGTTACCCAAATCCATTGCATTTGACGACCGAATTGACATTTTGGATGATCAATGTTGGTTGTTATGTCGCCCCGACGGGGCTCATACTTCGTGGGGAAATCTTTGATGCTATAATCATATCGCCCCGCTGGGGCTGGCATTTTTCAAGCCCCTTGGGGGCGAAACGATCGCCGAAAATGCCAATATGAATATTGGATTTCGGTAATTGAATTGTTTCGTTCAATCAGGCCAAAGCTCCAGCGGGGCGGCAGGATTATAGGAAAATACGCACCCCACGATTCCCCAGCCCCGTGGGGGCGACATAATGACGGAAACGTAGCCATTCCGTTGTTTTGGAATTCTACAACATCATTTTTATTTTGGTGTATCTAATTCCTACACCATGGCCAACACCTACTCTCAGGTATACATCCAATACGTTTTTGCGGTCAAAAGGCGGGATGCCCTCCTTCAAAAGCCATGGCGAGATGAAGTGTTCAAATACATGGCGGGCATCATCCAGGCCAAAGAACAAAAATCCATCATTGTCAATGGCGTATCTGATCATGTGCATGTTTTTGTTGGTTTGAAACCCAATATGCCCATGGCAGACCTCGTCCGTGATATCAAAGCAGGCTCATCGAAATTCATCAACGAAAAGGGCTACTTGCGACAAAAATTTGCCTGGCAAGATGGCTATGGGGTGTTTTCGTATGCCCATGCGCAAATAGATGCCGTGTACAAATACATCCAAAACCAAGAGGCACACCATGCCAAAATATCATTCCGCGATGAATATTTGAGCTTGTTGAAAGAGTTCGATATTTCGTTTGATGAGAAATTTACCTTTCATGATCCCATGTGATTTGTGAGGTTGATTTGAATCTTCTCAGGCTCAGTGAATTTTTGGCGTCTACTTGCTTCCTTCTTTTACGCCATTATCTTTGAAAAGGCAAAGCGGCACAAAAATTGACTGCCTGCCGCAAATTTAATTCCCATGAAAAACCTATTGGTGGTACTGGGCGTGCTGGCGGTGCTGGCAACCAGTTGTAAAAGCAACAAAATTGGCGAAAAGGTGAAAGAACCCTTCAGTTCGTCGAAGTACATGAGCAACAAACGCCACTGGCGGAGTGTAGGCAACGGCACCAGCGCCGATTTGGGTATTGCCAAACAAAAGGCCTTGCTCGAAGCCCGCAAAAACCTGGCTTCGGAGGTGCAAACCAACATCAAATCGGTGGGCGACCAATACATCAAAAACCAGGAAATTGGCGAACGTGAAGTGATGGAAAAGTCGTTTGAGCAGCTCTACCGCGAAGTGCTCAACACCCAATTGAACGATGCGGTGGTGCACGACCAGGCCACCTACAAAAAAGAAAACGGACAATACATCCATTACGTCGCCATGGAGGCGCACAAAAAGAACCTCTACCGCCACATGAAGCGCATGAACGAGGCCAGCACCTCGCTCAATGCCAAACAAAAGGCCTTGATTGAAAAAATTGTCGACGAACAAATTGCGCAGTTGGAAGACTAAAGCACTTCCATTTTGTATACACAGGCTGTTTCTTCACCGGAACAGCCTTTTTTGTGCGCTTTGCTGTATTTTTGCAGCCCATGTCGGCAACACCCATCCATATCAGCAACCGCAAAGCGGGATTTGAATTCGAACTGCTCCAGCGGTTTGAAGCAGGCATGATATTGACCGGCAGCGAAATCAAAAGCGTACGCCAAGGCAAAGTGAACCTGGCCGACGCTTACTGCACCTTCAACAATGGCAAGCTGGTGGTGCGCAATATGCACATCAGCGCTTATAAAGAGGCCAGCTGGCTCAACCACGAGCCGCTGCGCGACCGCATATTGCTGCTCAACAAACAAGAGCTCAAAAAAATAGAGCACCGCACCAAAGAAAAGGGACTCACCGTGGTGCCTACCAAACTCTACTTCAACGAGCGCGGTTATGCCAAGCTTGAAATAGCGCTCGCTCGCGGAAAGAAGATGCACGACAAACGCGAGGCCACCAAGGAAAAGGACCTCAGAAGAGCCAATCAACGCGGCGAAGAATAATTGGCATACAATAACGGCAAGTACCATATTGCACTTGCCGTTGAATGAAGTATGGTAGCCCTTATTTTACCAAACCGGCTTCTCGTGCCTGGTAATCTTGCACCACCTCAATGGCATTGTCAATCACATCGCTGAGGGCGGTAATGAAGGTGCCGGGTTGTGCCATGCCCATGGCGTGTTTGAGGGCTTCCACTTCTTTGGGTACCACCTCGTAAGGCACATGTTTGTCGACTTCTTTGATGCCTGCAATCAATAAATCGATGATCTCTTGTCCGGTGCGGCCACGCAGGTGCTTTTCCTGGCGGATGATGATGTGGTCGAACATGCGCGCTGCAATTTTACCGCACTCTTGAATGTCTTCATCGCGGCGGTCGCCCGTGCCGGCAATGATGCCGATTTTCATGGGTGAATCAACGCTCGACATGAACTCCTCGATGCCCAGATAACCGGCGGCATTGTGCGCAAAGTCAATCATCACACGGTAATCCTTGAACTCAAAAATGTTCATGCGGCCGGGGGTGAGAGCGGCGGACGGAATGAAGGTTTCGAGCGACAAACGGATGTTTTCGGTTCTGAAACCTTGCAGGTAACCCGCCAATGCCGCCGCCAGCACGTTTTCTATCATGAAGCGGGCCTTGCCACCCATGGTGAGCGGGATGGTGGTTACCCGTTCGATGCGGATTTTCCAATCGCCTTTTTTGATGGTGATGAAACCGTTTTCAAACACCGCAGCAATGCCATTTTTTTTGCCGTGTGCCTTGATGAGCGGATTGCTTTCGTCCATCGAAAAATAGGCAATGTTGCACTTGAGGTCCTCGCCAATTTTTACGCACCAAGGGTTGTCGGCATTCAGAACCGCCCAGCCATCGCGCTTGATGCTCTGCGCTACCACCGATTTCACACGAGCCAGGTCGTCAAGGTTGTTGATGTCGTTGAGGCCCAGGTGGTCTTCGGCAATGTTGGTAATTACACCTATATCGCAGCGGCTGAAGCCCAATCCCGAACGCAAAATGCCTCCACGGGCGGTTTCCAAAACAGCGAACTCCACCGTAGGGTCTTTGAGAATGAACTCGGCGCTGAGCGGGCCGGTGGTATCGCCTTTGTCGAGCATGTGGTTTTGCACATAAATACCATCAGAAGTGGTAAAGCCCACGCGGAAGCCGGCGTTTTTCACCATGTGCGCGATGAGGCGGGTGGTGGTGGTTTTGCCATTGGTACCGGTAACAGCAATGATCGGAATGCGCGATGGCTTTCCGGGTGGGTACAGCATGTCGATCACCGGTGCGGCCACGTTACGCGGCAAGCCCTCGGCAGGAGCCAGGTGCATGCGGAAGCCGGGAGCGGCATTCACTTCGAGGATGGCGCCGCCATTTTCCTTGAGCGGTTGGGTGAGGTTGCGCGCCATGATGTCGATGCCGCAAACATCCAAGCCGATGATACGGGCCACGCGTTCGCATAAAAACACGTTTTCGGGGTGCATCATTTCGGTCACGTCGATGCTGGTACCACCGGTGCTGAGGTTGGCAGTCGATTTGAGGTACACAATTTCTCCTTTCGGAGGCACCGTTTCGAGGGTGTAACCGCGTTTTTCGAGCAGGTCGAGTGTATCGCGGTCAACATTGATTTCGGTAAGTACATTTTCGTGTCCGTAACCGCGGCGGGGGTCTTGGTTTTCGATGTCGATGAGCTCCTGGATGGTATGCTTGCCATCGGCCTTCACGTGGGCAGGTACGCGCTGGGCGGCGGCTACCACCTGGTTGTTGATAACGAGCACACGGAAGTCGAAGCCGGTAATGAACTTCTCAACAATCACTTTGCGCGAATACTTCTGGGCATGCGCGAGTCCGGCAACGGCCGTTTCGCGGTCTTTTACGTTGATGCTGGCGCCTTTGCCGTGGTTGCCATCGAGCGGTTTGAGCACGAGGGGGTAGCCAATGCGGGCAATGGCGGCGTCGAGGTCTTCCTCATCCACACAGATATCGCCTTTGGGCACGGGAATGTTGGCATCGTCGAGCATCTTTTTGGTTAGCTCTTTATTGCAGGCAATGTCCACGGCAATGCTGCTGGTGTATTGGGTGATAGTGGCCTGAAAACGCACCTGGTTTACGCCATAACCCAGCTGGATGAGCGAGTTGCGGCCAATGCGGATCCAGGGGATGTCACGGGCCACGGCTTCGTCAACCAAGCTGCCAGTACTTGGACCCAGGCGCACGTCTTCGCGGATTTCGCGCATTTTGCGGAGGTCCTTTTCGAGGTCGTATTCGGTGCCTTCCACCAAGGCTTCGGCAATGCGTACCGAAGCTTCAGCCGCATACATGCCCACTTGTTCTTCTACATAGCTGAAAACCACATTGTAAATGCCCGGCGTTTTGGTTTCGCGGGTGCGACCAAAGCCAGTTTCCATGCCGGCTAGGGTTTGTATTTCGAGGGCGATGTGCTCAATCACGTGGCCCATCCAGGTGCCTTTTTCGATGCGGTAGAAGAAGCCGCCGGGCTTGCCTTCGGAGCAACGGTGTTCGTACATGGTAGGGAACAGGGCTTCGATGCGCTCGCGGAATCCGGGAATGAGGTTGGTTGGGCGCTGCTCCAACTCCTCCAAATCAAGACGCATTTGGATGAGCTTTTTGCGGGTTACGCTCCAGATATTGGGACCACGAAGGGCTTGGACTTTCAGGATTTTCATAAAACAGGTGATAGTGTTGTTCAAATAAAATCATTTGTAGGCAGAAGGCAACGCGCCTTCAAGAAAAAAAGCGCAAGGCGATACGCTTAATGCTGAATTCGGTTGTTTGGAGCCGGCATCTAACAAAAAATCCGCCCCCTTACGGAAGCGGATTTATAGTGATTTTTGCGAATGGCTTAAGCCAGCATGCGTACAGGTTCTTCGAGCAATTGCTTGAAGGTCTGGAGGAACTCGGCACCCGAAGCGCCATCTACCACGCGGTGGTCGCAGCTGAGGGTTACTTTCATGCGGTTACCAACTACAATTTGTCCTTTTTTCACCACAGGCTCCTGGCGGATAGCGCCAACTGCCATGATGCAGGCATCGGGTGGGTTGATGATGGCGGTGAACTCTTCAATGCCAAACATGCCGAGGTTGCTGATGGTGAAGGTATTGCCTTCCCAATCGGCAGGTTGTAATTTCTTTTCTTTGGCTTTGCCACCGTAAACTTTTACTTCCTGGGCAATTTGCGACAAAGGCTTGCTGTCGGCAAAACGTACCACAGGAACGAGCAGGCCTTCTTCAACGGCCATGGCTACACCCACGTGGATGTGCTCGTTGAAGCGGATCTTGTCGCCCAACCAGCTGCTGTTGATTTTAGGATGCTTGCGCAAAGACAAAGCGGCGGCTTTGATGACCATATCGTTGAACGATACTTTCACCGGAGCCACTTCGTTGATTTGTGCACGGGCGGCCATGGCCTGGTCCATGTCGATATCGATGGTGAGGTAGAAGTGCGGTGCGCTGAACTTGCTTTCGGCCAAACGGCGGGCAATGGTTTTGCGCATTTGAGATACGGCCACTTCGCTGAAACGCTCTTCGCCGGTTACGCTGGCAAATACCACCGGAGCGGCAGCAGGTGCAGCTGCTGTGGCAGCAGGAGCCTGAGAGAGGTCGCGCACCACAATGCGGCCATTGTCGCCGCTACCGGCTACCGCACGCAAATCGATGCCTTTTTCTTCGGCGATGCGACGGGCCAGGGGAGAAGCTTTCAAACGGCTGTCGGCTGAAGCGGCTGCAGGAGCAGCTGCTGCAACAGGAGCAGGAGCCGGTGCGGCAGCTATGGGAGCAGGAGCGGGAGCTGCAGCAGGGGCAGCAGCAGGTGCTGGTGCGGCTGCGGGAGCAGCAGAACCACCGGCTAACAAACCGCTGATGTCTTCACCAGGCTTGCCAATGATGGCGATGATGGTGTCAACAGGAACGCTGTCGCCCTTCTTCACACCTACATACAACAAAGTGCCCGATTCAAAATTTTCGAGCTCCATGGTGGCCTTGTCGGTTTCCACATCGGCCAGAATATCTCCGGGTTTTACCTGATCGCCTTCTTTTTTATGCCACTCAGCGATGACCCCTTCGGTCATGGTATCGCTCATTTTGGGCATTTTTATCACTTCTGCCATTGGATATTGCTTTTTTCGGATTCAAAAACGGCTGCTAAATTAACCCAAATTGCCGTACAATTCACCGCGCACGCTGCATTTTCATGCGGCAAGGTCAAGTTCGGCCCCATTAGGCAGCTGTTTTCGGAAATCGAATAGATATGCTGTTTTTGTTGCGGATGTCGTAAGTGTGGTTCAGCCGTGCAAACATCCACGCCTTCTTTTACTTTTGTGTCATGCAATCGCCTCTTTCTGCCGAATTTCTTGCCGATTTGCGCCCCTGGCTGGCCGCCGATGAACTGCTCACGCACGAGCTCGAAGCCTTTGGTCGCGACGAAACCGAAGACCTGCTCTACCTGCCCTCGGTGGCAGCCTTGCCGGCATCAGCAGAAGCGGTAGCGGGCGTATTGGCGGTGTGCAACAAGCATGGCGTACCGGTGACTACCCGAGGCGCCGGGACTGGCTTAAGTGGTGGGGCCTTGCCGGTGCGGGGTGGATTGGTGCTCGATACGCGCAAACTCAACCGCATCCTGCACATCGATACCGACAATTTGCAAGCTACGGTAGAGCCGGGCGT
>Ga0209278_1002162_pt1 | contig 11169 bp, 4 predicted proteins | sample JI81BgreenDNA_FD_187504 | JGI IMG/M metagenome (GOLD analysis project Ga0209278, IMG submission 187504) | Wastewater effluent complex algal communities from Wisconsin, to seasonally profile nutrient transformation and Carbon sequestration -... | ecosystem: Engineered > WWTP > Effluent > Algae... | reverse complement strand
CGTAGGTGAAGGATTTCATTCAGGCGCATACCCGTACTATACAAGGTGTATAGCATGGTGGTATGCTTGAGGTTTTCGCATGCTCGCAAGATTCGATCCACCTCTCCCATGCTCAGGATCACAGGCAAGGCTCGTCCCGCCTTGGGACGTTTGATTTGCGATATGCCGATTTCGCTGCTTTGGGCTACCTCCTTGTAATAAAATTTTATGGCATTCACTGCACTATGAATGGTGCTGTCTGATATACGCCGCTGCGATAGCATTGATAGGTATGCATCAAGTTGGTTGCTTCCCAGCAAATCCACTCTGTCTGATCCATTTTCCTTCACGAAGTTCAAAAATGGCCCGATGTACGTATCCATTGTTCGTAGGCTATATCGCTTGGCGATCAGGGCATCTATGTATTTTGTCAATACGGACCAAATAGATGGATCTGATTTTTCCTGCCACCGCTTTTTCCAGGATTGGTAGTTCGGCACAGTTTTTTGGTAATACTCTATTTCCTTTGGAAGTCGATCTATGACCTTGGCACCATCCTGCTTGTATAGATCTTTGATCCGATCCGTAATGATTCTATCTGCGGGTATGATCCAAGATTGGGTACTTGACTCGTAACTTCGTCCAGCTATTCGTTTGATGATGGCATCTTGCGCAGAATATCCTCTGATTTGTACCACTACATGATTCGATAAATCTGGCCTTTGGAATAAGAGAACCGTGTAGGGATCTGCCATCTGTCGGAGTCTATCTTCCCAAGCTTGAAACTGATTTTCGGTCCAAAATGCGAAGCGATGCTGCAATTTGCTTAAGTTTTCAGGATTCGCTTTGATCATCCAGCGCTTAACCTTTTTGTTCCACCAACCTTTCAGGGATCTTAAAAATTCCACCACTTCTGTATCATAGGCGGTCTCTACCGTAAAGTATCCTGCATGATGGCTGACGCTTGGGCCACCCTTGTGTGGGTGTATGTCCGTACCCTTGCACGCATCGTAGGAAGGATGTACGGCGGTCGGTGATGCTGACGCTTTGGGGTCAGATTCACCTATGCTGGCTTTGTCGCTTTGATCTGATGCGGATGTAGCGGTACCAGTATGGTCAGTATCAAGTGAATGTATTTGGTAGGGTATACCTAATTTCTGAAATTGTGCGAAAGCTTCTTTCGTGTAGGGCATGTACCAAGTCTTCTGGATCGGGGCATATCTTGCGCCAGCTATGGTCTTGATGGCCGCCAGCCACTCCGGTCTGCCACTAAAACTCAGCCATACCACGATCCCCCCGAAGGCGGTATCTTTTTGTAAGCTGATATGTGGTGAAGGAGGATACATGGGTATACTTTTGTTTTATGTTTGCAAAATGAGATGAGTGATTTGGTGTCTGTTCACCTGGCTCGTTTGCCGAGATGAGGGAATCGTGGGGTATCGGGTTTTCACCGATTACGAAACAAAAATAGTACACATTTTTTAATCTTGGTAATTTTTTTATAAAAAATGTGATGAAATGACAAATTTTTGGCGTAATTGGTAGGATTTCGTGTGGCTTAGTCGGTAAAGCACAAGTTACAAACTTGCGCTAACAGTAAGCGATGGAAGGAAGGGGTAATCCCATCTTTGTCTTTTGTCATCATTTTAGCGTATCGAGCAAAAATACCGCAAAAAGGATTCGGTCTTTATATCCACTTCTATACACATGCCACCTCATCCGAGGTGGTGGCTTTGGATGGGGGAAATGTCAATAAAAATGTGGTATCTCATTTATAGCTTTTGTTATCATTTTATCATGTTGCGCAAAAATGCTGACAAAAGGAGCATTCCATCTTTCCTAACTGGATTACGAATACCTGCTGCCAGCAAGTATAATAGGTAATGGGCAGGTATCCATTGACCTGAGTGGGATTATTTCTTTATGGCACGATAAACTTGGCGACACCTATGCTTTTGCCTCCATCTAACTGCAGAATGTAAGATCCTGAGGACAAGTTAGATATATCAACGGAAATCGACTGCGGACCTGTCCCGACCCATGCTTTTTGCTGACTTATGGACGAACCCAAGAGATCGAATATTTTTACTTGTACGTCACCACTTTTGTTAGATTCGAAGTTTACTTGCAAATGATTTGAATTTACAGGATTCGGATATAGAAGGAGGTCAACGTTCAATTTAAAACTTGGTTCGTTGGTAGAGCTTAGAGGACCATTGTTGATGTAGAGTTTTGAAATAGGCTGGAAATCAGCATTTGCCCCAGAAACAAGTACATCTTGATCACCATCTCCATCTACATCTGCGAAGGCGATTGAGCTATCTGAAACTCGCTCAAAAGGAGTGTTGGCCATTTCTGTAAAATTACCTGTTCCGTCATTGGTGTATAGTTTGGAAATAGGCTGAGCCGTACGGTATTGGCCCGTAATAAGTACATCTTGGTCGCCATCTCCATCTACGTCAGCAAACTCGACTGAGCTGGTAAAAACAATATTAAATGGTGTGCCAATAAGCTCAGAGAAATTACCCAATCCATCATTCGTATACAATTTCGCGATGCGTTGAAAGTTATTGTTTGAACCTGTGATAAGCACATCCTGATCACCATCTCCATCTACATCCGAAAACGCAATAGAACTTTGCCATACACCATCAAATGGAGTGCCAATGACTTCCGTGAAATTGCCCATTCCATTATTCTTATATAGTTTTGCAATGCGCTGGTTAGCAGCATTTTGTCCCGTTATAAGCACGTCCTGATCACCATCTCCATCTACATCCGCAAAGTCTATTGATCCACTAACTGCATTATCAAAAGAGGCGCCAGTTGACTTCGTAAAATTGCCCTGACCATCATTTAAAAATAGTTTCCCGATTATTTTATTTGAATTATTAACTCCCATCATAAGCATATCCTGGTCGCCATCTCCATCTATATCTGTACAAGCGATAGATCCATATATGACACCTTCAAAAGGTGTATTGGAAACTTCCGTAAAATTACCTGTTCCGTCATTCGTATACAATCTCGCAACCCGTGCCTCCAATCCTTCTCCTATTATGAATACATCCTGGTCACGATCACCATCTACATCCGAAAATGCGATCGAACTAAAGCCAACACCGTCAAATGGAGTGCCAATGACTTCAGAATAATTACCTATTCCGTCATTTAGATAAAGTTTGGAGTTACTTGAATTTAAACTATCTCGCCCCGTAATGAGCACATCGTTATCACCATCACCGTCCACGTCCGCAAAGGCGATAGCCCCACTTCTAACGCCTAGAAATGAAGGTGATTGAAGTTTCTCCGAGAAGCTTTGAGCTGTAAGGCACTGTGTTGCGATGAGAAATACAAAAAGTAAATTTAATTTCATATCCATTGTTTTTTTAGTGAGAAATAATCTGGGTAGATGATTTTTGTTGCCGACTAAAACGCATTGAAAGCTCGCCATGATGTATCGGCTTTTATTTATTGGTTTTGGATTCGTGAATAAGTTTTTTCTGTTTTTTAAATTTAATCATTTGCGATCGTGAGAATCAAGACTTCTTCGATTTGGATCCAACCCGTACAGGATAGGTAATCATCATTCTATGTCAACCATCACAATTCAAAAGTATGACAAAACTCAAAACATTGCTAGGTTTTTTTGTAAAACTAAGATAGAAAAACGTTTTATTGTATAACTATGGTCATAGACGACACTATTGGGATATATTGCCAGTTGCATTCCATCTTTCCTAACTGGATTACGAATACCTGCTGCCATCAAGTATAATAGGTAATGGGCAGGTATCCATTGACCTGAGTGGGATTATTTCCTTATGGCACGATAAACTTGGCGACACCTATGCTTTTGCCTCCATCTAACTGCAGAATGTAAGATCCTGAGGACAAGTTAGATATATCAACCGAAAGCGACTGCGGTCCTGGCCCAACCCATGCTCTCTGCTGACTTAAGGATGAACCCAATTGGTCGTATATTTTTATGTACATTTCACCACTTTCGCCTGAGTCGAAGTTTACATGCAAATGAGTTGAATTTACAGGATTCGGGTAAAGAACGAGGTCAACGTTCAATTTAAAACTTGGTTCGTTGGTCGAATTTATTATCGATTCATTGATGTAGAGTTTCGAGATTGGAACACCCGAATTATTAACGCCCGTAATGATTACATCCTCATCGCCGTCACCATCTACATCTGCGAAGGCGATAGAGCTATGCGCTACACCTTCAAATGGCGTATCTAGGACTTCTGTAAAATTGCCCTCACCATCATTGGTGTATAACTTTGAAATATAGATGTCTAAACTATTTTGACCGGTAATGAGGACATCTTGGTCACCATCACCATCCACGTCTGAAAAGGCGATAGAGCTTCGGTAAACACCTTCAAACCCATTGCCTGATACTGCGCTGAAATCACCAGAGCCGTCGTTTGTATAAAGTATTGAGGAAATACCACCTGAATTTCTTCCTGTAATGAATACATCTTGGTCACCATCACCGTCCACATCGGTAAAGGCGATCGAATTTGCCCAAGCAGTAGCAAAATCAGATTCTGGAGCAAGATAAAAGTTACCACTTCCATCATTGATATATAGTCTTGCGATTGTTCTAGTTAATTTAGCCCCAATAATTAGGACATCTTGGTCGCCGTCTCCATCCACATCCGCAAAAGCAGTGGAGCCGCTAGTAATATTCTCAAAAGGAGTATTTTTGACTTCTGTAAAATTACCCTGACTGTCATTCGTATAAAGCTTCAAGCTAGGATACCCAGATCCATTTGTTCCAGAAATAAGTACGTCTTGGTCACCATCACCATCTACATCCCCAAAAGTGATGGAGCTGGATGATACCCCTTCGAATGGTGTACCGGTGACTTCTATGAAATTACCCTTCCCATCATTTTTATAGAGTTTTGAAATAGAACCGGAACTTATTATCCCCGAAATAAGCACATCGCTATCGTCATCACCATCCACATCCGCAAAAGCGATCGAGCCAGAAAATAAGCCTTCGAATGGTGTACCGGTGACTTCCGTGAAATTACCTTCACCATCATTGGTGTATAGTTTTGTAATTTCTGCAGCAGAGCTATTTGATCCAGCTATGAGTACATCCTGATCTCCATCACCATCCACATCTGCAAAAGCGATCGAGCCAGAAAATACGCTTTCGAATGGTGTACTTTTGACTTCTGAGAAATTACCTTCGCCATCATTGGTGTATAGTTTTGCAATTTCTCCACCAGAGCTATTTAATCCAGTTATGAGTACATCCTGATCTCCATCACCATCCACATCCGCAAAACCAATCGAGCCAGAAAATAAGCCTTCGAATGGTGTACCGGTGACTTCCGTGAAATTACCTTCACCATCATTGGTGTATAGTTTTGTAATTTCTGCAGCAGAGCTATTTGATCCATTTATGAGTACGTCCTGATCTCCATCACCATCCACATCCGCAAACGCGATCGAGCCGAAATATTCGCCTTCGAATGGTGTACCTGTGACTTCAATAAAATCCCCAAGTCCAGTATTCTTGTATAATTTTGCAATGCGTTGGTGTGCGGCATTTTGGCCCAAAATAAGCACGTCTTGATCTCCATCTCCATCTACATCCGAAAATGCGGTCGAACTATAACGGACACCCTCAAAAGGAGTATCTAAGACTTCTGTAAAATTTCCCTGACCATCATTGGTGTATATTTTTGTAATTCTTTGGTGCGCAGCATTTTGTCCCGACATAAGCACGTCTTGGTCACCATCTCCATCTACGTCCGCAATCGCGATCGAGCCTTGATATACCCCTACAAAAGGAGTACCCGTGACTTCTGTGAAATTGCCCATCCCACTATTCTTATATAGTTTTGCAATGTGGTGGTCAGCAGCATTTTGTCCCGTTATAAGCACGTCTTGGTCACCATCTCCATCTACGTCCACAAAAGCGATTGAGCCGAAAAGTACTTCTTCAAAGGGAGTGCCGCTGACTTCAGTGAAATTGCCCATCCCATCATTCGTGTAAAGTTTTGAAAAATAAATGTCGAGATTAATAGACCCTGAAATAAGTACATCCTGGTCACCATCTCCATCTACATCCGCAAAAGCAATCGAGCCAAATTTGACTCCAACAAAGGGAGTGTTGGCAACTTCTGTGAATTTTCCTTCACCGTTATTGATATAGAGTATCGACTGGATTTTGACCAGACCTATGGTGTTCTCTCCTGAGATAAGCACATCCTCATCCCCGTCCCCGTCTACATCCGCAAAAGCAATCGAGCTGCCTGAAACGCCTGCAAACTGGTAATTATCACCTTTCTCCCTAAAGCTTTGAGCTGTAAGGCACTGTGTTGCAATGAGAAATACAAAAAGTAAATTTAATTTCATGTCCATTGTTTTTTTAGTGAGAAATAATCTGGGTAGATGATTTTTGTTGCCGACTAAAACGCACAGCAAGCTCGCCATGATGCATCGGCTTTATTTATTGGTTTTGGATTCGTGAATAAGTTTTTTCTGTTTTTTAAATTTAATCATTTGCGATCGTGAAAATGAAGACTTCTTCGATTTGGATCCAACCCGTACAGGATAGATCATCATCATTCTATGTCAACCATCACAATTCAAAAGTATGACAAATTTCAAAATACCGCTAGGTTTTTCAGTGAAACTTAGTTAGAAAAACATTTTTTTGTGCAAATATGGTCATAGACGACATTATTGGGAAATATTTCAAAGAGTTTTCTATACTTTCAGCGGTGCTCAAGCTAGAAAATATCGAATATTCGGGCTATCACTACTTTTATACGTATCGCTCGAAAATGTGACCCATAAAAAAACGTACCTCCATGGTGATTTCCGAAGATCAAGGGTCGTGAATTCATGCATACGCCTGCTTATGTGCTTGGTGGTTTGAATATGGACATCGAGTCTAGAGTTGGCCGATTACTTGTTTTTGCATCCTGCTCTTCTAATTTTTTTGTTCTATCTCCTCAAAGTACTTCATCACCGCTTTCTCAGCGGAGGTGCCCAGATTTATATCAGTTGGATACAATGTGCTGCGCAAGTCTTTGTATAGAATGACCGCATTTCTCAAACTTTTTATCAATGATTTTTTCTCATAATTTGGGATGATAGCTCTTAAATGATCCATATCTGTGGCATTTAGCATCGTTTCCACTTTTCTAACACCTCGAGGTAGATTTTCATTTTTGATATGTAGTAGGGGACCAAATACCACCATTCTTAAAAATGCCATAAAATTAAGGGCTTCCAGATACTCTCCTCTACCGATTTTTAATAGCGCATAATGTATCCAGGTCCAAAATCTATCCTCTATCCATTGGTAATCGGGGTAGGGAAAACTTGCTGATGAATTCTTAATAGTGTTCTGAAGTTGGTCATCCTTATCTAGAAGTATAATGGGGTTTTCTATTCGGATTTTCAGCTCATCCAATGTCAAAAATTTTATATCCACATGTAATAAAGGGTCATCAAACAGGCAGATTAATACCCGCGGTTCTCCCACGTGCTCACCCGTGAATCCTGATAGAAAATTTCCCAAGCTTTTGGCATAGTCAATCATGGAATCTCTCCGATCTGATATTTTATTTTTTGTAACGATTATTAGATCAAGATCTGAAAATTCGTCCATCTCTTCTGTCATCCATGATCCGACTATGGCCAATCCGATAACATTTTCATCTACTTCCAAAATGGCCTTCGCTCGGTATGCAAATTCTTTTTGTATCATTTTCTTGTATCATTTTGTAATTAGTCCATTGGTTTGACTGTCTTTTTCGTTTAAATCTGCCATGGAACACCACTTTTTTACCTTATAATCCCACCAAAATCCAAGATGTCAAATTTTCTGTTTCAAAATAAGATCTTGGAATCAGCAAATGAGTTTTGTCTCAGCAGTAGAATCCATGAAACATGTGTTACGAGCCTGTCACCTACCCCTCCCACAAAGTTAATGTATTTATGGGAAATCAGGAATGTAGGGTTTTCCTTTTTTGGATGGCGGTTCTTTCGAAAATGAGCCGTATCCCTGTTTTTTTGCCATGGCTATGCCACAAAAAAATGAGCTTCGGCTGAGCAAAAATACGCTACGCCAATCCCTCAAGCCGATGAAGTATTTTCCATCTATTTTGGTTACTTTTTTGTGGCAATGGGAAAAAGTGGCCCAAGAAAAAAAACATAATACTTTTCAAGCTTTTCAATCTCCCCGTTTGAAAAAACAGCGATAAGTGGCCGTGCATCGTAATGGCGTTTTCGCTCTGACAACCCAATCGCCAAAACTTTCAGTGACACCATCCGAGCGAAAAGGAAAGCCTGAAGATGCAGACGGTCCACTGTTGCGCAGCAATCGCCTTTTTTTCAAACTAGACTGTGTAGATGGAAAATACCACATCTCACTTGGTGCTTGTCGGCCTATTATTTGCTGATCCTTCAGCTATTTTTTGTGTCGTAGCGCTGCTATGCCACAAAAAAATGAGCTTCGGCTGAGCAAAAATATGCTGCGCCAATCCCTCAAGCCGATGAAGTATTTTCCATCTATTTTGGTTACTTTTTTGTGGCGATGACAAAAAAGTAACAAACCCTTCATGAGGGATTCGCTTCTTCAAAACCGACAAAGCCTTCTCCATCTTTTTTGGTTACTTTTTTGTGGCAATGACAAAAAAGTAACAACCCCTTCATGAGGGATTCGCCACTTCCAAAAGGACAATCCATTCTCCATCTATTTTGGTTACTTTTTTGCGGTAATGGGAAATATGCTTTATGCTAAATCCAAGAAAAAATTCAATAAATCCCTCCGTTTGAAAAAACAGCGATTAGTGGCCGTGCATCGTAATGGCATAGTGGCGGAGTATTACCACTAAACGATCAAGCGAAGCACTGTACCAGCAGTTATGCCAAACCGCTCTACGTCCCAGATGTATTTTCGTCCGATATTTTCGGTATTCGTATGTTCTTGGGACTTTGAATGACGTAATTTGTCTTCTTTCCGCTGTCTTCTGCTTTCAGCATTTCTTTTGCTACTAAATCCTGTAAATCTCGCAAAGCGGTATCTGTGGAGCATTTGGCAAGTTTCGCATACGTTGATGTTCGCAGAAATCCCACCTCTTTTCTGTAATGATCGTACAGATAATTAATTACAAGTCTCTGTCTGTTGTTGATGTTGGCCGACTTGTGTTTTTCCCAAAAGTGGGCTTTGTCCAAAATGATTTCCAGATTCTGTTCACTGGCCAGGAGCGCCCTTTCAAAACAACCGAGAAACCATTCTAAATAGGGTGTGATATCGGATGTGCCTTTTTGGGCTTTTTCAATAATAATGTTGTACTGCTTATGCTCTTTGAAGATTTGATTTGACAAGCTGTAAAAACGAATTTTGCTTTGATCACTTTTGGCCAAAAACATATCTAAAATTGCCCTGGCTATTCGTCCATTTCCGTCATCAAAAGGGTGAATCGTAACAAACCAAACGTGAGCAATGATGGCTTTCAGGACTAGATCCATGCTACTTTCACTATTCAACCAATCTAAAAATCGGTCCATTTCGTGCGGAACCCTATCGGCTGATGGGGCTACAAAATGAATTTTCTCTCTACCAAAATTACCAGAAACCACTTTCATTCCTCCTGCACGATATTTGGCAACATCTATCAGTTGATAGCCGCTATAACCTGTTTGAAAAAGGGAGTTGTGCCAACCCAAAAGACGTGTTTTTGTGAGTGGTTGGTCAAAATTTTGGGTAGCATCTAAAATGACATCCACAATGCCCTCAATATTTCGCGGTGTCTTCACGAAATCAGCATTTTCAATGCCCAATTTTCGTGCAATCGATGAGCGAACCAATTCGGGATTTAAAAATTCACCCTCTATTCTTGATGTATCTACGACATCTAAAATAAGGGATTCTAAGGTAGCACGCTCAATGAGATCGAAACCTAAACTTTCCATACGACCCAACAAACGTCCCTGTAAATGCCTCACCAAACCTAAGATAGGCGACAACCTGTCGTTATCCCAAGTAAAGTTTGTCCAATTTTCTCTTTCGTGTATATACATCATTACCACCGCAAAATGTGCGGTAAAAATACACATTTTTCACCGCAAAACATTTTTTTATCACTATACCCTTCAATTGCCAGTTAGTTTATCGCTCGCAGTGTTGTAAAGTTTTACTTACATCAAACAATATCTTCCAAAGAAATTTCCCCTCAAGCCGATGAAGTATTTTCCATCTATTTTGGTTACTTTTTTGTGGCAATGACAAAAAAGTAACAACCCCTTCATGAGGGATTCGCCACTTCCAAAAGGACAATCCATCCTCCATCTATTTTGGTTACTTTTTTGCGGCAATGGGAAAAAAGTAACAGGGCAAAAGCGCAGGAAAGTAAAGATAAAGAAAGTACGCGATCCATTTCGTCTACAAATCAACTTGCTAGAGAAATTAGAAACGTAGGAAAAAGCCTTTCTATTGGGATGTTTGAAAAAACAGCGATAAGCGGTCGTGCATTGGAATGGCGTTTTCGCTTAGAGGAGGTCTATCTCCGAAGGCGAGGTGAAGGTCCAAGAGCGAAAAGGAAAGCCTGGAAATGCAAACGATCCGCTGTTGCGGAGCAATCGCCTTTTTTTCAAACTAGACGGTGTAGATGAAAAATACCCCATCTCACTTGGTGCTTGTCGGCCTATTATTTGCTGATCCTTCAGCTATTTTTTTGGCCGTAGCGCTGCTATGCCACAAAAAAATGAGCTTCGGCTGAGCAAAAATACGCTACGCCAATCCCTCAAGCCGATGAAGCATTTTCCATCTATTTTGGTTACTTTTTAAGTCAGTAAGGGAAAAGTGGCCCAAGAAAAAAAACATAATACATTTTAAGATTTTCAATCTCCCCGTTTGAAAAAACAGCGATAAGTGGCCGTGCATCGGAATGGCGTTTTCGCTCTGGCAACCCAAATGCCAAAACTTTCAGTGAACCCATGTGAGCGAAAAGGAAAGCCTGAAGATGCAAACGGTCCACTGTTGCGCAGCAATCGCCTTTTTTTCAAACTAGACTGTGTAGATGAAAAATACCCCATCTCACTTGGTGCTTGTCGGCCTATTATTTGCTGATCCTTCAGCTATTTTTTTGGCCGTAGCGCTGCTATGCCACAAAAAAATGAGCTTCGGCTGAGCAAAAATAC
>Ga0209278_1002161_pt1 | contig 11170 bp, 11 predicted proteins | sample JI81BgreenDNA_FD_187504 | JGI IMG/M metagenome (GOLD analysis project Ga0209278, IMG submission 187504) | Wastewater effluent complex algal communities from Wisconsin, to seasonally profile nutrient transformation and Carbon sequestration -... | ecosystem: Engineered > WWTP > Effluent > Algae... | reverse complement strand
GCGCTCGGTTGGGGTCGCCATGCACCCCGACAGAGTCGTGGTCGCCAAGGCGAGGATGACAAAATATTTCCGCATGGCTCGATGCCTCTTTGGGTTGTGATTGATGCGGATATTACCGCTTTCACCACGCCGTGAAACCCCAAACCTTCGTGATGACCGGCCCTTTGCCCGCCATCGGCAAAAGCGCGCGCATCCCGCCGCAGCCCGCCAAACGGAAAAAAGTCCGGCCGCCACGCAGGCGCGGCAGACCGGACACAGGGGAAAGGGGTACAGTCTAGGCAGAGACGGGGCGCGTAGGAACACCACCCCGCACGGACTTCAGACTGGCCAACCGCGCCCGCCTTGGCAAATGCGAATTCCGCCCCGAAACGGGCCTGTGCGAAACCTTGCCGGAATGCGGAACGGATCGGCGGATGCATGCCTAGTCGTCCCCGTCATCATCGTCGAAATCATCGTCGAACCCGAAATCGGGCGCATCCGGCGCAAAGACCTCGGGGAAGGACGCCTCGGCCCGCTTGCGGTCGATCCTGAGCAGCGCCTCATAGGAACAGGGATCGAACGGGTCCTCCGCCGGCACCACCTCGCGCCCGAACAGCCAGCTCAGACGCCCCGCATCCAGATTGCCCCGCTCGAACGGTTCTTCCCCGAACTGCGCCCAAAGCGCGGCCATGAAACCCTGATCCGCCATGCGGTCGGCATGCTTGCGGTCCTTGAACCGCTCGCGCCGGGTGATCTTGGTCGGGCCGTCCTTCTTGTTGGCGCGGCGGATGGTGAATTGGAAATCGGTGCCGGGAAGGCGGCCCGGAAAGCCGCGATGTTTCAGCATGGTCTGCCCCTTTCGATGCCAAGGGGCGCGTCATGGCCGATCAGGGGCGCGGCGTCAAACCGCGGCGCGCACAGAATAAGGGCGGGCCGGGGCGCAACCGCCCCTTTGGCCCGCCCAAATTCATTACTTGTATTTGCCGGTGTAGGTCGGCTCGGTCGACACCGGGGTGTCAACGTAGACGACTTCTTCTTCCTTGGCAGCGCAGGCAGCCACAAAGGCGACCATGCACAGGGCCAGCAGGGTTTTCGTGCTCTTCGACATCCTCTACTCCTATTTTCTTGGAGGGCAGGATCAAACGCGGAAACGTTGATCCGCCCCCGATGCGAGGCAAAGGCCGCTTGGGTTCGGCCTGACGCGACCATAACGGAAAATTCCGCCGAGGGACACGCAAACAAACCCAAGTTGTCAGCCTGTGGCACAGCTACATCAGCAGCCCCCGCCACGACAAGAGAGAACGAAGCACTGCAGCGGTCCATCAGAACATCTCCCACAGGCATTGCCCATTTTCGATGCGGTAGGACTCGAAGAACTGCACCGCCTCCGGCGCGGCCTCGCCAAAGACCACCGGCACATCGGACAGCGAGATGATCACCTGCTCCGGTTGCGGCCCGCCTTCGGCGATGCGCGGGATGGCGAAACTGTCGCACAGGAACTGCATGTCCCCGCTCGCCGTCTCCACATCCACGCCGCCCTCCGGCCCGATCCCCGGCGCGACAAAGCGAAAACGCAGCGCCATCCCCTCCGGCCCCGGCGCGTTCCAGATCACATCCTGCAGCGTGACCTCCTGCCCCGACGGCACCTCCACGCGCAGCCCGTCCCCGGCCTCCACCGTCATGCCATCCACCTGCGCGACCGCAGGCGCGGCAGCGACGATCAGGCAAAGGGCAAGGGCGCGCGGCATCATGGGACGGGGCTCACAGCGGGATGTTGTCGTGTTTCTTCCACGGGTTCGTCTGCTTCTTCCCGCGCAGGCTGGCAAAGGCCCGCGCCACGCGGCGGCGGGTGGAATGGGGCATGATCACCTCGTCGATGAAGCCCTTCTCCGCCGCCACGAACGGGTTGGCGAAGCGGTCCTCATAATCCTTCACCCGCCCCGCGATCTTCTCTTTGTCGGAAAGCTCGCTGCGATAAAGGATTTCAACCGCCCCCTTCGCGCCCATCACGGCCACTTCCGCCGTGGGCCAGGCGTAGTTGAAATCGCCCCGCAGGTGCTTGGACGACATCACGACATAGGCCCCGCCATAGGTCTTGCGCGTCAGCACCGTCACCTTCGGCACCGTCGCCTCGCCATAGGCGAACAGCAGTTTCGCCCCGTGCTTGATGACGCCCGCATATTCCTGCCCCGTCCCCGGCAGGAAGCCCGGCACGTCCACCAGCGTCAGGATCGGCACCTCGAAGGCATCGCAGAACCGCACGAAGCGCGCGGCCTTCCGGCTCGCGTCGATGTCGAGGCATCCGGCCAGAACCATCGGCTGGTTCGCCACCACGCCCACCGTCTGCCCCTCCAGCCGGATGAAGCCCGTGATGATGTTGGCCGCAAAATCCTTCTGGATCTCGAAGAAATCGCCCTCGTCGGCGATCTTCAGGATCAGTTCCTTCATGTCATAGGGCTGGTTCGGATTGTCCGGCACCAGCGTATCAAGGCTCATCTCCACCCGCGCGGGATCGTCGAAGAAGGGCCGCACCGGCGCCTTCTCGCGGTTGTTCAGCGGCAGGAAGTCGAACAACCGCCGTGTCTCGGCGATCAGCTCGACGTCATTCTCATAGGCCCCATCCGCGACCGACGACTTCTTGGTATGCGTGGACGCCCCGCCCAGCTCCTCCGCCGTCACGACCTCGTTGGTGACGGTCTTCACCACATCCGGCCCGGTGACGAACATGTAGGAGGAATCCTTCACCATGAAAATGAAGTCCGTCATCGCAGGGCTATAGACCGCCCCGCCCGCACAGGGCCCCATGATCAGCGAAATCTGCGGCACCACGCCCGAAGCCATGATGTTGCGCTGGAACACCTCGCCATAGGCCGCCAGCGACGACACGCCTTCTTGAATCCGCGCTCCGCCCGAGTCGTTCATCCCGATCACAGGCGCACCATTCTGGATCGCCATATCCATGATCTTGCAGATCTTGGCCGCATGCGTCTCCGACACCGACCCGCCCAGCACGGTGAAGTCCTGCGAAAAGACATAGACCATCCGCCCGTTGATCGTGCCCCAGCCGGTCACGACCCCGTCGCCGGGATGCTTCGTCTCTTCCATCCCGAAATCCGTGCAACGGTGCTGCACGAACATGTCGAATTCCTCGAAACTGCCTTCGTCCAGCAAAAGCTCGATCCGCTCCCGCGCGGTCAGCTTGCCCTTGGCGTGCTGCGCCTCGACCCGCTTCGCCCCGCCCCCGGCACGGGCCACGGCACGGCGGTCTTCCAGTTCCTGCAGGATATCCTTCATCGGCGCTCTCCCCCCGAATTTTGCCGATACATAGCGGCCTGCCGCAGGGGGACCAAAGGGAGTCTCGCATATTTGCAAATTATTGGCAGACCACGCCGCGCAAAACGCAAATTCGCAAAGCATTCCCCTCCCACCGCGCACAGGTCTAAAAGGCGGGCCGGAACGCACCTAAAGCCCCTTCATCTGTTCCCAAATATCCCCGGGTGGGTCCGGGAGGGCAGGCAGCCCTCCCGGGGCCCGCCACTCCGCGCCCCGCCATGGAACCCAGAACAACCGGACACCAGTCATCATGTCGCAGCTTCCCGTTCCCGTCATCACCATCGGCCTTCTCCTCGCCTCGAACATCTTCATGACCTTCGCTTGGTACGGGCACCTGAAATACAAATCCGCCTCGCTGGTGCTGGTCATCCTCGCAAGCTGGCTGATCGCCCTGCCGGAATATGCCCTCCAGGTCCCCGCCAACCGCATCGGCCACGGCCATTTCTCGGCGGCCGAACTCAAGACGATCCAAGAGGTGATCACACTCTCGGTCTTCGCCGTCTTCTCGGTCCTCTACCTGAAGGAACCGCTCGGCTGGAACCACGCGCTCGGCTTCGCCTTCATCGCGCTGGGGGCCTTCTTCATCTTCCACAAATGGTCGTGATCCCCCAGGTCACGACCACCGCGCACAGACTCCTGTGCATCCCCGCCATGGACATCCCCGCCGCGCGGGCGTAGCCATTTTGCATCATGACCGGCTCCCGCTTTCTCGACCGCCGCACGCCCCCCCACATCACGACATTGATCCTGATGGCCGGGATGTCCGCGCTGGCGATGAACATTTTCCTGCCCTCCCTGCCGGGAATGGCGGAATGGTTCGACGCGCCCTACGCGCTGATGCAACTTTCCGTGGCGCTCTACCTCGCGCTCTCTGCCGTGCTTCAGGTCCTCATCGGCCCGATCTCAGACCGATACGGTCGCCGAAAGGTCCTGCTGGTCTCCATGATCCTCTTCCTCATCGCGACCGTCGGCACTCTGCTGGCCACCGATGCCACGACCTTCCTGATCTTCCGCATGGCACAGGCCGTGGTGGCGGCGGGCATGGTCCTGTCGCGGGCCGTGGTGCGCGACATGGTCCCCGACGCGCAGGCCGCAAGCATGATCGGCTATGTCACGATGGGCATGTCGATCGTTCCGATGATCGGCCCCGTCATCGGCGGCGTGCTGGATGAACAATTCGGCTGGCAGGCCAACTTCGCCCTGCTCCTGATCCTCGGCGTGGTCACGCTCGCGCTGATCTGGGCCGATCTCGGCGAAACTGCCACGCCCCGCAAGATCTCGCTGATGGATCAGATCCGCACCTATCCGGACCTTCTGACCTCGCGCCGCTTCTGGGGCTATGTCGGCTGCGCCTCCTTCACCTCGGGCTCCTTCTTCGCCTATCTCGGCGGCGCGCCCTATGTGGGCAATGTGGTCTTCGGCCTGTCCTCCTCAGAGGTCGGCCTCCTCTTCGCCATCACCGCCGTGGGCTATGCGGCGGGCAACTTCATCGCAGGCCGCTATTCCGTGCGCATCGGGATGAACCGCATGGTCCTCTGGGGCACGCTGACCTGCATCGCGGGCCTCGGCACGCTCACCCTCGTCACGCTGGCGGGCGTCCATTCGCCCTATGTCTTCTTCGGCTTCACCCTCGCCCTCGGCCTCGGCAACGGCATGACGCTCCCCAACGCCAATGCCGGGATGCTGTCGATCAAGCCCGAACTCGCGGGCACCGCCTCGGGCCTTGGCGGCGCGATCCAGATCGGCGGCGGCGCGGCCCTCGCCGCCCTGGCAGGCACCCTCCTCACCGAAGGGGCAACCGAAATGCCCCTCGTTCTCCTGATGCTCGCCTCCGCCATCCTCGCCCTCTTCTCCATCCTCGCCGTCATCCGGCGGGCAAGGGCGCTCGGCCTCTCCTCTTGACGCGGCCCTTTTGCAAAGCCGATAACTCGCTTTGCAAAAGGAGCTCGCCATGCCCACCCAAAAGCTCTATGCCGGTGCCAAGCTGCGCGAGATCCGCGCCCGCCTCTCGCTCACCCAGAAGATCTTCGCCGAAAAGCTGGGCGTCTCCCTCCCCTATCTGAACCAGATGGAGAACAACCACCGCCCCGTCTCGGCGGCTGTGGTTCTGGCCTTGGCACAGGAATTCGGCCTCGACGTCACCGAACTCACCGTGGGGGAATCCGAACGCCTCGTCTCGGACATGCGCGAGGCGCTGGCCGACCCCGTCTTCGCCGCCACCTCACCCCCCTTGGCCGACCTCCGCCTCGCCGCCTCCAACGCGCCCGCCCTCGCCCGCGCCTTCCTCGACCTGCACCGCGCCTATCGCCAAACCCATGAACGCCTCGCCTCCCTGGACGAGGCCTTGGGCCGCGAAGATGCCTCCCTCCGTCCCTCCCCATGGGAAGAGGTGCGCGATTTCTTCCACTACTGCGACAACTACATCGACGCCGTCGACCGCGCCGCCGAGCATTTCGCGACGCAGGGCGGCGCGGCGCAGGACATCACCCGCACCGCCATCACCGCGCTGGAACGGCGCGGCATCACCGTCACCTTCACCGACCAGCCCGAAACCCGCCGCTACGACCCGACGACCAAGCGCCTCACCCTCTCCAACCGCACCGCAGGCCCGACCCAGCGCTTTCAACTCCTCCTCCAAGTCGCCCTCCTCACCCAGAACGAACTCATCGAAGCCACGCTCGACCTCGCCCGCTTCGCCACGCCCGAGGCGCGCGACATCGCCAAGATCGGCCTTGCCAACTACTTCGCCGGGGCCGCCCTCCTGCCATACCGCGCCTTCCAGGCCGCAGCCCTGCAAACCCGCCACGACCTCGAACGCCTCGCCGACCTCTTCGGCGCCTCCATCGAACAGGTCGCCCACCGTCTCTCCACCCTCCAGCGCCCCGGCGCCAAGGGCATCCCCTTCTTCTTCGTTCGCGTGGACCAAGCAGGCACCATCACCAAACGCCACTCCGCCACCCGCCTGCAATTCGCCCGCTTCGGCGGGGCCTGCCCGCTCTGGAACGTCCACCGCGCCTTCGAATCCCCCGGCCAGTTCCTGCGCCAACTCGCCGAAACGCCCGACGGGGTGAAATACCTCTGCCTCTCGCGCGATGTCTCGAAACCCGGCGGGGCCTTCCTCGCCCCCGTCAAACGCTACGCCATCGGCCTCGGCTGCGAAGTCCAGCACGCCCCGCAACTCGTCTATGCCGACGGGCTGGACCTCAAGGGTCATTTCGAACCCATCGGCATCTCCTGCCGCATCTGCGAACGCCCCGCCTGCCACCAGCGCTCCGTCCCGCCACTGGAACGCCGCCTGAAAGTCGACCCCGACCGCCGCGGCCTTCTCCCCTACGAGATCGCGGAATGAACAAGGGCTCCGGATCGCTCCGGAGCCCCGACTCCCGTTCCGATAGCCGGATCAGGCAGCCAACTGCTTCCAGATCGCATCCTTCAGACGCATCCGCTTCTGGCGCAATTCCGCCTCATGTTCCGGCGTGGTCGGCTCCACCAGCGTCTCGGCCCGATGCACCGCGCGGTTCACCTCGTGATAGTCCTCGACCATCTTCGCGAAATGCGCATCCGCCGCCTTCAGCGCATGGATCGCCTCGGCCTTCTCGGGGAAATCCTCATACAGGTCATGGGGCGTGTTCGACATGTGCATTCTCCTTCGCGTCGTTACACCCTGACCCTAAAGGTGACTACACGGCCCTGCTTTGACCTCAATCAAACTCAGCGCGCCGCCCGCCGGAAACCCGCCGCCCGCGCCTCGGATTCCGAACAGAACCACTGCTCGCCCTTGCGGGGATCAATCCGCGTGGCGGCATAATCCGCCTGTCCCGGCATGTGATAGATACGCTTGCCACCCGAACCCACATTGCCCTTGATCGGACAATCCGCATCCGGCACCGCCTGCGCCTCTCCTCCCTGCCGATACGACTCCGGCACCACCCATTCCGCCGCCCACAGCCCCAGCCCCTCGGCCCGCGCCGCGGTCTCGGCATTCGCATAGCGCGACGAATAGCGCAGATAGGCCACCGCCATCCCCCGCCGCACCATCAGCGCGCCGATATCCTCGCCCCCCGCCTCGCAGACGGCCACCGCCCGACCATAGCGGTCCACATCCTGCACCGCGCAGACCAACCGCTTGCGCCCGACGATCCCTGCCAATTCCTCCCGCGCCGCGCGGCCACAGGCCCAGCGCCGCCCGCCCCGCTCGCAGGGCTGATCCAACTCCGGCGCATCCACGCCGAACAGCCGCACCTTCACCCCCGCCACGTCCAGCGTATCCCCATCCACCGCCCGCGCCCGCCCCTCCACCGTCGCGGCAAGCGACGGCAGCGGCAAAGCCAGCAGCAAAAGAACGAGAAGGGAACGAAGTGTTAACGCCATACCCCGATCTCCCCCGCAGAAGGGGCGAAATCAAGGCAAACATTAACAATTCCTTAACTGGTTAAGAACGCAGCCGGAACATCACCGCTGCGCCGTGTGCCAGTTCGGGTTGATCCACGGCTCGGCATTCGACCGCGGCAAGGGCGTCCGGCCCAGCAGATGATCCGCCGCCTTCTCGCCCACCATGATCGACGGCGCGTTCAGGTTACCATTCGTCACCTGCGGGAAGATCGAACTGTCGGCGACCCGCAGCCCCTCCACCCCGATCACGCGGCATTCCGGATCGACCACCGCCATCGGATCATCCCGCCGCCCCATCCGCGCCGTGCCGCAGGGGTGATAGGCGCTTTCCACATGCTCGCGAATGAAATCGTCCAACTGGGCATCCGTCTGCACCGCAGCGCCGGGTTGAATCTCGTGCTTCACATACCCCGCCATCGCCTCCTGCCCGAAAATCTCGCGCGTGAGCCGGATGCAGGTCCGGAAATCCTCCCAGTCACTGGGATGCGACATGTAATTGAACAGGATGCGCGGAGCGTCCTTCGGATCGCCCGACTGCAGCGTCACCGCCCCCCGCGACTTCGATCGCATCGGCCCGACATGCGCCTGGAACCCATGCCCCTCGGCCGCCGCCTTGCCGTCATAGCGCACGGCGATGGGCAGGAAGTGATACTGGATGTCCGGATACTCCACCCCCGGCTTCGACCGGATGAAGGCGCAGGCCTCGAACTGGTTCGAGGCACCCAACCCCTTCTTGGTGAAGAGCCACTGCGCCCCGATGACCGCCTTCCCCCACAGGTTCCAGTATTTGTACAGCGTCACAGGCTTCTTCGACGCGAATTGCAGGTAAAGCTCCAGATGGTCCTGCAGATTCGCCCCCACGCCGGGCCGATCCGCCACCACCTCCACCCCATGCGCCCGCAGATGCGCGGCATCCCCGATCCCTGACAGCATCAGAATTTTCGGCGTGTTGATGGACGACGCCGCCACCACCACCTCACGCGCCGCGCGGATCACCTCCACCTGACCGCTCCGCTCGACCTCGACCCCCACGGCGCGACCGTTCTCGATCACCACGCGGCGGGCAAAGGCGCGAACCACCTCCACATTTCCCTTCTTCACCGCAGGCTTGAGGTAAGCATTCGCCGCCGACCAGCGCACCCCATTGTGGATCGTGGCCTCCATCGGCCCGAACCCCTCCTGCTGCTGACCGTTGTAGTCACGCGTAACGGGATAGCCCGCTTGCTCCCCCGCCCGGATGAAGGCCTCGAACAGCGGGTTCTCCCGCGGCCCTCGCGTCACGTGCAAAGGCCCGTTCGCCCCGCGCCAGGACGGATCCCCCCCGTCCCGCTGCCCGTGCCAATGCTCCATCCGCTGGAAATAGGGCAGCACGTCGGCATAGGCCCAGCCCTGCGCCCCCATCTCGGCCCATGTGTCGAAATCCCGCGCGTGCCCCCGCACATAGACCATCCCGTTGATCGAGGATGACCCGCCGATCACCTTGCCCCGCGGCGTCGCCAGCACCCGCCCGCCCAGATGCGGCTCCGGCTCGGTATGAAAGCCCCAGTCATAGCGCGACATGTTCATCGGATAGGACAGCGCCGCAGGCATCTGGATGAACGGCCCCGCATCGGTGCCGCCATGTTCGATCACGATCACCCGCGTGCCAGCCTCGCCCAGCCGATAGGCCATGGCAGACCCCGCCGACCCGGCCCCGATGATCACGAAATCCGCCTGCATGTCCCCAGTCCCTCTGTCTATCCCTGCGCCCGCGCGGCCCGCGCAAGACATTCCGCGAAACGGTCAAAGGCGATGTTCCCGCCCGAGGCGATGACCAAGACCACCTTCCCCGCCACCGGCACCAGCCCCGCCAGCACCGCCGCCAACGCCACCGCCCCCGAAGGCTCCAGCACCAGCTTCAATTCCTCAAAGGCCCGCGCCATGGCGCGGATAACCGGCCCATCCGCCACCGCCACGCCCATGACCCCCGCCGCCATGCAGGCAGCCAGCGTCGCCAGCCCCGGCATCGGCGCCTGCAATGCGTCACAGACCGTGGGCCCGCCCGGCGCGGCGATGCGCTCACCCGCCCGCAAGGACCGGCCCATCCCGTCATGCCCCTCCGGCTCCGCGCCCCAGATCGCCGCCGCAGGATGCGCATTGCGCAGCGCGATGCCAACGCCCCCCATCAACCCGCCGCCTCCCACGGGCGACACGACGACCTCCGGCACCGCCCCCGCCTCGGCCATCTGCGCCATCGCCTCCAGCCCCGCCGTGCCCTGCCCCGCGACCACCTCGGCATCGTCGAACGGATGCAACAGCGTCAGCCCACGCGCCCGCGCCATGTCCCGCGCCAAACCCGCCGCCACCACCTCGCGCGGGGCATCACCATGATGCGACAGCACCACCTCCGCCCCCAGCGCCTCGGTCGCGCGTCGCTTCGCCTCGGGCGCATCCACCGGCATCACGATGGTCACCGGAACCCCAAGCTCCCGCCCCGCCGCCGCCAATCCTTGCGCAAAATTGCCCGAGGAAAAGGCCACCACGCCCCTCCCCCGCGCCGCTTCATCCAGTTGCATCAACCGCCACAGCGCCCCGCGCAGCTTGAACGATCCCGTCCGCTGCAACCCTTCCGCCTTCACGAACAGCCGCCCGGCCGCCGCCTCTCGGGCCAGCACCGGCGACTCGAGCAGGGGCGTCTCCCGCACCCTGTCCCGCAGCGCCGCCAGCGCCTCGGCAATCCGTCCGGGCGTGGGAAGTTCAGTATGGGGCATCCACCGGCCCCATACCGACATAGACCGACTTGACCTGCGTGTAATGCTCCACCGCCGCGCGCCCGTTCTCTCGGCCCACGCCCGACATCTTCGATCCGCCGAACGGCCCCTCGACCGGCGTCAGGTTATATGCGTTGATCCAGCACGTCCCCGCCTCCAGCTTCGCGATCACCCGATGCGCCCGCGTAAGGTCTGCGGTGAACACCCCCGCCGCCAGCCCGAATTCGGTGTCATTGGCCCGCGCGACGACCTCCTCCTCCGTCTCGAAATCCAACACCGCCATGACCGGGCCGAACACCTCTTCCCGCGCAATCGTCATGCCATCCGTCACATCGGCGAATACCGTGGGCTGCACATAGAACCCCGTATTCAGCGCCGCCCGCCCGCCGCCACATATCAGACGCGCCCCCTCGGCCTTGGCCGTGGCCATGTAGCCCAGCACCTTCTCCAACTGCGCTGCACTCACCAGCGGCCCCATCTGCGTCGCCTCGTCCAGCGGATCGCCCAGAACGATCCCCGCCGTCCGCGCCGCCAGCCGCTGAAGGAACCGCGCCTTGATCCCCTTCTGCACGAAAACCCGCGTGCCATTTGAACAGACCTGACCTGCGGAATAGAAATTCCCCAGCATCGCCGCCCCCACCGCATCCTCGACGCTGGCATCGTCGAACACGATCAAGGGCGACTTGCCGCCCAGTTCCATAGTCACATGCCGCACG
>Ga0209278_1002160_pt1 | contig 11173 bp, 11 predicted proteins | sample JI81BgreenDNA_FD_187504 | JGI IMG/M metagenome (GOLD analysis project Ga0209278, IMG submission 187504) | Wastewater effluent complex algal communities from Wisconsin, to seasonally profile nutrient transformation and Carbon sequestration -... | ecosystem: Engineered > WWTP > Effluent > Algae... | reverse complement strand
CCGGCCAGTGTGACAGGCCGGCCCCTCTTGCGTGACCAGCGCCAGCAGGCAGTCGCGGTCGCAATCCACCCGCAGCTCCACCAGCCGCTGGTGGTGGCCCGAGGTCTCGCCCTTGACCCAGAACGCGGCGCGCGAGCGCGACCAGTAGGTGACACGGCCCGTTGCCAGCGTCTGCGCGACGGCGGCCGCATTCATCCAGGCCACCATCAGCACCTCGCCCGACGCCCGGTCCTGCGCGACGCAGGGAATCAGCCCGGCGGCATCATACTTTAGTGTGGCCGGGTCGAAGGGCATGGCTCTCTCCTTGGCAGTCGGGCAACGCGGGATTACATATGCGGCAAGCCGGGGAAAATCCATGAGCGACAGCGACCTCATCAAGCTTTACTCGTCCCGCATCCTGGCGCTGGCGGCGGAGATCCCGCATATCGGCCGGCTGCCGGCGCCGCAGGGCTCGGCCCGCCGCCGCTCGCCGCTCTGCGGCTCGACGGTGACGGTGGATGTGGCGGTCACGGATGGCCGGGTCAGCGCCTTTGCGCAGGATGTGAAAGCCTGTGCCCTGGGGCAGGCATCGGCGGCCGTGCTGGGCCAGGCCGTGCTCGGCCGGTCCTTGCCCGAACTCCAGGCCGCGCGCGACGGGCTGCGCGCCATGCTGAAGGAAGGCGGCCCGGTTCCCGCGGCCCCTTTCGCGGGCTATGAGGTCTTGCTGCCCGCAAGGGACTACAAGAACCGCCACGCGTCGATCCTGCTGGCCATCGAGGCCGCCTGCGAGGCGATGGAGGCCGCGCAGGCCGCGGCCTGACCGCCAGGCCTGCCCCCTGCCCGCAAGAAAAAACCGCCGCACATCCAAGGGGATGGCGGCGGCAGTGGCGCGTCTGGATACGGCGGACGGTGGGCCAGGCAAGGCGGACCGTCACCCTTGGGGGACAGAGCGCGGGGCAGAAAGCGTCAGGCCATGCCGGGCCAGGCAAGCATGGCGAACAACAGCACGAAGAGGGCCGCAACACCGACCAGATCCTCGACCACACCGCGCATGTCATGCGCAAACAGGGTCTTCATCGCGTCCTTCATTGGCGTTCTCCGTGGTTGTTCCCGTATTGTTCTCACACTTCATTAACCATGTAAAGAACTTTATGAGAACATTTCCGCGCCGGTCGCCTGCCCTTCGACCGGCAGGCTAACCTACACAGGCTAACCCACAGAGATCATGCGGACCGCGCGGTCCTGATCCATCAGCCACATCAGCGCCCGCGCCGCCTGACCGCGCGGGCTGGCGAGCGTCGGGTCGCCCTGCAGCAGATTGCGGGCATCTGTCTGCGCCAGCGCCATCAAGGCGCCCTGGCGCTCCAGATCCGCCACCCGAAACCGCGGCAGGCCGGATTGCGCCGTGCCGATCAGATCGCCGGCCCCCCGCATCGCCAGATCCTCTTCGGCAATCCGGAACCCGTCCTCGGTGTCGCGGATCGTTGTCAGGCGCCGGGCGCCGGTCTCGTTCAGGGGCGGCTGATAGACCAGAAGGCAGGTCGAGGCCGCCGCACCCCGGCCAACCCGGCCGCGCAACTGATGCAGCTGCGCCAGGCCAAAACTCTCGGCCTGCTCGATCACCATGATCGTCGCGTTGGGCACGTTGACGCCGACCTCGATGACCGTGGTCGCCACAAGGACCGAGGTCTCGCCCGCTGCGAACCGTGCCATCGCGGCATCCTTTGCGGCCGGGGGCAGCTGCCCATGCACCAGCCCGACCCGGTCGCCCAGCACGGCCCGCAAGGCGCGGAACCGCTCTTCGGCGCTGGCATAGTCCATGACCTCGGATTCCTCGACCAGCGGACAGACCCAATAGGCCTGCCGCCCCGCGTCCACGGCATTGCGCAGATGCTCGACCACCTCGTCCAGCCGCTCGGCCGAGACCATGGCGGTGCGGATCGGCTTCCGGCCCGCCGGCTTTTCATCCAGGATCGAGACGTCCATGTCGCCATGCGTCGCCAGCGCCAGGCTGCGCGGGATCGGCGTTGCGGTCATCACCAGCACGTCGACCGCCTCGCCCTTGGCGCCCAGTTCCATCCGCTGGGCCACGCCGAACCGGTGTTGCTCGTCGACGACGGCGATGCGCAAGTCCTTGAATTCGACGTCTTTCTGAAAGACCGCATGAGTACCGACAAGCAGCGGAATCCGCCCCGCTGCCAGGTCCTCCAGCTTCATCGCCCGCTCGGCGCCGCGATCCCGGCCGGTCAGCAGCTCCAGCCGCACGCCCGCCGCCCGGGCCAGCGGCGCGAGCCCGTCGAAATGCTGGCGGGCCAGGATTTCAGTCGGGGCCATCATCACGCCCTGCCCACCCGCTTCGACCGCGATGAGGAGAGCCTGGAACGCGACCAGCGTCTTGCCTGCGCCCACGTCGCCTTGCAGCAGGCGGTTCATCCGCAGCGGCTGGGCCATGTCGGCGGCAATCTCGGCCACCGCGCGCACCTGTGCCGTCGTGGGCTGATATGGCAGACTTTCCAGTACCTTGGCGCGCAATCCTCCATCGCCGACCGTGGCGCTGCCCTTGCCCCGGCGCAGATGCTGACGCGCCAGGGCCAGCATGAGCTGATGCGCGAAGAGTTCGTCATAGGCCAGGCGCTGCCTGGCCGGATGGGTGAAGGCCAGGGCGGCCGGACCGGTCGGGCGCTGCGCCATCTGCAGCGCGTCGGACCAGGCCGGCCAGCCTTCGCGCTGAACCAGAGCTCCGTCGATCCATTCGGCCAGCTGCGGCAGCCGGGTCAGCGCCCCCGCGACGGCCTTGGCCACCACGCGCTGGGTCAGGCCGGCGGCAAGGGGATAGACCGGCTCGAAGACCGGCAGCTCGCTTGCCTCTTCCGGCCGCAGCACGTGGTCGGGGTGCACCATCTGGGCGATGCCGTCGAAGAGCTCGACCTTGCCCGAAACAAGCCGCCGCTGCCCGGTCGGCAGCAGACGCTGCAACGCCTCGGCGCGGGCGTGGAAATAGACCAGCAGGAATTCGACCTTCGAATCGCGCACATGCACGCGGTAAGGCCCCCCCTTGCGCCGGGGCGGGACGTGCTGGCCGATCTCGACTTCGACCGTCAGGGTCGCGGGCGCCACCACGTCGCGGACCGAGGCGCGCAGCCCCCGGTCCACCCCGGAATGCGGCAGCAGGTAAAGCAGGTCCTTCGGGCGCAGAATGCCCAGCGTTTCAAAGGCCTTGGCGGCCTTCGGACCAATCCCGGGCAGGGTTTCCAGCTCGGCATAGAGCGGAAACAGCGCTTCGGGCCGGGTCATCCGCCGATCAGCCGCAGCCAGGCGTCCTCGTCGATGATCTCGACCCCCAGCCGCTCGGCCTCCTTGGCTTTCGAGCCCGCACCGGGGCCTGCGACCACCAGATCGGTCTTGGCGCTGACCGACCCGGCGACCTTGGCACCAAGCGCCTCGGCGCGCGCCTTGGCTTCGGCCCGCGTCATCTTCTCCAGCGTGCCGGTGAAGACCACGGTCTTGCCGGCCACCGGGCTGTCCACCACCCCCCGGGCCGCGACCGGCTGCACCTGCAACCCAGCGGCCAGAGCGTCGATCGCCGCCCGTTCGGCGGGGTTGGCGAAGGCCTCGACCAGGCTTTGCGCCATCACCGCGCCGACCCCGTTGATCGAGGTGAGCTCGGCCCATTCCGGCGTGCCGGGCCTCGCCCGCGTGACCGCAGCCTCGAAGGCCTCCCAGGTGGCGTAGTGCCGGGCCAGAAGACCGGCCGCGACCTCGCCGACGTGACGGATGCCCAGCGAAAAGATCAACCGGTCAAGCGCGATTGCCCGGCGCGCGCGGATCGCCGCAAAGAGCTTGGTCGCCGAAACCTCGCCAAAGCCGGAGCGATTGCGCAGCTTTTGCAAGGGGTTGGCGGCGTCGCGCTCTTCCAGCGTGAAGATGTCGGCCGGGGTCTTCACCGGCAGGGCTGCGTCGTTGAAGAAGAGCTCGATCTGCTTGGCGCCCAGCCCTTCGATGTCGAAGGCCCCCCGGCTGACGAAGTGCTTCAACCGTTCGACCGCCTGGGCGGGGCAGATCAGACCTCCGGTGCAGCGGCGGACCGAGTCGCCCTCCTCGCGCTGCGCGGGGCTGCCGCATTCCGGGCATTCCTTTGGAAAGACATAGGGTTGCAGCCCGTCCTTGCGACGCGAGATGTCGACGTCGGCGACCTTCGGGATCACGTCGCCGGCGCGGTAGACCTGCACCCAGTCGCCGACGCGGATGTCCTTGCCGGCGCGGATCTCTTGCCCGCGGGAATCGCGGCCGGCGATGTAATCCTCATTGTGCAGGGTCGCGTTGCTGACGACGACGCCGCCCACGGTGACCGGCTTCAGCCGCGCGACCGGCGACAGCGCGCCAGTGCGGCCGACCTGGATGTCGATGCCCAGAAGCTCGGTCCAGGCGAGTTCGGCGGGGAACTTGTGCGCGATGGCCCAGCGGGGGGTCGAAGAGCGGAAGCCGAGCCGGGCCTGCAGGCCAAGGTCGTTGACCTTGTAGACCACGCCGTCGATGTCATAGCCCAAGGTGGCGCGCTGCGCTTCGATCCGGCGGTAATGCGCCAGCATCTCTTCGGGGCCGGAACAGAGGACCGTCAGCGGATTTGTCGGGAATCCCAAGGTGTTGAGACGCCCGATGGCGTCCAGCTGCGTCGCGGCGAGAGGTGCGGAAAGCTCACCCCAGGCATAGGCGAAAAAGCGCAGCGGCCGGGCGGCCGTGATGCGCGCGTCCAGCTGGCGGAGCGAGCCGGCAGCGGCGTTGCGCGGGTTGGCGAAGGCCCGTTCGCCCGCCGCGGTCTGCCGGTCGTTCAGCGCCGCAAAGTCGGCATGCGACATGTAGACTTCGCCGCGCACTTCCAGCACCTCGGGCGCACCGCTCAGCAGTTGCGGTATGTCGCTGATCTGGCGCGCATTCTCGGTCACGTTCTCGCCGACCTCGCCATCGCCACGGGTTGCGGCCTGGACCAGCCGCCCCGCCTCGTACCGCAGGCTGAGCGACAGACCGTCGATCTTCGGTTCCGCCGTATAGGAAAGCGCGCCCGCATGACCAAGAAACTTGCGGACACGTTCGTCGAACTCGGCCACCTCTTCGGCCGCGAAGGCGTTTTCCAGCGACAGCATCCGCACGCGGTGCGCGACCTTGCCGAAGCCTTCGGCAAGCGCGCCCCCGACCCGGTCGCTTGGCGAATCGCTGCGCTTCAGGGCGGGAAAGCGCGCCTCGATCGCCGCGTTGCGCCGCTTCAGCGCGTCATACTCGGCATCCGTGATCTCGGGTGCGTCGTGGGTGTGGTAGGCCAGGTTGGCCCGGTTCAACGCAAAGGCCAGGCGCGCAAGTTCCTCGCGCGCCTCGGCTTCCGTCAAGGCCTCGACCGCTTTTTCCGCCATGCCTGCCCTCCCGCACTGGTGAAAGGTTAGGCGGCGGGCCGGAGAAGGTAAAGATCAGGCGCTGGCAGCAAGGCGCGCCGCCGCCCCGACCGGGTCGCGCAGCACATAGCCCCGGCCCCAGACGGTCTCGATGTAGTTGTCGCCCCCGGTCGCCTCGGCCAGCTTCTTGCGCAGCTTGCAGATGAAGACGTCGATGATCTTCAATTCCGGCTCGTCCATGCCGCCGTAAAGATGATTGAGGAACATCTCTTTCGTCAGTGTCGTGCCCTTGCGCAGGCTGAGCAGTTCCAGCATCTGGTATTCCTTGCCGGTCAGATGCACCGTCTTGCCATCGACATCGACGGTCTTTGCATCAAGGTTGACCGAAACCCGCCCGGTCTTGATGACCGACTGGCTATGCCCCTTGGACCGCCGGATGATCGCGTGGATGCGCGCCACCAGTTCCTCGCGGTGAAAGGGTTTCGTCAGATAGTCATCCGCGCCGAACCCGAAGCCTTTCAGCTTGTTTTCCGTATCATCCGCCCCGGAGAGGATGAGGATCGGGGTTTCGACCCGGGCCTGACGCACCTGGCGCAGGACTTCATGCCCGCTCATGTCCGGCAGGTTCAGGTCGAGCAGGATCAGATCGTAATCGTAAAGTTTCGCCAGATCGATCCCGTCTTCGCCCATGTCGGTGCAATAGACATTCAGGTTGGCATGGGTCAGCATCAATTCGATGCTGCGCGAGGTCGTCGGGTCGTCTTCGACAAGCAGAATACGCATTCCTAAAAAACTCCGCTCCGGTGTGTCATCGTTAACGAGTTTGCCGGTCAATGGTTAACGCAGGGTTACTATGCCAGAGCGCGACACTGAAACAATTTAAAGTTGTCGGTATTTCTGGATCGCTGTGACTTTCAGGCCATCATCGCCATGGCGCTCGACGGCGGTGCGCCAGAGCGCGAACTCTTCCTCGGAGAGGGCATAGCGTTCCATCGCCTCACGCTCGGAGATCAGGCCATAGACCACCGCCTTCACCACCACGGCCTTGCGGCTGGCGACCCAGCGGCGGGTGTCGGGCGGCGGCAGATCGGCCCGGGTCAGAATGCTGCCGTCCGGCAGGGTGACCTGCCGCGGCCCGTCGACACGCTTGAGAAACATCGTCCTTCCCTCACTCATTTGTGGCAGGATGGCGCATCAGGCTTAATCAAAGCTGAAACTGGGGATTGAGAGTGCACAGCATTTTCATATATTCCCCATCATTCCTGTAACCCGGACAATCCCGCTGGAAGGCCGACCATGCCGCGCGACCTGGCCCTGAACTCTCTTGGTCTGCCCAAACCCCCGTCCGAGACGCGGGTCGTCGTTGCCATGTCCGGCGGCGTCGATTCCAGCGTCGTGGCGGCGATGCTGGCCGAGGAAGGCTATGACGTCGTGGGCGTCACGCTGCAGCTTTACGACCACGGCGCGGCGCTGGCCAAGAAGGGGGCCTGCTGTGCGGGCCGCGACATCCACGACGCCCGCCGGGTGGCCGAGACGATGGGCTTTCCGCATTACGTGCTGGATTACGAGAACACCTTCCGCGAAGCGGTGATCGAGGAATTCGCCGACGCCTATCTGGCGGGCGCGACGCCGGTGCCCTGCATCCGCTGCAACGAACGGGTGAAGTTCAAGGACCTTTTGGCCACGGCCAAGGACCTTGAGGCCGATTGCATGGCGACGGGCCACTACATCCAGCGCAAGCTGGGCGAGCATGGGCCGGAACTGCATCAGGCGGCGGACCCCGCGCGGGATCAATCGTATTTCCTGTTCTCGACCACGCCCGAGCAGCTGTCCTACCTGCGCTTTCCGCTGGGGCACCTGGCCTCGAAGGCCGAGACGCGGGCGCTGGCGGCAAAGTACGGGCTGCCGGTGGCCGACAAGCCCGACAGCCAGGACATCTGCTTTGTCCCGAACGGCGACTATGCCGCTGTGATCGAGAAGCTGCGCCCCGGTGCTGCCGATCCGGGCGAGATCGTCGACCTTGACGGCAACGTGCTTGGCCCGCATCGCGGCGTCATCCATTACACGATCGGCCAGCGCCGCGGCCTTGGGATCGGCGGCCTGGGCGAGCCGCTCTATGTCGTGAAGCTCGACCCCGCGACGCGGCGCGTCATCGTCGGCCCGAAGGCCGCGCTTTCGACCCGGGTGATCCCGGTGCGCGAGATCAACTGGCTGGGCGACGCCCCCTTCGACAGCCGCGCCGAGTGGCATCTGAAGGTCAAGGTCCGCTCGACCCGCCCTCCGCGCGAGGCGATCCTGCGCCCCACTGGCGCGACCACGGCGGAAGTCGAGCTGCTGGCGCCCGAGGATGGGGTCAGCGCCGGGCAGGCCTGCGTCTTCTACGCCCCCGAAGGCAGCCGCATCTTCGGCGGCGGCTGGATCTGGAAAGGATAAGTCGTTGAAAGGTCTGCTACTCCTGACCCTGTTGGCCCTGCCCCTGCCCGCGGTTGCCGAAACCCGCGAGGACAGGGTGGCGGTGGCCGGAGAATATGTCGAGCTGGCGCTGCAGGGCTTCGACATGGCCGCGATGATCGAAACGATGTATCAGCCGGTGCTGCAGCAGGTGGCGGCGGGCGGGCAGAGCCTGTCCGAAGCGCAGGTCGGCCAGATCCGGCAGCTGTACCTTGACACCTTCACCGCGCCGCTGACGCAGCTCATGCGCGACCAGGCCGGGGTGATGGCCGACATGATGACGCTGGCCGAGATCACCGCGCTCCGCGATTTCTACGCCACGCCCGAGGGCCGTTCGGTGATGGCAAAGCTGCCGCAGCTGACGGCCGCGCAGCAGCCCGGGATGATGGCGCTGATCAACGACCAGATGACCGGGCTGATGCCGAAGGTCCTGGCCATCGTCAACGGCGAGGCGCCCGCGCCCTGAGGGTCAGCCGCGCCCGAGCGAGTGCAGGACCGAGCGCGCGGCGCGCAAGCCCGGGGCTTCGCCGCCGCGGCCAAGCCGCTCCATCGTCAGCGCCATGGCGGCCGATTGGGCGCCGCGATCGGCGAGCAGCGCCTCCAGCGCCGGCGCGATGCGGTCGGCCCGGCAGTCGGGGCCGATGAACTCTGGCACGACCCGGGTCTCGCTGACCAGATTGACCAGCGTGACGGTATCGATCAGCGCGGCCCGCCGCATGAGCCATAGGGTCAAGGGATGCATGTCATAGGCGATGACCATCGGGCAGTCATTGGCCGCCAGCTCCAGCGACACGGTTCCCGAGGCGGCGAGCGCCAGGTCCGCCGCCGCAAAGGCGCCGCGCTTGGCGGCGGGGTCCTCGATGATCTCGGGCCGGACTGCCCAGCCCGCCGTCAGGGTGCGCACCAGATCGGCCACGCCGCGCACCGTCGGCAGCGCCACGCGCAGATCGGGGTGCTGCTCCTTCAGCCTGGCGACGACCTCGCCGAAGACCGGGGCAAGCCGGCTCACCTCGCCCCGGCGCGAGCCCGGCAGCACCAGAAGCAGCGGGCCGGGCCCGGCGAAAGCCGCCCGCTCCTCCAGCGAGGCCAGCGGCTCGGCCACCACCGGATGGCCGACAAAGTCGCAGGTCATGCCGGCGGCCGTCATGTAGGGCGGCTCGAACGGCAAGAGTGCCAGCACATGGTCGACGACGCGCGCCATGCGCGCCGCGCGCCCGGGCCGCCAGGCCCAGACCGAGGGCGCGACATAGTGGATGACGCGAAACTCCGGGCGCGCGGCCTTCACCAGCGCCGCAACGCGCAGGCAGAAGTCGGGGCTGTCGATGGTGACCAGCGCCTCGGCCCCCGAGGCCAGAACGGCCGCTGCCGTCTCGCGGATGCGGCGCTTCAGGGCAAAGTATTTCGGCAGGATCTCGGCGATGCCCATCACCGACAGCTCTTCCATCGGGAAGAGGCTGGTCAGCCCCCGGGCCTGCATCAACGGCCCGCCGACGCCGGTGAACGCAACCGGGGCCAGCGCCGCGAGCCCGGCCATCAGCGCCGCCCCGAGACGGTCTCCGGACGGCTCGCCCGCGATCAGGAACAGCTTCAGGGGGCCGCTCATCGGTGGACTTCGTCCCCTCTTCGCTGCGCAGCCCCCAGCGAAGAGCGCAGCGCAGCAAGCGATGAGCCGCCCGAGGTCATTCCCGCGCCCAGAGAAAGAGACCAAGCTCCCTGGCCAGGCGCTGCATCTCGGCCAGATCGAGACAGATCACCGATCCGGCCTTGAAGGCGATGCCGCCGAGGCCCGCTGCCGCCGCGCCGCGCAAGGTGTCGGGGCCAAGCGTCGGCAAGTCGATGCGACGGTCCTGCCCCGGCTTCGCGGCCTTGTAGAAGACGCCCCGACCGCGCGCCGGATCGGGACGCAAGGCCCCGATGCCGGCGACCTGCGCCAGGAGGACATCGGTCCCCGGCAGCGCCTCGACGCCAAGGCAAAGCCCCTGGACCACCACCGCGCCCTGCCCCACATCCACCGCCCCAAGCGCCTGAACGATCTCGTCAGCCCGCGCGGCATCGGCTTCGTCACGCGGGCCGACAGTCCCCGCCAGCAGGCCCGGTCCCGGCAGCAGAGCCGGGGCCAGAGTGTCCACGCCCACGACACGGAAGCCGAACTCCTCGAAAAGCGCGATCACCACCCGCAGCGTCGCGTCATCCCCCTGCGCCATCGCCCCCATCAGGCGCGGCAAGAGCGCGGCGGTCGCCTCGTCCAGCAGCGCCGGGTCCAGGTGGGGCCGCGTCACCGCGCCGGCGAAAATCACTTCGGCAATGCCGTCCCGCTCCAGCGCGCGCAGGAAGGGGACCAGCCGCTCGACCCGGAAGGCCATGTCCACCGTCAGCCCGTCCGGCGCAAAGCCGTCCAGCGCCGCGACCAGCGGCGGCTCGGCCATGTCGCGGGCCAGGGCGGCCGGCAGACGACCCTGCCCGGCGATCAGCGCGGTCTTGCCCACGCTCACCGCCCGCCCTTCGGGGTCAGGAAACTGCGGTCGGACTTCGACAGGATGAACTCGGCAATCTCGCGCACCAGGGGGTTGTCGCTTTCCTCGGAGAGCTTGCGCGCCCGGTCGAGAAAGCTGCCCTCTTCCTGCGCAAGCGTCTGATAGGCGGCGCGCAGGGCGGTGATCCCGGCCCGGTCGACGCCGCGACGTTTCAGGCCCACCAGGTTCAGCCCGTCAAGCTCGCCGCGCGGTGCCTGCACCAGACCATAGGGGATGACGTCGTTCGTCACCATGGTCACCGCACCGATGATGGCGCCCTGGCCGATGCGCACCCACTGGTGCACGCCGGAAAGGCCGCCGACGATGACATCGTCGCCCAGCACGCAATGGCCGGCGATGGCGACCTGGTTGACCAGGATGACCCGATTGCCGATCTGCGCGTCGTGGCCGACATGGGCACCGGTCATGATCAGCACGTCATCGCCGACCCGCGTCACGCCGCCACCGCCTTCGGTGCCGACATTCAGCGTCGCCCCCTCGCGGATGCGGCAGCGGCTTCCGACGATCAGCCGCGTACGCTCGCCCTTGAACTTGAGGTCCTGCGGCACCTCGCCGACCGTGGCGAAGGGAAAGACCACCGTGTCCTCGCCGATCTCGGTCCAGCCTGTCACCACCGCATGGCTTTTCAGCACCACCCGCGCGCCAAGCCTGACCTCGGGGCCGACGACCGAGAACGGCCCGACGACGCAGCCCGGTCCCAGGACAGCGCCGGGCTCGACCACGGCCGAGGGATGCACGACGGCTGTCGGATCGATGCTCATGCCTTGGGCACGTCGAACATGGCCATGAAGGTCGCTTCGCATGCAAGCTCGCCCTCGACCATGG
>Ga0209278_1002158_pt1 | contig 11180 bp, 6 predicted proteins | sample JI81BgreenDNA_FD_187504 | JGI IMG/M metagenome (GOLD analysis project Ga0209278, IMG submission 187504) | Wastewater effluent complex algal communities from Wisconsin, to seasonally profile nutrient transformation and Carbon sequestration -... | ecosystem: Engineered > WWTP > Effluent > Algae... | reverse complement strand
TAACCTGGCTAAGACTACCTCAGAATCTTGGGACAAAGTTTGGATTAGCACGATTGACCCGATCGCTTCTGGGCTGTGGGTCGGTCTAGTATCGCTCGGCATCACCCTAGCAGCCGTCAGCATCCTCTTCTTAACTCTAAGCAGCGGGAAAGACATTATCGAAAAGCAGTCATGGTCAGAACTGGCAGCACTGTTCGTCTGGCCGCTCGTCATCATGCTGTTCCTCGGCGCTAACGGCAAATTGCTAGCCAATACCGTCATTTTTACCAGGAGTTTTGCCTACAGACAAGTCCAGAGTGTCCTAGAAGCGCAACTAGGGGAAATGACATTTAGGGACGCGATCGCCAATGTCACTATCAGCAACATCGGCCGGCAACAACTAGAAAATCTCTACGGAGAATGCCGAAATAAAGTCGGACAAGAACTGCTAACCTGCTGGAATTCCAAGCAAGAAGCTGCTCGGAAAATTGTTAGCGAAGCTGAAAGGCAAGCCGCCGGCTCTGTCCCTCTGCAAGCGCTGCGGGCTTTTGGTGAAACCCTCTGGAATAATAGCTTGCTCGGTGCTGCTCAAGATGCCACGACTTTTATAACTGACCCCGGTTCAGTGTTTCGAGAAAAAGCAATACCAATCATCCGATTCATTCTTTATAGCATCCAGTGGGCGTTTGTCAACATCCTTGAAGCAGCCCTTTTACTAACAGCATTCTTTTCGCCGATCGCCATGGGGCTGTCGCTACTTCCCTTGCAGGGCCGACCCATTTGGGCTTGGGCAACTGGATTTCTAAGCTTATTTGGTGTCCAACTTGGATACAACATCGTCGTCGGGCTAGCAGCCACCGTGCTCGTCAATTCTGGAGCCGAATTAGCCAGCGATGTCGCCTTCCTGTTTTTCATCAGCATTTTCGCACCCGGCTTAGCTCTATTAATCGCCGGCGGAGGAGGAATTGCCCTGTACAGCGGCATCGCTAGCAATGCCAAACAACTCGTCGATGTTTTGAGCAACGCCATAGGAGCAGCCGCTAATTTGGCAATGAACAAAGGATTTAAGTGATGTCAACGTAACTCGTAATTGATAATTCGTAATTCGTAATTAGCCACGCATAAATGCGAGCTAGTGAAACTAATTAGCTTCTCGATAGTTAGTAATTTGTAATGAGACAATGCTTTAATTGTTGCAACTTATTAACTGCGAGGTATGACTTGCTGATTGCGAATTATGACTTGCTAATTACTAATTATTTGCTCCAACTTTGTAGCTTTAGTGAATCATGAATTAGTAATTGCGAATTACTAATTATTCGGTCACTGACCCTGGCACTAAAAGCTTCTGGAGTGGAAAGTAGCTAAATATGACTTACGCAAAAATTGGCTTGACACACTACCCGTAAAAGTAGCTAAACATGACTTACGCAAATAAACATGACTTACGCAAAAATTGGCTTGACCCACTACCCATAGCTGTAAACTGCGCCACAAGCACCACGCAAGCGATGTGCATCCTGGAATGTAGAGCTACTTATGACGTGTTTTCTCCCGACTTAAAAGTACGATTTTTTCACACTTACCGAAAGGTTTTATGAAGGTACAAAGATTTTCACAAACTGCATTGTTGCCAGAAGCTAAAAATCTACTGGCATTGTGCTTCCTCATCTTAACTGGAGTGAATCTCCTCTCCCTAATTCTGCACCTCTTCGTCGCGTACCGAATCAACTCGGTAGCTGCTATGAAGACAACACAAGTCCAGCTAATCAACGGTCAGACTTACTACGTGGCGGAACGAGACCGGTTTTTTCGGTATCCCTCAGTTATCCAAAGTTTTGTCAAAACTTGGGCAGAGTTAACCTTCAACTGGGACAATAAAATACCAGGAACTAACGATACAGATTCAGGAATTAAAGTCAATTCCAAACGAGTTCCTACCAGCAGTTATTTTGCTTCGTTACTCCTAGAACCAAATTTTGGCAAAGCTTCTCTCCCTGACATAGCTGAACTCGTCCCCAATAAAGTTTTTACGGGTCAATTGCGAGCAACTGTCATCATTTCTTTTTTATCCGAACCCAGAGAAGTCCGTCCGGGCGAATGGGAAATTGACATGATTGCTACCCGGTTGCTCGTCGATCGCACGTCAGGAATCGATGAAAGAATTCCTTTCAATCGCACTTTCCGAATCAAAGCAGTAGAAATCCAAACCCCGCCGCTAGGTAGCCAAGCCTCAGCTTTTGAACAAAAAGTTTATGAGCTTCGTTCTGCGGGCTTAGAAATCTACAAAATTACCGAATTTCAACCCAAGTAATAGCAGGTAAAAACATGAGCGAAAAAGAATTTCAACACGGGCGTGAATTTGATGGCGAACCCGATGAAATTGAAGAAATTTCCTACAATACGCCTAGCAGTACAACTAGCCACGCTTTTTACGGCAACAACTCCTCCAAGGAAGCCAATAACTTTTCCAACAGTTATAACGGCAACCACTCCTCTGAGGAAACCAATAACTTTTCCAACAGTTATAACGGCAACCACTCCTCTGAGGAAACCAATAACTTTTCCAACATTTCTAACAGTTTTCAGGCAGCTAACGCTCCCAATGGCACTGGCAGCAATGGCAAAAAGTTGAGCCGTGAGGAGGAAAGAGAACTGGCCGGACATGACGGAGACGCCGATGAATTATTGACCTCTGAACACAGAATTAAACAGGACAGCGAAGGAGCAGAAACCCGCTCTGTTTCTGAGAAGCCCGAAGTTCGGACGTTTTCAGTATTAATGGGTACTGGCGCAGTTCTCGGCATCTTGGGATTCTTTTGGTTTGTGTTCTTTGCTCCTAAACCCGTCCGCCAACAGGCAAAAACGACAAACCCTAAACCTGCTCAAGTTTCTGAAGACGAGTCAGGAGAACTAAAAAGCCGGCTGGCATTTCAAGATCAGCAGCGGGCGCTGGAAGTTCAGCCGCCTGAACCTAAAAATCGATCGACCCCTACTCCCAAACCGATGCCTGCACCAAAACCTGCACCAGCCGCTAGAAGGTCTGAACCCCCGAGACCGGTTCAAAACTTTAATCCGCCACCACCAAGGACGGTACAAACCATTCCGCCTCCACAGCCGCCATTACCGCGCCCTGCACAGCAGCCTGCACCGCCCCCGCCTCGCCCTCGTCCGACGCCATTACCGCGCCCTGTCCCACCGCCCGCGCCGTTGGCACTTCGACCTGTGCCACCACCAGAAAAAGTAGACCCTTACGAGCGCTGGGCCCAATTAGCTTCTCTGGGGCAAAGCAGAGGTCAAGAAATTAAAGAGCTAAATGGTCAAGGTATTGCTGCCAGTTCCGCAATTTTCCCGATCGCACCGGGGATAACAGCGACAAGTTACCCTGCCGTGCGGTCAGTAATGCCAGTAACGACACCGCCCCCTAGCACAGTAGCAATTGCGCCAACAGCAGCACAGGCAACGCTTCCCAGCACAGTAGCAATTGCACCAACAGCAGCACAGGCAACAATTCCCAGCACAGTAGCAATTGCACCGGTACCATTGCCCCAACAGCAGCCGGTGCCGTCGATTTCTCAAAACCCGCAGCCAGTGCTAGTCAGTTCGCCAAAAAGCCCACAATCGGCTGCACCAATGCAAGAGATACCCGCGATCGCAATTGGAGTTTCTGACTCGGCTGTAAACGCCAAGGTCATGACCCCTGGAGAAGCTGGAATCCTCAACCGCACAACTGCGGGCGAAAACACTGAAGGCAATACAGCAATGAGAGAGATAGCCATCGGGTCATCTGCTCAAGCCCAGGTAATCGTACCGATGATTTGGGACGAAGCAGGCCAAAGCCCGACAGCCGGAAGGTTTGCCGTCCAATTGACCGAGGACGTGATAGCAACTGACGGGGCGATCGCCTTACCGTCCGGCACCGTCTTAATCACTCAAGTAGAAAATGTCACGCGCGGAAATCGGCTGGTTTCTCAAAGCGTGGTGGCGCTTGTTTACCCCGATTCTGCTGGCCGCATCCAACAAGTACCCATTCCTCCGGGAAACTTGATCGTTCGCGGAACCGATAACCAACCTCTCATTGCCGACAGTTTATTTGACAGAGGTTCTGAAATAGCCAAGGCTGATATTTTAGTGGGAATTCTCGGCAGCTTGGGGCGGGTAGGAGAAATAATTAATCGACCCGCCCAAGAAACTTTCAGCCAGCAGAGCGGCTTTTTTGGAAGTACGGCTGTTAAAACAACAACCTCGTCTGAACCTAACATTTTAGCAGCCGCTTTAGAGGGATTCTTTACACCTACTGCCCAACGGCTGCGAGAAAGATCGGATCGCAACGCCCAAGAACTTTTGAAGCGAGGCAACGTGGCGATCGTACCAGAAGGAACTCAAGTTTCCGTATTTGTCAATGCCTTTGTCACAGTGCAAAGATAACGGAGTTGACATCCTCCCCGCCCTAAAGGAACGGAGATTCCAAGAATCACTTCTTGGGCTTCCTCTTGCCACGACTCGGCTTACTCAGACCGGGCTTTATACAAAAATCTTGGAGGTAATATAACCGTGAAAAAACTAACTCGGAAAATTCGTCTGGCTTTACTTTCTCCTGCCTTACTAATTGCCACTGCATTCAGCAATGTCAATATTGGGCAAGCTCAAACATCGGCCCTAAAAATTGTAGGAAGAGATGCAGCAACAAATGCAACTACCAACCTTCAAGTATGGTCTGGCCGTTCCAGCGTTATTGACTTTAGCCAGACTGGTGAAGTCATTATGTACATCCGGTTGGCAGATCCGTCCAGGGCTGTCTTTAACACTGATGCTGAATTAAAAACTAACCAAGCTAGAACCATATTTGTCCAACCGATTCAACCCTTACAATTTCCTGGCGCTACAACAGCAAACATTACTAACCTGTTCATTAAAACTCGCTCTCCTGAAGGAATTGAACGCCTTTATACCTTTAATGTCGTTCACCGGGACGGGCAACCTACTAATAATGGCATTGCCATCTCTACGGTAGTGCCTGGGCAAGAGCCAAGCGTAACTTTAGCAGACAATCGAACGGCGGCGCTCAGCGACATCGAACGGGGATTAGACATTGCCATCCTTCGAGGTTACACGCCTCCCAATGACCCCGTTGTCTTCAAAGTTCGAGAGTTCATCGCTCTAGCTCGAAATGGCACAGCTATTGCTAAAGCTGCTGAAAAAACTAATCTATCAATGTCTGTTGTTATTTCACTAGGACAGCTAGGAATTAGTCGTGAATTATTGTTTGGAACACCACAAACACCTTCTCCTTCTCTTCCCTCCAACTCGAATTTTTTAAACTCAAATCCACGTAAACCTTAGTAATCTACGCACGATCAATGTACCCTCTTTAGCATTGTCCATTGGCATTCGTCTTTCAACATCGAAACTGTGCTGTATAACTTCTGGTTTATTAAAGATTTCGTAAGCTAGAGGTATATCTGCATATCGATCGATTGTATTGCAAATCTTCAATCAGATTATCAACCCACCCCTGATAAGAGATGTATGGCACCTTAAAAACAGGTCTTAACTCTTCCCAATCCTCCACTTGAAAAAGATATGGCGCTAACTGTTCTAAGTAGGAACGACCGAACTGAAATTCCATGTCGAGATTCCGAATCTTTGACAGTAATTTCTCTGAAATGGAAATCTTTTCAAAGATATCTAATTCTGAAATACCCTTAACTGCCATGCTGTCTATTAACAAGACATAAAGCCTTTTGCGGGATGTTATCTCCGGTAATAAATCAGCTTTAATACGCTGTAAAAATAAGTCGCGCTTCTGAATTTGTTCGGCAGTTAGCGTGGCATTGAAATATTGAATAAATGGATCTTTTTCTGTTGTTAAGACGCTTGACGGTACTTCTGCTGTTGTGCTTTTTTTTTACGAGCGATCGCCTCGTGGGGGTCTTCATCTCCTTCTACAAACTGCATCAACTCTGTCATCGACCAACCTATTGCATAGGTAAACTGCATTAACTTTTGCAGCCTTGGATCGGCTTTTCCATCGCACCAGTTAGCTAGCGTGTTGAATGCAATTCCAGTCAGTCTCCCTAACTCCCTAGAGCTACCCACGCGCTCATCTTCCACCAACGCCGTTATTAACTGACCGAGACGTTTGTGGATTTGACTATCTGCTACTACATTTTCTTCTACTTTTGCTGACATTCCAGTTTCCCACTAGCCAAGGAGTAACGACAGAGGTGATTAGACGGCCTACATTATACCAGGATAACTTATCTAACGGCCGTCGCAAATCCCTCGTTTGAAGTAACTACACATTTAAGGTATTTCGTCAAGCCTAAATTAGATGCGATTGCCCTGGGTGTAGAAATAACTGAGGGTGAAGCCTCAACCTGACTTTAACAAATCTTTACTTGATCAAATTTATGGTCGGCTATAGAATAGTTTATGGTCAACCTTATGACCATCACTCTAATACAAGCCAATAATTGGCTTTTCTGAGAGTATACCCTTTCTGATAAAAATATTGCCTCACTCTAAACTCTAGCCGAGTCGCAAGTGAGGCTGTTGGATGACTCAAAGCGAACAGTTAGTCAGAAAAACAACCTTAGAATCCCCATTCTGAACGTTTTTCTTTAACCAGAACGCTTCTTACAAATCAAATAACCGGGGTCTTTTGACAGTTATGACCACCGATCCTAGTCATAGTCATAGCCGGAGCTTTTAACCCTTCTCAGAGCTGGAGTTTTTAACCCTTCTCAGAGCCGGAGCTTTTAACCCTTTTTGGAGTTGAAGCTTTTAACCCTTTTCAGAGCCGGAATTTTTAGCCCTTTTGGGAGCCAAAAATTTTAGAGTTAGTCCTTGCCGAAATTTTTAGCCCTTTGGGAGCCAAAAATTTTAGTGTTAGTCCTTCAATAATACCAAATCAGAAGCTCTGAATCAACAGATATGTTCTGGTAACTCTAACATCTAAACCCTTTTTGCTTGAAACTCCGGCTCCCGCAAACCCTTTAGTGTAGGAGCTTTCCATGCCTAACAACTCATCCGCTAGCGATCTAAATATTCGTCTTTTTCAAGGCTTATCCCGGATTCCTCAAGACTGGCAACTCTGCTTGCTCGACGGCAAGAAAGTCCCTCAAGGCACGGGCTGGCAGCAAAAACCGCTCAGTCCCGCCCAAATGAAAGAAGCTGTAACTCTTGGCCAAATGGTAGATAGAGCCGACGGCACTCAATACCGCTGCTACCCCAAAGGATATGGGCTGATCACTGGAACTGCGATCGCTGCCAACGGGAGCACCTACTATTTAATGGCAGTAGACCAAGACGGAGCTAGTGCTAGAGCGAAAATCCTTGAACTGTCCGATGGCGAAGAATTACCCCACACCGTCGCATTTACCTCCAATCGGCCCGGCCGCTGCCAATACCTATTCCTAGTCCCAGAACAATACGCCGGAGCTATCCGCACCAAAAAATTCCCCACAGGCGCTATCGGAGACGACGGCAAAGGCGAACAGCTCGAACTCCGCTGGGCGGGGTTGCAATCTTGCCTGCCTCCCAGCGTCCACCCGACTACTGGCGAGTACATTTGGCTCAGAGGTTGCGCTCCCGATGAAACAAGCGTAGCATTAGCCCCGCAGTGGATCATTGAACAAATGCTGGCCGAACCGCTGGGGGAATCAGGAAATTCTGAACTCCTCCCTCTAGAAGAAGCTCTAGAAGAAGCTGAAGCCAATTCTACCGGTCCCGCCCCCCGCCGGCGACACCTACACCGCACTCACCGCCCAGAACCGGAGTGGACTGATATCGATTGGGCGCTATCCTACCTAGCTGCTCTGTCTCCCGGCCGCGCCGATAAATACGACGAATGGTGCGTGGTGGGAATGGTTCTCAACTCCATCGATGATTCTCTCCTCTATGAATGGGACAAGTGGAGCCGCCAATCCCCAAAATACAAGCCGGGAGAATGCGACAAAAAATGGAGGAGTTTCAAAAGCAGTGGGGTGGGCATCGGCACGCTAGCGTACTGGGCTCAACAGGATGGGTGGACTTCACCATTTAAGGGGCACAGTGCAGCCGACAGTCAAAAAAATGGACAGCAGAAAGCAACTCAAAATTCCCAAGACATTAGCAATACGAGCGAACTAAATCCTGCTAACCAAAACTCTGAAAAAAGCGATCGCACGGGCGGCAGCGAACCTAATTCTGGTTCACCTTCTAACGGCTCCGGTGTCAACAGATCCAACAGCGATCACTACTTGTACGATCGCGTCACTGCCATTATTAACAGTGAAATCAACCCGCCCCAACAGACAGCCGCTTTTATTGAACTATCCGCCCGTGAAAGGTTTCCTTTGAAAGGAGTCAAAGATTTAGCCACCGAAATAGAAACTCATATTAGCTACGGAGCAACTCACGCACAAGAAGTTCAAAAACTCAAAAAAATCCTCAATTACCGCCAACAGCAACTAGACATCGCTCAAATTCTGCCCGCTCCTCTAGCCCAAGCAATTTTGACTAAAGCCACTTCTGACCGCATCGACCCCATTTACATTTACCAATACCTCCTCTCCGCTTGTGGTAGCCAAATGGGGGGGCATATTGGAATGATTGGCAAAGAAGCAGCAACAATAGCCGACAGTTGGGTAGAGTATCCTATCTTCTGGACAATGGTAGTTGCTTTAGCTTCGGCTGGCAAAAGCCAGACAATGCGAGCCGTTTTTGGCACTATCAAACAGCGTTACAAGCGAGCCAAATCCGCATACGATCGGCTCAAAGAAAACTTAAAAAAGCTAGAAGAAGCGTGGCCACAAAAATCTACTCAAGAGAAAGAAAAACTCAAAAATAGCCCGTCAAATCCCGCAGTCTTTAAAGCTTCAATGCCTCCCCCCGTGCCCAAGCAATTTATTGAAGCAGGAAGTCCCGAAGGTGTTCTGCGGCGGATGAGCGAACTCTCTACCAGGACTGGTAGCGCTTGGGTTTTCGACGAATTGGTGCGGTTGTTGAAGCTCGATCAGTATAAAGACAAGGGGGGAGATACTCGGCAAATCCTGCTACAAATGTGGAACTCGCCTGCAGATATTGAATTTGAACGGGCTGACGATAAAGATGCCTTTGAACTTAAAGATTTGTGCTTGAATTTGACAGGGGCTACTCAATTATCCAAAGTCCAACAATTGTTTAGCGACCCCGACGACGGCGACGGGCTAATCAGCCGCTTTTTAATAGCGGTGCCGTCAACTCCTGATAACTTTGCAGTTTGGTCAGACTCGCAAGTTGCAATCTCCGGGGAATTGCAAGAATTGTACGACCACCTGCGATCGCTCCACGGCGATCTCCGAGAGCTAGCGGGGTTGTCTGCCACGAGTGAAGGTGGAGAATTGCCCCCCGTTCTGCTGTCGTTTACGACCGAGGCTCATCTGCGGTGGAAGCGGTGGTGGGAAGAAGTCAGGCGCAACCAACAAGCAGTGGAATTTGAAGACCCAGCATTTTATGCCTATTTGGGCAAAATGCTGTCTCAAACCTTGAGGTTAGCCCTCCTGCTGCACTGCATGGAATTGAAGTACGAAGAAAAGCCAGACCCGCTGCGCGTCGGCCTCGATACCTTAGAGCGGGCGATCGCGGCGGCTAAGTTCAGCATCGGGCAATTCCGCATCTTGCAAACGAATAACCACGCCTCCGATTCGGCCGGAGCCCATCTCTCCTTAATTTACACCTATGCCCTGCGGAAGGGGGAGGAGGTTTCAGCCGCTCAAGTCCAGAACAGCGTCTTCAAGCGGTGCAAGCGCAAACCCACATTAGCTGAAATTCGCTCCAACTTCGCCGTTCTCACAGAAAACGGGTATGCACTTCTCTCTGGCAAGGGAAATGACCTCCGCATTCGAGCGCTTCCATTATCTAAAACCCGCGTCGGAATTCCGACAGATTCCGGCAAAAGTTCCGGCATTCCAGAAATGGCTGAAGCGCTTGCCAGGGTTAACGTTGAACCCCCCTTAACCCGCTATTCCGGCAATTCCGACACTCCAGCGCGGCGCTCCGGCAATTTACAAGATGAATGGGTGAGTCCGGCATCATCCATGTGCGCCTCGGTATCGGAAGCTGCTACTGCGATGCCGACAGCGAGCGAATCAGAAATAGAAGAGGAATCGCCACCTGCTACCGCAGCGCCGACGGTGAGCGAATCAGAAATAGAAGAGGAATCGCCACCTGCTCAAATGTGTCGGAATTGTCGGAATTCTGACATCGATGAGGTTTCAGAGGTTGAGCCAGAGCCAATTGTAGGCGATGAAAACTTGTCGGAAAATGGTCGGAACGAAGTCGGAATTTCCGACGAGTTAGGCGGTGAAGGTGACGATGCCAACAGCGAATGGGAGGGTGAGTTAGATCCAAGTGACGATGCCAACAGCGAATGGAAGGGTGAGTTAGATCCAGGTGACGATGCCAACAGCGAATGGGAGGGTGAGTTAGATCCAGATGACGATTCAGACTTGGATAGCGACCCGCTCTTCGGCGATCGCGTGCCAAAACCGACTGCACCGCCCGACCGCATTGGCACTACGGAACTAGCACCTCCAGGCGCGTCTAGCGTCCGAGGCAATAGTGACTTGGAGGCTACCACAGTGAGCGATAGCCCCGAGCTTCTGCCCAATCCCGCTATTCTACCCACCGAGCCGCAGACTTCCAAAACACCCGCTGACCAACCTTGCCCCACTGTTGAACTGACCGAACGCCCAACCCTGGACGAAAGTGAGGCGAGTTCCCCGTAACGACTAAAGCCGAAAAACGGAATAATGACGCCTACAGGCAATTTGCGGATCGTGTTAGACAACGTGACTGTCCAAGTTGAAGTCCATTTTTGTGGGATGGAAGACCGCGCGATCGCGCGCCGAGGTCAGCTTGTCGATGATGGAAAATTTTCCATTGCCTTTCTCACGGACGCACCACTCCGTAAAATCGGTAATGTCCGATTAATTTTTGATTAACCTCCGCGCCTACCGCCCTTTGAGTGGCTAAAAAAGTCAGCTACTGAAACCACTCTCCGCAGAGAGTGCTAATTGTGACGACTGAATGCTCATCCGCCAATGTCCCCTTCGCATTGGCGCCCGTCACGCGCGAGGCGATCGCAAAGAAAGAAAACACAACTTTTCGCTTTCCTGAAACCGCTTAGATCCTCGTACAGCAGGCCGGGACCGTTGAATTAATTATTAAATTAGGCG
>Ga0209278_1002157_pt1 | contig 11182 bp, 9 predicted proteins | sample JI81BgreenDNA_FD_187504 | JGI IMG/M metagenome (GOLD analysis project Ga0209278, IMG submission 187504) | Wastewater effluent complex algal communities from Wisconsin, to seasonally profile nutrient transformation and Carbon sequestration -... | ecosystem: Engineered > WWTP > Effluent > Algae... | reverse complement strand
CGCGATCGAAGTCGAAGGCGCTGCTGCCGAACTCGACATGAAGCCGATCACCGCAGCGGTGCTCGCCGGGTTCATGAGCGCGTTCAGCGATGCCGTGAACATGGTCAACGCACCGTTCCTCGCCAAGGATCGCGGGCTCGACGTGCGCGAGGTGCGGCATGATCGCGAAGGCGATTACCACACGCTGGTGCGCGTCTCGGTTGCCACGGCGGATGGCGAGCGCTCGGTTGCCGGCACTTTGTTCGGCAATGCCACGCCGCGTCTGGTCGAAATCTATGGCATCAAGATCGAAGCCGATCTGGACGGCCATATGCTGTACATCGTCAACCGCGACGAGCCCGGTTTCATCGGCCGTCTCGGATCGACGCTGGGCGAAGCCAATGTCAATATCGCCACCTTCCACCTGGGTCGCCGCGAGGCGCGTGCAGGCGGTGAGGCGGTGCTGCTGCTGTCGGTCGATGGTGCAGTAGCGGAGCCGGTGCTGTGGAAGCTGTGCCAGATTGCCGGCGTGAAGACGGTGAAGAGCCTGAAGTTCAGCTGATAGGGTTGCGGTGGATGCCCTGTCCCCGGCCTCGATGCCGGGGCGGGGCATCGCCGCAGATCACTTGTCGCGGCGCGCCAGTGAGATGGTGGGGCGATAGGTGCTCTTCATCGGCTTGAAGCGGGTGAAGACATGGTTCTCCAGCGGCTTGTTGACCTCGCTGTCCCATTTGCCGTTGTTGAACGAGAGATTCTCGACTTCCTTGGTGTCGATCCGCATGTCGGTCGTCAGCCGCGCGCCGAACTGGCCGTTGCGGACCCAGCGCACTTCTGCCTCGAACCTGCCCAGTCCCGGCCGGTCGATCTCGACAATGTCACCCTGCATGAGCAGGGCAGCACAGCGTCCGCCGATGCCGCCGCTGGAAATGTCGCGGATAACGCCATCGGCACTGCCGAAACGGCGGTGAAACACCGTGACCTTCATCAGCCGATGTACGCGCGGTTCACGCACCGGCATGGGCGCGCCACTGTCTTGACCGGCAAAGCCGGTGGGTTCGGTCAGGCCTTTGCGTCCAAATGACATAGCGGGTGCGTCCTCTAGGGCACCGTGCTAGCTAGAAACCCTTAAATCGAGGTAAAATCTGTCCGCAGCGGTCAGACCAGATCGAAGCGATCCAGATACTGTTCGAACTGCGCTTCGCCCAGCGGGGTCAGCGTCACCCGTGTACGGCGTCGGTCGGACCGATCCGCCACCATATCGGCATAGCCTTTTTCGCGCAGCTGATGGATCAGCCGCAGTGCCGTGCTTTCGGGGGCGTCGCTCATCAGGCACAGGTCGCTCATCGACAGCTGGTTGCCATTGCGCTTTGCAGCGAGCAGCGCGACCAGCATGTCCCATAGCGGGTTACGCAGCTTCAGTTCGGGAAAGCAGCTGCTCCGCAGCCTGGCGGCCTGCTGTTCGCGCATGATCAAACGTGTTCTCCGATCACCCTCGACCGTGCCCGAACGGGCGGGGTCAGGATGGGTGCCGTCTGGCCGGACGGGGCGGTGCCATGCGGTCGTCGGACGGGGGCTGGTGTCTCTGGCTAACGATTTCACGTGCATGTCCCTGTTACTGTTCACGCGCCCGCTGGCCTGTTCTCGTCCTGCCTTGGCGATCCAGATGATCGAAGGTGACGGCGGCCCTGTTGCCGCAGTTCTTGCAGTATCTTCAATCGCTTACCACCCCGGTTTTTGGGGGATGACACCAGATTCGGGGTATATTCTTGTTCCATTTCGGATGAATTCGGGATTGTCCACAGCCTTGGCACCACCATCATGACGCTCGACTGCTATCCGCTATCCTGCAGATTTCCGCCATTTCAGGGCTAGTTCCTGTGCCGCCGCCGCATGGAATTGCGCTTGCAGCGCGGCGCGGTAAATGCGCACAAGGCATCACAAAATCATCCCATTCAGGAGCGGACGCCAAGCGATGACGATCATGACACAGCTTCCCATGCGGTCCTGGCTGTTTGCGCCGGGCGACAGCGAGAAGAAGATGGCCAAGGCAGCCGACAGCGCCGCCGATATAGCGCTGTTCGACCTGGAAGATGCGGTGGCCGCCGAGAACAAGCCCGCCGCGCGTCAGCTGGTCCGCGCCATGCTGGAAAGCCGCGCAGAGGGCCGGTCACGTTTGTGGGTGCGGGTGAATCCGCTCGACGGAGCCTGGACGCTGGCAGATCTGGCTGTCGTTATGCCCGCGCGGCCTGGCGGCATCATGCTGCCCAAGGCCAATGGGCGGCAGGATGTCGAACTGCTCGATCACTATCTTTCCGCGCTGGAGGTTGCGAACGGGATCGAGCAGGGCTCGACGCCGGTCATCGCGCTGGTCACCGAAACCGCCGAATCGATGTTCCATACCGGCAGCTACAAGGGTGCGGCCCGGCTGGTGGCGATGAGCTGGGGCGCGGAGGATCTGGCCGATTCGATCGGCGCGGCCAGCAACCGCAACCCGGACGGAAGCTATGGCTTTACCTATGAACTGGCGCGCAGCCTGTGCCTGCTGGGCGCGGCCAGCGCCGGGGTGGCGGCAATCGAGACCATCCAGGCCGATTTCCGCGACCTCGACGGGCTGAAGGCGCGCGCGGAAAAGGTGCGCCGCGATGGCTTTGCCGGGATGCTGGCGATCCATCCGGCGCAGGTCGATGTCATCAACGCGGCCTTCACCCCGGCCGACGAGGAACTGGCCGAGGCGCAGGCGATCGTCGACCTGTTTGCGGCCAATCCGGGAGTTGGCACGATCGGCTACAAGGGCGGCATGCTCGACCGCCCGCATCTGTCGCGTGCGCAGCAGTTGCTGGCGCGCGCGGGCAGGGGCTGAGCCACCGGCGCAAATTCTGCCGGCGCGTCCCCTTGCGTTGCAAAGATGCAACACTATGTGTCTTAAGCAAGGGCTAGATAGGGTGGAGAAACTCCCATGAACCTCGAAAAATTTACCGACCGCGCCAAGGGCTTCCTGCAATCGGCGCAGACCGTTGCCATCCGCATGAGCCATCAGCGGATCAGCCCCGAACATATCCTGAAGGCGCTGCTCGAGGACTCCGAAGGCATGGCCGCCGGGCTGATCGCGCGCGCCGGTGGCCAGGCCCCGCTCGCGGTGCAGGAGGTCGATGCGCTGCTCGCCAAGGTGCCCGCCGTCTCGGGTGGCGGAGCGCAGCAGACGCCGGGCCTCGACAATGACGCGGTGCGGCTGCTCGACAGCGCCGAACAGGTCGCCAGCAAGGCGGGGGATAGCTTTGTCACCGTCGAGCGGCTGCTGCTCGCCATCGCGCTCGCCAAGGGCACCAAGGCCGGCGATGCGCTGGCCAAGGCCGGTGTGACGCCCGAGGCGCTCAACACCGCGATCAACGATCTGCGCGGCGGCCGTGCGGCCAATTCGGCGAGCGCCGAGGAAAGCTATGAAGCGATGAAGAAATACGCGCGCGACCTGACGGCTGTGGCGCGCGAGGGCAAGCTCGATCCCGTGATCGGCCGCGACGAGGAGATCCGCCGCACCGTGCAGATCCTGGCGCGCCGGACCAAGAACAATCCGGTGCTGATCGGCGAACCCGGCGTCGGCAAGACCGCCATCGCCGAAGGGCTTGCGCTGCGCATCGCCAATGGCGACGTGCCCGACAGCTTGAAGGACCGCCGCCTGATGGCGCTCGACATGGGCGCGCTGATCGCGGGTGCAAAATATCGCGGCGAGTTCGAGGAGCGGCTCAAGGCCGTGCTTGACGAGGTCAAGGGCGCCGAGGGCGAGATCATCCTGTTCATCGACGAGATGCACACGCTGGTCGGCGCGGGCAAGGGCGAGGGCGCGATGGACGCCTCCAACCTGCTCAAGCCGGCATTGGCGCGCGGCGAACTGCACTGCATCGGCGCGACCACGCTCGACGAATATCAGAAGCATGTCGAAAAGGACCCCGCGCTGCAGCGGCGGTTCCAGCCGGTGTTTGTCGGCGAGCCCAATGTCGAGGACACGATCTCGATCCTGCGCGGGCTGAAGGAAAAATACGAACTGCACCATGGCGTGCGGATCACCGACAATGCGCTGGTGGCGGCGGCGACGCTCTCCAACCGTTACATCTCGGACCGTTTCCTGCCTGACAAGGCGATCGATCTGATGGACGAGGCCGCAAGCCGCATCCGTATGGAGGTGGAGAGCAAACCAGAGGAAATCGAGGCGCTCGACCGCAGGATCATCCAGCTCAAGATCGAGGCATCGGCGTTGAGCAAGGAAAGCGATGCCGCGTCCAAGGACCGGCTGGTGACTCTGCAAAAGGATCTGGCCGAGCTCGAACAGAAATCGGCCGAATTGACCACGCGCTGGCAGGGCGAGAAGGACAAGATCAACGCCGAGGCGAAGCTCAAGGAAGAGCTCGACTCGCTGCGCATCGAGCTCGACCAGGCACAGCGCAACGGTGATCTCGCGCGCGCGGGCGAGCTGTCTTATGGCCGCATCCCCGAGCTGGAACGCAAGCTGGCGGAAGCGGCGACCTTCACCGAAGACGCGATGCTGCGCGAGGAAGTCACCGAGGACGATATCGCCGCTGTGGTCAGCAAGTGGACCGGCATTCCGATGGAGCGGATGCTCGCCGGAGAACGCGAGAAGCTGCTGAACATGGAAGAGCGTATCGGCAAGCGCGTCATCGGCCAGCAGGCCGCGGTCGAAGCTGTCGCCAAGGCGGTGCGCCGCTCGCGCGCGGGTCTGCAGGACCCCAACCGTCCGCTCGGCAGCTTCCTGTTCCTGGGCCCCACGGGTGTCGGCAAGACCGAGCTGACGCGCGCGCTCGCAGGCTTCCTGTTCGACGACGACAACGCGATGGTGCGCATCGACATGAGCGAGTTCATGGAGAAGCACGCGGTCGCCCGGTTGATCGGCGCGCCTCCGGGCTATGTCGGCTATGAGGAAGGCGGCGTGCTGACCGAGGCGGTGCGGCGCAGGCCCTATCAGGTCGTGCTGTTCGACGAGGTCGAAAAGGCGCATCCCGATGTGTTCAACGTGCTGCTGCAGGTGCTCGACGATGGCCGCCTGACCGATGGTCAGGGCCGCACGGTCGATTTCTCGAACACGCTGATCATCCTGACCTCGAACCTGGGCAGCCAGTATCTGGCCGGCATGACCGAGGACCAGAAGGTCAAGGATGTCGAGCCGCAGGTGATGGAGGTCGTGCGCGGGCATTTCCGCCCCGAATTCCTCAACCGGCTGGACGAGATCATCCTGTTCCACCGCCTGGGCGAGGAGCATATGGCGCCGATCGTCGACATCCAGGTCGGCCGCGTCGCCCGGCTGCTCAAGGATCGCAAGATCACCATCGACCTGTCAGACAGCGCCAAGAAGTGGCTGGGCCGGGTGGGCTATGACCCGGTCTATGGCGCAAGGCCGCTCAAGCGGGCGATCCAGCGCTATCTGCAGGATGCGCTGGCGGACAAGCTGCTGCGCGGCGAAATTCCCGACGGTTCAACGGTCAAGGTCGAGGACGGTGACGGCCAGCTGGTGCTGACGGTGGAGTAAAGGGCACTGCCGGTTGATTGATTTGCGTTCCCCTCCCTGGTCAGGGAGGGGTTAGGGGTGGGTCGGGTGCGCAGACGTTCGCGTCATTTCGCTTACCCACCCCCAGCCCCTCCCTTGCAGGGAGGGGAGCAGGTTACCGCTGACCGCCAGCTTTTCAGCTTCCCCCGATCCCCCGCTTTGTCGTCAGATAGGTCGCGAAGCTGCCCAGCCAGTGGCTGCCTTCGTAATTCTTGTCGCTCACCGCCTTGAGGCCGCTGTCCGCGTGGAGCTTGGCGGTCGCCAGCAGCGCCGGGATGCGTGCATCGTCCTTGGGCAGGGCGCTCGCAATGCCTTCCATCGCCCAGGCGCGCGACAGGTTGACCCCATCCAGATGCACCAGCTTGCCGTCGGTGGGATCGCGCACTTCGCCAGGCTTGAGCCAGCCGGTCGAGCCATCGGCCGGGATCTGCGGCAGGAACCTGGCCAGCCATGCGGCATAATCCGCCTGCGGCATCACGCGGCGCATCAGATCGGCTTCCATCAGGCAGGGCGAGAGAAAATCCTCACCCGATGGCTCGTAAGCGAGCGGGCAGTTCACATCGGCACGGTGGAATTCCAGCGCCTTGTCTGCCAGCTGCTTTTCGAACGCGGCATTGCCGGTGCGGCGGGCATAATCGAGCATCAGCCCAAAGGCGAACGCGCTCTGGTTATGCGTGCCCAGCCGGATCGGATAGGCGAGCTTGGGCAGCCATGCCTGGGTTTCGGCAACGATCTTCTCCTCCAGCGGACGGAGCGTCTCGCGCCAGGCCTTCAGCTTGGGATCGTCGCTTTCATCGAGCTCGGCGACCAGTTGCAGCAACCAGGCGGTGCCGTAAGGCCGCTCGAACCCCTTGCGGCCTTCGCCCTCGATATATTCGAGCTCGGCGGCGATATTCTCTTTCGTGAAGCTGCGGTCGAGCGCTGCCAGGATTGCGGGTTTCATCGGCGATTGCGGGTCGGTCTTCAGAATGCGCGCCAGCAGCCAATGGCCGTGCACCGAGCTGTGCCAGTCGAAACAGCCATAGAATGCGGGCGTCAGTTCGCTCGGTGGCCGGGCGTCGCCGGCATCATTGAGCACATGCGAAATCTTGTTGGGATATTCCTTGTGCACGCAGGTCAGGGCCAGCCGCGCGAAACGATCGTTCACCGCGTCGGGCCGCGCCTCCGGAATGACGACCGCCTCCTGGCTGCCGCTTGTGTCGGGTGCGCCGCAGCCGGTCACCAGCATGGCACCGCATAGCGCCAACCCCATCCAATTTTTCAAAGTCTTGTCCCTTCTCGCGGATTTGCGGCGAATACACACCAGAAGCCGGGGCATGACAAGGATCGCGGCGCGTGAAATCACCGGAAAGGAGCGCCCGCATGCAACCGCATTTCCTGTCTTGCGGCAGTGCACAATAGCTGTCACATCTTATGTCAATGACAGGGGATAAACCGCACTTTGACGAGATGCTGCTGCCCGATGGTTCGGTGCGCGCACCCTATAACGAATTTTGCGAATGGTACGGCGCACAGGATGCGTCGCGTCTGCGCACCAAGGCGCGCGATGCGGAGAATTTCTTTCGCCGCACCGGCATCACCTTTGCCGTCTATGGCGAAGAGGAGGCAAGCGAGCGTCTGATCCCGTTCGATATCGTGCCGCGCATCATTTCGGGGCGCGAATGGGCGCGATTGAGCCGCGGCATCGAGCAGCGGGTCCGCGCAATCAACGCGTTCCTGCACGATATCTACCACCGGCAGGAAATCCTTCGCGCAGGCCGCATCCCGATCGAGCTGATCGCGAAGAACGAGGCTTTTCTGCCGCAGATGATCGGCATGGATCCGCCCGGCGGCATCTACACGCACATCATCGGCGTCGATATCGTGCGCACCGGGCCCGACCAGTTCTATGTGCTGGAAGACAATGCGCGGACACCCTCGGGCGTGTCGTACATGCTCGAGAATCGCGAGACGATGCTGCACATGTTCCCCGAGCTGTTCCGCAAGGTGCGCGTGCGCGAGGTGTCCGATTATCCGCGCAAGCTGCGCCGTTCGCTCGCCGCCAGTGCGCCGCGCGCCTGCAACGGCCCGCCCGAGATCGCGGTGCTGACGCCCGGCATCCACAACAGCGCCTATTTCGAGCACAGCTTTCTTGCCGACCAGATGGGGGCGGAACTGGTCGAGGGGCATGATCTCCGCGTCGTCGACGGCCGGGTCGCGATGCGCACGACGCAGGGCTATCGCCCGATCGACGTGCTCTATCGCCGCGTCGATGACGATTTTCTCGATCCGCTGACCTTCCGTCCGGATTCGGCACTGGGCGTGCCGGGCATCATGGATGTCTACCGCGCGGGCGGCATCACCATTGCCAATGCGCCGGGCACCGGCATTTCCGACGACAAGGCGATCTACAGCTACATGCCCGAGATCGTCGAATTCTATACCGGCGAAAAGGCGATCCTCGAAAACGTGCCGACCTGGCGCTGCTCCGAGGCCGATTCGCTGGCCTATGTGATGGAGCATCTGCACGAGCTGGTGGTGAAGGAAGTCCACGGATCGGGCGGCTATGGCATGCTGGTCGGCCCGGCGGCGAGCCGCAAGGAAATCGCCGCCTTCCGCCAGAAGCTGAAGGCGCGGCCGGGCAACTATATCGCCCAGCCGACCCTTTCGCTGTCGACCGTCCCCATCATGACCCGCCAGGGGCTGGCCCCGCGCCATGTCGACCTGCGCCCGTTCGTGCTCGTCTCGCCCAATGGCATCGATATCACGCCCGGCGGCCTGACCCGCGTGGCGCTGAAGAAAGGGTCGCTGGTGGTCAATTCCAGCCAGGGTGGCGGCACCAAGGACAGCTGGGTGCTGGACGAATGAGCGCCGCTGCGATGATTGAGGGAGGGCGCTGATGCTGGGCAAGACCGCAGGCGGCCTGTTCTGGATGCAGCGCTATCTGGAGCGCAGCGAGAATATCGCGCGGCTGGTGGACGCCGGTTTCCGCATCGCGCTCACCCGATCGGAGGCCGCAGAGGACGAATGGGCATCGGTCCTGACCACCGCCGGGGTGCGCCAGGCCTATTCGCAGCGCTACGACAAGGTCGATGGCTCGAGCGTCATCAACTTCCTGCTGCGCGACAAGACCAACCCGTCGAGCGTGCTGTCAGTGATCGAAGGCGCGCGCAACAATGCCCGACTGGTCCGCACCGCGCTGACCCGCGAGGTGTGGGAGGCGACCAACGAATGCTGGATGACGCTGAAAGAGGCGCTGCGCACGCAGATCTCGGATAACGAGCTGCCCGATGTGCTGAGCCTGATCCGCCAGCAAAGCGCCCAGGTGCGCGGCGCGCAGAGCGGCACGATGATGCGCAACGACATCTATTTCTTCGCGCAGCTGGGGACGTTCGTGGAACGTGCGGACAGCACCGCGCGTATTCTGGACGTCAAATATTACGTGCTGCTGCCATCGCTGTCCTATGTCGGATCCAGCCTCGACAATGTGCAGTGGGAAACGATCCTGCGCTCGGTTTCGGCCTATCGTGCGTTCCGCTGGCTGAACCCGGGTGAGACGAACCCGCGCAACATCGCGCAGTTCATGATCCTCGACCAGGTGATGCCGCGATCGCTTTCGTTCTGCGCCAGCCGCATGGCGAGCGCGCTGGAGGCGATAGCGCGCGAATATGGCGGGGCCGGGGAAAGCCTGGCGCTGGCCTCGGCGCTCAGCCAGGAACTCGCCAGTACCAATATCGACATGGTCGTCGACAACGGCCTGCACCAGTTCATCCAGGATTTCATCAAGCGCAACAACACGATCTCGGCGCGAATCGAGCAGGAATTCCGCTTCTACCATTAAGCGGGGGTGCGGGCAGGATTTAGAGGTTACGGGTCACTCATGCGGCTGCACATCGTCCATCGGACAAGCTATCATTACGACACGCCCATGCCTTATGCGCTGCAGCGGCTGCGCATGATCCCCAAGGATTCGCACGGGCAGAAGGTCGCGCGCTGGAAGACCAATGTCGAAGGCGGGACGAAGCAGGTCGAATATTACGACCACCACAACAACCATGTCGAACTGTTCAGCTTCGATCCCGACCAGCACGAGATCGTCATCCAGTGCGAGGGCGAGGTCGAGACCAGCGATCATGCCGGCATGGTCGGCCAGCATATCGGCTCAGCCCCGTTATGGTATTTCCGCCGCGAGACGCCGTTCACGCGCTCCGGCCCGTCGATCCGCAAGCTGCTGCGCCAGTTCGAGGATCCCGGCAACGGGCAGGGCGATGCCCCGCGGCTGCACGCATTGTCGGCTCTGGTCCGCGACGCGGTGGCCTATCAGGTCGGGCAGACGGGCGTCACCACCACGGCCGAAGAGGCGCTGAATGCCGGGCATGGCGTGTGCCAGGACCATGCGCATCTGTTCATCACGCTCGCGCGGATGCTGGGTTATCCGGCGCGCTATGTCAGCGGCTATCTGCTGATGAACGACCGGATCGACCAGGATGCCGGCCATGGCTGGGCCGAAGTGCATGCCGACGGGCTGGGCTGGGTCGGCTTCGACGTGTCGAACGGCTATTCACCCGACGAGCGCTATGTCCGCGTCGCCACCGGGCTCGACTATCGCGAGGCCGCGCCGATCGCGGGGATCACGTTCGGCCGCGGGACCGAGGCGATGACCGTCAGCCTGCAGGTGCAGCAGGTTCAGCAATAGGGTTTCCAACTGGTCTCAATCGTCATTCCCGCGCTCGCAGGACTGGCAAAGCTGCGGCGCGATCGATCCGACTTTTCCACAACGGCCATTGCCGCTTGACCGATTGTTGCGCATCGCGCCTTATACGCGCCATGCGAATGAAGGGGGAGGACGCTCCTATGACATATTGCGTCGGGATGCGCCTGGACAAGGGGCTGGTGTTCATGTCGGACACCCGGACGAACTCGGGTGTCGACAATATCAGCACGTTCAAGAAGATGTTCACCTGGGAAAAGCCGGGCGACCGTTACATCACGGTGATGACTGCGGGCAATCTCGCCACCACCCAAGGCGTGATCAGCGTGCTCGAGGAGCGCACCAAGGCCCCGCACGAGCGCAAGCCTTCGATCATGGAAGCGCCCACGATGTTTCAGGTGGCGCGGATCGTGGGCGAAACGCTGCGCGACGAGATCGCCCGCACGCGTGCCATTGCGGGGGAAACCGCCTCTTCCACCTTCAGCGCCTCGATCATCGTCGGTGGTCAGATTGCGGGCATGGACCCCAAATTGTTCATGATCTACCCCGAGGGGAATTTCATCGAGGCGGGAGACGACACGCCGTTCTTCCAGATCGGCGAGACCAAATACGGCCGCCCGATCCTGGTGCGCGCCTATGACCGCGACATGTCGTTTCACGATGCCATCAAGCTGCTGATGGTATCGTTCGATTCGACGATCAAGGCGAACCTCTCAGTCGCGCTGCCGCTCGATCTGCAGATCTATGCTGCCAACAGCTTCGCCGGGCGCAACCGCCGCATCCACGCGAGCGACCCCTATTACAACCTGATCGCCGACCAATGGAGCGATGCACTGAAAAGCGCTTTTCAGTCGCTGCCAGATTATACCGGGTGATGCCGCTTGCGCGGGGTGGTGGCGCGCCCTAATTTGAGCGCATGAACACAAAAACGCGCAACATCCTCATTTTTCTGGGCCTGA
>Ga0209278_1002153_pt1 | contig 11191 bp, 9 predicted proteins | sample JI81BgreenDNA_FD_187504 | JGI IMG/M metagenome (GOLD analysis project Ga0209278, IMG submission 187504) | Wastewater effluent complex algal communities from Wisconsin, to seasonally profile nutrient transformation and Carbon sequestration -... | ecosystem: Engineered > WWTP > Effluent > Algae... | reverse complement strand
CTGGGGGAGAAGGCCATCGGTAACACGATGGTCATCGGCAAGTCGGGTACCGGCAAGACCGCGCTGATCAACTTCCTGCTCAGCCAGGTCCAGAAGATGGACCCGGTGCCGACGATCTTCTTCTTCGACAAGGACCGCGGCGCCGAGATCTTCGTGCGCGCCTGCGGAGGCAACTACCTTGCCCTCGACAACGGCCAGCCCACCGGCTTCAACCCGTTCCAGTGCGAACGCAACGACGCCAACGTGCAGTTCCTGGCGGGCCTGATCAAGGTGCTCGCCGGCAAGCGCGAGTACTCGACGCGTGAGGAGGAGGACATCCACCGCGCCGTCGAGAACATCCTCGACACGCCGATGCACCTCCGCACGATGACGAACTTCCAGAAAAGCCTGCCGAACCTCGGCGACGACGGGCTGTTCGCCCGGATTCGCAAGTGGACGGCCGGGAATTCGCTCGGCTGGGTGTTCGACAACCCGAAGGACACGATCGACCTCTCGAAGGCGAACATCATCGGCTTCGACTACACGGAGCTGATCGACAACCCCGAAGTGCGCGTGCCGGTGATCAACTACCTGCTGCACCGACTCGAGGAACTGATCGACGGCCGGCCGCTGATCTACGTGATGGACGAGTTCTGGAAAATCCTCGACGGCGAGGGTGGCCTGAAGGAGTTCGCCAAGAACAAGCAGAAGACCATCCGAAAGCAGAACGGCCTCGGCATCTTCGCCACCCAGTCGCCCGAGGACGCGTTGCAGAGCAGCATCGCCGCGGCCCTGATCGAGCAGACGGCGACCCTCATCCTGCTGCCGAACCCGAACGCCTCGCGCGACGACTACGTCGAGGGCCTGAAGCTGACGGACGCCGAGTTCCAGGTCGTGAAGTCCTTGGACGAGCGCTCGCGCTGCTTCCTCGTGAAGCAGGGCCACAACAGTGCCGTGTGCCAGCTCAACCTGCGCGGCCTGGACGACCATCTGGCCGTCATCTCGGCTTCGACCGACAACATCGACATCCTCGAGAAGGTGCTCGCCGAGCGCGCCGACGCGCTGGGCGTGACCGTCGAGCAGTTGAAGCCGGAGCAGTGGCTTGAGCAGTTCTATGCCCGCCGGAAGGGCTCGGGCAAGAAGCCCGGAGCGTCCCCCGGCAGCGAAACCTCCGCGTCGGCCGAGAGCCGGCGGCGGATTGCGTAACCCCCAACCCCTACGACCCCCGCGTGAGGTGCCCATGAACCCTGCCCATTCCTCCCCCCATGGCATGAAGGCGAAGCTCCTCGCCGTTGCGCTGGGTCTTTGCTTGGCGAGCACGGCCCATTCGCCGCGCGTCGAGGCGTCGGGGATTCCCACTTTCGACATCGCGAACCTCACCCAGATGTTGCAGGACTGGTTCAAGGACGCAATCACTGATTGCTTCACCGTTGATTCGATGAAGGAGGGGCTTCAGCGTATCCAAGACATCCAGCGCGTGGCCTCCCGCGTGCGCGTTATGAGCAACATGACCGAACTGATGCCCGAGCGGGACGAGTTGGAGGGTATCGAGGCGTGTCCGAATCCGAGCGGCGGCTCACTCGCCGCCTCGGCGGCAGGGTGGGCGAGCAATGCGCTGGGCATGGGGTCGACGAGGCTCGACGGAACCACCGACCTTCGAACGCTCCAGCAGCAGCTATGCGCCTCGCAGATCATGCTCGAGAACCGCAAGTGGAATGCCGAACGCGACCTTCTGCTTGAGCTTGAGGAGCAGGCGGCGGACTACGAAGGCATCATGAACAAGTGGAATGCCATGGCTGACATGAAAGGTCAGATCGAAGCGGTCTGCAACCCCGTTCCCGGCGGCGGAATGAGCTTTTCCGGCGGTGGAGCGAACGAGGGACAGCAAAACACGATGCAGCAGGAGTTGGCCCAGAACGCCGCGGCCAACAACCAGGCGCTCGCTGATCATCTGGCCAAGCTGCAGGTGATCGATGGCGCGATCGGCTCGATCAAGTCGAAACAGGCCGAGGTCGGTCAGAGGATGCTGAATGGCGAGAGCGGCGGGTTCCTGTCTGGTGCCGCCGCTGGTGCCATCCAGGCCACCCTTCTGAAGGGCGCGCTAGAGACCGCGAAATCCGACTGACGTCCACGCCCGTCACGGCGATCCTCGGATCGCCAACCTTCCACCTTGTTGCTTCTTGATGGAACGCGCCTCCAATGCCCGAGTTTGGCTTCTTCATTCTGATCTATGACTTCCTGAGCGACGAAATCGCCATCAGGATGTCGGAGTTGTTGGGGCGCGCCACGACATTCGCGACCTCCGTTGCCCTGGTCCTCATGACCATCTGGGTCTGGTGGCAGGGGTGGCGGCTGGTCACGGGTCAGTCGAGGGATTCGATGGCCCAGTTCTTCGCCCAGTCGGCGCAGCGCGTCTTCATCATCGCCATGGCTTTCGGATTCTCCATCGGCGGTACACCGTTGTACGAGTTCCTCGCCGAAGGCCTTCCGGAGGCGATCAACGAGTTCGTCACTGGTGACAACGAGCCCTTGGGCAGCAGCATCGACGACAACCTGCTGAAGATGCAGCTGGCGATGTCGAGTATCGACCTGCTGCAAACCGGTGGGAGCGAGGTCGTAGCCGATGCGAAGGCCCGCGCCCAATGGTTTGCAGGCATCGGTACGGGTGGGCCAGCGATCGTCGGCGGGACGATGCTGCTGATGTTCAAGATTGCGATCGGGTTGTTCGTCGGATTCGGGCCGCTCTTTATCCTGTGTCTGCTTTTCGACTTCACCAAGCAGCTCTTCAGCAAATGGTTGTTCTACGGCATCGGGACGATGTTCGCCTTGGCGATGCTGAGCATGATGGTCGAGATCGCGACGCGGATGGTGAGTGCCGTGGCAGTCTCCATGTGGCTTGGTGATTTCTTGACGAATCTGGTGGTGGGGGACTCGGCGGGCATCAACAGTCGTGCGATGCAGCAGGGTGGCCTTGGCTTGATCCTGACGATGATGATCATCAGCGTGCCGCCGATTGCGGCGGCGTTCTTCAATGGCGTGCTTGGTCAGTTCACCCCTTACGCGGCCTTTGGTGGCGGCGCACAAGCGTCGCCGGGTGCGCGAGGCCCCGGCAGTCCGCCTGGACCGTACGCAGGGGTGTCCAATCGCGACTATGTTGCTACTCGAGGCGACGTTGGGCGGCAAGGAGCGGTAGATGCTGCTGATCCTCGCAGCAGCCGCGTTGATCAGGTCGGTACGGGCGCATTCAATGATCAGTTCCGTCGTACGGAAGCATCGCGAGCAGAGACCACGACCGCTCCGTCCGGTGAACGCGGCCTAGCAAACGGTGGTGTGACAGGTGTGGCTCGAGGATCGGCGGTCTCTCAGGCGCGCTCGCCAACTAATGACACCGAAAAAAAGGGTTGAAATGGACTCAAGACACGGACGAGACGTTGCAATGTCTTCTATCGAGTCGATGGAAAAGATGATTCGCGCTGGATGTCTTCGCTTTGGCGCATTCTCCGTGGCCTTCTCGGTTAGTGCTTCTGTTCTTGCACAGACGGCATGTCCTGTTGGTGTCCCGCCCGGCGACCCAAGGTGTGGCCCTTCGCCGACATGGCACCCTAGCTCGCCCGCGCCAGAGTCTGAATCTGCGCCGGAAACTCGAGTGATCGAGCGTTGGGAGGTGCTCGATCATCGCTTTGGTGCCATTGCGCTGGATCCAGATGGATTCTATGGAGCGTCGCATGGCGAGACGAGTCAGCGAGAGGCCGACGTGCAGGCAATCAGGAACTGCGAGGCAAAGGGCGGAACGTCGTGTCGAGTTATCGGCAGTCATCGAAATGGATGTTCGACGTTGGTATGGGGTCACGGAAAGGCCAGTGCAGACTACGGAAGCACCATCGAAATCAGTGAGCGAAAGGCCCTGCGCGTATGCGAAGAGCTTGCGGGCGCAGTGTGTGAGGTTATCGAGACCGTCTGCAGCCCCCCGGTTTCCCGATGGGTTTATGAGAAGCCCGAGGACTTTGTGCCAGCGAGGTGATAGCCATTGCAGTACTTGCCTCGTGGCCATGCAAGGGCGGCCCACCTTTCGGGCGCCGCCCTACGCCTTGCTTGACCGATAGGTTCCGATTGATGAGATCAATTCTTTGCTTTTCCCTGCTTCTGATGATGAGCATCGCTGCGTCAGCGCAGACTGCCTGTCCGCAAGGCGTGCCACCCGGCGATCCCCGCTGTGGGCCGTCATCGAACTGGCATCAGGGTCAGGTGGCGCAGGAGCCGGAGGCCGCTCCAAGGTTGATCGTCAGGGACCGGTATCAGGTCTTGGAGGATCGTTGGGGCGCGGTTTCACGTGATCCTCAGGGGCCGCTGGGTGTCGCCGAAGCCCAAGCGTCTCGAGACGAAGCCATGAGAGTCGCGGTCTCGGATTGCGTTCGCCGCGGTGGTGATCTCGATCGCTGTCGAAACAACCTCACTCCCTATCGGAACAGTTGTGCGGTATACGCTTGGGGTAACGGGTTCGGCCAACTGGTCGTCAAGCCTGAAGCACGAGATGCGCACCGGGTGGCGCTTGAGTTATGCATGACGTCCGCCGAGGCGGTGTGTGACATTGTCTATTCGGGGTGCAGTCATCCGAAAGAGAGCTGGACGTATGAGCGGCCGGCGAACTGGAAGCCGGCACGTTGAATCGCCAGTCCGGATGAATGTTTTTCTGCCCAAAGCGATGTCTTTGTTGATCATTGGTTTGACCAAGAAGGCGGGGTGGATGAGCGTGGTAGGGCTTGCCCTACTGGCCGCGTCAGCGGGGCCATCTGTTTTTGCACAGACCGCGTGTCCGCAAGGCGTGCCTCCCGGCGATCCGCGCTGCGGCCCGTCACCGTCGTGGCACCAAGATGGGCAGCAGGAAGAGTCAGCCCCGCCGCGGCCCGTGATCATCACTCTGCATCAGGTTTGGGAGGACCGGTGGGGGGCGATTTCTAATGATGTCGAAGGCCCGATGGGCGTGGCGGAAGCCCGACGCACGAGAGAGGACGCCATAGCCGTTGCCCACGCGGACTGCGTGGCGCGTGGTGGCGATGTAGTCCGCTGCAGCGAGAAGCCGTTCGTTTATCGAAACAGCTGTGTCGCGTTCGCATGGGGAAACGGGCGATCAACGATCCAATCGATGCCGTTTCGCGAGGAGGCTGTATCCGTTGCGCTGGACGACTGTGCACAGCAAGCGGGCGAGCAGTGTCGAATCGTTTATGCCGGCTGCAGCGAGTCGGTTGATGTGGGCTACTGCCCTAGAGGTGTGAAGCCGCCGGATGCGCGTTGTAGGCCACCGAATCGCTTGACAATGCCTCCGAATCCATAAGCGTCAATGTGAGGGAATGCAAGTCGTTCTTTCGACGTCTGGCCGCACCTCTCCCACGCCAAGCGTGCTTCTCAGAGCCGGGGGGTGCGTCGCCCAAGCGCTAAGGCTGCGCGACTGTTCGGAAGCCGCCTCTCGGTTGCGGCAAGCCGGAACTATTCGCCCCACTCCTCGCAGGATCTGAGGGTTTGGTAGCGTCCGTGCGCTGATGCGCTCGTTTAGGATGTCCATTCCCCGCGTCATCCCCCCCCCGATTCCCGATGCGCAACAAAGCTCTTTTTCTGGTCGGCATGCTCGTCATCGCCGGAATCTCAGGCCTCTGGCTCTCCGGCTTTTTCGCGCTGATGTTCATGGGCCTGGACACCCGGCTCGCGAGCTTCACGCTCTACATGGACTACCTGCAGCATCTGCAGTTGCCCGAGTACGCGCCCTTCGTCGGCAAGATCAAGGCGGGAGGGCTTCTCGGCTTCGGGCTTTCCGGGTTGGTGTGGCTCGCGATGGCGGTGCTCGTGTTGAAGCCGCGGGCCAAGGCGCTGCACGGCGATGCGAGGTTCGCGAGCGGTGGCGAACTCGCGTCGAAAGGCCTTTTCAAAGACACCGACCGTGGCGTGGTCGTCGGCCGGCACGGCGGCAAGCTCATGAAGCTCGACGGCCAGCAGTTCGCGATCCTTGCGGCGCCGACGCGCTCCGGCAAGGGCGTGGGCGTGGTCATTCCCAACTTGCTCGAGTACCGCGAGTCGATGGTCGTGCTCGACATCAAGCAGGAGAACTTCGACCTGACGAGCGGCTGGCGCAAGTCGCAGGGTCAGGAGGTCTTCCTGTTCAACCCCTTCGCCGAGGACCGCCGTACGCATCGTTGGAATCCGCTGCGCTACGTCTCGGATGACCCGGCGTTCCGCGTGTCGGACCTGATGAGCATCGCGGCGATGCTCTACCCGGACGGTGCGGACGAGCAGAAGTTCTGGGTGAGCCAGGCGCGCAACGCCTTCATGGCGTTCGCCTTGTACCTGTTCGACCACTACGACGAGGGGTACCTGTTCGACCACTACGACGAGGGGGTGGCGCAGGGTTTCCCCTTCGCCCGTCGGCCGACTTTGGGTGCGGTGTATCGCCTGTCCAGCGGCGACGGCACCGAGCTGAAGGCCTACCTGAAGAAGCTCGCTTCGCGCCCCTTCCTGTCGGAGCCTGGCCGGCAGGCGTTCGCGAACCTGGTGTCGCAGGCGGATGAGACCTTCGCGTCGATCATGGGCACGCTCAAGGAGCCCCTGAACGCGTGGATCAACCCGGTGCTGGATGCGGCAACCAGCGGCGATGACTTCCTGCTCACCGACGTGCGCCGGAAGAAGATGACGATCTACATCGGCATCCAGCCCAACAAGCTGGCCGAAGCCCGGCTGATCGTGAACCTTTTCTTCAGCCAGCTGATCAACCAGAACACGCGCGAGCTCCCCACGGCCAATCCGGCGCTGAAGTACCAGTGCCTGTTGCTGATGGACGAATTCACGTCGATCGGCCGCGTGGACATCATCTCGTCCGCCGTGTCGTACATGGCGGGCTACAACATCCGCCTGCTGCCGATCATCCAGAGCATGGCGCAGCTCGACGCTGCCTACGGCAAGGAGCTGTCACGGACGATCATCACCAACCATGCGCTGCAGATCGTCTACACGCCGCGCGAGCAGCAGGACGCGAACGACTATTCCGAGATGCTCGGCACGACGACGGTCAAGCGGAAGTCGATCACCCGGGGCAAGGAGACCTCGCGCAGCGAAGTGATCGAGAAGCGTGCGCTGATGCTGCCGCAGGAGCTGAAGGCAATGCCGGGCGACAAGGAGATCGTCTTCTACGAGGGCATTCCGAACCCGGTGATGTGCGAGAAGATCGCGTACTACAAGGAGCGCTACTTTACGTCCCGGCTCATGCCGAAGGCCGAGGTGCCGGCATTGAAGGTCTGAGCCCGGCAGGGGGTGGGCATGGAACTTTGGCGTGCTCCGGGGTCAAACTGGGGCCTTGTTCCGGGATTTCGCCCATGACACCCAACCCCTTCGCTTGGTCCTTCCGCCTGCAGATGCTGTTCGGCTTCGCCGTCTGCGCGGCCCTGCTCGGTTTCGCGCTCTACGTCGAGCACGGCATGTTCATGCTGCCGTGCCCGCTGTGCATCCTTCAGCGCTTCTTCTTTGCTGGGATGGGCCTGCTGGGCCTTGTCGCGGCCCTGCACAATCCCAGCAGCCGCGTGGGCCGCGGCGCCTACGGCATCGCGATCGGCCTGCTGGCCACGGTGGGCGGCAGCATTGCGGCGCGGCACGTTTGGCTGCAGTTGCAGCCGCCGAGCGGCTTCCCGAGCTGCAGCGGGCAGGGGCTCTCCTACATGCTCGAATCATTGGGCCCCATCGACGCGTTGGCCGAGACGCTCTCCGGCTCGGCGGACTGCGCGAAGATCGACTGGACCTTCCTTGGGTTCTCGATGCCGGCTTGGACGCTGCTGTGCTTCGTGCTGCTGGGCCTCGGTGCACTGGTGGCGGGGCTGCGTCGCCGCGCGTGAGTCATGAGCCCATGAAGTTGCGGATGTAATGGAGTCGCGACTCGATTTCCTGCGTGGCATAGTCTTTGGCCAACCCCAAAGAGAACACCAATGAACGCGCAGGATCGTCCCGTCACCCCCGTCAACGCGCCCGCTGGCTGGACGCGTTCGTCGTGGCGGGCGAAAACGGCGCTCCAGCAGCCGAACTATCCCGATGCCGAGGCTTTGGCGGCCGTCGGGCGCGAGCTGGAGGCCCTGCCGCCGCTGGTCACGTCCTGGGAGGTGCTGGCGCTGAAGCGCCAGATCGCCGAGGCCGAGGCGGGCCAGCGCTTCATCCTGCAGGGCGGCGATTGCGCCGAGAGCTTCGCGGACTGTGAAAGCGGCCTGATCTCGAACCGCCTCAAGGTGCTGCTGCAGATGAGCGTGGTGCTGGTGCACGGCCTGCGCTTGCCCGTAGTGCGCATCGGCCGTTTTGCCGGCCAGTACGCCAAGCCGCGATCGGCCGACCTCGAAGAGCGTGATGGCGTGACGCTGCCGAGCTACCGCGGTGATTTCATCAATGCCCCGGAGTTCACGCCGGAGGCGCGCATTCCCGATCCGCGCCGAATGGTGAAGGGCCACGCCCGCTCGGCGATGACGATGAACTTCGTGCGTGCGCTGATCGACGGCGGCTTCGCCGACCTGCACCACCCGGAGTATTGGGACCTTGGCTGGGTGGCGCGCTCGCCGCTGGCCGAGGAGTACCAGAAGATGGTGAGCGGCATCGGTGATGCCGTGCGCTTCATGGAGACGGTAACCGGCGGGCCCATCGACAACCTTAGCCGCGTCGATTTCTACACGTCGCACGAAGCGCTGCTGCTGCCCTACGAGGAGGCGCAGACGCGCCAGGTGCCGCGCCAGTGGGGCTGGTTCAACCTCAGCACCCATTTCCCGTGGATCGGGATGCGCACGGCGCAGCTCGATGGCGCGCACACCGAGTATTTCCGCGGCATCCGTAATCCGATCGGCATCAAGCTGGGCCCGTCGGTGACGCCGGACCAGGCCCTGCGCCTCGCCGACGTGCTGAACCCCGAGAACGAGCCGGGCCGTCTCGTCTACATCCACCGCATGGGCGCCGGGAAGGTGCTCGAGAAGCTTCCGCCGCTGCTGGAAGCGATGAAGCGCGAAGGCCGTCGCGTGGCGTGGATGTGCGACCCGATGCACGGCAACACGGAGACGGCGGCGAATGGCTACAAGACGCGCCGTTTCGACAACATCCGTGCAGAAGTGGAGCAGAGCTTCGACGCGCATGCCGCCGCCGGCACGCGTCTGGCCGGCGTGCATCTCGAGCTCACTGGCGAGAACGTCACCGAGTGCACGGGCGGTGCGCGCGAGCTGGTCGATGCTGACCTGGCCCGCGACTACCGCACCACGGTGGACCCGCGGCTCAACTACGAGCAGTCGCTCGAGATCGCGATGCTGATCGTGCGCAAGCAGTCGCAGATCGCGCAGCCGGCGTCGCTCTGATCGGATGACCGTCGCCTCGCCCTTTTCGGGGCGGGGCGCTCAGGGATTGCACTCCGGGCAATGCCCCGCGTCGGCGGCCATGAGGCCGTCGGCCCGAGGTCGGTCCTCGCGGTGCCCGCAGACGCCGCAGCCGTGGATCTCGGCGCGAACAAGGTCGGTCGCTTCCCCACACTGTTCGCAGGGCAACCCAAGGCGCGCGTCGACGCGGCCGAAGCCCGGCGCGCTGCAGCCGGGGCAGGGCGTGGCGAGGCGCTCGGCCAGACGCTGCCCCAGCCGGCCAAGGGCCGCGAGACGGGTCGGGTTCATGTGCGCCCGCAGGTCGGCGTCGATGCGCGCGAGACCATCCTCGGAGTGCGCCGCCATGCGCTCAACCGCTTCGCCGATGGCGGTGTCGTCGATGAGGCCCTTGGCCACGGGCAGCGGCGCGTCGAGGCGCGTCGTCCAACGATTCGGCTTCACCAGCGCCGCATGGGTCGGCAGGCCAATCGAGGCGAGCAGAGGCTGGAGATCGTCGCCGGGGCGAAGTGTCTTCGAGATCCAGTTGGTGTCGTGACCCGCGTGCTCGATGACCACGGTCTGGCCGTAGACGTCATCGACGAAGGCCAGCAATTCCGTGTGCAGCGGCAGGAAGCCGAGCAGCGGATCCGGGCCGAAGCTGCCCTCGGTGGCGATGCCGAGCTTCAGCCCGCGGGCGGCCATGCCGCGCCGGGCCTTTTCGATGACGACCTCGTGGGCGGTCCCCGGGCGCTCGATATCGCCGGCGAAGGTGCCGAGCGCATCGGTATCGATCGCGACCGTCTCGACCTGGAGGCCGAGCGCCGCCAAGGCTGGTGCCAGGGCGTCGGCTTTGCCGTGCAGGGTAGCGAGCGCGACGCGGGGATCGGGGTAGGGCAGGGGCATGCCGTGAGTGTCCGCGTCGTCGCGTCGAGGCGGCGCCGAGGGGGTCGACGCCGCCTCCTCGTCTCCCGCGTGGCTGCTTACTCGCCCTGCGCCTGCGAGTACCCGCGGACGCCGTCGAAGGTGTAGAGGTTCTCGGTCTTCACCGCGTCGAAGCCGGCGTCGGCGATGCGCATCAGCAGGCGCGAGATGGCTTGGCCGTCTACCGTCTCCTTCAGGGCCGGGAAGCGGCAGCGCCAGTGGTCGGTGCGCAGCGTCTGCGGGTTGCCGTTCGGGTACACCCTCACGCCACGGTTGGTGATCAGTGCGAGGCGGAAGTCGTCGCCGGCGAGGCCTTCCAATGCCGCACCCAGTTCGTTCGGGTCACGGGTTTCGGTGTCCCAGTTCACGAACACGTCGACGCCGACCAGCGCCTTCTTCGCATTGACGTGCGGCGGAATCGACACGTCGGGATGCACGAGCGATTCCGGCTCGCGCTCGGGGTAATTCACCGCAGCGATCTTCTTGGGCTGTTCGCCCAGGCGCGCGATCACGGCTTCGGCGAAGGCGCGGGTGCCGACCTTCCGGGTGCTCACGCCGTCGCGGTAGATGTCGCCGGTGTGGATGCCCTCTTCCAACGTGTAGAGCCACGCGTTGTGGATGTCGGTGGCGGGCTTCGCACGGCCGAGGTGTACCAGCATCATCACTGCCGAGAGCAGCAGGCCCGAGGGGTTGGCGATGTCCTGGCCGGCGATGTCCGGCGCGGAGCCGTGGACGGCTTCGAACATCGCGCAGTCGTGGCCGATGTTGGACGAACCGGCGAGGCCGATCGAGCCGGCCACTTCGGCGGCGACGTCGGAGAGGATGTCGCCGTAGAGGTTGGGGGTGACCACCACGTCGAAGTCGGTCGGGCGGCTGGCCATGCGCGCCGTGCCGATGTCGATGATCATGTGGCTGGTCGCGATCTCCGGGTACTGCGG
>Ga0209278_1002152_pt1 | contig 11195 bp, 8 predicted proteins | sample JI81BgreenDNA_FD_187504 | JGI IMG/M metagenome (GOLD analysis project Ga0209278, IMG submission 187504) | Wastewater effluent complex algal communities from Wisconsin, to seasonally profile nutrient transformation and Carbon sequestration -... | ecosystem: Engineered > WWTP > Effluent > Algae... | reverse complement strand
ACTCACCACCACGACCTACCGCTGGCCGGATGATTCCCTCATCCGCCGCGTCGATGTGCGCGAACAGTCCGACGGACGCGCGGTAGCGTATCTCTACGCCGATGAATCCGACGCCGCACAGCCGCAGCGGCAGGCGCTGCGCACCGCGCTCCGCCAGAAAGGCTGGGGCACACTTTCCGATTACCGAGATGGGGCCTATGCGCTGCGCATTAGCGGGCTGAACAACGCGCAGGAGTTGCTGGACCTCCTGCAAAGCAGCGGTGCAGCCACCGCCCCCATGCAACAGGAAACACGCGACGATACGCCCAAAGCCACCAGCCTTGGTCAAAGCATTAAAGATAACAGCTTGCGCGTTTCTGCTATGGGCTACACGCTCGGCAATGCACTCTATTACGCAAGCGGCATTGTTGCCGGGAATAACGAACGCAAGCGGATGGCGACGGCCTTCGGTGTGGGCGATGCGGCGCTGGGTATTTTTGGCGGGCGCGACGACACGCTGCAATATCAATCATTGCTGAGCAAACTGCACACGCATTATCGGCAGCAAGGCATTGAGGTACCCAAAACGGCGTCGATTCATGTCGAAACCTCGACGGAAGGCACCTCACTTACCCAGCGCATCTACGGATTCATGCATCGCTACATCAACCCTATTAAAATGGGGGCGGAAGTGCTGGGCGGTATTTTTGCCTTCCGTAGTGGGCTTGGCAATTTCCGCACCCAGCGCACATTGGCGAACGCGGCTGAAATGGTAGGCGGTGCCGTGGTGGTCGCAGGCTGGACAGGTGCATTGCTGACGCCCGAGAAAAAGCGTGACCCCGAAGCTTTAGCCAATGCCGGCAGCTGGGAGCGTTTCACCTCCTACATCCAGGAGAAACCCACCCGACTAGCCGGGTGGGCGGGCTACGCGTTTAATGCGGTCGGCGCCTATAATTTTGGCAGCAAATGGAACAGCGCTGAAGGTAAATGGGGCATGGCCGCGGTGGGCAGCATGGTCGGCTCCAACACCTTATACGCCATGTCGCACAAAGCGCCGGGGGGCGATATCAAGGCCGACGCGATGGTGAACGATGTCTATATCGTGGCCGCGCAGATCCTGAACAAACAGCCCGATGGGTTGCGCGATGCGGCCATCGCCTCGACGATTGAATTCCTCGGCGCGCGACCTGAAATTAAGGATACACGCAGCGAGATCGCCATCAAGCTACGCGAGCAAATGCAGTTGCAACGGCAAAGCCCGTGGTTTGAAAAAACGCCCCTGCCCAGCTATACACCGCAGCCGAAAAAGCCGAAACTTGCGGTACGGCGCGACGATGCCTTGCTACAAAACCCCACTACGACGGTTGCAGCGCAAGGTTTACAACACGGCGGCACAGCCATCGCCCCAGCTACGGCCGCGAGCATTCACTAACCGCACACGCCATACGCAATACGGTTACGCATCCACCATGGCTTTCAGCGCATTGGCCTGAATGAAGTCGCGGCGCGGCTCGACGATATCGCCCATCAGCGTGCTGAAGGCTTCATCCGCGTCGGCGGCGTCGTTCACCGTCACTTTCAGCAGCGTGCGTTTTTGCGCATCGAGGGTGGTTTCCCACAGCTGCTCGGGATTCATCTCGCCCAGCCCTTTGAAGCGCTGAATGCTCATGCCTTTTTTGCCCATATCGATCACGGCTTTGTAAAGCTGGCTTGGCGTGCTTACCGCCTGAACGTTGCCTTTGCGCGTGAGCGTACCGGTGCTGGCATAATCGGCCTGCAGTGAGGCGTGAATGGCCGCAAGCGCCTGCCCTTCACGGCTTTGCAGCCATTTATCGTCCATCAGCACCTGCTCGACCACGGAACGCACCGTGCGCGATACGGCGATACCGCCGTCGGTGCGCTCCGCACTCCAGGCAACGTCATCCGGGTGGAAGCGGTTCAGCGTGGCCACGAACTGTTCCATCGAACCACCGGCGAACAAATTCGACAGGGCGGCTGCCTCGGCCATTTCCATGGGTACGCGACGCGCCAATGGATTCAGCAATTCAACCACATGCGCGGTTTCTTTCACCTTGGCGGCGAGCGCCTCGCCCGCATAGCTGCCAGACGCAAGTGTTAGCTCGCCATCATCCAGCACGGCCGATTGCAGGAACTCCTCCAACGCCGCGTCGTTCTTCAGGTAAGTCTCACTCTGGCCACGCTTCACTTTATAAAGCGGTGGCTGCGCGATGTAGAGGAACCCGCGCTCGATCAGCTCCGGCATCTGCCGGTAGAAGAAGGTAAGCAGCAGCGTGCGAATGTGCGATCCATCCACGTCCGCATCGGTCATGATAATGATTTTGTGGTAACGCGCCTTGTCGGCGTTGAATTCCTCGCGGCCAATGCCGGTGCCGATTGCGGTGATCAGCGTGCCGATCTCCTGACTGCTCAACATCTTGTCGAAGCGCGCACGCTCGACGTTCAGAATTTTACCCTTCAATGGCAAAATCGCCTGCGTTTTGCGGTCGCGCCCTTGCTTGGCGGAACCACCGGCCGAATCACCCTCAACGATGAACAGCTCCGACAGGGCGGGATCGCGCTCCTGGCAATCGGCAAGTTTGCCCGGCAGCGAGGCAATATCCAGTGCGCCTTTGCGCCGCGTTAGCTCGCGGGCTTTGCGCGCCGCTTCGCGCGCCGCCGCTGCTTCCACGATTTTGCCGATGATCATGCGCGCTTCCTGCGGATGCTCTTCGAACCATTGACCCAGTTTATCGGAGCAGACGCCCTCGACGACCGGCCGCACTTCGGAGCTGACCAGCTTGTCTTTTGTTTGCGAGCTGAATTTCGGATCCGGCACCTTCACCGAGATAATGCAGGTAAGGCCTTCGCGCGCATCGTCGCCGCTGAGATCCACCTTCTCTTTCTTAGCGATCCCAGACTCTTGCGCGTAGTTGTTGATGCAACGTGTCAGTGCTGCGCGGAAGCCTTGCAGGTGCGTGCCCCCGTCGCGCTGGCGGATGTTGTTGGTGAAGGTGAGCGTGTTCTCGTGGTACGAATCGTTCCACTGCATCGCCACTTCCACGCTGATGCCGTTCTTCTCGCCACTCATCATGATGGTGGGGTGAAGCGCGGTTTTGCTGCGATCAAGGTATTTCGCGTAAGCCTCGGTGCCGCCCTCGTAATAGAACTCGATTTCCTTTGGCTCCTCGCCGCGCTTGTCGGCCAGGTGAATCCGCACGCCGGAATTGAGGAAGGCCAGCTCACGAATGCGGTGCTCCAGCGTGTTAAAATCAAACACGATCTGGCTGAACGTTTCCGAGCTGGGGAAGAAGGTCACTTGCGTGCCGCGCTTGCCATTGGCCGGGCCACGCACCGCCAGCGGCGCGGTGGGCACGCCATGTTCGAAGCGCATGCCGTGCTCTTTGTCGTCACGCCAGATCACCAGCTCCAGCCACTCGGAAAGCGCATTGACCACCGACACACCCACACCGTGCAACCCGCCCGAGACTTTGTAGCTGTTCTGATCGAACTTACCGCCCGCATGCAGCTCGGTCATGATGACCTCAGCCGCCGAGCGGCCTTCGGTTTTATGCATGTCGACCGGAATGCCGCGGCCGTTATCTTCCACGGTCACGGAGCCATCTTCGTTGATGCAGACTTTCACCAGATCGCAATGGCCAGCCAGCGATTCGTCGATCGCGTTGTCCAGCACCTCGTAGACCATGTGGTGCAGACCTGAGCCATCGTCGGTATCGCCGATATACATACCCGGGCGCTTGCGCACGGCTTCCAGGCCTTTGAGGACCTTAATCGAATCCGAGCTATATTCTGCCGCGTTGGCGGGCGAATTGGTGACGTTGTTTGCGGTCATGCTGTCTTCACTTTTCTGGGCTGCGCTCGCGCTCATGATTTCTTTTCCTTCGTCATTCCAGCGCACGCTGGAATCCATTAACACGGTAAAAGGTGGATCCCGGCACAACACCGAGATGACCATTTGGAAAGCGGCAACGCTGCTTACGCAAATGCGTCAATTTTCTACCTGAATCCGAACCGTTCCGCCACTGATTTCAAGGTGGGTCGCATCACGCCCTAAGCCTTGGAAATCTGCGGCGTCCGTGCCGGTCATCCATGCTTGTATCCGAGCCTGCTGGATGAGGTCAAAAAGGCGGCGGCGCTTATCCACATCCAAATGCGCCACTACCTCGTCCAACAGCAGGATGGGCGGCACCCCGCACCAGGTCGCGCGGGCCCGTGCCGAGGCCACCATCAGCGATAGTAATACGGCCTTCTGCTCGCCGGTGGAGCAACGCTCGGCGGCCATGCCTTTCTCGGCATGGATCACATGCCAGTAGCTGCGGTGCGCGCCTTCCGTGGCGCGGCCGGCAGCGGCATCGATGCCACGCAGCTCGCGCAGGCGGGCAGCCAGCTTGGCTTCGGCATCGAGCGCGCTCAACCCCTCCTCCAGCCAGCTTTCCAGCGCGCCGTGCAGCGCAATGTCCGCCCTCGGGAAACCGGCCAGTGGCTCAGCGAGATGGTCCTGCAGACGGCGGATATTCTCCTGCCGCGCCAGCGTGATGGCGACCGCATGCTCGGCCATTTGCTGCTCCAGCACCGACAGCCAATAGGGGTCCGCCCCGGCACGGTTGGCAAGCAGGCGGTTGCGCTCGCGCATTGCGGTCTCGTAGGCGGCGACGCGGGTGGCATGTTCCGGCTCGAACCCATACACCATGCGGTCCAGCAGCTTACGACGCGCGGAGCTGCCTTCCATAAACACCTGATCCATGCTGGGCGTGAGCCATTGCACACAGACATGCTGCGCCAGCACCGCATGTTTGCGCTCGCGTTCACCATTGATTTTCAGGATGCGCTTTTCTGAGGCCGCCTCACCGTCACGGCCGGTGCCGATCCATGTTGCCATGCCTTGCGTGGTGACTTCTGCTGCCACTACCCAAGGGGCATCACCCCCTGCGATGTGATCCATCTCGCGCAGGCGCGCACTTCGCATGCCTCGCCCCGGCGACAGCAACGAAATGGCCTCCAGAATATTGGTTTTACCCGCGCCGTTGTGCCCAGTCAGTACCACGGGCTGCGGCTTTACATGCAGCTGCAAGCTACGGTAATTACGAAAATTCTCGAAGGTCAGCGCCGTGATGGCATGGGGGGCAAAATGCATGGCTCATGCTGTAGCGTATCCGCCCATAATTTCTAGCGAATTCTATCGCTCAGCCATCGCGCCACGCGGCTTGCCAACCCGCCCCGCGAGCGAGGGCATAGCAATGATATCGCGCGCTTCGGATGTAATACTCGCCAATTCTTGCGGACTGATTTTTCCATCTGCAAAGGCTTGCTGCATCACCGTAGCAAGTTCTTGTGCGGCTTGCAGCCCTTCTGCCCCCCGCACCGCACCTACACGCGCCCCTTGTTGATTGCTCACGCCGATGATGCTGCCATCGGTGCTGACGCGCACAGAGGCCGCTTGGTCGCCCAGCTGCACACGGTATTCCTTCATGCCTTTGGAAAACGCATCGTCCGCCCCGGCAATTTGCAACGTTACCGGCGTGCTATCCGCGGCTTGGGTAATGGCCTGCAATGCGGATTGCTTTCCGTGCGTACCACGGTCCACTGTTGTTTGCTGAATGGGAATATCCATCAACGCATGCCTTCTGATTCAATCACAGCATGGCACACATAGTTTAAAGAATAATGAATACCCACTACTGGGCGTGTGTTTTCTACACCCGCATGGGCATGATGACGTACAGCGCGCCCACATCCGCCGGATCGCGGACGATGGTGGGGCTGGCCGAATCGGCAAATACGAACTGTGCCGTCTCGCCCTCTACCTGCGCCATCATATCCAGCAGGTAGCGGCTGTTGAAGCCGATTTCCACCGGATCCGCACCGTAGCTGACCGACAGCTCTTCCGTCGCCGTGCCCTGCTCACTCGAGCTGGCCGACAGGGTAATTTTACTGCCCGCGAGCGCCAGCTTGATGCCGCGCGATTTCTCGCTGGTGATCACCGCCACGCGATCCACCGCGCTCGCGAAGGATTTGCCGTCCACTTCCATGACCTTATCATTGGCAGTGGGAATCACGCGCTCGTAATCCGGGAAGGTACCATCAATCAATTTGCTGACGAGAATGGCCTGGCCGATTTTGAAGCGGATTTTGCTCTCCGAAAGACTGATCTCAACTTTCTCGGCACCCTCCTCCACCAGCTTGTAGAGCTCGCTGACGGTTTTGCGCGGAATGATCACACCAGGGATTTGTTCAGCGCCTTCCGGCAGCCCCACTTCCATGCGCGCCAAACGGTGACCATCGGTCGCGACCGCACGCAGCACTGCCGCTCCGTTGGTGCTGGCGGCATGCAGGTACACACCGTTCAGATAATAGCGGGTTTCTTCCGTGGAAATGGCAAAGCGCGTTTTCTCCAGCAAGGCTTTGCATTCCGATGGGCTGATGCTGAAGCTATGCGCCAGCTCGCCTTCGGCCATCACGGGGAAATCATCCACCGATAGGCTGGCCAGCGAGAATTTCGACTGCCCGGCAGCAATGCTGATTTTGCCGCCCTTTTCGGTTTGCGACAGCTGTACGTTGCTGCCATCCGGCAGTTTGCGAATGATCTCGTAGAACATGTGCGCGGGAACAGTGGTGGCACCCTTTTCCTGCACGTCAGCTTTCACGCTTTCGACGATGGCAATGTCCATGTCGGTAGCGGTGAGGGATAGCTCGCCATTGCCGGCTTCCAGCTTCACGTTAGAAAGAATAGGAATGGTTCCGCGGCGCTCGACCACCGACTGGATGGGAGCCAACGCTTTTAACAATACGGCACGTTCAATGACCAGTTTCATCGCTTGTCCTTTTGCAGGTGCGCTGGGAGCTTCGTCGTCGTATTTGCGGGCGGCTTCGGCCATAAGTCACTCCTAACGCAGTGTTTATGCGCCATTTATAGGACCATGCCCCACCCTGCGCCACGGAATTTTGAACTTATGCACAGCTTGTTTGAACTAAGTCCAGAAACAAAAAGGCTAAATATGAATTCGGCCTTTTATTTAGTTTCCACACCCTCGACCATAGCCCCCATGTGAAACGCGACGGTGTGGATCGGCAGAGCGGTCGATTAGCATTGGCTCGATAATCCAACCGTATTTAGTCTCGAGGATGTCCTGAAAATAACGCTTAATCTCTCTCGATCCGGAATGTGTTACAAAATCTAACCCATCGCTGATTTTAGGTTTTCCAAACCTATCCAAGGGGCAATCAAATGGTTTATCCTGCACTGTACCATCCCATTCGGGCCTGTCATGCCATGCCTTAAATTGCTGCGTCATGAAATTGGCAAGCTTCTCAGCAGCGCGCCGCCACCGATGCTCGACAGCCGTAGTACTTTTCAGAGTAAGGACTTCGCCTTTAACTAATGCATGACGTTGCTGATATTGATCCAATGAAGCCGCTACATAAGCCTCCAGAACAGACTGGAATTGCTTTTGTACTTGAGGAACTTTGTAAACAATGAAGGCATCATCATCCACGACAGACTTAACAGTCTGCCGAACGATCAATATTTTATCTTTTCCTGAAATAGGTAACATGGTGCCAATCTAATGGCAGCCATGTTATTTGTTTGTGAAGATCTTATGAATTTAAGTGGCGCTTTGCAGCATGCGCATCAGCAGTTCCACATCATCGGCGAATTCTTTGTCGGCACGGGCCAGCTCGTCGATGCGTTTGACCGCATGCATCACCGTGGTGTGGTCCTTGCCACCGAACTTACGGCCGATCTCCGGCAGCGATTTGGTGGTGAGTTTTTTGGCCAGATACATCGCGATCTGCCGTGGGCGCGCAATGGCCACGCTACGACGGGCGGAATGCATATCGCTGACCTTGATGTTGAAATGCGCGGCGACCTTTTTCTGAATGTCTTCGATGGTGATACGGCGATCATTGGCGCGAAGGATATCATGCAGCACTTCCTGCGTGCTCTCGAGCGTAACCGAGCCACCCACCAGCGTGGCATGGGCCACCACGCGGTTCAGTGCCCCTTCCAGTTCGCGCACGTTGCTGGTGATCTTGTGCGCCAGGAATTCCAGCACGCGCTGTGGCACATGGGCGTTGGGCATTTTCTCGAGCTTCGCCTGCAGAATGCCAAGCCGCAGCTCATAGGTCGTGGTGTGAATATCGGTCACCAGGCCCCAGCCAAGGCGCGAGCGGATGCGCTCTTCCATGCCTTCGAGGTCCGAAGGCGAACGATCACCCGAGATGATGAGTTGCTTGTGCTGGTCGATCAACGCATTGAAGGTATGGAAGAATTCTTCCTGCGTCGAATCCTTGCCGGCGATGAATTGCACATCGTCGATCATCAACACATCCACACTGCGGAAATATTCCTTGAAGGCCATCGTGTCCTTCGAGCGCAGCGCACGAATGAACAGATACATGAATTTTTCTGCCGACAGATACACCACCTTGCGCGATGGATCGGTTTTGCGGATATGCCAGGCGATCGCATGCATCAGGTGCGTTTTGCCAAGGCCCACGCCCCCATAGACAAAGAGTGGGTTACCACCAGGTACCACAGCCGTTGATTCCGCCACACGGCGCGCAGCCGCGTGCGCAAGTTCATTGGGTTTACCCACCACGAAGTTCTCGAACGTGTAGCGCGGGTCGAGCGGTGCGGAGATGCTATCGGGGTTGATCGGTTTATCGTCGTTCGCGTTGGCGGCACGGCCCAGCATGGCGGCTTCCAGCCCCCCTGCAGGCTGCTGCGCAGCAGCTGCAGCCGCTGGATTATGGATAGCGACGGGCTCGGCTTTCACAAAAATATCGACCGAATGCACGCCCTGATCTTCCTGGCACCAGAAGCGCAGAATGTTCTCGGCGTAATGCGCGATGATCCATTCCCGCATGAAGCGCGTGGGCACGGTAATCATCACTTGCCCATTCTTTACATCGGCCAGTTTCAGCGGCTGCAGCCAGCTTTTGAAGATCGCTTCACCATAGCTGGCACGCAATTTCTCGCGAACGCGTTCCCAGCGGGCGAAGTGATCCGGGCGACGATGTTGGATAGGGGTATGCTCGACCATGTTTTAAACTCTTTTTCTATGCTTGCTGCCAGGCAAGGCCACTGGCTTTCCAGCCATTGATGCGGCCGCGCTGGCGGTGGTGATTCATGTCGCCCTCAAAGCCACCCGTTACATTGTAGCAGTCCGCGTAGCCCGCATGGCGTGCCGCGATGGCGGCATCCATGGAGCGTCCACCAGTTTTGCACAGAAAATACAGCGGGGCTGATTTTTCTGGCGCGGCGGCTTCTAACTGCGCAAGGAATTGGGGGTTGAGATCGAAGTTGGGATAGAGTTTCCACGAAACCGTGACCACCTCTTTACCCAGCGTGGACAGATCCGGAAGACCGGCAAACAGCCATTCGGCATGCGTGCGCACATCCACCAGACGGGCCTGAGGCTGACTTGCGAGTTGTGCCCATGCTTCCTGCGGGGAAACTTCCCCGGGGAGCATTGCTGGATCGACAACACGCGTTGCAGCCATCATGACAAAATCCATCCTGTGCCGACACACGGGGTGCCGGTCATGTTGCTGGGAATACGCCTGAAATCAGGCAATACAGAGGGGTTTGCTGCCGACGGGGCAGCGACACACAGAAGAAAAAAGAATATTGGCTATTTTGTTTCGAAACGCGCGTTAGGCAGCAAGCGCCTTCACCCGTGCGGCGAGTCGGCTAACCTTACGCGATGCGGTGCCGAGCGAAAGAACGCCCTTGCTTACGCCACGCATAATTTCAGGTTGCGCATTTTTCAATGCTGCTTGTGCTTCCGACGCGTTGCCCGTTGCGATCGCCGTTTCAACCTTTTTGATAAAGGTTTTGATGCGGCTGGTGCGCGAACGGTTTACAGCCGTCCGGGTAGCGGTTTGTCGGATACGTTTTTTTGCCGACTTGTGATGTGCCATGGTGAACCCACTTGTTGTTACATGCCTCGTTATCGAGGAAGCGGAAACTAGCCACCCTCACCACCACCGTCAAGCGGTTTTATGCACAGGAATGAAGAAAATTTCATGCATGCCGCAACACCGCAGAAAACCTAGGTTTTTTTGGCTCTTCCGCGCAGTGGCTGGCATTGCGGGCACCAGTAAGTAGAACGCCCCGCCTGCACCATGGATTGGATCGTCGCATCGCATGTTGTGCATGCCTGCCCATCGCGTTCGTAAACGTCAAAATGATGTTGGAAATATCCCCCCGTTCCATCCGCGCCTACGTAATCGCGCAAAGTGGAGCCGCCCGAATGCAATGCGGCCTGAAGTGTCGTGCGAATGGCCGCGACGATTTGTGGCGCACGCGATGCCGCTTTATTTGCTGAAATACGAGGGTTTATGCCGGATTTGTAAAGGCTCTCGCTGGCATAGATATTGCCCACGCCCACGACCAGTTTCTGGTCCATCAGCGCGGGTTTGATCGGCCCCTTGCGGCGGGCAAGCTGCGCGGCCAGATATTCCGGCGTAAAATCGTCGGAAAGCGGCTCTGGCCCGAGATGTACAAGGAAGGGATGCGCCGCTTCTTGCTTGGCGGCGAACAGATCCATAAACCCGAAACGCCGCGGATCGTGGAACACACAGAGCTGGTCTGCCTGCAGATATATCAGCACATGATCATGCTTTTTGGCCACGTAATCCTCCGCCTGCAGCACGCGAAAACTGCCGCTCATGCCCAGATGGGCGAGCAGCACCTCGCCCGAATCGAGATCAATCAGCAGGTATTTCGCGCGGCGGCGAATGGCGGTGATGCAGCGCCCGACAAGCCGTTCTTCCATCGCATCGGGCAGCGGAAACCGCAAGTCACGGCGGCGCAGCTCCAGCGCCTCAATGCGCTGGCCAACACAGGCGTGCGCCAGACCGCGGCGCGTGGTTTCCACTTCGGGTAATTCAGGCATGGTGACGGAATCCTAACTTGTGGGTGCGCGCAAAACAGGCTACGACGCTGCCCACCAAAGGTAGTTCATGAAATCTGCATCACAAGAGACCCCTGCTTCCCACGACCAGTCCTTCGGCTTCACGCGCGTCGCGCCCGAGGCCAAACAAGGCATGGTGCGCGGCGTGTTCAGCTCGGTTGCCAGCTCCTACGACCTCATGAACGATTTCATGAGCATGGGCATGCACCGGCTATGGAAAGATACGTTCGTCAGCCGCGTGCATGCAGGCGCCGATGCCGCGATTTTAGACCTCGCCGG
>Ga0209278_1002151_pt1 | contig 11196 bp, 8 predicted proteins | sample JI81BgreenDNA_FD_187504 | JGI IMG/M metagenome (GOLD analysis project Ga0209278, IMG submission 187504) | Wastewater effluent complex algal communities from Wisconsin, to seasonally profile nutrient transformation and Carbon sequestration -... | ecosystem: Engineered > WWTP > Effluent > Algae... | reverse complement strand
TCACGCTGATGATGAGCATGACGGCCGACGTGTGCGACCTCGACGAGCTGGCCACCGGCAAGCGCCGCGAGGGCATCTTCGGCGCCATCTACTGGTGGATGGTGAAGTTCGGCTTCGCCATCGCCGGCCTGCTCAGCGGCGCCATCATGTCCTTCGTGGGCTTCGCGCCCGGCGCGGCCACGCAGGCGGCGGGCGCGGTGGACGGGCTGCGCCTCTTCTACAGCGGCGTGCCCATCGTCGGCACGCTGCTGGCGATGTGGATCATGCGCAGCTACGACCTCGACGAGCAGCGCGCCAGCGAGGTGCACGCCGAGCTCGAGCGCCGCAAGCGGCGCGCCATGGCCACCGGCGGCTCGTCGCAGCCCGGCGCCGCGGCGCGCACCTGGCTGCTCGACCACGGCCTGCAGCTCGACGCCGCCGAGGCCTCGGCCCTGGCCGGCCGCTCACCGGCCGAGGTGCAGGCGCTGTTCACCGAGCTGCGCGGCGAGCGCCTGTACGGCCTGTGCTTCAGCGCCTACGCCGAGGGCCAGGGCGCGGGCGACGTGCTGGCGCCCTCGCAGGTGCGCCGCCGCGTGGCCCTGGTGGCGCCGCACACGCGCTGGCTGCGCTCGTTTGCCTGCACCGAGGGCCACGAGCTGATCCCGACCGCCGCACGCGAGAACGGCCTCAAGACCATGGTCGGCGCCTGGATCAGCGCCGACCGCGAACGCAACGAGCGCGAGATCCACGGGCTCATCACCCTGGCCAAGGCCGGCCTGGTGGACGTGGCCGTGGTCGGCAACGAGGTGCTGCTGCGCGACGAGCTGCCCGAGGCCGAACTGCTGGCCCTGATCGCCCGCGTGAAGGCGGCCGTGCCCGACGAGGTGCCCGTCGGCTGCGTCGACGCCTACTACCTGTTCCTCGAGCGCCCGGCCCTGACCGCGGCCTGCGACGTGCTGCTGCCCAACTGCTACCCCTTCTGGGAAGGCGCCGAGATCGGCTGGGCTGCGCACTACCTGCGCCGCATGCACGCCCTGGTGCAGGCCGCCGGCGGCGAGAAGCCGGTGATCGTGGCCGAGACCGGCTGGCCCGGCGCCGGCGAACCCGTGGGCGAGGCCGTGCCCTCGGCACACAACGCCCGCCGCTACTTCGTCGAGGTGCAGCAGTGGGCGCGGCGCGAGGGTGTCAAGGTCTTCCACTTCGCCAGCTTCGACGAGCCCTGGAAACGCGGGCCCGAGGGCGAGGTGGGCACGACCTGGGGCCTGTGGGACAAGGACGAGAAGCCCAAGTACCTGGGCTGATGCCCTGACGGCCGGCGGCCCGAAGCCCCGGGCGCCGGCGGCCGGCGCGAAGGGCCGGCCACAATCGGGGCCATGCCTGCCGAGTTGTCCCCGCCCGCCCGCCGCCCGCTGCGCCCCGCCGCGCTGCCGGCCGCGGCCTGACGAGGCGCGCACACCATGGACCTCATGAACCTGGCGTTCGGCGCCACGGGCCTGCTGGTGTTCGTCAGCGTGCTCGCGGGGCTGTACTCGGCACGCGCCGGGCTGTCCTTCCTGCTGGTTTTCCTCGTCATGGGCATGCTGGCCGGCGAAGACGGCCCCGGCGGCATCGCCTTCGACGACGTGAAGCTCTCGCTGTGGGTGGGCAGCGCCGCGCTGGGCGTGATCCTGCTCGACGGTGGCCTGCGCACGCGGCTGGCCACCTTCCGCACGGGCCTGAAGCCCGCGTCGTGGCTGGCCACGGTGGGCGTGCTGGTCACGGCCACGCTCACGGGCGTGGCCGCGAGCCTGGCCTTCGGGCTGCCACCGCTGCTGGGGCTGCTGGCCGGGGCCATCGTGGGCTCCACCGACGCGGCGGCGGTGTTTGCGCTGCTCAAGAGTTCGGGCCTGCGCGTGAGCGAGCGCCTGTCGTCGACGCTGGAGATCGAGTCCGGCCTCAACGATCCCATGGCCGTGTTCCTGGTGCTCACGCTCTCGGCCGCGCTCACGCAGCCACAGGCGGCCACCGTGGGCGCCATGTTGTGGATGTTCGCCCAGCAGGCGGTGCTGGGCACAGTGATCGGCCTGCTCGCGGGCCTGGCCGCGGGCGAGTTGCTCAAGCGCCTGCCGCTGGGCGGCGCGGCCGAGGGCCTGACCGCCCTGCTGCTGCTGTCCGCCGGCATCGGTGTGTTCGGCGGCGCGGGCTGGGCCGGCGGCTCGGGCTTCCTCGCCGTCTACCTGTTCGGCCTGGTCGTGGCCAACCGCGCCAGCTCGGTGGTGGAACGCTCGCTGGCCGGCATGGACGGCTTTGCCTGGCTGGCGCAGGCGCTGGTGTTCCTGCTGCTGGGCCTGCTCGTCACGCCCAGCCGGCTGGTCGAGAACCTGCTGCCCATGCTGGCCGTGGCCCTGGCGCTGATGTTCGTGGCCCGGCCGGTGGCGGTGGCGCTGTGCCTGAAGCCGCTGCGTTTTTCGTGGCAGGAGATCGGCTTCATCTCGTGGGTGGGCCTGCGCGGCGCGGTGCCCGTGGTGCTGGCGCTGATCCCGCTGATGCTGGCCGTGCCGCAGGCGCGTGTGCTGTTCGACGTGGCCTTCCTGGTGGTGCTGGCCTCGCTGGTGCTGCAGGGCAGCACCATGGTGTGGGCGGCGCGCCTGTTCAACGTGAACCTGCCCGACGCGCAGGACGAACCCGCCGTGCGCGTGGTGTTCGGCGACTTTGCGCTCGACCCCGGCGTGCCCGTGCGCGACATCTGCGGCTTCTACGGCCTGCCCGACCCCGGCTTCGAGGGCGACGTGGCCGAGTGGCTGGCGCGCGAGCTCAAGCGCCCGCCGGTGGCCGGCGACGGCGTGGACTGGGGCCACGCGCACTTTGCGGTGCGTGGCATGGACGGCAAGCGCGTGGCCCAGGTGGGCCTGCTGCTCTACCAGGCCCCGGACGAAGGGGCCGCGGCCTGAGCGGCACGGCTGCTCAGCCGCCGGCCTGCCACACCCGCACGTGCTCGACCTCCATGGTGCGCGGGAAGATGCTGTCATCCACCGCCCCGCCCAGCGTGCCGCCGATCGCGATGTTCAGCAGCAGGTACTGCGGCGCATCGAACGGCCAGGCCGCGCGCCCGGTGCGCGGGTTGCGGTAGCGGTGGTAAGTGCGGCCGTCCACGCCGATGGCGATCTCGTCGGCCGTCCAGTGCATCTGATAGCTGTGGAACTGCGTGCAGGCCGTGGCCAGCGGCGTGCGCGAGCCGTTGCCGGCGCCGCCCGTGATGGGCGTGTGGATGGTGCCCAGGATCTCGCCCGGGTTGCGGCCCACGTGCTCGACGATGTCGATCTCACCGTCGTCGGGCCACACACCGCCCGTGCCCAGCATCCAGATTGCTGGCCAGGTGCCGGTGCCGCAGGGCATCTTGGCGCGGATCTCGAAGAAGCCATAGGTCCACGCCGCCTTGCCGCGTGTGATGAGGCGCACCGAGCTGTAGGCCTGGCCACCCCAGTCGGGCAGCGACGACAGCGCCTCGCGGCGCGCGGTGATGCGCAGCCGGCCGCCTTCGACCACGCTGTTCTCGGGCCGCGCCGCGGCGTAGTACTGGCGTTCGTTGTTGTACCAGCCCAGGCGGTTGCGCTCGGTGTCGTAGCCCCAGCGCGTGGCGTCGGGCAGGCCGGGGGTGTCGAACTCGTCGGCCCACACCAGGCGGTAACCCGCCGGCGCCGGGCCGGCCGGTGCGGGGGGCGGTGGCGGCGGTGGCGGCACCGGCAGGCCCACGGGCGGCAGCGCGGGGTTGCGTGGCGCGGGCTCGCCGCTGCCACCCCCACCGCCGCCGCAGCCGGCCAGGGCCACGCAGCCGGCCATCACGGCCAGTCGCTTCATCGTGGCCGCAGGGCCGGTGTGGGTGGCGGCCATGCTCAGGCGAACTTGGGCCGCGCGTCCTTGTCCCACAGGCCCCAGAAGGCGCCCACGTCGCCCTCGGCGCCCACCTTCCAGGCCTCGTCGAAGGCCGCGAAGTGGAACCACTCGATGCCCTCGCGCTCGGCCCAGGCGGCGGTGTCGACGAAGTACTGCATGGCAGCCTCGTGGCCGGGCACGGCGCCGTGGAAGGCGCTGCCCTGGTCGGGCCAGCCCGTCTCGCTGATCAGCACCCGCTTGCCGGCGGCCGCCGCGCGCGTCTTGGCCAGCATCTGCTGCATGTAGGGCAGCGCCTGCTCACGCGGGCAGCCTTCCCAGAACGGGTAGCAGTTGGTCATGACCACGTCGCACACGGCGGTGACGCGCGGGTGCTTCTCGAACAGGAAGTAGGCGTCGACGTAGCCCACGGGCACGCCCGGCAGCGCACGCTTGACGTACTCGATGCGCTCGATGAGTTCGTCTTCGCTGAGGTCTTCGCGCAGCAGCACCTCGTTGCCCACGGCCACGATGTCGGCGTGGCCGGCGCGGGCCACGGCGATCACGCCCTCGATCTCGCGCTCGTTGATCTCGGCGTCGGTGCCCAGCCAGGCGCCGACCAGCGTCTTCAGGCCCATGTCGTGGGCGATGCGCGGCGTCTGCTCGTGGCCGTCGGTGCACGAGAAGCTGCGCACCCAGCGTGTGTGCGGCTTCACGATGGCCAGGCGCTCGCGGATCTGCGCCTCGCCGATCTGCGAGCCCGGCTGCTGGCCCTCCAGATAGGGGCTGAAGCACAGGCCATGGATGCCACGCGCCAGCGTGGCGCGGAAGGCCTCGTCCAAACGCGCGCGCTCGGCCGGCGGCAGCGGCGGCGGCGCCACGGCGGCCGCGGGCTGGCCGGGCACGAAGCCGCTGCCGGTGGCGCCACCCGTGCCGGTGCCGGTGCCGGTGGTGCCCGAAAGGGAATGGGGTCTGCTCATCGTTGGTCTCCGGGTGTTCTCAGAGGCGGCGCTCGGCCACGTGGCCGGGCTCCCAGGGCATCACGCCCGGCCCGCGCGGGGCGGCGGGGCCGTAGCCGCCCACCTTGTCGTACACACGCACGTAGTCCACCACCAGCTCGGCGGGGAACTCCGTCTGCGCATTGGGATGGCCGGGGAAGTTGCCGCCCACGGCCACGTTCATCAGCAGGTAGAAGGGCTGGTCGAAGGGCGCCGGCCAGGCGTTGAGGTCGGCCTCGGACGCGGCCTCCAGGCCCTGCCCGTTCTCGAGCCGGCTGCTGCTCCACCAGTGGCGGTAGGTGCAGGTCTGCACCTCGTCGACGAAGAAGCGGATCTCGCCCGGCTCCCACTCCACGGCATAGGTGTGCCAGTCGGCCACCGAACTGCCACCCGGCAGCTTGTGCGTGGTGGTGATGAGCGAGCGGCGCGGGAACGAGGAGCCGAAGTGCAGGCTGTTGAGCACCTCGTGCGGCTGCTCGCCCACGATCTCCATGAGGTCGATCTCGCCGCTGGCGGCCCAGCCGCCGTACTTGTCGTCCACCGGCAGCATCCAGATCGCCGGCCACAGGCCCTTGCCCCAGGGCACACGCGCGCGCACCTCGACGCGGCCGTAGAGCTTGGCAAACAGCACGCGCCCGTCGCGCGCCTTGGTCTTGAGGCGGGCCGAGGTGTAGCCGCAGCCGTGCAGCGGCGCCTTCACGGCGCGGATGTGCAGGCAGCCGTCGCGCAGCTGCACGTTTTCGTCGTCGCCGGTGTAGTACTGCAGCTCCTCGTTGCCCCAGCCCGGCACCCACTGGTGCAGGCGGTAGTCGTAGAAGCCGTTGCCGAGGTCGAAATCCCACTTGCTGCGGTCGATGGCCGGGGCGTCGAACTCGTCGTTCCAGACCAGGGTCCAGCCGGGGCGTTGCGCGTCTTGCATGGTGCTCATTGGGTTGTGGGGGTTGGTCGGTTCAGGCGGCCAGGCGCTCGTCGGCGCCGAAGGCCAGCGCCCGCGTGGCGTCGGGGGCCAGGTCCACGGCGGCGCCGGGCTCCAGCGGGGTGGCCTGCAGCGCGCCGCCCATGGGCAGCTTGGCCGCCAGCAGGCCCGGCAGGCCCTCCACGCGCAGGTGCAGGATGGAGACGTCGCCCAGGTGCTCGGCCAGCTCCACCTGCGCCGGCACGCCCTGGCCGCTCGAGGTGAGGTGCAGGTGTTCGGGCCGCAGGCCGATGCGGCTGGCGCCGGGCACGCTGGCGCCGGCGGCCAGGCGATCCCACAGCGCGCGGTGCGCGCCGCTGGCGGCCGGACCCGGCTGCTCGACGAAGTTCATGCGCGGCGCGCCGATGAAGCCGGCCACGAACTGGTTGGCCGGCCGCTCGTACAGCGCCAGCGGCGCGCCCAGCTGTTCCACGCGGCCGGCGTTGAAGACAGCGATGCGGTCGCCCATGGTCATGGCCTCGACCTGGTCGTGGGTCACGTAGATCATGGTGGCGCCCAACTCGCGGTGCAGGCGCGTGAGCTCGATGCGCATGTCCACGCGCAGCGCGGCGTCCAGGTTGCTGAGCGGCTCGTCGAACAGGAAGACCTTGGGCTTGCGCACGATGGCGCGGCCGATGGCCACGCGCTGGCGCTGGCCGCCCGACAGTTGCTTGGGGTAGCGCTCCAGCAGCTCGGTGATGCGCAGGATCTCGGCCACGCGGCCGACCTGCCGCATGCGCTCGGCCTTGGCCACGCCGGCCATCTTGAGCGCAAAGCCCATGTTCTCGGCCACCGTCATGTGCGGGTAGAGGGCGTAGCTCTGGAACACCATGGCCGTGCCGCGATCCACCGGGCGCTGCGCGTTGGCGAGCTGGCCGTCGATGAGCAGCTCGCCCTCGGAGATGTCTTCCAGGCCCGCGATCATGCGCAGCGTCGTGCTCTTGCCGCAGCCGCTGGGCCCGACGAAGACCATGAACTCGCCGTCGCGCACCTCGAGGTCGACACCGCGGATCACCTCCACGGCCCCGAAGCGCTTGCGCAGCCCGCGCAGCGTGACCGCCGCCATCGCCGTCAGGCCGTGGCCGCCACTGCGGGCTCGGCGCGGCGGACGTTCTGCAGCTGCACGAAGTCGCGGTACCAGAGGTAGCTGTCCTTGGGCGTGCGCACCAGCGTGGCGTAGTCCACGTGCACGATGCCGAAGCGCTTGGCGTAGCCGCTGGCCCACTCGAAGTTGTCCATGAGGCTCCACACCATGTAGCCGGCCATGGGCACGCCCTGCTCGATGGCGTCGCCCACGGCGCCGATGTGGCTGGCGATGTAGTCGGCGCGGTCGGCGTCGTTCACGCGCGGGCCGTTGGGCGTGTCCACCAGCGTGTCGCGGAAGGCGGCGCCGTTTTCCATCACGTACAGCGGCGGCAGCGTCCAGTCGCGGTGCAGGCGCAGCAGCAGCTGCGTCAGGCCCTCGGGCACGATCTCCCAGCCCATGTCGGTGAGGCGCTTGCCGCCGACCTCGACGTTCCAGCCGCCGCTGGCACTGACCACACCGCGCGTGTAGTAGTTGATGCCCAAAAAATCCATGGGCGTGGCGATGGCCGCCAGGTCGCCCTCGTGCACGTGCGGCGCGTCGCCACCGAGGTGGTGCCAGACGTCGGCCGGGTACTCGCCCTTGAACAGCGGGTCCATGTACCAGCGCACGCTGCGGCCGTCTTCCAGCCAGGCAGCGGCGGCGTCCTCGGGGCTGTCGGTGGCCGGGCCGATGGGCGAGAGGTTGAGCACGATGCCCAGGCGCGCCTTGCAGCCGTCGGCGCGCAGCGCCTGCACAGCAAGGCCATGGCTCAGCAGCAGGTGGTGCGCCACCTGCATGGCCGTGCCGCGGTGGCGGATGCCTGGGGCGAAGATGCCGCTCTCGTGCCCCAGGACCGCCACCACCCAGGGCTCGTTGTGCGTGGTGATGGCCACCACGCGGTCGCCCATGCGCGCCGCCACGTGGCGCGCATAGGCCACGAAGTGGTGCACGGTGTCGCGGTTGGCCCAGCCGCCGTGGTCCTGCAGGGCCTGGGGCAGGTCCCAGTGGTTGAGCGTGAGGTAGGGCTTGATGCCGCGGGCCACGAGCCCGTCGACCAGGCGCTCGTAGAAGGCCAGGCCAGCCTCGTTGAAGGCGCCCTGCCCGTCGGGCTGCACGCGCGGCCAGCTCACCGAGAAGCGGTAGGCGTCGACGCCCAGCCCCTGGATGAGGTCGAGGTCGGCCTCGAGGCGGTGGAAGTGGTCGCAGGCGACATCGCCGTTGCTGCCGTCGGCGATGGCGCCGGGCTGGCGGCAGAAGCGGTCCCAGATCGACTCGCCCTTGCCGTCGGCGTGGGCTGCACCCTCGATCTGGAACGAGCTCGTGGCCACGCCCCACACGAAGTTGGCGGGGAAGCGGTGGCTCGGGGGTTGGGGCAGGATGGCGTTCATGGCAGGCAGGTCAAGGGAAGAGCAAAAGGAGGTGCCTCACTTCACGGCACCGGCGGTGAGCCCGGCGATGAGCTGCCGCGAGGACAGCGCAAACAGCACGAGCAGCGGCAGGGTGGCGATGGCCGAGCCGGTCATCAGCGCGCCCCACTCGGTGTCCACCGGGCTCTGCAGGCTGCGCAGGGCCAGTGGGAGGGTGTAGTTCTCGGGGCTGCGCATCACCACCAGCGGCCCGATGAAGTTGTTCCAGCTGGCGATGAAGGTGATGAGCCCCAGCGTACCCAAAGCGGGCCGCAGCAGCGGCAGCACGATGCGCCAGTAGATGCCGAGCTCGCTGCAGCCGTCCATGCGCGCGGCCTCGATCAGCTCGCGCGGCACCGAGCTCAGCACGAACTGCCGCATCAGGAAGATGCCGAAGGCGCTGGCCGCGCCGGGGATGTACAGGGCCCGTGGCTGATCGATCCAGCCGAGCACGTCCATGATCATGAACGTGGGGATCATGTTCATGAAGCTCGGCAGCAGCATGGTGCCCAGCACGAAGGCGAACAGCGCGTTCTTGTGGCGGAACTCGAAGCAGGCGAACGCGTAGCCGCCCATGCTGCAGAACAGCAGCGTCAGCGCGGTGGACATCAGCGCCACGTATAGGCTCCAGCCCAGGTTGCGCCAGAACGGGATGCGTTCGGTGAGAATGGCCAGGTTGCCCGGCAGGTCGTCACCAAACCACAGGGGCGGCGGCAGGCTGAAGATCTCGGTGCGCGACTGCGTCGCGAACACGAACATGAACCAGAACGGCGCCAGCATCAGCAGCGCGCCCGCGCCCACCAGGGCGTAGGCGGCCCAGGGTGCCATCGGGCGGCCGACGGTGGGCATCACGTCCGTCGTCGTCATGCCTGCCCCGCCTTGGGCCGGAAGGCGCGGTGCGTGGCCCAGGTCAGGCCCACCACCAGCGCGAACAGCAGCCAGCTCATGGCGCTGGCGGCGCCGAAGTCGTTGAAGTCGAAGGCCATGCGGTAGAGGTACATGGCCGTGGTCATGCCGGCCTGGTCAGACCCACCGCGGCCGCCGGTCAGGATGAAGGGCTCCTCGAACAGCTGCAGCCCGCCGATGATGCTGAGCGTGACGCCGAAGTACATCACCGGCTTCAGCCCCGGCAGCGTGATGTGCACGAACTGCTGCCAGCGCGAGGCGCCGTCCATGGTGGCGGCTTCGTACAGGTCTTTCGGGATGGTCTGCAGCGCCGCCAGGTACAGCACGACGTTGAAGCCCACGTAGCGCCAGAACACCACGGTGGCGATGGCGGGCTTGATGTTCTCGGGCTGGCCCAGCCAGTCGATGGCGTCGATGCCGAACAGCCGGCCGAGCACGGCGTTGACGACGCCGAAATCGGTGCTGAACAGGCTGGCGAACAGGATGGAGATGGCCACCGTGCTGGTGATGTAGGGCAGGAAGTAGGCGCCGACGGCCACGTTGCGCAGCCGCTGCAGGCGTGTGTGGATGAACACCGCCAGCGGGATGGCCACCAGGTGCTGCGGCACCCCCGAGGCCACGGCCAGCCAGGCGGTGTTCTTGAGGCTCTTCCAGAACCACTCGTCCTGCAGCGCGAAGGCGAAGTTCCCCAGGCCCACGAAACGCATGGCGGCCAGGCCGTCGGTGGGCTCCCAGGCCTGGAAGGCCAGCCACAGCGAGAACAGCAGCGGGAAGAGGCCGAACACCGCGAACAGCGCGAAGAACGGCAGCAGCAGCGCGTACGGCGCCGCGGCGGGCGACAGGCGGAGCAGCTTGGGCAGCTTCATGGCCGGCGCCAGCCCTTCAGCGCCGCGCGCGCCGCGCCAGCAGGCGGGCGGCGTCGGCCAGGGCCACATCGATGGGCTTGCCGCGGTCGAGCACCTTGTCGAGCTCGGTGTCGATCACCTCGCCGGCAAACGCGTCCTGCTTGTGCACGGCCACGGCGCTGATGCGGCGCGCGGCATCGCGCCACAGCGCGCGCGCCGGCTGGCCGCCGAGGAAGGGGATGGGCTCCTCGAAGAAGGCGTCGTCGTGGCTGTCCAGCAGCGCCGGGAAGGCGTCGTGGCGGCGGAAGGCGCGCAGCTGCTGGGCGCGGTCCAGCGTCAGCAGCTGCACCAGCTCCCAGGCCAGCTGCTTGTTCTCGGGCGGCGAGCCGCGCGGGATGGCGAAGAAGCTGCCGCCCCAGGCCACCTGCGCGCCCTCGGGCAGCGGCAGCGCGCGCCACAGGCCGCGGGTGTCGGGCGCGATCCAGTTGCTCAGGTGGCCGGCCAGCCAGGCGCCCGTGGGCTGCGTGGCCAGGCGGCCGCGCTTGAAGCCCTCGCTCCACTCGTTGCTCCACTCGGCCACGCGCGCGTCCAGCCGCTGGCGGCGGATCTCGCGCGCCAGCTCGAAGGCCCGCACGAAGCGCGGCTGCTGCACCAGCACCTCGTGCTGGGCGTTGAAGTACAGGCCCTCACCCGGCTGCACGCCGGTGCGGATGAGCAGGTTCTTCACGTCGCGCGCGTGCGCCAGCAGGTAGGCGCCGGTGCGCGCCTGGATCTGGCGGCCGGCGGCCACGTAGGCGTCCCACGAGCGCGTGAGATCGGCTTCGGCCAGGCCGGCACGGGTGAGCAGGTCGTGGCGCACGAGCAGCGTGCCAGGGCCGATGTCGGACGGCGCGGCCACGATGGCGCCGCCGCGGCCCGTGGCCTGGGCCACGGCGTAGGGCACGTAGCGCGCGGCGACACGGCCGAAGTCGTAAGGGGGCTGGCGCAGGTCGTCGAGCCCGCCGCCCTGGGCGAAGCGGCCCACGTAGCCCACCTCGAGCGCCATCAGGTCGGGCAGGTGCGAGCGTGTGGACAGCGCCGTCGTCATGGCCGTGTGGTGGTCGGCGAACTGCCGGCTCACCACCTGCACCGCCACGCCGGGGTGGCGCTCGCGCCAGGCCGGCAGGGCCTCGCGCACGATGGTGTCCACCGC
>Ga0209278_1002150_pt1 | contig 11196 bp, 8 predicted proteins | sample JI81BgreenDNA_FD_187504 | JGI IMG/M metagenome (GOLD analysis project Ga0209278, IMG submission 187504) | Wastewater effluent complex algal communities from Wisconsin, to seasonally profile nutrient transformation and Carbon sequestration -... | ecosystem: Engineered > WWTP > Effluent > Algae... | reverse complement strand
CACTAGTGGCTGAAGAAGTGGCAAAGGCCAGAAAATGAAGTCGGTGGTGAGCCTGATGGTGGCAGGTAAGCTGACACCGGTTCGCCCAGTTTGACTGACCGCAATCAGCCTTAAGCGGTAGCTCGGGCCTAGCACAGCGTCAAAGATATGTTGAGCTCTGTGTTAGGTCTCATCCGCGGTGGGGCGATAGCTGATCCGGCATTGCCAACTAGTCGGAACCTTGCCAGCAACTTTACGCACAGGCCACTCACGCGGCGTTCCCGTACTTGAGCCCCACAAGTAGGTTTCGAACTCTCACGAGCCCGTCCGGCTTCTCGGCGACGATTCGTGGCTCGGCGCCGCCCAGCAGCGGGTGCGGTGTTGTCCACCAAACAATCTCGTCCCTATCTGACGCGAAGATGTTTCGCGATAGGGCTCCGAGCTCTGCGGCGTCCAAATCCAGTCGTATTGGCGATGCCATGGGGTCGGGAACTGGCTCATCGTTTTGCATAGGGATCCTCCACCGAAAACTGCTAGTGCCTCCAGAGCGCTCCTCTTGGGGGAACCATCTCTGCCATCAGAATGCTTGTGAGCTGGCTCTTCAGCTCCCGCATGCTCCGAGCCTGCAGGTGACGTGCTTTCGGCTCGAATCCCTTGAACACGTCAGGCGGCAGACGCCACTCCTGGGCGAGGTCTGCCAGCGCATGCGGTACCGCGGCGGCGATATGCTCCGCCGAGGGTTCGCTGAACATCACGATCTGGCACCTGGAGAGCAGCGCCTTTGGCAGATTCGCTAATGAGTTCGCTGTGAGGATGAAGCTCATCATCGACAGATCGCATTCGGTCTGGAGAAAGTGGTCAAACCAGACCCTGGCCGACTCTGTCTCCAGCAGGCCCAGCAGAGCGCCAGCCACCGATGGACTGTTGGAAGACTTGTCCGTTGCTTTGTCGACCTCATCCAGCAGCACGAGCGCTGAGGGGCTATGCGCAGTAAGCAGCAGATCGAGAAAGGGTGAGGGCTGTCCTGACGACCACCCTCGGGCAGTTCCGAGAAGCGTACGGCTATCGTCCATGCCTCCGATGCCGACCACCCGAAACGTCAGCCCAAGCTCCTCAGCCAGACGGCGTGCAAAACGGTTTTTACCGACCCCTGGCTGACCGGCGATCAGGGTCGGGCGAATCCTGCAGTCCACAGCGCCCAGTAGCCGCTTGAGTCGAAGTTCACCGAGGATGGATTCGATGGCATTCCTGGCCCACGGAAACTCCGCGACCAGTGCCGCCTGGATGGCTAGCAGTCCCTCAGGATCTGGCAACTGCATGATCGGCAGCTGACTCTGCAAAGGCTTGAATCGCTTGATCTGCTGCTGATCGCCGGAATCCGAGGCCGGTGGGATGGGCCCTGGAATCACGGTCAAACAGTTGACCTGCCGCACGCTCTCAGTGAGCCGTCTCGGTGCGCCCTCGTTCTCCGCGCTCTTTGGAGCGCGAGTAATGGATCCGCTGTCCTGACTCTCGAGCAAGAACCTCACCAGCTCTAGCACCTCGATGCAGAGCGTGTTCGACAGACCGTATGCGGCTTCATCTGCAGTCATGTCTGGCGCGTCTTCCTTGAGGGTCTGCCATACGGGCTCCCCTTGCTGTTTCAGAGCTCGCAGCCGCTCAGGACACCTCCAGCGACGCTGCTCGCCAGCGCCGTACAGGAAGTAGCTCAGCAGCAGCTCTGCTGCCATCTTGCGCTCAGACAGATCCAACGCTCGCAGGTTGACCCTGCCCATGCCGGAGATGTAGCGGTAGGCAGCTTTCAACATCAAGCTGATCGGCGGGATCTCGGCTCCGGCCGGTACCGAGACCCTATCCCTGTACAGCCCGAACACGACTCGATTCTGGCGCGTTGAACAGCTGGAGCGCAGTCGGCATCCCAGAAGCAAATATTGAAAGTGAACTACCCCATACATCAGCTCAATGGAGTTGATGCGATCCGATATCAGCCGCTGCAGCTCTGCAGCCAATTGCTCTGGCTCGTCGAAGTCCTCAGAGAACCGAGCGACACGGTTATGGATGAGTCGCAAGGCCGCGATTCGGTCGCGATAGCCGGCCTCGGGATCGCACAGCATCGCGAGCAACGCCGCGCTTCTTGCGCTATTGCCGTCTTCATGGGGCCACTGCGCCAGCAGAGGATGAGTTGCACCCAGCTTTCGCGCTGTATGCACGAGCTGCTCTACGCGCTCATCGTTACAAAAGCCAAACGTCTGACAGCTGTCTGCATCCATACCGCTCTCCACAAGCTGTGTTGCGGTTCAAGCTGCTGGCGCACTGGCCACGTGGCAGCTGTCGGAGAGCAACGAAGGGGTCATAACGACCCGCCGGAGCGTGATGGTTTCCCGGTGAAAGTCACACGTCAAGTAGGCAAAAAGACGCCTCCTCTCAATTGCTCGCTCATGAGATATTCAACACGCGAGCGGGCCGTCTATACCCTTGATTTAGATGAAGTTTCAGTGGCCTACCACTCATCGGATCAACGAGAGTTGTGACATTTGAGCACGGCAAAGGGGGTAGTTTGTCCTGCCCGCATTCAAGATTTTGGCTCGAAGTTACCGCACCCCCCGATCAGTTGTACGGGATATGGAGGCGGTTCCCCGTGTCCTTATTCGTCTGGTTGATAGCAACAGTAGTGACGAAGCCGGAGGCCCTGTATGGCCGTTACAAATTCCGACAGACTAAATTCAAACTATGCAATCTGGACAGTGAGAAATCGCATGCTCCGACAGGCTCTCTGGACATCAAAACTGTGGCCGGTCCCCTGGGAAGGCCCCGACAGACCTTATTCCATCAGATTACAGTGAACCTGGAAAATGAGGTTCGTCGGAAGAAAACAGAGCTGTCGAAAACTCGGCCAGCAACTGCAATCAGATGCTACCGACTGGTCACGTTTCCTCCAGGACCTGCCAGATGCCCCCACATCGCATAGAGCGCAACGGATCCAACTGATTTCTGAGTCGGTACGGCACTTGGAAGGCGGCTCTTCAGAGCTTGCGGGTGTTTGGTGCTGAGACCTTGCCGGGCAGCTTTCTGCGACGATCGGTCCTTCGTGATGCGCTCTCAGTTCTCGTCGAGAAGCGCCTGCGACTGGCCGGTTTCAGGCGCCCAATCTGCCGGTGTTCTTGGCTCGACTCGGCCACAAGCCGTCCTCCCCGACGGCAACGGCCTCGGCAAGATGCTTTACGAAGGCTCGCACCCGTGCCGATAGGTGCCGGTTCTGAGGGTAGAGCACATGAAAGGGCCGGTATCGGCCACCGTAGCCCTGCATCACCTCGACCAGATGGCCCGCCTTCACCGCTTCGCGGGCGACGAAGTGGTAGATCTGGAACAGCCCGCCGCCCGCAGCCGCCCAGCCCACGCCGGCCAGCACGTCCTCGTGCACCCGGTGACGGCTCTTGAAGCTGAAGTCGACGTCCTCGCCCTCGGGGGTGCGCAGGATCCAGGGCATCGGCCGTCCCGAACTGGGCACCACGAACTGGATCAGTTCGTGCTGGCGCAACTCGTCCAGTGTCCTGGGTTTGCCGCGCTGGCGCAGGTACGCCGGTGAGCCGAAGATGCCCACGGTGGCCTCCTCCAGCTTGCGGGAGACAAGACGCGAGTCCCGCGGCTCACCCAGACGGATGGCCAGGTCGTACCCGTCCTCGACGAAGTCGACATTGCGGTTGGAGACGTTGAGCTCGACCTCGACGCCGGGGTACGCGGCCATGAAGCCGGGCAGCATCGGCACCACGCGGTGGTGGCCGTACACCGTGCCCACGCTCACACGCACCAGCCCCTTGGGCTCTGCCTGCTGTCCGGTCAGCGCGCGTTCGGCCTCGGCGATCTGCTCGAGTGCCTGCTGGCACTGCGCGTGGTACAGCTCGCCCCCCGGCGTGAGCCGCACGCTGCGTGTGGTGCGGTTGAACAGACGCACCCCCAGGCGCGCTTCCAAGCGGCTGATCGAGCGGCTCACCGACGCTGGCGTCAGGCCAAGCGACTCGGCAGCACCGGTGAAGCTGCCCAGTTCGGCGGCCTTGCAGAACAACTCGATGCTGCCCAGTTGCACGGGATCGAAGGTTCTCGCCATTTGTTCAATCTTGTAATTAATGAAGTTCTACTGATTGAGTTTATGAGATTCGATCGAATCAATACAGTTCTTCCCATCGCGCCACGGTGGCGCGGCAACTCCCAAAGGAAACCCCATGACTTCCCGCATCCTGATGATCGTCACCTCCAATGCCCGCATGGGCGACACCGGCAAGCCCACTGGCCTGTGGGCTGAAGAGCTGGCGGTCCCGTACTACGCGCTGGCCGATGCCGGCGTCGAGGTGACACTGGCCTCGCCGGCCGGCGGCCCCGCACCCATTGACCCGGGCAGCGTCAAGCCGGTTGGCCAGAACGACCCGGTGGTCGAGCGATTCCTCGCCGATACCGCCCTGCAGGCGCGCATTGCTGCAACGCCCAGAGCCTCGGAGTTCGATGGCGCCGAGTTCGATGCCGTGTTCTTCCCGGGTGGCCACGGCACGATGTGGGACCTGCCTGTCGACGCTGGCGTGACCCGTGCCGTCGAGCGTGCCTTCGCGGCCAAGAAGCTGATCGCTGCGGTCTGCCATGGTGCGGCGGGACTCGTCACGGCAAAGCGTCCCGACGGCCAATCCATCGTGAAGGACCTGCGCGTCAACTCGTTCACCGACGCCGAGGAGGTGGCCGTGGGCCTGGAGGAGGTGGTGCCCTTCATGCTGGAGACGCGACTGCGCGAACTGGGTGGGCGCTTCGAGGGCACGGGCAATTGGCAAGCTTTTGCGATCCGCGACGGCCAGTTGATCACCGGGCAGAACCCGCAGTCGTCGCACCTGGTGGCGCAAGAGCTGCTGGTGGCGCTGTCGGGCCACTGAAGCCTGCTGATCTCAACCGCACCTGGAGAGCGACCTTGGCAGCCCTGTTCCAACAGCTGAAGCTCAAGGGGTTGACCTTGCGCAACCGCATCGGCGTGCCGCCCATGTGCCAGTACATGGCACAAGACGGCCTGGCCAGCGACTGGCATCAGATCCACTACGCCACGCTGGCACGCGGCGGCGCCGGGCTGGTGACCGTCGAGGCGACTGCGGTGTCACCCGAGGGTCGGATCACGCCGGCCTGCCTAGGCCTGTGGAACGACACGCAGGCCGAGCCCCTGTCAGCCATCGCGCAGTCGATCCGGAAGGCTGGTGCGGTTCCCGGCATCCAGATCGGACACGCCGGCCGAAAGGCCAGCGCCCATCGCCCATGGGAGGGCGACGATCACATCCCAGAGGGTGATGCCACAGCCTGGCAGCCAATCTCGCCATCGGCGATTGCATTCGGCGGCCCTCTGGGCCGCGTACCGCGCGCCATGGGCCTCGATGACATCCAGCGCGTGCAGCGGGACTTCGTGGCCGCGACCCGCCGGGCCCGCGATGCTGGCTTCGAATGGCTGGAACTGCACTTCGCGCACGGCTACCTGGGCCAGAGCTTCTTTTCCACGCACGCCAACGCGCGCGGCGATGCCTACGGCGGGAGCATCGAGAACCGCACCCGCTTCCTGCTCGACACGCTGCGTGCGGTGCGCAGCGTCTGGCCCGAGCGGCTGCCGCTGACAGCCCGCTTCGGCGTCATCGAGTACGACGGTGACGACGAGCGCACCTTGTCTGAGTCGATCTCGCTGGCAGGCCAGTTCAAGGCGGAAGGTCTGGATCTGCTCAGTGTCAGCGTTGGCTTCTCCACGCCAAAGGCGCAGGTGCCCTGGGGTCCCGGCTTCCTGGGGCCGGTCGCGGCACGAGTCCGCCGTGAAGCGGGCCTGCCGGTGTCCTCGGCCTGGGGCTTCGAGGACCCGGCAGTGGCGGAAGCTGCCATCGCCCAGCAACAACTCGATCTCGCCCTTGTCGGGCGAGCGCACCTCGCCAATCCACATTGGCCTTATGCCGCGGCGCAAGCGCTGGGGCAGGCTCAAGCGGCCTGGGTGCTGCCTCCGCCTTACGCCCATTGGCTTGAGCGCTACCGCCCCCGCGACGTTCGCTGAACCCGCATCACTCAAGTCGCCATCGTCGGGTGGCGGCGCTTGTAATCACCATGAACCTGAAACGATCCACAACATCCACCGGCTTCTCCTTGACGTGGCTGGCCACCGGCGCGCTGTCGCTGCTCAGCGCCTCCACCCTTGTGCTGGCGGCGCCGCCCGCAGCACAACCCACCGTTGAAGTCCGCCACGCGTGGACACGCACGCAATGGGATTTCGCCACCCCAGCGCAGCGGGAGGCCTACAACGCCGAGCGCCTCTATACCAAAGCGCCGCTTTACGGCGTCAAGGTCGACCGCAGGGGTCGCGTGTTCGCCAGCGTGGCCCGCATCCTGGACCCGCGCGTGCCGGCCACACTCAATCTGGTGGTGACGAAGAACGGCCAATCGGTGCTGCAGCCTTACCCAACCTGGGAGGCCAACGATGCCACCCGGCCCGAAGGCTTGCGCAGCGTGCTCGGCTTTACCATCGACAGCCACAACCGCTTGTGGGCACTGGACATGGGCTATACCGGCGGCGAGGTTCGTGCCGCGGCGGGAGGCCAAAAGCTGGTGGTCTTCGACCTCGACAGCGGACGCGAACTGCGGCGCATCGCCCTGCCTGATGCCGTGGCCGATCCCGCCACGAGCTTCCTGAACGACATTGCCCTGGATGAGCGCCGGCAGGTGGCCTACATCAGCGACAGCGGCAGCCGCGCCGAAGGCGGCGCCGCTGGCGGCATCATCGTGCTGGACCTGAGGACCGGCGCTGCCCGCCGTGTGCTCGACCGCTCTCCGCTGACCGGTGACGATCCCGACCGACCGCTGCGGGTCAATGGCGAGCAGGCTCTTCCAGGCGTGGCGCTCAAGGTTGGCATCAACGGCATCGCACTCAGTCCGGACGGCCAGCACCTGTATTGGTCGATCACCACGGGCGACGCGGTCTACCGTGTCGAGTCCCAATACTTGCGGGATGGCACGCTGCGCGATGCTGATATCGCGAAGCGGGTCACAGGCCCGATCCGGATCGGCGGTGGGTCGGATGGCATCGCAGTGGGCCGTGACGGCGCTGTTTACGCCACCAATGTCACGTTGAACCGTGTGCAGCGAATCGACCCCAGCAGCCTGGACGTGACGACGGTGGTCGAAGGCCCCGAGTGGATCTGGCCCGACACGATGGCGTTTGATCATCAGGGCGCGTTGTGGGTGTCCACAAACCACCTCAACCATGCCTTCTCGGGTCGCATGGACTTCGACAAGGCCGAGCCCAACTTCCGCATCATGCGCATCCGCCTGGGCAGCCCACCCACCGCTGGTGGAAGGTCGAGCAATCCTGTGAACTGACAGAACGCCAGGCTCCAGCTGCACCGGACTCAGCAGATCGCCATCATCCGAGCGGATTTCGAGCGGTCGAAGGACTTCTACCTGAGCCTGGTTGGCTTGCGCGTGGTGGCGTAGCACTTTCGCGTGGAACGCCAATCACACAAACAAGCTCGACCTGGCTCTGCCCGATGGCAGCCAGGTCGGAGGTTCTCTTCCAGTTGCCACCCCGCGCCCATCGTGACCCGAAGCGCAGGGGCTCCCGCACCTGGGGTTCGCCGTCGGCAACATGGCACAGAGCTGGATCTGGCTCGAGTCACCAGGCGCTGCTGTGGAGCCCGTGCGTATCGATGAGTACACCGGTCGGTGCTTCACGTTCTTTGCCGATCCCGATGGACTGCCGCTCGAACTCAACGAGTCGCACGTCGGGTCAGAACAAGCCCACGCAAATCAACTTCCATACGCTGGAGGGTGTCTTAAGCGTCGGCCAACAAGCGGCCGTTCGAGCGCGGTTATCCTGTCAAGGCGATGGCCACAGAGATGTATCCGGCCTCGACATGCCTCCCATCTAGGCTGTCAATCGTGATGCACATGCCGAGCCTACCGACAGGCTGCTCAGCATTTGTGTCGCTGCAAATCGCTCCCTGGAGACTTCGACAGACCTCATTTGTCGAGTTCATCAGCCGCACAGGGGTGAGTCGGCAGGCGCTTCCGACAGCGCCTGCCGTCCGCATCACGCGGTCCGAAAGACCGCCATCAGCGACGTCAGCTCGCTCGACTGGTTTTTCAGGCTTTCCGACGCCGCGGCGCTTTCCTCCACCAGGGCGGCGTTTTGCTGGGTGCCCTTGTCGAGCGACACCACCGCTTGGTTGATTTCGTGGACGCTCGCGGTTTGGGCGGCGCTGGAGGCGTCAATCTCGGCGATCAGATGACTGACCTGATTCACCTGTTCCACGATGTCGCTCATCGTTTTGCCAGCCACCTCGACCAGGTGCTGGCCGTCGTTCACCCGAGCCACCGATGCCTCAATCAGCGCCTTGATTTCCTTGGCAGCGTCTGCGGACCGCCGGGCCAGCGAGCGCACCTCCCCAGCCACCACCGCGAAGCCGCGCCCCTGTTCGCCCGCCCGTGCTGCTTCGACGGCCGCGTTCAAGGCGAGGATATTGGTCTGGAAGGCGATGGCGTCGATGACGGCGATGATCTCCGCCATTTTTTGGCTGCTCTGGGTGATGCGGTGCATCGTCTCGACGACTTCCGTCACCACCGTGCCGCCTTGATTGGCCACCGTCACCGCTTGGCCCGAGAGCGTGGCGGCGCGGCGGGCCGTTTCGGCGGTCCGTTGAATCGCTTCGACAATTTGCTGCATCGACGCGGAGGTTTCCTCCAGAGCTGCCGCTTGCGACTCGGTGCGAACCGAGAGATCGGCGGTGCCGCAAGCGATCTCAGAAGAGGCCGTGGCAACGCTGTCGGCTGACGTCCGGACCCGGTCCACCAATTCCAGCAAACGCAGGCGCATGTCATTCATGGCCAAGACCAAGTCCCCGACCACGTCGCGCGACGGCACCTCCATGGAACGGGTCAGGTCGCCATGGGCCACCACGCGGGCGAACTCGGCGGCAGTCCGCAGCGGAACGACCATGGCCCGGTGCGTGATCCACGTGAGGTAGAGAGAAAGCACCACCGCGATCGCCGTGGCTGTGCCCAACACCGCACCGCCTTTCAGGACCGATTCCCGGTCGGCTTTCATGCGCTGGGTCACGTTGGCCTTTTCTGCCTCGACCATCGCCTGCAGCAGCCGGCTTGCGGTGGCGTATTCCGCCTCAAGGGTGAAGACGAAGCTGGCCGCCGTTGCCACCCCAGCCGATTTCACATCCAGCGTTTCCCGGGCTGTCTTGTCGTACACGTCGAACACCTTGGACAGTTCGGCCAGTTGCGTGCGTTGCCCGTCGGAAAGCCCCGGACCCGCTTCGATGCCGCGCAGTGTCTGGCGATAGTCGTCCAGTCCCTGAAGGATGCGTCGGTCCAGTTGCGCGATGCGCTCCGGGTTATGTCCAATCGACTCCCAAGACAGGCTTTGCATGATCTTGCTCTGCAAGCCTTTGATGTCGCCATCCATCGATTGGATCTGCTCCATGCGCGGAATGCTGACCTCGTTGGTGAACTGTTGGGCATTCAACATCCGCATCCCCAGCCAGCTCGTCATCAGGGCCACCAAGACGATGGATCCGATCGCCACCAGAGGCGCCAGCGTCAGCTTGATGCCCAAGGAAAGTTGATTCAGCAGTCTCATGTGTGCTCCAGGGAACGTGGGTCTCAAACGGCGGCGCTGATTCGCGCGCAACGGAGCCGACCCACCGGCCGGCTCCGTTGATGCTGGTCAGCGGTAGACGCCAACGCCGATGAGTGCTTTCCCATCGGGGGTCTTTCGCAGGTAACTGGTCTTTCCTTCCACCTTTTTCGATTGCGGGTGGGCCCAGTCGTAGTCCACCCAGCCGGAGCCTTTCGCCACCACTTCTTGCATGGCGGGGAAGATGGCTTTCCCGTTGGCGTCCTTCATGTTGCTCATGTCGCGGCCCAGCAGCTTTTCGTTCGCGCCGTGGGCCAGAAACGCGCCGCTGTTGTCGAGCACAAACACATAAAGGTCCTTTTTGACCCAGTGGGTCTTGTCTTTCGTGAAGTCGTCGAAGGCTTTGGCTTCGCCGACCTTCTTGATGTGGTCGAAAGCCGTGTTGACCATCTTGATGGCTTCTTCCTTCGTGCCGCGTTCAGCGGCGAAGGCGGGGGCAGACACACTGACCGCGGCCAGCGCGCTGACGACCAGTGAAAGGGCGAGACGACGATGCATGGTTTTCTCCGTGCGTTGAAGGGTTGCGGGAGGGGGCACAACGATCAGGACGACCGTTGGGTTTCAGTATCGGCCGCTCATTCCGCTGCTTAAGGCCTAAAAAATGGCCATTAATCCCCGCAGATGTACGTCGTAAGAATGAAAATACCCGTGGGGGTATACGTCGCGGGGTGGCGATGCACCACCGGGCATCGTTGGTCCCCTTGAGAGACCGGCACCTCACCCGCAGACGCGAGCCACGCGCGGGTCGCGCCGGGGTCCACCGCGTGGCTTGTCAAAAACCTGTCATGCGCCGACGCAACAATTCAATAGTTGTCGAAATATTGGATGAAGGAGAAGGGTATGCGGGTTGGCATCAACGGCATGGGACGCATCGGGCGCCTGGCGCTGCGGGCAGCGATGGGCGCGGCCGAACGGCCGGCCGACGATCCGCGGGCGGGCAACCGGCTGCGGGTGGTCCACGTCAACGAGATCAAGGGCGGCGCGGCGGCCACGGCGCATTTGCTGGCGTTCGACACGGTGCAGGGCCGCTGGCGCACTGACATCGAAGCCGACGGCGAAGCGGCGCTGCGCATCGACGGCCAGCGCCTGGGCTTCTCCGCCCACGCGGCGCCGGGCGACATTCCCTGGGGCGAACTGGGGGTGGACGTGGTGCTGGAGTGCACCGGCAAATTCCTCACGCCCGAGGCGCTGCAAGGCCACCTGGACCGCGGTGCGAAGCGCGTGATCGTGGCCGCGCCGGTGAAAACCGGCGGCGTGCTCAACGTGGTGGTTGGCGTGAACCACGAGCGCTACGACCCGGCCCGCGACCGCATCGTCACCGCGGCCAGCTGCACCACCAACTGCCTCGCGCCGGTGGTGAAGGTGGTGCATGAGGCCATCGGCATCCGCCACGGCCAGATCACCACCATCCACGACCCGACGAACACGAACGTGGTGGTTGACGCGCCGCACAAAGACCTGCGCCGTGCCCGCAGCGCCATGGCCAGCCTGGCGCCCACGACCACCGGCAGCGCGACCGC
>Ga0209278_1002148_pt1 | contig 11198 bp, 4 predicted proteins | sample JI81BgreenDNA_FD_187504 | JGI IMG/M metagenome (GOLD analysis project Ga0209278, IMG submission 187504) | Wastewater effluent complex algal communities from Wisconsin, to seasonally profile nutrient transformation and Carbon sequestration -... | ecosystem: Engineered > WWTP > Effluent > Algae... | reverse complement strand
GCGGTTGTAAGCTGCGACGGCTTCTTCGTAACGCTGCAATTTTTCCAGCGCTGCGCCTTGCTGCAACCCTACTTTTGATGTAATTTCTGCTTCTGAAGTCAGAGAGATTACTTTATCAAAACAGGCTATCGCTTCTTCGTATTGCTGCAATTTTTCCAAAGCTTCGCCTCGCAAGTTCCAAGCTTCTAGAAAGTTACCTTCAATTTGTAGGGCATTACTGTAAGCGATAATTGCCTCTTTGTAGCGTTCCAATCCTGCTAGCGCCATGCCTCTACCCAGCCAAGCTTCGGGAAAATTCGGATTAATTTGAATGGCTTGGTCAAAAGCAGCGATCGCCCCTTCAAAATCTCTCGATTCTGACAGTGTTTGACCGCGCCCGATCCATGCTTCGGGATACAAAGAATTAATTTGAATTGCCCGATCGAAACAAGCAATTGCCGCGTCGGCCCACTGGTGTTTGAGGGCCATTCCTTTATAAAACCAGGCTTCGCAGTCGTTGGGCTGCATTTGCAGTACGCGATCGTAAGCTGTCACCGCTTCTGCGTATTTGTGCAATTTTGCTGAAGCAATGCCCCGATTGAACCAAGCCAGACTATTTTGCGGTTGCAGTTGAATGGCGCGATCGTAAGAAGTTACCGCTTCAGCGTAGCGTTCGGTTTTCATCAAAGCCAAACCTCGGTTCAGCCAAGCTTCCCAATTAGTCGGGACGAGTTTCAGCGCGCGCTCGAAAGCGGCCACGGCTTCAGGATAGCGCTCAGCTTGAACCAACACGTTGCCTTGCCGATACCACATGGCGGGCAAATTTGGATGAAGTTGGGTTGCTTTTTTGTAACAGCTTGCGGCTGTATCCCACTGCTGCAATTCCTCTAAAACTCTGCCCCGCTGATACCAAGCTTCGTGCTTTTCTGAATTGATTTGAATTGCGGTGTCGAAAGCTGCGATCGCCTCTGAGTGATTTTGTAAACTTAACAGCCCTGTGCCGCGCAGCATCCAAGCCCAGTATTCTTCGGGATTAATTGCTGTAGCTCGATCGGCGCAGGCTACGGTTTCTGCGTAGGAGTGCAGTTGCTTGTAAGCTTTGCCCAGATTCAGCCATGCCCTGGCCCAGTCCGGCTTAATTTGAACGGCTTTTCCGTAGCAAATGACTGCCGCTTCGTACCTTCCTGCGGCGTACAATCTATTGCCCCGATCGTAATCTGGAAATGCTGCAAAAATTCTTAAAATCGGCGGCAGCAGAGCTGGTTGGGGGTTTGAGGAGTTTTCTGTAGCCGAAGTCGAGAGGTCTGGCATACGCCTTTCACATAAAAAATTTAGTGGGATAACAAGCTTGCGGTCTTATATATTAACTTATGCTTTTCTTAATTTCGCTGCTGTGAATGAAACAAATTTAGCATATCAGGTGTGCTGCCACAAATTATGTTTACTTAACTGTAATGTATAAAATTATGCACCGCTCCCACTTTGCGTATACCGCTGTAAAATACGGTCAGTCGATTTTCGATTTTCGATTTTCGATTGACTCCACAGATGAATCTGGGAGCTTGAACCAGAGTCTAAAATTTTGATCTCTACACTACGAGTGTCGGAAACTTGTAAGTTGTTGTGCATTTAAAATGCGTGCTTCAGAGGTTGAAACCCTTTACTGGCTTAGATAGCCTCGAAAATTTAAACGATCGACAGCTTATCCGTTTTTGGGCGGGGTTTACGTTCCCATCATTTCCAAAAGTGCTTCTATAGAACCTATTTGATATCTTTTCTTCAACAATAAGGCGGACAAACAAGCCGTCTCACATAACTCAACAGCCACAAGATGAGAAATCATGTGGCGACGATCGCAAAAAAGCTGAAATCCTTCTGACATAAAGCTTGTGGCAACAGTAATAGATGTCAAATGGGTTCTATAAACGGTGTTAATTTTCCCATAATCCTTCAAACCTCTGCGGTGCGAGATCTGAGTTAATGGAATCTGTCCTTAAGAAGACAGTGTGTTAACTTTTATTACAATGGCTATATATCTTATCTAATAAGAGGTATTGTCCTTCATGTCGAGTTGCTCAGGCAGGTAATGACGAGTAGTAGCTACATATTGTGCAATAAAAACAAGTAAATCGATAAATTAATTGATTTATTGCAGCACTTCTTTCTTTCAAACAGCTAAAAGGAGTTGGTTTGGCAAATATCAAAATTAATTGGTGTTAGACGTTGATTGGGAATTGAATGAGGAGTTTTATTATGCGAGTCAATTTAAAAATTCGATCTCACAAGACGATCGCCATAATATTTATTGCCTCGTTACTAATCAACGTACTTGCTATCAAAAGCACGTACTCTCAGCAGAACTGCCCAAATGTGCAAACTTCAATTCAGATTATCGACGAAATGGGCGGGAGGTGGATTTCTGAAACGTCCCTGTACGATTCATTTTTCAAGAACTATGTAACTACCATTTCCAAACACGTCTGGGCCAAGATTGACGATGGGACGCAGTGCCACGGAGATTTGAAAAGTTCTCCAGAAGTCAAGCTTTTTTTCGTTTACCGTCGGCTGGTCACATCCACGCCAATCGTAGCACCGTTCAACTTAGAGCGTACACAATCTAATGATACCAGGAATTTGGAAAGTCCTTGGGTAAAACTCACGTTCAGCAGATCGCCCAAGCTCGTTGTGCATGCCGTGTTTCTATGGAACGAACAACAGTTTCTGCTCGATCAAACACTGATGTCGGGCATACGTGCCTCGCCCACCAATCCTCTGGTTCCGATTGATGGGGCCATCTTCGACCAATTTGTAGAAGATTATGACTCTGTGCTGGCTGTAAGGTCTCCAGAAGCCAGGGATGCTGCCCAAGCCAGTATTTCAAAGCGCTTGCCACCAGAAATCTTTTGGCTGTTTCGTAATGCGCGGCAAAGCAGCTTGTCTGCGTTCCAGGTGGAAGTAACCTCCGCTCTTAACTCCATCCTTACGCAGGCAGCGATCGGATATACCGAGCTTACCAAGGCTCTCGTTGACCAATTTTTTACATCAGCACAAACAGAGATCCGCTACGAAAGCGTTCTCGATCTCAAAGACCTATTCACCCTCGATCGATACCGGGTTAACCGACTTCACTAAGGAAAAAAATCATGATTTGGACATTTCCTCAAAAGACGACGTTCACGGGTTTTACTGCCGCAGAAGAGGCACAGATCCTTAATTCATTTCATGGCAACACTTTTTTTCAAAGAGCTAAAAGGAGTTGGTTTGGCTAACATCAAAATTAAGGCGTGTTAGACGTTGATTTGGACAAGAAAGTTGAGGGAAGAGTTTGATTATGCGACTCAATTTAAGAATTCGATCTCACAAGATCGCCATAATACTTATGGTCTCGTTACTAATCAACGTACTTGCTATCAAAAGTACGTACTCTCAGCAGAACTGCCAAAATGTGCAAACTTCAATTCAGATTATCGACGAAACGGGCGGGAGGCAGTTTTCTGGCACGTCCGTTGACAGTTTGCCGGATTCACCTTTCAAGAACTATGCAACTACAATTTCCCAACACGTCAGGGCCAAGATTGACGGAATGGCGCAGTGCCACGGAGATTTGAAAAGTTCTCCAGAAGTCAAGCTTTTTTTTGTTTACCGTCGGCTGGTCACATACACGGGTGCGCTAATTGAAGGGCCGTTCAACTTAGAGCGTACACAATCTAATGGTACCAGGTATTTGGATAGTCCTTGGGTAAAACTCACGTTCAGCCGATCGCCCAAGCTCGTTGTGCGTGCCGTGTTCCTCTGGAGCGAACGACAGTTTCTGCTCGATCAAGCACTGATGTCCGGCATACGTGCCTCGCCCACCAATCCTCTGGTTCCGATTGATGAGCCCATCTTCGAGCAATTTGTAAAAGATTACATCGACTCTGTGCTGCGTGTACCGTCTCCAGAAGCCCGGCTTGCCGGTCAAGCCAGTATTTCAAAGCGCTTGCCACCAGAAATCCTTTGGCTATTTCGCCATGCGTGGCAAAGCACACGCCGTCCTTTCTCTAGGCAGGCGAAATCCGCTCTTGTATCCGTCCTTGAGCGGGGAGCAAGCGGATATACCGAGCTTACCAAGACCCTCGTTGACCAATTTTTCACATCAGCAAAAACTGAGATCCGCTACGAAAGCGTTCTCGATCTAAAAGACCTATTCACCCTCGATCAATACCGGGTTAAAAACCTTTACTAAGGAGAAAAAAAATGGCTTGGCCCTATTCTCAAAAGACGACGATCACAGGTTTTAATGATCCCAATCAAGAGGCAGCAATCCTCGCAGTTTTGGAGACAGCATACAACAATTCGTCCACAGCTAAGGCTATGTTCGATACCTGGATTAATGCTCCGGGGAATACAATAGACATAAAATTCGCGGCGGGAAAGTTTGAGGCTTTCATTAATGCTACTCCTAGTGGTACTGTTGGTACTGGCCGAGTGGAAATTGATTTTGCAGAGTTGAACAATGCAAGTTACATCAATACGACTGGCAAAGCCGTACCAGATACGTTAACCACGGCTTTATTACATGAGCTTGTTCATGCGCTGACTGGAAAAGAAGATAATTTCACATCTTTAGATTACAAAGGAGATACTGTTAAGTTTGCAAATCAGATTTACAAGGAACTTAGTCTCCCCGAACAGGTTTCTTACCTTGCATCAGACAATAAGGGACTCCATAAACTTAATTATGAGTATACGAATGGTGCAGCGATCGATGCTGCCAAAACTGAGAATGAGCCCTTCATAGCTACGACCCCACTCGGTACGTCGAGGGACCTGCTAATCGGAGGGCCATCCGCTAACACTCTTCTGTCTGGTGACGGCAATGACTTTTTGTTTGGCGCTGGCGGCAATGATACGTTGAGCGGAGGCGCTGGTACAGACACTGGAGTTTATTTTGGGAACGAAACTGACTACGACATCCAGAAAAATTCATCAGATGGTACTTGGTCAGTTAGCCATGCACGCGGTGCAAAGGACGCTGGTTCAGATACGCTGAGAAACGTCGAATTCTTGCAGTTTGACGGCGGCAAGACATACAAACTTGCAAAGGGTGGTCTTACCTTCCAAACCGATTTCGCTCTTGTGATCGACACTACAGGCAGCATGGGTTCATCAATAGGAAGTGTGAAAGCGCAGGCATCTTCACTTATTGATGCAGTATTCGCTGGCGGCAAGAACGATGGTCGCATTGGGGTGGTCGGGTTTAAGGACAGTATCAGTGGGGAACCGTCACAGGTTATTCTCCCGTTTACAAATCAAGACGACTTTGCCGCCAGAAAAGCCGCCGCACTTGCAGCAATAAATAGCATCACTGTAGGCGGTGGTGGCGACACTCCGGAGACAGCCTTTGACGGGCTTCGTGTTGCACTAGACGGGTCTATGGGGCAATGGAGGTTTGGCGCAGGCGTGCTTCGGATCGCTCTATTTACAGACGCACCAGCGAAAGACGGTGCCCTAGCCGGTCAAGTGAACGCCCTTGCTAGTAGTATTGGAGCCACGGTTGCAGGGCGTTCCTCCGTGGCGGGATCGAGCGGCTCAGTCGATACCTTTACCCTTGCGTTGGGAGATAACGGTTCGAGCAGTACACAACAACGACGTTATTCAAGTGACTCCGACGCTAACCCCCCTGTCCCATTTGTGCCATCCGACGATGACGATCCCATCACTCCCGATCCGACGGAGCCGACAACTGCACAAGTTCAAATATTTACAATATTTACCGGACCTAATGGCACTAATACGTCTGCCCTTGAGGATATAGCAGACACCACTGGGGGCGAGTTCCTTAAGACCACAACAAATGAGGACTTGGTGAGCATCTTGCTCAACATCATCAATTTACCGCCCGGGTCTGCGAATACTCCTCCCACAGCGGAAAATGACAACGTCACAACGAACCAGAACATCGCCGTTAGTATAAATGTTTTAGCTAACGACAGTGACCCTAATGGAGATGTCATAACCGTAGAAGCATTTGACAGCGTTTCTGCGGAAGGAGGTAACATTGTTTTGGATAATCGCGGTACGCCTGAAAACCTTACTGACGATCGATTAGTCTACACTCCTTTAACTACCTTTAGCGGCAGTGACAGTTTCACTTACACGATTAGCGATGGAACTGCTACAACTACGGCTTCAGTTTTTGTTGAAGTCGGCGTTGACCTAGACGGCAGTAATGGGACAGATGGACTAACAGGGACACCAGGAGACGATCGCCTTACTGGAGGTAATGGGGAAGGAACGCTTATTAACATGGGTGGGTTGTCTTTAGGAGATGGTAACGACACAATCACTAGCGCTGGCGGCATTTACAACGAAGGTATCATTGAGACTGGCAATGGTGATGACTTTATCATTGTTGATGGCACTGGTACCGGATATGGCATTTATAACAACGGCGGCAACATTAATACTGGTGATGGTAACGACTCCATCATTGCTAATGAAGGCTTTAAGTCAGCCTTGAATAGCAGTGGAAGTGTGTTTTTAGGAGAGGGCGAAGACTATATCAAGGGTTTTGGTAGTGGTGATTTTTATGGCGGAAACGGTAATGACACACTAGAATTAACGCCAGGAAGTTATACCGTTGGGATATGGGACACATCAGCGATTTTCACCCAAGGTGACCAACTTTTGATAACTTCCGAGTTTGAAAAACTCATAGCTGGTGGCACAACGTATGACTTCACCAGTTTGACTGCTGGTCAGACAATTATTATCGTCTAGCAGTCTATTTGGAAGTAGGGGACAGCTAGCTATGAGAAAAGTTTTGCTGTCCTGAAAGATCCTTGATTCTTTACTGATAACGCTTTTCTCCAATCTCATGAAATAAAAGGTTAAAAATTGTCTCTAGAGCCTCTATTTTTAGATTTCACGGACTGCTTTACCGAGTGCGATCGGGAGTCGATCGACTCGCAGCCGAATTATTGGTACGAAGGCCGTTGTCCTCAAAGCGGCGAGCTGCTGAGACTGCCGCGCACTCGAATGTCAGAGGATCTGGCCCGGGGTTTGATGCAGTACCTTGCTGCTGACGATTTCTACGATCGCGAAGGGAAGATGTACGGCATATTGCTGGTGGAGATGCCTTCGGGGGAACAGGGGATACTCAAAGCATTTTCCGGGCTGCTGAACGGTTGCAGCATTGTTGAGGGGTGGGTGCCACCGATTCCGGGACGAGATCGTGTGGCTTTCGAGGAAGCCCGCACCTTAACTCAATTGGAGGCGATGAAACAGGAACTGATTGCACTCAATCAACTCCCGCAGCGACAAGAGTATGAAGCCTTATTTCGGGAGTTTGAATTGCAAGTGCAAGTTTTGAGCGATCGGCATCGCAATTGCAAGCAGCAGCGAGACGAAAAACGCCAGTTACTGTGTCAAACTCTCGCAGCAGAAACGCTAGAGATTGCCCTGGAACAACTGAATAAAGAAAGCCGTTTGGAGAAAAGTGAACGCAGGCAATTGAAACGACAGCGGGATGAAACATTGCAGCCCCTAAAACAATTAATTGAAGCTGCAGATCGGCGGATGCGGGCGCTGAAACAGCAACGAAAAGAACTTTCCCGCGAACTTCAGACGCAAATGCACGCGGCTTACACTCTGATGAATTTTTTGGGGAAATCGCGATCGATCTCCTCATTGATGCCAACTAATTCTATTCCCACTGGCACCGGCGACTGTTGCGCGCCAAAATTGCTTCACTACGCGGCAGTACACAATCTGAAACCGCTGGCAATGGCTGAGTTTTGGTGGGGGCCGCCATCGGGCGATAAGATTCAGGGAGAATTTTATGGTGCTTGTGGCGATCGGTGTCAGCCGTTGATGGGTTTTTTGCTGTCAGGATTGGCTCAAAACCCGATTGTTTCTAATAATATAAATGAGGGTTTGACGGGCGGGCTAGAAGCCCAACCCCTACTCCCCACAAGCAATAATATTTCTTGTGGAACGGGCATCTTGCCCGTTGCGGGCGGGCTAGAAGCCCAACCCCTACTCCCCACAAATCATCATATTTCTTGTGGAACGGGCATCTTGCCCGTTGCGAGCGGGCTAGAAGCCCAACCCCTACTCCCCACAAGCAATAATATTTCTTGTGGAACGGGCATCTTGCCCGTTACCCAAATGCTACCGATTATCTATGAAGACAAATGGTTAATTGCGGTGAATAAACCTTCAGGGTTGCTGTCAGTCCCAGGTCGTTATTTAGAAAATCAAGATAGTGTTTTCAGTCGTTTGCGTAACTTGTTACTTGATAGTTTAAATTTGACAGTTGTGCATCGTTTAGATTGGGAAACATCTGGGATTTTGCTATTGGCGCGGGACAAAGAAACTAGCAGTCAACTCAGGCAGCAATTTGCACAAAAGCAGGTTCACAAAGTTTATGAAGCGGTGCTTTCGGGTACTGTAAAAATAGATGCGGGGACGATCGCTCTCCCACTTTGGGGCGATCCAGAAAATCGCCCTTACCAGCAAGTCAATTGGGAGTGCGGAAAGCCCAGCGTTACTCGCTTTCAGGTAATGGCGAAAGAGGGAAATTGCGATCGCGTCGAGTTTTTGCCGCTGACGGGACGCACGCATCAATTGAGGGTTCATGCAGCGGATGTTCGAGGGTTGGGGATACCGATTTTGGGCGATCGACTTTACGGATGTCGGGATGCTGCGAAGCGGCTACACTTGCACGCGCGGGAACTTTCGTTTGAGCATCCGCAGTTGGGAGAAAAGCTGCACTTACAGGCAGAAACACCATTTTGAGCTAAGGGCGATCGGGCCACGATCACTATCTGTACAATAACTAATAACTAATAACCCACAACTACCACTGGGGATCGGAAGCCATCAAAGCAGTCGCAGCCTCGCTGGGTAACGGCTTAGCAAAAAAATAACCTTGGCCGTATTCGCAGCCGATCGACCTCAACCGGGCTAATTGTGCCGCCGTCTCCACACCCTCAGCAATCACATCCATACCCAAAGCATGAGCCAGCGCCACAATCGTCCGCACGATCGCCACATTCTCCCCCTCGCTTTCGAGCTCCATTCGCCCCACAAACGACTTATCAACCTTCAAAGTATCCGTAGGAAACCGACTCAAATAACTCAACGACGAATAACCAGTGCCAAAATCATCAATTCCCAACTTGACATTTAACGCTTTCATCTGCTTCAAAACCGCGATCGCCGACTCCACATCCTCCATCACCACACTCTCAGTAATCTCCAACTTCAAACTCTCGGCACTCAAACCCGTTGTTTCCAAAATCACCTTCAGGCGATCGACCAAATCCGGCTGAGCAAACTGCTTCCCAGATAAATTTACACTCATAATCAAAGCTCGATCGAAACCAAACATTTCCTCCCACAGCCGCAACTGCCGACAAGCCTCCTCCAACACCCACTCACCCAGCGGCACAATTGCCCCCGTTTCCTCAGCCACCGGAATAAACTTGATCGGCCCAATCAAACCCCGCAGCGGGTGTTGCCAGCGTACCAAAGCCTCAAACCCAATAATCCTCCCGCTTGCCAAAGAGACAAACGGCTGATAGTGCAGCAAAAATTCCCGACGCTTGAGGGCAATCCGCAAATCCGTCTCCAACTGCAACCTCTCCACCGCCAAAGCGTGCATCGAAGCATTAAACACCTGATACCTTCCCGTTCCCAAAGCCTTCGCCCGGTACATCGCCGTGTGGGCATCCCGCAGCAAGTGTTCCGGCTGTTCCCTGACAGTAGCAGCGGGTTCGCCCCCCAGGGCAATCCCGATGCTTGCAGTCACAAACACCTCCTGCCCATTCAACTCAAAAGGCACAATTAAAGCTTTGTGAATTCGATCGGCCAAATCCACAGCACTGTCAACATCAATATTCCTCACCAAAATCGCAAAATCATCGCCTCCCACCCGCGCCACAGTATCCGCGCGACCAATACTTGCCCTCAACCGCAGCACCACCGCTATCAGCAGTTCATCCCCCACCAAATGACCCAAAGAATCATTAATCACCTTAAACCTGTCTAAATCCAGAAACAGCACCGCAAACAGATGGCTGTGGCGGCCCCTAGTATTGGCGATCGCCCGCCCCACGCAATCCACGAACAAATCCCGGTTGGGCAAACCCGTTAGAGAATCGTGAAAAGCATCGTAAAGCTTCCTGTAAGCACTGACACCCACACCAGTCACCACCAAACCCAAAGTCGGCGACACTAACGGTATCCAACCACCCAGGGTAAAAATTCCATAACTAATCCCCAACAAAGCCATCAATCCCACACCCCCAGCCAATCCCGCCCTCGCAGGATGCTGAATCCGCCAAGCCACAACCCCGCCAACCATCGCCCAAGCACCGTTCCACAAAATTTCCGCCCATTCCGGCCATACCCAAAACAGCGATCGTCCATCCAAAACCGCACTCAATATTTGGCTGAGCATTTGCGCGTGCAGCAACACCCCCGGCATTTTCGGACTTTGCTTTTTAACCGGGCTGTAAGGCGTCAAAAACAAATCTCTGGTACTCGGTGCCGTCGTCCCGATCAGCACAATCTTGTCCTTAACCCAGCTTGGTTCAATTTCCCCGTTCAATACCTGCCTGATACTGACTTGTCGCGCCACATCCTTACCAGAACGGTATTTGAGCAGAATTTGGTAGCCTGTGGTGTCAATATTTGCATAGCCGCCGCTGTCAGAAGTTAAAGGCACAAATTCTGCCTTTCCCCAGTCGATTTGGTGGGGATGAACAGCGCTATTTTTCTGCTGTACTCTGTCTTTGAGATAGAGCAAAGCCACTTGCATAGAAAACGATAAAGCAATCTTTTTGTCTGGTTGCGAGACTGAGAGCAAATTGCGGCGTACAACACCATCAGGATCGAGCACGAAGTCGTTAAAACCAACTCGATCGGGCGGTATCCCCGGAGGCGCAGGCACTCCCTGACTTTCTGAATCGCTCAATTTATAGATCGCCACCACATTCGGTGCTTTCAGCGCTGCCAGCAATTCTTGGTGTCCCGGCGCTTGAGGCAAATCCCGGTACAAATCCAAACCGATGACTTTTGGCTGATACTTTTGCAGTTTTGTCAAGGTTTGAGCGATCGTCTTGTCGGAAATCGGAAATCTCCCCAAAGCTTGAATATCGGCTTCAGAAATTTCCACTACCAGCAGCCGCGGATCGGGGCCGGAATCTGGCTGCAAGCGCACTAACGAGTCA
>Ga0209278_1002147_pt1 | contig 11210 bp, 9 predicted proteins | sample JI81BgreenDNA_FD_187504 | JGI IMG/M metagenome (GOLD analysis project Ga0209278, IMG submission 187504) | Wastewater effluent complex algal communities from Wisconsin, to seasonally profile nutrient transformation and Carbon sequestration -... | ecosystem: Engineered > WWTP > Effluent > Algae... | reverse complement strand
TTTGGGCGATGGGCGGGTGTTCACCGCGTCGCTGCTGGTCGGGGCGGAAGGCCGGGTGTCGCCAACGCGCGATCTGGCCGGGATCACGCTCAGCCAGTGGTCGTATCGCCAGCGCGGTATCGTCACTGCCGTCACGCTGGAAAAGCCGCACCAGAACACCGCGTTCGAGATCTTCTATCCCGATGGTCCGCTGGCGATCCTGCCGCTCAACGATGACGATGATGGCAGGCCCATGGCGTCGATCGTCTGGACCGTGCCCGAGGGCAAGGCCGATGCGTGGACGTCGCTCTCCGACCGGGCCTTTGGCGCGGCCATCACCCAGGCGAGCGGCGGTTTTCTGGGCACCATCACCCCGGTGGCGCCGCGCAGCAGCTGGCCGCTTACCCTGTGCCAGGCCGGTGCCATGGTCGCGCCGCGCATCGCGCTGGTAGGGGATAGCGCGCATATCATCCACCCGATTGCGGGCCAGGGGCTGAACCTGGGTCTGCGCGATGTCGCCGCGCTGGCCAATGTGCTAGGCGATGGCGCGCGGCTGGGGCTCGACCCTGGCGATCTTGCGCAGCTGCAGCGCTATCAGCAGTGGCGGATGCTCGACAACGCGATGATGGCGGCGGCGACCGATGTGCTGAACCGGCTCTACGGCCTTCCCGGCAAGGCCCCTTCGCTCGTGCGCCGGGTGGGCATGCAGCTGGTCGGTCGCGCCGGACTGATCCGCCGCTTCATCATCGACGAGGCACGTGGCACGAGCGGCGACCTGCCCGAACTGCTGATGGCGAGCGACTGAGAGCGACTGGGCATGTGTTCGCGGCCATGACGGGCCTGGCAGCGTCTGGCCGCCCGGCAGCTAGGGCTTCAACCCGCGGGTGATGAAGTCGTTGGCCGCTCCGGCGATCGCATCCGGGCTCATGTCTTCGCTCCAGATGCCATAGCGCAGCCCCAGGAACACGTTCATTCCCATCACTGCCCAGGCGTGCAGCTCGCTGACATCGGCGCGGATCTCGCCATCCTGCGCACCGGCCTGCAAACGGCTGAGAATGCGGGTGGCTGTCACCTGATAATGCGCGCGATAGCTGTCGGAATCGACGAATTCGGCCTCGTCGATGATCCGGTAGATTTCCTTGTGCTCGCGCGCGAATTCCAGAAAGCCCTGGAGCGCCGCGCGTTCGCGGTCGAGCGCGCCGCGGGCCTCCTGCATCGCAGCGGCAGCATGCTTGCCAACCTGAGCCGACATGTCCTGCACCAGCGCGCGGAAGATTTCGTCCTTGGAATCGAAATAGGTATAGAAGCTGCCCAATGCGGTCCCGGCGCGGCGGGTGATGCCGCTGATCGAGGCTTCGTGAAAGCCGCGCTCACCAAATTCGATGGCCGCTGCATCCAGCAGCTTGCGCAGGGTGGCCCGCCCGCGTGCGGTGCGCGGGGTCTTGTCGGGCCGTCCGACAGCATCGCCCACAGGGTTTTCCTGCCCCGCCTCGTCTGCTGGTGCCTTTGCCGCCATGATCCACTCCCGCTGCCGGACATGATGCGTGCGCGCAACACATCTGGCCGATTTTGCCCTGCCTGTCTCCCCTTTTGCGATAAGAGTTGAAAGCTGGTTCAACTTTCACTAATGGACAATCACGCTCCGCGCAAGGCTGGTCAGAAAGATGAACCGGTGCACCGCGGACAGGTCAGGATGCAGGGAGGAAGTTCATGCCATTTTTCGGGTTCACCCGTCTCGCCGCCACGCGCACCGCGCTGACGCTGGGCGTTGCCGCCGCCGCGATCACGGCGCTTCCCGCTGCCGCCATGGCGCAGGAAACGCAGGAAGAAGAGGCGACGACCGCCGCCGATGGCAGTGTCATCGTCGTCACTGCGCGGCGTCGCACCGAAAACCTGCAGGATGTTCCGATCGCGATCAGCGCCTTTTCCGCCGAACGGCTGGAGAACCAGGGCGCGCTCGACATCACCGACATTTCGCAGATCACGCCGAACACCACGCTGGAAAATTCGCGCGGTACCAACTCGACGCTGACCGCGTTCATCCGCGGCGTGGGCCAGCAGGACCCGGTTCCCGGTTTCGAGGCGGGTGTCGGCATCTATCTGGATGACGTCTACCTCAACCGTCCGCAGGCCGCCGTGCTCGACATCTACGAGGTCGAACGGATCGAAGTGCTGCGCGGGCCGCAGGGCACGCTTTATGGCCGCAACACCATCGGCGGCGCAGTGAAGTATGTCACCAAGATGCTGCCCCAGGACTTCAGCCTGAAGGTGCGCGGCACCTATGGCACCTATGACCAGGCCGAAGGCGTGGTCACCGTCTCTGCCCCGATCGGCGACATCGTGCGCGTCGGCGGTACGTTCGCGCGCCTGTCGCGCGGCGGCTTTGGCGACAATCTCAACATTCGCGGTCTCGAAAACTATAACCGCGATGTCTATGCCGGTCGCGGCACGCTGGAAATCGGCGGCTATGGCGCGCCGATCCTGATCCGCATCTCGGGCGACTATACCCGCGACAAGTCCGATCCGCGCAACGGCCACCGCCTCATCCCCGGCATCCGCAGCGGCACCCCGGTGCTGCGCGATGTCTATGACACCCGCGCCGGCCTCAACAATCCGCGGCAGGACATCGAGGCTTATGGCCTGGCGATGAACATTTCGGCCGAGCTGACCGATACGCTGACGCTCCGCTCGATCAGCGCCTGGCGCAAGGACGAAAGCTTCACCCCGATCGATTTCGATGCGCTGCCCGCGATCGATGTCGATGTGCCCGCAGTGTACCGCAACGAACAGATCAGCCAGGAATTCCAGCTGCTGTATGAAGGCGAGCGGCTCAAGGGTCTGGTCGGCTTCTACTATCTCGATGCCAAGGCCTCGACCGCGTTCGACGTGCTGCTGTTCACCACGCTCGCCAATCTCAACGCCTTCACCGCAGGCGATGTGCGCACCGATACCTGGTCGGTGTTTGGCGATTTCACCTATGATTTCACCGATCAATTGTCGCTGTCCTTGGGTGGCCGTTATACTGTCGACAAGCGCAATTCGACGATCCTTCGCCAGACCAAGCTGGGCCGGTCGGCGGAATTCGGCGGCACGCCGGTGATCCTTGCGACCACCTCGAACTTCAATGGCCGCGCGCGCTTCACCGATTTCAACCCGCGCGCCTCGCTCAGCTTCAAGCCGAACGAGGACCATCTGTTCTATGCGGGCTATTCGCAGGGCTTCAAGGGCGGCGGCTTCGATCCGCGCGGCCTTTCCACCGCCGCGCCGGACACCAACCGCGATGGCGTGCGCAGCCAGCAGGAAATCTTCGATTTCCTCAGCTTCGAGCCGGAAACCGTCGACAGCTATGAACTGGGCTGGAAGGGCAGCTTTGCCGACAATGCCATCAACCTGGCGGTGACCGGCTTCTACGCCGATTACACCAACGTTCAGGTGCCCGGTTCCGCAGGCTTTGACTCGAACGGTGATGGCGTCAACGACACCTTCATCGGTGTCACTACCAATGCCGGCAAGGCCGAGTTCAAGGGTCTGGAATTCGAAGGCAATGCCGTGTTCGCGCGTGAATTTGCCGGCAGCGGCTCGTTCATGAGCTTCAACGCGACGCTCGGCTATATCGATGGCGAGTACAAGCGCTTCATCGACGCGCGCAACATCGATGTCGCCAATCTGCGTCGCATCCAGAACACGCCGAAATGGACCGCATCGGGCACCTTCTCGGGCGTCTTCCCGGCCTTTTCGGGCATGATCACCGCGTCGACCACGGTCAGCTATCGCAGCAAGACCTTCCAGTTCGAAACGCCCAGCCCGTTCCTCGACCAGAACGGCTTCGCGCTCTGGGATGCCTCGCTGATCTGGCGCGACGATCAGGACCGTTTCAGCTTCGGCATCAACGCCAAGAACATCCTGGACAAGCAGTACATCACCTCGGGCTATCAGTTCCTGGCGACCGCGCCGGACGGTACGCCGACGCGCAATGCGGCGGGCAATTTCGTGCCGACGCTGGGGACCGAAGGCGTTGCAACCGCGTTCTACGGCAACCCGCGCCAGGTGTTCGTGACGGCTGCGGTCAAGTTCTGATCCCGCGATACGCTCGTTAAAGGGGGCAGTGGCCGCAGGCGTCAGCTTGCGGCCACCAGCCTTTGGGTCATGGCGGCCCTAGGCGCAGCGATCAGCTCGGCCATCGGCCCGCTTTCGACGATCCGTCCGGCATCCAGCACCGCTGCGCGGTGGCAGAATTGCGCCGCCAGGGCGAGATCATGTGTGATGACGAGCATCGCGATGCCCTGTTCGCGCTGCAGCCGTTTCAGCAGCGCCACGATCTGCGCCCCGACCAGCGGATCGAGCGCCGATGTTGCCTCATCGAGCACCAACAGCTCCGGCTCCGCCACCAGTGCGCGCGCGATGGCGACGCGCTGCGCCTGTCCGCCCGACAGCCCGGCGGGCGTCCGGTCGGCCAGCGCACCATCCAGCTCGACCATCTGCAGCGCCTTCTTGACCAGCCCGGCCCGACCCCAGGCGGTCAGATCGGGGCGGAGATGGACCAGCGGCTCGGCGATGATGTCGGACACGCGCCAGCGCGGATCGAGGCTGGCGACCGGGTCCTGAAACACCGGCTGGATCGAGCGGCGCTGTTCGCGGCTGCGGCGCGCGGTCAACGGCGCATCCTTCCACCGTAACGTGCCGGCGCTGACCGGGCCCAGCCCGGCGATCGCGCGGCCTATGGTCGATTTGCCCGATCCCGATCCGCCGATCAACGCGACCGCCTCTGCGGCATGCAGCACCAGGTCGACTGCATCAACGGCGGTCACCGGCCTTGCGAATAGGCCGCTCCCGGCAAAGCGCACGGTCAGCCCGCGCGCCTCGACCAGCGGCGCGCCAGGTACCGGCAGGTCATCGGGCAGCGGGGCCTTGAGGCTGGGCGTCGCCGCCCAGAGCGCCTGGGCATAAGCGTGCCTTGGTGCTCTTGCGATGGCCTGCGCCGCGCCCGTCTCCACCACCTCGCCGTCCTGCATCACGAGCACCCGGTCGGCATGATGCTCAAGCGAGGCGAGGTCGTGGCTGACCAGCAGCATCGCCATGCCGCGCTCGTGCCGCAGCCGCGTGAGCAGCGCCATGATCTCGCCGCGCAGATAAGCATCGAGCGCGGACACCGGCTCGTCGGCGATCAGCAGCTTCGGGCCATGCGCAATGGCGCAGGCAATCATCAGCCGCTGCCGCTCGCCGCCCGAAAGCTGGTGCGGATAGCGCCCCAGCTTGATCGCCGGATCGGCCAGTCCGACAGCGTCGAGCATCGCCACAAGCGCGGCATGGTCGGGGCGCGAGCCGCCAGCCTGCATTGCGCTTTCGGTCAGGTGCTGGGCTGCGGTCCGGTGCGGGGTCAGCGCGGTCAGCGGCTGCTGGAAGACGAAGCCGACCGTTTCGCGGCGCAGCTGGCGCAAGCCCGCCTCGTCCAGCCCGGCCAGTTCCTGCCCCTCGAGCATCGCTGATCCCGTGATCGACCCGGCGGACAGGCCGAATGGGGTGAGGCTGGTGAGGCTCTTGCCCGATCCCGATGCGCCGGCCAGCGCGACGCATTCGCCCGGCGCAATTTCCAGCGACACATCGCGCACTAGCGTGCGATCACCGATCGCCACCGACATCGCGTCGAGCCGATAGAGGCTCATGCGAAGCGGTCCCGAAGGCGCTCGCCGATCAGCGTCAGGCAGACGAGCAGCGTCACCATCACGCCGCCGGGGACTAGCAGCCCCATGGGCTCCACATCCATGTCGTCCGCGCCTTCCTTGACCAGGATGCCGAGTGAGGTCAGCGGCTCCTGCACGCCCAGGCCCAGGAACGACAGGAAGCTCTCGATCATGATGATTCCGGGCAAGGTCAGCGTGAGATAGGCAAGCGCCACGCCCGCGATATTGGGCAATATGTGCCGCCAGAGGATCACGCCCGCCGGTGCGCCGCTTGCCTGTGCGGCCAGCACGAACGGGCGGTGGCGCAGGGTCATCACCTGGCCGCGCACGATCCGCGCCATGGTCAGCCACTCGACCAGCCCGATGCCGACGAACACAAGCAGGATCGAGCGACCGAACACCACCATCAGCACGATGACGATGAACATGAACGGCAGGGCATAGAGCGCATCGACGATCCGCATCATCGCCTCGTCCACGCGGCCCCCGGCCCAGCCTGCGACCATGCCCCAGGCAATGCCGACGATCATAGAGACGAGAGCGGCGGCCAGCGCCACCAGCAGCGTGATCCGGCTCGCCACCGCGAGGCGCGCCAGCCGATCGCGGCCGAGCTCATCGGTGCCGAGCCAGTGCCCCGGCGACCTGGCGGGGGCGCGAACATGATCCCAGTCGATCGCGTCATGGCTCCAAGGCAGCAGTACAGGCAGTAGCAATGCGGCGAGCACGACCAGCGCGACGATGGCGGCGGGAAGGGCGATACGCCTCATGCCCGGCTCCGGGGATCGAGCCAGCCATAGAGCAAATCTGCAACTAGGTTGAACGCGATGATCAGCGCGGCATAGAGCAGGATCACTGCCATGATCAGCGGATAGTCGCGGTTGAGCGCGCCTTGCACGAAATAGCGGCCGAGGCCCGGCAGCGCGAACACCGTCTCGATCACGACCGCTCCGGTCAGCAGCCCGGCCGCCGCTGGCCCCAGATAGCTCACCACCGGCACCAGCGCAGGGCGCAAGGCATGGCGCTCGATGATCGCAGCCGTGCTGAGCCCACGCGCCCGCGCGGTCCGGATATGCTCCTGCGCCAGCGCCGCCGCCAGCCCCGCGCGCGCCAGCTTCGCGATGGCACCGGCGACCGGCAGGGCGAGCGCGATCACCGGCATCACCCAATATTGCGGCGCGCTGGCCAGGCTCTCGCCGAGCCCGCCCACCGGCAGCAGCCCCAGCCACAGCCCGAAGATCAGCGCGAGCAACGGCCCGGTGACAAAGCTGGGAAGGGCGGTGACAATGGTCGCCGCGAGCATCAGCGTCTCGTCCGCCCAGCCGCCGGGGCGGAGCGCCGCGACGGTCCCGGCCGCCAGCCCGAGCACCAGCGCGAGCACGATGGCGAGGCCGCCCAGCGTCAGCGACACCGGCAGGCTGTCGGCGATCAGCTGGGTGACGGTAAAGTCGCGATAGACCAGGCTCGGCCCGAAATCCCCAGTCAGCGTGCGGCGCAGGAACAGCGCAAACTGCTCGCCCATCGGCAGGTTGAGGCCATAGCTTGCCTCCAGCGCCGCGCGCGTCTCGGGTGCCAGGGGCCGCTCGCCATCAAACGGCCCGCCCGGCGCAAAGCGCATCAGCGCAAACGAGGCGAGCAGGACGAGCAACAGCATCGGGATCGCGGTCAACAACCGTCTGAGGATCAGGGCGCGCATCGGGTGGCACAATGGCGGATCGGGCAGGGAACGTCATGCGGAAAATGGCGGAACTGGCCTCCTGCACTACAAACTCCCCTCCCCGAAAGGGAGGGGAATGCGTCTTCCTTTTCTCCCCCGCGAGCGGGAAGGGAGAGGTGGGCGAAAAACCGCTTGAAGCTGACCTTACGTCAAGTGGCATAAGCGGCTTATGGCTGATTCGCTCGACATTGCTGCCGTCACCCGGCTCACCGGTCTTACCGCCCGCGCGCTGCGCTTCTACGAGGCGCGGGGGCTGGTGGAGCCGTTGCGCACTGCGTCGGGGCGGCGGCATTACGATGCGGCGGCGCTCGAGCGGTTGAATCTGATCCTGTCGCTGAAGAAGGCGGGGCTGACGCTGGCGCAGATCCAGCGGCTGACCGCCAACCGGCGGATCGACCTCAACGGGCTGATTACCGCGCAGCTCGATCATCTCGAGGCCCAGGCGCGGCGCATTTCCGAGGCGCAGGCGCTGCTCGTCTCCGTCAAGTCACGCATCGATCGCGGCGAGCCCATCGATGCCGAGACCTTCTGCTCGCTGATCCGAACCGAACAAGAGGACAGTACAGCCATGTCACAAGACCAATGGAAGGCGGTGACCGACCGCTATTTCACCCCGGACGAACAGGCCGAATGGGGCGAGCGGATGAGTGCGCTGGGCGAGGATTTCGACCAGAACGCATATGCGGCGCAATGGAAGGCACTGGGCGACGAGATCAAGGCGGCGCTGCCGATGGACCCTGGCAGCGCAGAAGCGTCGGGCTTCGTCCACCGCTGGTTCGCGCTGCTCAAGCCCTTTACCGATGTCGCGACGCCCGCGATGTGGACCGGCACGATGAAAATGTATGACGACATGCCCAACTGGCCGGTTCAGGCCGATCCGGGCTTTGATGCCGAGGTCTGGGCGTTCATGAAGCAGGCGACCGCTGCGCGGATGCTGGCGGGCGAAGCGATTGCCGTGCCGAAGGCCGAATGAGGGGGAGCGGACGATGAATGCCTGGATATTGCTGGCCCTGGCCATCATCTGCGAGATTGCAGGCACCAGCCTGCTCAAGGCCTCTCAGGGCTTTACCAAGCCACTGTTCGGCATGGCGTCGATGAGCTGCTATGGCCTGTGCTTCTGGCTGCTCGCCTTTGCCTTTACCCGCATTCCGATGGGCGTTGCCTATGCGATCTGGTCGGGCGTCGGCGTGGTCGCGGTAGCGGTGATCGGATGGCTGGTGTTTCGTCAGTCGATCAGCCTCGCACAGGCCGGTTTCATCGTGCTGACGCTGATCGGAACGACGGGGCTGTATCTCAGCACGCCTTATGGCGAGGCTGAGCAGCCTCAGGCTTCGGCGGAAGGTTAACCGCCGGCCGCCGACAATCGCACCGCGCGTTCGCGCAGCCGCTCTACAGCGGCGGCGTGGATGCCCGGCGCGCAGCACAGCACGCCGAACGCATTGGCGCGCGGCTTGTTGAACCTCAGCTCGCCGCCCAGCGCATCGGTGACCCGCGCGCCGGCCTCTTCGGCGATGATCGCTGCCGCGCCGATATCCCATTCATAGCCCCAGCGCAGCGTCGCGAGCAGGTCGGCGCGATCATCGGCGACCATCGCCATGCGCAGCGCGATGCTGTTCGGCTTTTCGACCACCGTCAGGTCGATATCCGCGTTGGGCAGACTGTCGGTCGGAACGCGCGAGCCGGAAAAATCGGTGCGGCGGCTGGCCTTGAGGCGCTTGCCGTTCAGGAAGGCGCCGCGACCGCGCGCGCCGATCCAGTATTCGCCCCGCGCCGGTGCAGCGAGCACGCCCATCACGACATGGCCATCTTCGACCAGCGCGACCGAGATCGCCCAGCCGGAGCGGCCGCGCACGAAATCGCGGGTGCCGTCAATCGGATCGACCAGCCAGATGCGCCCGCAGTCGAGCCGGGCGACATCATCGGCGGTCTCTTCGGATAGCCAGCCTGCATCGGGCACCAGTGCCCCCAGCCGATCGCGCAGGAAATTGTCGACGGCAAGGTCGGTCTCGCTCACCGGTTCGCCGGGCACCTTGTCCCAGACCTGCAGATCGCCGCCGGCGCGCGCGAAGGCGGCCATCGCGATGCCGCTCGCCTCTTCGACGATATGCTTGATCGTGTCGGGAGAAACCTTGGTGCGCGACGCCATGGACCTGCCTTAGCGCGCTCTGCTGCGCTGCAACAGTGTTTTAGCGTTCGCGCGTCGCGCTGAACGTCAGTTCGGGGTTCTTTTCCTGTTGATAGCCCACATCCCAGGCCGATCGCGCCATGAACACCGGGTTGCCGTCGCGGTCCTTGGCCAGGTTGTTGATCGAAATCCGCTTGAACGCTTCGAGCGCATCGGCCGGGCCACCCAGCCAGCGCGCCGTATCGAACGGTGCCATTTCCAGCACCGCCTCCACCTTGTATTCCGCCTCCAACCGGCTGATCAGCACTTCGAGCTGCAGCTGGCCGACCACGCCGACGATCCACTGGCTGCCGATCTCGGGATAGAAGACCTGGATCACGCCCTCTTCGGACAGATCGTCGAGCGCTTTGCGCAGCTGCTTGGTCTTGGTCGGGTCCTTCAGCTGGACGCGGCGCAGGATTTCCGGCGCAAAGTTCGGTAGCCCGGTAAAGCGCACATCATTCTTTTCGGACAGCGTATCGCCGACGCGCAGCGTGCCATGGTTGGGGATGCCGATGATGTCGCCGGGCAGTGCCTCGTCAGCCAGCTCGCGGTCCTGCGCGAAGAACAGGATCGGCGAATGCACCGCGATCGGCTTGCCGTGACCTGAGGGCACCAGCTTCATGCCGCGCTTGAACGTGCCCGAGACCAGCCGCATGAAGGCGATGCGGTCGCGGTGCTGCGGGTCCATGTTGGCCTGCACCTTGAAGATGAAGCCGGTCACGTCCTTGCGCGTGGGATCGACCGATTCGGGTTCGGCCGGCTGGCTGCGCGGCGGCGGGGCATAGGTGGCGATGGCGTCGATCAGCTCCTCGATGCCGAAGCGCTTGAGCGCGGAGCCGAAATAGACCGGGGTCAGGTCGCCATGGCGATAGGCCTCCAGGTCAAAGCTCGCATAGCCGCCCTGCGCGAGCTCCGCCTCCTCGGTCAGCCGCTCCATCGCCTGGGCCGACAGCGCTGCGGCCAGCTTGGGATCATCGAGCCCGCTGACGGCCAGCGCCGTGTCGTCATACTCGCGGCTGGGCCCGCTGGGCTGCATCAGCGTGTTGCGGGCGAAGTCGTAAATCCCCTCGAACTGGCCGCCCATGCCTACCGGCCAGCTCATCGGGCAGACATCGAGCGCCAGCGCATCGGCGACCTCGTCGAGCAGCTCGAACGGATCGCGGCCCTCGCGGTCAACCTTGTTGACGAAGGTGATGATCGGCACCGAACGCAACCGGCAGACCTCGAACAATTTGCGTGTCTGCGGCTCGATGCCCTTGGCGGCATCGATCACCATGATCGCGGAATCGACCGCGGTGAGCGTGCGATAGGTGTCTTCGGAGAAATCCTCGTGCCCCGGCGTGTCGAGCAGGTTGAAGGTGATGCCCTGACGCTCGAAGGTCATGACCGACGAGGTGACCGAAATGCCGCGCTGCTGCTCGATCTTCATCCAGTCCGACCGGGCACGCCGCGCCGCGCCGCGCGCCTTGACCTCGCCTGCCAGATGGATCGCGCCGCCGGTGAGCAGCAGCTTTTCGGTGAGCGTGGTCTTACCCGCGTCAGGGTGCGAGATGATGGCGAAGGTGCGGCGGTTGAGGGCGGTCATATCGGGGCTTTGCTGATCTTCTGGTTGCCTGCGGATGCATGCATCCATGGCTTGAGGCTATGGTCTGGCCGGATGGTCTGATGA
>Ga0209278_1002145_pt1 | contig 11215 bp, 7 predicted proteins | sample JI81BgreenDNA_FD_187504 | JGI IMG/M metagenome (GOLD analysis project Ga0209278, IMG submission 187504) | Wastewater effluent complex algal communities from Wisconsin, to seasonally profile nutrient transformation and Carbon sequestration -... | ecosystem: Engineered > WWTP > Effluent > Algae... | reverse complement strand
TTGTTATTGTGGGATGGGCGTCCCGCCCGTCCACTCATGACGGGCGGGACGCCCATCCCACTTTCAAGAGTGGAAGTTATTTAATTCTCATTCCTTAGTTAGTACCAACTTAAAAGCTGTACAAAATGTGCAGTAAGACGATCGAATAAAAAAAGCCCAAATCCACAGGGCAAAATCGATTCAGTGAAGTAAAGCTATGTCCGAAAGTTCCTTTGATAAAACTAATTTGGGTTGGCAATTAGGACAGTCGCAACAACGATTGCAGGAGTGGTGGGAACTAAAAACTGCCCAAAATATACCGAATGTCTAATTGCCATCTTGGTTTGATTCCCCCATCTTGGGGGCGATCGCTAAAGCAGCCTTTTGGTTAATCTTAGCATTGCTCGCAGTCTGGGCGAGTTGGCGGATTTGGCAACTGTCGCGTTTTTATATTCATAATTTCAAAAATAGGAATAAAACAACTGATGGCAGTGCAAAACAACAATTAAAGATTTATCCGTAGCAGAGTTGTTGTTGCGATCGCAAAAGTTGCAGCAGCAAGGGAAATACCACCAAGCTTGCTGCTTGCTTTACATGGCGGTTGCAGCGGTTAAATGATGCGGGAACCGCGATTCACCAACCCAGCCGCACTGATGGCGAATATTTGCAATTAATCGAGCAATTACCCCAGCCAGCGCCTTACGAAACTTTGATAAAAATACATCAGCAACTATATTTTGGGAATAGAGAAGCTGACGCCTCAATCTTTGAACAGTGTCAGCAAGCTTATCAAAAAATTAAGGATTAAGTAGGTAAGCGGAAAAAAACAATAATATCCAATCAATAATTCTAGGGGCAGGTTTTATCAAAAATTATTGCCAAAAACCGACAATCTCAAAAACCCCCACCCAAGGGCAAATCGCCATCTAATTCTTTCCACATACAAGGGTTCAAGGTCGTACTCGAATAACGCGCGCAGCATCTAAGAGTACGACCTTGAAATGGTTCTATCAGACCCAATTAAGCAATGGGTTGAAGGCAACGAAACTAGCACCAGCAATGGGATTCGGGTCGAGACCTCCCACAATCGACCCTGTGGGTGAATCCCATTAGTTGTCAGTGCCAGCGACTGTCCCACAGCGAAGATTTTACCCGCGTACCTCGCTTTCTTGAAAAAAGCTGTAGTGAGGAATCAGACTGATAAAAAGCATTTAACTACTTGCGGGACATATTAGTAGAGCAAGGATTGCTCGCCCTACTAACAGCCTTAGATGAGAGTGATACTTGTTGCCGCTGTACTGCCGAAACTGTAGCCCGCAGTGGGGTTAGCAAGACCTAAGCGCACAATCCCATTATTGGTACTAAATGGGTTGTCTTCAATAGTAAAGGTTTGGCTGAGTTGGCCGTTGGCGAAGGACAACGTGCCGCCAGTGGGGCCGCCCGGGTTAAGCAGGTAGTCGGTACCATATACAGGTGCAGGGCCGGCGCCTGGAGTACCCGCCAGAATAATATAATCAATCGATGCTGCACCTAAGCCGCTTGAGCGGGTAACTGTAACCGTTGTGTTGCCCCCCTGAGTGGCGATCGATCCGTAATTAGACGCACTATACTCGAAGATATTGCCAGATGCACTGCTGCTACCGTCAATAATCTGTAGTTGTGCTGTTGACGGAGTGCCGACGGGGCCGCTGTTGAGAAATAGGTTAACAATCTCAGTCATTTCAGGCACAGTATCAGCATTGACAAAGATGTTGAACGTCGTGGAAGTTACCCCAGGGGCAAAGTTGAGTACACCAGCAGTAGACGCATAATCAGCCGCACTTCCTCCAGTTGATAGGGCGGTGCCGTCAAGAGTACCGTAGCCAATGCTTGCGGCAGCCGTAGTGGCGCCGATGCGATTGACTGTCACCGTAGCAAAGCCAGATGATTCTGGAGTGGTGAAAGTAGCCGCACTAAAAACAAACTGGGTTGCTGTTGATGTTGCTGGAGTTGGAGTCGGCGTCGGCGTCGGCGTTGGGGTCGCCACATCATTAATCGTCAAAATTGACGGACTACTGCCGACATTGCCACCGAAGAGCACCAAATTGACCGTTTCCGGCGATTCCAAAATCGAATCAGTCAAAGCCGTCACCGTGAAACTAGCGGTAGTTTGCCCCGCAGCAAAATTCAATACCCCCGCCGCCGTTCCAGTGTAATCAGGTGCACTGCCTGTTGAACTTGCCGAACCGTCGAGAGTAGAGTAGTTAATCGATGCAGCCTCCGTGCCGCCGGTGCGAGTAACGTCAATCGTAACCACGCCGCCTTCAGCCACCGTGTAATTTGGTTGGGTGAACTGGAAGATACTTGGAGATGTCGGAGTTGGGGTCGGAGTGGGCGTCGGCGTTGGGGTCGGCGTCGGCGTTGGCGTTGGCGTCACATCAATGCCTTGATATTGAATACTCCGCACTAGGTAGTCGGAACTATCGCTTTTGAAGGAGCTAGCGGCGTAGGCAGCGGTGGGGTTCGTGTAGGCTTTGGCGGAGAACCGCAGTTCGTCAAAAGTAACGCCGGTGAGAGAGTCTCCTACTATCTGGAATGTGAAGTTGCCATCGGTACGATCGCCAGTGAAAGTCACTCCATCTGAACCCGCAGTGATGGGTTTTGGAGGGACTGGAGCACTGAGGCGAGTAATCGTAAAATTGCTTGCCGATACCGGCGTCCCATCCTTAAACAGTTGCAGCAAACCAACTTCATCGCCTTGATCGTTCACTGTAGTAGAACTTGATTTGGGAAGTAATCCACTCAGACCGATCGTGGCGCTAGTAATGTCTTTGTTATCTGCCCATTTCACCTTCAGCACCTGAGATTTATTGGTGTTGGGGTCATAGTTGATTTCCGCCCGCACTTTATTGACATCCGTGAACCAACCATCATAAGAGGATGGGACACCAACACCAGCCACAGCGCCGTAACTCAACCAGCTTTTAGGGTTTTCGTTCGTTGCTAAGGTGAGGTTGGCGATGGATTCAGGGGTAGTGTAGTTCGTTTCCACGCCATCAAAAGCTATCCCAGACAGTTGGATGCCTTGATTCTGGGCGGCAGTAGGCCATTGTGTAATTAGGTCACTGATGCTGCTGTAATTAGTGGTTGTACCCAAAGAACCATTGAATGAAGTGGCCATAGCTTCTCCTTTGATGATGAGTAATGAAGGATTAGAATTGACTGAAAACCAGAGGTTGGGCTTTCTTGTAGCGATTTGTCATATCATGTCCGGTCGATCGACCGCGATTTTTGTAGGGGAGGGTTCGCCAACAATACCTGCCAACAACTGACAATCTCAAAAACCCGCCCCGACCGAGATATTATGGTTAATCGATCGCACATGATATCTACAAGAAAACTTTCCTCATACGTGCAGGTAAATCAAGTAAAAATGCTTGCCCAATAAGCATCTGAAGGTATGATTGCACCCGATAGAATGTTGAGTGTAAATACTTACACCTATTTAGATAGAGATACTTAACTTTCATCATCAATAAGTTTTATCCGGAAAAATTGCGATCTTTGTTTCAGCCCTATAAAAAGCGGGTTTTCCACATCTGTAGAGGAGAGCTTAAATCCCAGATTCCCTTCCCCCAAGCACCAGCTTTCACTGCTTCAGCGAGCAAAAGTTAATCAAGAGAGACTTTGATGAGTAAAAATACTCAAAATTTTATATGTATACGCATAACCCTGTTGGGACTTTCTGAAAATTAGGGTTCGGGCGTAAGTTAAATCGTTCCCAGTTGCATGGGAATCATAAAATCGAGTCAACAGTTAACACTCAACTATTGAGCTTTTCGAGCCTTCCTTCTACAGTCAACTGTCAACTGTCACGGACGGTTTAACCCGAAGTGATATTAAATCTGATTTTATTAAAAATGCGTTAGCGAAGCTGGCCGCAGGCATCGCTAAAAAACCAAGTTTATTGGTGCTCCGTCATGTGACTGACGATCGCCATCAAGATGTCAAATGGGTTCTATACTACTGCCAAAGTGACAAAACAGAGTTAATCTGACTAAAGCACGAATTATGCACTTACCCTCTGATTTTTCAGCGGCAACTCTACAATAAACTCAGTTCCTTCGCCAACCTGACTGACGCAACGGATCTTGCCACCGTGAGCTTGGACAATTACCTGATAGCACACGGAAAGTCCCAAACCAGTGCCTTTACCCACAGGTTTAGTAGTAAAAAATGGGTCAAAAATCTTGTCTTGAATTTCTGCAGGAATTCCACTTCCCGTGTCGCGGACAGAGATTGTTACCCAGTCCGGCTCGCTTTGCCAACTGCGGATAGTTAATTCCCCCGGTTTGCTCGTTGACTGAAGCGCGTCTAAGGCATTGTCAATCAAATTATAAAATACTTGGTTAATTTGACTCGCATGACATTGGACGGGGGGCAAGCTGCCGTATTGCTTGTCTATTTTGATATGAGTTTTTCGCTTATTTTGCAGCATTAAGAAACTGCTTTCTAAACCTTCATTCAAATCTACTGGTTTTAATTCAGCGTGGTCTAAACGAGAAAAATTTCGCAGCGTCATGACGATCGAGCGAATCCTCCCGCTGCCTTCCCGCATTGAATTGATCAGTTTCCCAAAGTCTTCTCGAATGTAATCGAGTTCTAGTTCTTCATTGATTCTGACAATTGCCTCTGTCGCTTCCGGGTAGGCATTTCTGACTTGTTCTAGAGCTTCGTTCAAGGCTTTAAAATATTCTTGAGCGTGAAACAAGTTAGCGTGGATGAAATTGTTGGCGTTGTTAATTTCATGAGCAATTCCCGCTACCATTTGCCCCAAACCTGACATTTTTTCGCTTTGAATCAATTGCTGCTGTGCCGATCGCAATTCTTCTAACGCAGCTTGCAACTGCTGGGTTTGAGCTTGAGATTTTACCGCAGCATCTTGGACTTGGCTGTAAAGTTCTGCTTGCTGAATGGCGATCGCCATTTGGTTGGCTATCTGAGAGAGCAACTCCATTTCTTGCCACTGCCAATTGCGGGTATCTCGGCACTCGTGAGCAATCAGCAAACCCCACAGCCTACCGGGAAATTTAGGATTATAGTTTCCGGCTGTGTCGGAGGTATTTTCTTCAGTTCTTGCTGTAACAATTGGCACTATCAGATTAGCTTTTACCTGCAAACTATCTAAGAAATCTACATGACAAGGCTCTAAACCAGCATTAAAAATATCATTAATTGCTTTGACTCGCCCTTGCTGGTAAAGATCGGCGTAATCTCCACGGAAACACTTATCAGCCCCCATATCTCCTAAAATTGAAGGCCAAGGAACTGTCATATTTTCAACAACAACTTTTCCTTGCCAGTTGTCTTGAAACTGATAGATAATTACTCGATCGCACTGCAACATTTGGCGGACTTCCCTCACCGCTGTTTCCAGGATAGTTCCCAGATCCAGGGTACTGCGAATTTGATTGCCGATCAGCCGTAGCAGCGATTCTCGTTCGGCTTGACGCCTGGTTTTGCTATATAGTTTGGCTTGATTAATCGCGATCGCCAATTGCGATCCTACCCCTTCTAAAAGCTGCCTTTCCCAATCAGTCCATTCCCGTTCGCGATCGCACTGATGCAAGCCAATTATGCCATTCACTTCACCTTGATAGCGAGTAGCTACTGCCAGCATTGACTTAATCTCCAAAGCTTCGACAATTTTTCGGGTTTGTGGGTTCAATCCCGGAAAATCGAGAAAGTTCGTCAGTGCTAGGGACTCTTGCTGAGACACGACGGCAGCCAAATGCGGGTTGTCACTCATCGGTACTTTCATTCCCAGTTGAATCGGATAGTCCCCCGCGTTGTACTCTCCGCGCGTAACTAAAGTTTTTTCTGTATTTGATTCTTTGACCAAAATGCTCACGCGACTTGCCTGTAGCGCTTGTCCCAGCAATCTGCAGGCTGATGTCAAAATTTCTTCTATGTCAAGTGTACTGCGAATTTCGTTATTAATTTGGTTCAGCAAGTTTGATAACTGAACTTGCTGCTGCATCTGTACAATTATGGCTTTTTGTTGGTCTACTTCCGGCAGCGAAAGACTTTCTTGCTGCATCCAGTTTTCAGATTCAGGCAACCGCGAAGTTACTCTGTGCCAGGGGTTTTCGTGTTCTTGTATTTGTAAAGACATATTTACTCAGCAGTTGTACAGTATTTTGATTGAGTCTGGTTTTATAAACCTGTGCTTACCCCGCCAACAGCCCCATCGCAGCTACCAGGACTTTTGGAATATCTTAAGACATTATAAAGGATGCCGCCTGAGCAAAGCAATTATTTGCTTTACAAATATTTATATTTAGCAACTCTGCCCTCTGCCGCCGACAATACTATTTGGCGCATGGCATGGAAGTTGGTCAGATGTCAAATAGAGTTAACCGCCCGCTTAAGCGAATAAAATTAATCTAAACTCTATCTTTAGTTCAATGTTTGCGCCGGCTAGCTCAACATGGAAAACTCAATTCCCGACAATTTTCGTTCGCCAGCAAGCACCGACAACATTACTTCTGGATTGACAGGTAAAGCCCAGATTAAAATAGCTTTGGCGATCGGCAACTCCCGACTGCACTGGGGATTATTTGCGGGCAAAACTCTGAAGAAAACATGGGATACAGAGCATCTCAATGCTGATACTGTTTCCTCGCTCTCGGAGCAGGAAAAGGCAGAATATTTGGTGCAAACAGTAATGAGGTCGATCGAGGAAATATCTGCTCAAAATCTCCTTTGTCTTCCTGCTACTCCCGCTTTTTCTAATCCTCACACACTTTCTTTCGTGCCACTGCCTCTAATTTTGGCTTCAGTAGTTCCCCAGCAAACAGCAATTTGGCAGAGTTATCCAGATGTCCGAATTATTACTTTAGACCAGTTGCCGATCGGGGGACTCTATCCTACCCTGGGAATTGACAGAGCTTTGGCTGTAGTGGGCGCTGGCAACCAATTGGGTTGGCCAATTTTACTTATAGATGCTGGTACAGCTTTAACATTTACTGGGGCTGATGTCAATAGGTATTTAGTTGGGGGCGCAATCTTACCAGGTTTGGGTTTGCAGTTATCGTCGTTAGGTAAAAAAACTGCTGGATTACCTTTAATCACTTTACCACAAAATTTGCCATACCGCTGGGCGACAGACACTGCTGGGGCAATTCAAAGCGGAGTTGTGTATGCGACGGTGGCAGGAGTTAGGGATTTTATTGAAGATTGGCGGGGTTGGTTTCCTGATAGCAAAATTGCGGTCACGGGGGGCGATCGCACTATGCTTTTAAAATACCTCACCGCAGCCTTTCCTGATACAGCCTCCGGCTTAATTGACGCACCAGAGGCTATTTTTTGGGGAATTAGCCTGTTAAATGTTGACTGTTGACTGTTGACTGTTGACTGTTGTCATTTTATCAATGACCAATGACCAATGACCAATGACCAATGACCAATTCACCTAGCAAACTCGCGAATATAGTTAGCAACAACATCCGGGACTTCCTGGGGCAAATTGCTTTCCCCCGGACTGACTAATTGTAGTTCGGCATTAGGAGCCAGAGCAGCATAGGATTGACACAGAGAAGAAGCTGCGGGAGTCTCTTCAGAACCGTGCAACAGCAAAACAGGCGCTTTCAGCAAAGGCAAATTCTCATCAACTAATTCCGCTGTAATTTCAGCCCGCCGCCGCCCGAACAGCAACTGCACAGCAACAGGGGACTCCATCAACTGCTGTCTGAAGTTGAGCAATCCGTCAATCTTTTTTTGGCTACCCAGCAACTTAGCAATTGGATAGATCGATCGCAGCCACCACAAAGCCAGCGGTGGTTGACCGATCAGCCAGCTAGCTGTCTGCCACCGCCCCCGCCGGTTGCCAACCTTGACGCCTTCTGGGGCCAACAACACCAAACCCTGAACTCGATCGGGATATTTGATAGCGTAGCTGGTGGCCACCCAGCCACCCAGAGAGTGAGCGATTAAATAAACCTCTCGCAGCTTCAAAGTATCGAGGTATTGGGCGAGACACTCTACTTCCAAGTCGATCGAATAATGAAGATTCGGGCGTTCCGAGTCGCCAAACCCCAGCAAATCCGGTGCGAAGCAGTGGTAGTAGGGGCTCAAATGTTCGATCGTCCTCAGCCACTGACTGCTGTCGTGCCAAGAACCGTGCAAAAATACTAAATTCGGGCCTTGACCGACTTCGTGCCAAAAGATTTGCCCTACAGAGAGTTTTACCCTAGAATTGCGTAGCGGTGAGTACATCCGGTTAAATATTTAGTAATAAAAAGATGATTAATTTAATGTTCAGAGATTGTGAATAAAAGTAGGAAAACAGTGAAAATTAATTCCACATTCATAACAGACAATTTTTGACCGCGAGGTAATTTCCGACTTTTCTCAAATTTGGATGCCCTGCCGATTTACGCCAAAGTTGTTCGGCCTTGAAAATAGTCCTGTAAGTGTTGGTCGTTATCGTGGCTGAGCTGGCCCTCCGGCAGCGATGCGGGTAAAAAAGCCTCAACCTCGCTGACTTCAAGCGTATCCTGAACTTGCATCTTGCCCTGCACCTCTGCCGCCACCACGATACAAATCGAGTGCAGGCGAGGGTCTCTATCGGCAGCCGAATAAACGCCCACCAAGCGATGGATTTTGACTAACTCGAGTCCTGTTTCCTCCGCTAATTCCCGGCGCACAGTTGTGGGAATATCCTCTCCCCAATCCACCATACCTCCCGGCAGTCCCCAGCGACCGTTGTCGCGGCGGCGAATTAACACAATTCGCCCGTCAGGCAATACAGGAATCACCGCAGTACCAGTGACGGGATGTCGAAAAATCAGTCCCAGCACAGTTTGTACAATTTGCCACAATCGACGCATAAACTCAAAAGCTTGTTTAGGAGATAGTAATTTCAGGGCTCCTAGCTCGCAGCTCCGGAGTCTTAATTTTTAATTTTTCATTCAGGCCAGAGGTCTGGCAAATCTGCTAATATCTCCGCTGCGTGAGATTCTGGTTTGACTTTGCGGTAAACCTTTTCAATCCTACCATCACGGTCGATCGCGAAGGTCGATCGAGTAATTCCCATAAATTCTTTTCCCATAAACTTTTTGAGTCCGTAACAGCCGTAGGCGGTAGCAACTTCAGCGTTTAAGTCGCACAGCAAGGGAAAAGGTAGTTGATATTTAGCTGCAAACTTGGCGTGGGCCCCGGCCCCGTCTGTACTGACGCCGAGAACTGCTATATTGCGCGACTGGTAGTCTAAGTAAATGTCGCGAAAGCCGCAAGCTTCTTTGGTACAGCCAGGGGTATTGTCCCTAGGGTAAAAATACAGTACAACTCGCCGCCCTCGAAAATCTGCAAGGCTGACGAAATTGCCTTGCGCGTCGGGCAGGCTGAAGACAGGAGCTACGTCACCGGGATTGATAGTCATTTGTCGTATTTTGTCAAGAGTTTATACAAATATTCTGCAAGATTGACAACATTGCGTCCCGATCGCACCCAGATTCCCAGCGACTTGAATCCCGGTGTTCTTTTTTCGGGGTCTTGTACCGGGTGTGCTATGATCGTCATCGGTCTAAAATTGAGTATAACTAGCCAACGTAAAAACTTAACTGGATTAGTTGAGTGCGTAGTCTCACCTAACGGTGTTGCGGTTTAGCTAGGCAGACAGGAATCCCCACACTATACCGATCAAAGGTTAGTGTGGGATAAAAGGCGCGTCAAACTCCTGATTCCACCCGTTCATAATCTCAAAAGCATAGCTTTGAGCCGTGGAGAGGTGGACAACGAGACGAACCAATTCCTTTTTATAATATCAGTGGGGCTGGACGTGTTCCTCACTTTAAAACGCCGTAGAGGGAAACGATGGGAGTACCTTGAAGGAAGTTCTCGATCTCCTTAACAGGACTCAGAAGCCTAAACCATATCGCTTGCGATTGTTGTGGCAGCGTCACGAAAGCTAAATTTGAAGAAAACCTAGCTACAGAAAGAGAACCGATCGAGTACGGTAGGACATACCGGAATTTACGCTTGGGGAGAAGACACCTATATTTTGGCTGGAGAAATCCTGTCACAAGCAAGTGAATTCGCTGAACCAAGAATCTCAGTCACCAAGAGTGCACAGAGTGTCAAACTTAAGAATCCCCGTGCGTGAAAGCCCGGGGACTGTCAATGTTTATTAGTGAGGTCAGAATGGCTAAGCGCCGCAATCTCAAGAAAGAAAAGGCACAACGAAATCAAGCATACGCTCGCAAGTTTCGCAAGCGGAGAAATCAAGATATGTTCTCCAACAAGAGAAGGCGATTTGACGGCGGTAACGGCGGTGGCATGGGCGCCATGAGCGGTGGCGGCAGAGACAAAGACATGGCTGCTGCTGAAGATTAATTGATTCAGGCTATCTGCCGAACTTAGAACCAGAGTGGAAAACACGATAGTTCTAAGGAGAGATAGCCAGCCGGAATTTGTCCAATAATTCAACGATGTTTAGGCCAGATGTTTAGGCGAGTCGATCGCGCGCAGCGATAAGTGATTTTCTCACTTGTTCAAACCCGGTACCCCCGTAACTATTGCGAGCCGCCACCACTTGCTGAGGCGCGATCGCGCTGTAAATGTCTGTCTCAAAGGCTGGGTGCAAGTCTTTCCACTCCTCAAGTGTCAAATCTTTGAGGAGTTTGCCCCCCGAAAGGCAAGTTTTGACGACTTTGCCGACAAGGTTGTAAGCTTCCCGGAAGGGAACGCCTTTGGCGGCCAAGTAGTCTGCTACGTCTGTAGCATTAGAAAAGTCTTCCGTAACAGCAGCAGCGAGGCGATCGCCATTAAACTCGATGCCTTCCCGCAACAAAATGGTCATTGCTTCCAAGCAACCCTGTACCGTTCTTACGGTATCAAACAAAGCCTCTTTATCTTCTTGTAAATCTTTGTTGTAGGCCAAAGGAAGTCCCTTCACTACTACCAACAAGGCTTGCAAGTTACCGAACACCCGCCCCGCTTTGCCCCGCACCAACTCCGGCACGTCGGGATTTTTTTTCTGGGGCATGATGCTAGAACCCGTAGCGCAGCTATCTTTGAGCGTAATAAATCCAAATTCGTGAGAAGACCACAAAATCATTTCTTCTGACAAGCGGCTCAGGTGTACCAGAATCAAGCTGGCTGCAGCGAGAAATTCGATCGCAAAATCTCGATCGCTCACTCCATCTAAGCTATTAGCATAAACCTTGTCAAATTGCAATATTTCTGCCGTATAATG
>Ga0209278_1002144_pt1 | contig 11215 bp, 10 predicted proteins | sample JI81BgreenDNA_FD_187504 | JGI IMG/M metagenome (GOLD analysis project Ga0209278, IMG submission 187504) | Wastewater effluent complex algal communities from Wisconsin, to seasonally profile nutrient transformation and Carbon sequestration -... | ecosystem: Engineered > WWTP > Effluent > Algae... | reverse complement strand
CGCTCGCTCATCAAGGCCTGCGACACCGACGAGAAAGTGCACCCGAAGAACTGGAACCTGGGTTCGCTGCGCATTCTGGGTTCGGTGGGTGAACCCATCAACCCCGAAGCCTGGATCTGGTACCACAAGAACGTGGGCGGCGAGCGTTGCCCCATTGTGGACACCTTCTGGCAGACCGAGACCGGCGGCCACATGATCACGCCTCTGCCGGGCGCCACGCCGCTGGTGCCGGGTTCCTGCACGCTGCCGCTGCCAGGCATTGCCGCTGCCATCGTGGACGAATCGGGTGCCGACGTACCCCACGGTTCGGGTGGCATTCTGGTGGTGAAGAAGCCGTGGCCCAGCATGATCCGCACCATCTGGGGCGACCCGGAGCGTTTCAAGAAGAGCTACTTCCCCGAAGAGCTCAAGGGCTACTACCTGGCCGGCGACGGTGCGGTGCGCAGCGCCGACCGGGGTTATTTCCGCATCACCGGCCGTATCGACGACGTGCTCAACGTATCGGGGCACCGCATGGGCACCATGGAGATTGAGTCGGCGCTGGTGGCCAAGTCCGACCTGGTGGCCGAGGCCGCTGTGGTGGGCCGCCCGGACGATGTGACCGGCGAGGCGATTGTGGCTTTCGTGGTCCTCAAGCGTCCCATTCCCACCGGCGACGAAGCCAAGGCGCTGGCCAACGAACTGCGCAACTGGGTGGGCAAGGAAATTGGGCCGATTGCCAAGCCCAAGGAAATCCGCTTTGGCGAGAACTTGCCCAAGACCCGCTCCGGCAAGATCATGCGCCGCCTGTTGCGCTCGCTGGCCAAGGGCGAGACCATCACCCAGGACACCTCCACCCTGGAGAATCCGGCGATTCTGGAGCAACTCGCGCGCAGCGTCTGACGGGCTACCCAGGCATAAAAAAACCGCTCCTCAGGGAGCGGTTTTTTTTATGCTGCAGGGCGGAATGCTGGCCTGGAGGCGCCCGGAGCCTTATTTGGTGCTCAGGATCCAGGTTGCCAGGGTTTTGGCCTCGGCGGCGCTGACCTGGGGGTTTGCAGGCATGGGGATAGCCCCCCAGACGCCGGAGCCGCCACGCATGATTTTCGTGGCCAGTGTGTCGGCTGCCGTGGCATTGCCTGCATAACGGGCGGCAATGTCTTTGTAGGAAGGGCCCACCAGCTTTTTGTCAACTGCGTGGCAGGCCATGCAGTTCTTGGAGCGGGCCAGGTTCATGTCGGCCCAGGCCGGCAGAGTGACGGCGGTGCAGGCGGCAAACATCAAGAGAGCGCGTTTCATGGCAGGTTCCTTCGGAAGAGCAGTTGTCGTGCGTTTGCGCGGATTCTATCGGCATAGTGCCCTGCAACCGGTTGGCTTTACCAGTTGTTGCAATACCCGAAGGGTGGTTGCCTGTGGGTGGGTCCCTGGTTCACAATGAGGCAGTCTGACTCAAAGAGAACACCATGCTGTTTCTGATTCTTGGGGTGGTTTTGCTGCTGTTGAAGTACTTCGCCCTGACTGCGGTGGCCGAGTGGCCTTGGTGGGTGGTGCTTGCGCCATTCGGTCTGGCCGTGCTCTGGTGGTCGTGGGCCGACTGGTCGGGCTACACCCGGCGCAAAGCGGCAGAACGGGAAGACGAGCGCAAGGAAACCCGCATCAACAAGGGGCGTGCCCGCATGGGCCTGCCCCCGTTGAAGAAGCGCTGATCAGTAGTTGTCCAGCACGGCGCCCTTGCTGGCGCTGGAAGCGTTGAACGCAAACTTGGCCTGTACGCCGCGGGTGTAGCGCGGCGCAGGCGCCTTCCACTGGGCACGGCGCCGGCTCAGTTCCTCGTCGCTCACGGCCACCTCCAGCAGCAGTTTGTGCGCATCGATGGTGATGGTGTCGCCTTCCTGTACCAGGGCAATGTTGCCGCCCGCAGCAGCTTCGGGCGCCACGTGGCCCACCACCATGCCCCAGGTGCCGCCGCTGAAGCGGCCATCGGTGATCAGGCCCACGCTTTCGCCCAGGCCAGCGCCAATCAGCGCGCCGGTGGGGGCCAACATTTCCGGCATGCCCGGGCCGCCCTTGGGCCCCAGGTAGCGCAGCACCATCACGTCGCCCGCCTGGATCTTGCCGTCCAGAATGGCTTTCAGGGCGGACTGCTCATCGTCGAACACGCGGGCCGGGCCGGTGATGACCGGGTTCTTCAGGCCAGTGATCTTGGCCACTGCGCCCTCGGGGCTCAGGTTGCCCTTCAGTATGGCCAGGTGGCCCTGCGCGTACATGGGCTTGCTGATGGGGCGGATCACGTCCTGGTCGGCGCGCGGCTCATCGGGCACGTCTTTCAGCACCTCGGCCAGCGTCTGGCCGGTGATGGTCAGGCAGTCGCCGTGCAGCAGGCCAGCGTTGAGCAGAATCTTCATGACTTGCGGAATGCCGCCGGCGCGGTGCAGGTCGATGGCGAGGTAGCGGCCGCTGGGCTTGAGGTCGCACAGCACCGGGGTACGCTGGCGCACGCGCTCGAAATCGTCGATGGTCCATTCCACCCCGGCGCAGTGTGCAATGGCCAGGAAGTGCAGCACCGCGTTGGTGGAGCCGCCGGTGGCCATGATGACGGCCACCGCGTTCTCTATGGCCTTGCGCGTCACGATGTCGCGCGGCTTGATGTCTTTCTTGATGGCTTCAATGAGCACGCGGGCCGACTCGCGCGCCGACTCGACTTTCTCGCCTTCCACGTTGGCCATGGTGGAAGAGTAGGGCAGGGAAATGCCCAGCGCCTCAAAGGCCGAGGACATGGTGTTGGCCGTGTACATACCGCCGCAGGAACCAGTGCCGGGAATGGCGCGCTGCTCGATCTGCTTCAGGTCTTCGTCGCTGAGCTTGCCGGCGGCGTTCTCGCCCACCGCTTCAAACACGCTCACGATGTTGAGGTCTTGGCCCTTGTAGTGGCCGGGCAGGATGGTGCCGCCATACACATAAATGGCTGGCACGTTGGCGCGCAGCATGCCCATGAGGCCGCCCGGCATGTTCTTGTCGCAGCCGCCTACCACCAGCACGCCGTCCATCCACTGGCCCTGCACGCAGGTTTCAATACAGTCGGAAATCACCTCGCGCGACACCAGCGAATACTTCATGCCCTCGGTGCCCATGGCCATGCCGTCGGAGATGGTGGGGGTGCCGAAAATCTGTGCGTTGCCGCCAGCAGCCTCGATGCCTTCCACGGCCGCATCGGCCAGCTTTTGCAGGCCTGAGTTGCAGGGCGTGATGGTGCTGTGCCCGTTGGCCACGCCCACCATGGGCTTGACAAAGTCCTCCTCCTGGTAGCCCATGCCGTAGAACATGGAGCGGTTGGGAGCGCGCGACTTGCCTTGCGTGATGTTGGCACTGCGGCGGTTGATCGGCTGGATGGGGATGACTTTTTGATCGCTCATGACGGATGGGTGGGGTTGGTACAGGGACAGGCGCTCATTTTAGGTGCACCGGTGCACAATCCTGTCCCATGCTGCAACACCCCGAAATCAACCCCGTCGCCTTGCAACTGGGCCCGCTGGCCATTCACTGGTACGGCCTGACTTACCTGGCCGCCTTCGGCCTTTTCTTTTTGCTGGCCACGCTGCGCCTGCAACACGAGCCCTACGCTTCCCTGCGTGAGTCTGGCGCGGGGCGGGACGGCCCACGGGTGTGGCGTACCCGGGACATAGAGGACATCCTGTTTTTTGGCGTGATTGGCGTGATTGCGGGCGGCCGCCTGGGGTATGTGCTTTTCTACAAACCCATGGACTACCTGGCCAACCCGCTGGGCATTTTTGCGCTCTGGGAAGGCGGCATGAGCTTCCACGGGGGGCTGCTGGGCGTGTTGCTGGCCATGGTGTGGTTTGCGCGCACCCGCCAGCGCCCCTGGTTGCAGGTGATGGATTTCATTGCCCCCTGCGTGCCCACCGGGCTCGCGGCGGGCCGGCTGGGCAACTTCATCAACGGTGAGTTGTGGGGGCGTGTGGCCGATCCGTCTTTGCCCTGGGGCATGGTGTTCCGTGGTGCCGGCGACTTGCCGCGCCACCCCTCGCAGGTGTACCAGTTCCTGCTGGAAGGGGTGCTGCTGTTTGTGTTGCTGTGGCTGTATGCGCGCGGCCCCCGCCGGCTGGGCGAGGTGTCGGCGGCATTTCTGGTGGGCTACGGCGTGATGCGCTTTGTGGCTGAATTCTTCCGCGAGCCCGACGCGCACCTGGGTCTGCTGGGTCTGGGCCTGAGTATGGGCCAATGGCTCTGCGTGCCCATGGTGCTGGCCGGTGCAGCCCTGTGGGGTTGGGCACACCGCAGCCGGTAAGCAGTTTCCGTACCGTGGGGCTGGGGTTATCCCTCTGAGACGGGAGGGCGGTGTTGGTGAGAATTACCTGTAATTACAGGAAATCACCGGTGCGCCTGGTCCTCAATTCCCTCCATGACGAAGTCGCCGCCAAGCTGCGCGAGCGCATCTTCTCCGGGGCGCTGCCGCCCGGCGGCTATGTGGACGAGCCCGCCTTGTGCGAGGAATGGAAGATTTCTCGCACACCGCTGCGCGAAGCGCTGAAAGTGCTCACTGCGGAAGGGCTGCTGCGCCACGAGCCACGGCGCGGTTGCTTTGTGACCGAGATCACCGAGCGCGATCTGGACGAGATTTTTCCCGTGATCGCCTTGCTGGAAGGCCGCTGCGCCTTCGAGGCAGCGTCCAACGCCAGCCACGCTGATCTGGCGGCGCTGGAGGTGCTCCACGAGCGCCTGACAAGGCACGCCAAGGCCGGGCAGATCGCGGCCTACTACGAAGCCAACTTCGCCATCCACGAGGCCATCATCCGCCTGGCCGACAACCGCTGGCTGGCCCAGGCGATTGCCGATTTGCGCAAGATACTGAAGCTGGCCCGACTGCAGCAATTGCATGCGCCGGGGCGGCTGGAGCAAAGCCTGTCGGAGCATCTGGCGGTGTTTGCTGCGCTCAAGGCGCGCGACGCCGAAGGGGCCGAAGCGGCCATGCGCACCCACCTGACGCGCCAGCGTACGGCACTGCGCGAACTGGCGCGGCAGCGCAGTACCAAGGTACTGGCATGAGCGCACAGAACTGGTTGAGCCAGAGCGTGGCGCTGTTCACCTCGCGCGCACGGCGCAGCGGTCGCGAGGACGCAGAGCCCCGGTCCACGCAAGAGCGCCTCAAGGGCAGCCTGCGGCGCGATGCCGAGGGCCTGTCGCCGCGGATGTTGCGGCAACTGCTCGCTGACTTGCAGGCCATTGTGGACCCGCTGGTGAGCGAGGTGGAGGGCGGGCGGCGTGCGCAGGTTGTGATCGACTGGTACGCGCAGGCCCCTGCCGGCCACCGCCGCGACCTGTGGCTGCTCATGAGCGAGCGCTTCATGGCCGACCCAGTCCAGACTGCAGCCGCCCAGGCCGAACTGGCGGCCGCTGCGGGTACCGAGCACGCGGCTGCCGCCGAAGTCATCTATCGGCGCAACACGGTGTCACCGCGCCGGCGCCTGCTACAGCGCTTCAGCGCCAACCCGCAGGGCGTGCGCTTCATGGTAGACATGCGCGCCGAGTTCCAGCCTGCGCTGCGCACCGACCGCCGGCTGCTGGCCCTGGACATCGAAATGGAGTACATGTTCGCCACCTGGTTCGATGTGGGCTTTCTGGAGCTGCGCCGCATCAGTTGGGATTCCCCGGCCTCGCTGGTGGAAAAACTCATCCAGTACGAAGCGGTGCACGACATACGCAGCTGGGCCGATGTGAAAAACCGTCTGGACAGCGACCGCCGTTGCTACGGTTTCTTCCACCCGCGCCTGCCTGAGGAGCCACTGATCTTTGTGGAGGTGGCCCTGATCCGCGAGATTGCATCCAGCATCACGCCGCTCTTGGACGAAGCTGCAGCTCCGGCCGATCTGGAGCGTGCCACTACCGCCATTTTCTACTCCATCAGCAATACGCAGCCGGGCCTGCGTGGTGTGAGCTTTGGCGACTCGCTCATCAAGAACGTGGTGGAAACACTGCAGCGCGAATTCCCGCGTCTGCGCACCTTCGCCACCCTGTCGCCCATTCCGGGCCTGCGCACCTGGCTGGCCAGGCAGGCTCCCGCCGAGTTGTTGAAAAGCTGGGACGACGCTGGGCCGTTGCAAGCCTTGCCCGAATCTGCGCCGCTGCGGCGGCAGTTGCTGGGCTGGGCGGCGCGCTACCTGGGCAGCGAGATGAAAGACGGCCGCCCCCTGGACCCCGTGGCCCGTTTTCATCTGGGCAATGGCGCGCGCATCGAGCGGCTGAACTGGTGGGCCGACCCGTCCTCCAAGGGCATGAAGCAGTCCTATGGGCTGATGGTGAACTATCTTTATGATCTGAAGCGGTTGGACCACAACCGCTCACAACTGGCACAGGGAAAAATTCCCATGGCCTCTGCCGTCAAGGACCTGTACCTTTGATGCAGAGTGAAGCAACGAAGTTAAAAACCCCACAGGAGACAAACATGCAGAAATCCTTCACCCGCCGCGAAGTGCTGGGCACCGCGCTGGCTGGCTCGTTGTTGTACGCCACCGGTAGCCATGCGCAGAGCACCTGGCCCAGCCGTCCGGTGAACATGATCGTGCCCTTCCCGGCCGGTGGTGGCACCGACGCCTTCGCCCGCCCCATGGCGGCGCAGTTCACCCGCCTGACCGGCCGCACACTGGTGATCGACAACAAGGGCGGCGCCGGCGGTACCGTGGGCGCCAGCGCGGCCGCCAAGGCCACGCCCGACGGCTACAACTACTTCATGGGCGCGGTGCACCACACTATTGCGCCCAGCATGTACCCGCGCCTGGACTACGACCTGCAGCGCGATCTGGTGCCAGTGCTGCAAGTGGCCAGCGTGCCCCAGGTGCTGGTGGTGAACCCGCAGAAGGTGCCCGCCGCTACTTTCCAGGAGTTCCTGAGGTTGGTGCGCAGCAACCCCGGCAAGTACAACTATGGCTCGGCCGGCAGCGGCACCTCCCACCATCTGGCTGGTGAACTGTTCAAGCTGCAGACGCGCACCTTCATCACCCACATTCCCTACCGCGGCGCAGGCCCGGCCCTGCAGGACCTGATTGCGGGCAACGTGGACATGATGTTCGACGGCTTGGGCTCCTCGGCCGGCCACATTGCTGGTGGGCGTATCAAGGCGCTGATGGTATCGGGCACCCAGCGCAACCCGGCTTTCCCCGATGTGCCGTGCTCCTCCGAACTGGGCCTCAACGACTACCAGGTCACCACGTGGTACGGCGTGTGGGCGCCGCGCGGTACACCGGCCGACGCCATGGGGCGTGCGGTGGAGGAATTCCGCCGCGCCTGCGAAACCCCTGAGGCCCGTGAGGTGTGGACCAAGCAGGGCGCCTCTTTCCCCAACCTCAGCGGCGAACAGTTTGGTGCTTTCATCAAGTCCGAGCTGGACAAGTGGGCCAACGTCGTGAAGGCGTCGGGTGCCAAGCTGGACTGAATGAACACCCCACGGACACCCCCGCTCCCGGGCGGGCGGTGTCTGTGGGAACTGGCGCAATGCGCCATCGGCACCGGCGCGCTGCGCCATGGAATTCCCCCTGCTTTTTGTCTTGCCTCGGCAGTCCACTCCCATGAATCAGAACCTGTTTGCTGCGCTGCGCGCTTCCTTCCCGGCCAACCTGGACCTGCCTGCGGTAGAGACCGACTCTGGCCTCGTGTACTCATGGCGCGACCTGGACCGCGCCACAGCCATGGTGGCCAACCTGCTGGAGTCTCTGGAACTGCCTGCGGGCTCACGTGTGGCGGTGCAGGTGGAGAAGTCGGTAGAGGCCATGGTGCTGTATCTGGCCACGCTGCGCTGCGGGCTGGTGTTCCTGCCGCTCAACACCGCTTACCAGAAGGGCGAGATCGAATACTTTGTGGGCAACGCAGAGCCTGCAGTGGTTGTGTGTAGCGGGGCCAACTTTGGCTGGGTGAGCAAGATCGCTTTCAGGGCTGGCACCCGCCACGTATTCACCCTGAACGACGACCGCACCGGCACGCTGCTGGAGCGCGCCGCGCACCACAGCGACCAGCACCGCATTGCCACCAGTGGTGCCGACGATCTGGCCGCCATCCTCTACACCAGTGGCACCACCGGCCGCAGCAAGGGCGCCATGCTCACCCACGGCAACCTGCTGAGCAACGCCGTGACGCTGCGCAGCTACTGGGGCTGGCGCACTCCAAAGCAGGGCGGCGACGTGCTGGTGCACGCGCTGCCCATCTTCCATGTGCATGGCCTGTTCGTGGCCATCCACGGCGCGCTCATCAACGGCAGCCCCATGCTGTGGCTCTCCAAATTCGACCCCAAGAAGGCGCTGGCGTGGTTCTCAAGGGCCACCGTGTTCATGGGCGTGCCCACGCTCTATGTGCGGTTGCTGGCCGAGCCAGGCCTGACGCCCGAGGCCGTGAAGTCCATGCGTCTGTTCATCTCCGGGTCTGCGCCCCTGCTGATCGAGACATTCAAGGCCTGGCAGGAGCGCACCGGCCACACCATTCTGGAGCGCTACGGCATGAGCGAAACCCTCATGCTCACCTCCAACCCCTACAGCGCCGATGCGCGCCACGGCGGACAGGCCGAGCGCCGCGGCGGTACGGTGGGCTTCCCGTTGCCCGGGGTGGACCTGCGGGTGGTGGACGACCAGAACCGGCCCTTGCCCACCAACGAGATTGGCGGCATTCAGGTGCGCGGCCCCAACGTGTTCAAGGGCTACTGGCGTATGCCGGAGAAAACCCGCGAGGAGTTCACGCCCGATGGCTGGTTCAAGACCGGCGACGTAGGCAAGCAGGACGAGCGCGACTACGTGCACATTGTCGGGCGCAGCAAAGATCTCATCATCAGCGGGGGCTACAACGTGTACCCGGCCGAGATTGAAGCGCTGCTCAACGAACAGCCGGGAGTGGCAGAAACGGCGGTGGTGGGCGTCCCCCACCCCGACTTTGGCGAAGTGGGTGTGGCTGTGGTGGTGGCCCAGCCGGGCAAACCTGCGCCCGAGGCAGCAGCACTCATTGCACTGGTGAAAAGCCAGTTGGCCAACTACAAGGTGCCCAAGCACTGCGTGGTGGTGTCCGACCTGCCCCGCAATGCCATGGGCAAGGTACAGAAGAATGTGCTGCGTCAGCAGTACGAGGGGCTGTACAAGAAGAACTGAGCTAAGGAGCCGAGCCAGGTAGCCGGCCGATCGGCTCTCGGCCTGCAGGTTAGCGTTTCAACTGGTCCACCACGCGAAAGCTCAACAGTACAGCCAGTACCCCGAACAGCACCACGCCCAGCCCGTAGCCCGCCACCACCCCGACGGCGCCAAACCACTGGCCGCCCAGCCAGATGAAGGGCACTACACCCAGGGTGGAACGGCCCCAGTTCAGTGCCGTCGAGTAGATGGCAAAGCCCAGATTGTTGAAGGCGGCGTTGCCCACGAACAGGGCCCCGTTGAATGCAAAGCTGCCAGCCACGAACAGGCAGAAGAACTCGATGATCTGGCGGGCCTCGCCCTGGGCCCCGAAGGCATCGGCAATCAGGCTGCGCCCGAGTGCGAGCAGCAGCCACACCACCAGCACATACACCAGCACCACCTTGAGGCTGTCGCGCAGGGTGGAACGAAGCCGGTCCACTCTGCCTGCACCCAGGTTCTGCCCCAGGATCGGGCCCACCGACCCCGACAGGGCGAACAGAGCCACAAAGGCTACAGGAATGATGCGGACCACCACCGCCCAGCCAGCCACTGCAGAGTCACCGAAGGGCGCTATGGCTGCGGTCACGAAGGCATTGCCGACCGGTGTGGCCACCTGCGTGAGTACGGCTGGCAAAGCAATGGCCGCGTAGGCGGGCAGTGCATGGGAGAGGGTGCTCCGCGTGGGCCAGGCCAGCAGACCGTGCCGCGTGAGCAGCAAGTAGAAGCCCAGCACCACCATGCCCGCGCGTGCCAGCACGGTGGATACGGCCGCCCCGTCCAGGCCCCAGCCCAGACCGAAGATCAGCAGGGGGTCGAGCACGGCGGTCAGCAGGCCGCCGCCCAGCGTCACGAACATGGCACGGCGGCCGTCGCCCAGCGCACGCAGCAGCGCACCCAGGCACATGACAAGCCCCAGCAATGGCGCGGAGGGAAGAACGATGCGGCAGAAGCGCAAGGCCAGATCGGCCGTGGCACCCGTAGCGCCCAGCAGCCCCAGCAACTCTGGCAGCCACGGAAACACCAGCAAGGCGGCCAGCAGCAGCCCGCCGCCCATGATGAGCAAGGAGGCTCCCGACAGTTGCTGTGCCTTGTGTCGCTCCCCAGCACCCAGTGCGCGCGATACCAGAGCGGTGGCCGCTATCGACAGTCCGATAGAGAGCGAGGTGATGAAAAACAGCAGCGTACCGGCGTAACCCACTGCCGCCGCCAGTTCCTGCTGCCCCAGCAGGGAGATGTAGAACAGGTTGAGCACGTCCACCAGGAACAGCGACCCCAGTCCTATGGAGCCGGTCGCCGTCATGGACACTACGTGGCGCAGCGTGGAGCCCGTGACGAACTTGCCGCGATCGGCAGAAGCGGCAAGCGGCCGGGAAGGGCCGCTCTGGGGGGATTCTGTCTGCTCAGGCACCCCGGCACTCTACACCGGCCGGGCTGCCTGCGGGCGCTGCCTCAGCGCAAGACCAGCACGGGGGTGTGCGAATGCGTGAGCACCTGCTGCGTCTCGCTACCCAGCAGCAGGCGCTTCAAGCCACGGCGGCCGTGCGAGGCCATGACAATCAGGTCGCACTTGTTGCGCTTGGCCCCGGCAATGATGGCCTCGGCAATCAGGTCGGATTTCACCGTAACGGGCTTCACCTTCACCGAGCGCTTCTGCCCTGCCGACTGCACTGCCGCCACGATCACCTTGGCCTCTTCCTGCCACTGCTTCTCGATCTTTTCCACCTCGGCGTTGGCCAGAGCCACGCCGCCTTCGAAGTAGGTTTGCGGGTAGCGCGGCACCACCTTCAGGGCCACCAATTCGGCTCCGGTGACTTCGGCCAGTTTCAGGGCTTGTTCCACCGCCTTGTTGGACAGTTTGGAGCCGTCGGTGGCGACCAGAATCCGCTTGTACATGAGGTTTCTCCTTGTGTTGTTGTGGAAGATGTCCCTGAGCCTAGCAGCAACGCTGCGGCGTCCATTGACTTAAGTCAAACAGCCAGCAAGGGCGCTGCGATAGTCTCACCCCCATGTCTCAAGCTTCGTCTGTCCTGCCCTGGGAGCACCGCGGCCCGCTGCAGGTCGAGGACGATTTTGCT
>Ga0209278_1002142_pt1 | contig 11218 bp, 7 predicted proteins | sample JI81BgreenDNA_FD_187504 | JGI IMG/M metagenome (GOLD analysis project Ga0209278, IMG submission 187504) | Wastewater effluent complex algal communities from Wisconsin, to seasonally profile nutrient transformation and Carbon sequestration -... | ecosystem: Engineered > WWTP > Effluent > Algae... | reverse complement strand
GCACGGTGCCCATATATTTCTCGATCGTCTCGATCGTCGCCGGATCGCGCCAGCTCAAGGGCAGATGCACGATGCGCGAGGGGATGGTGAAATCTTCCAGATCGCCCAGCCGCTCCTCCGCCGCCATTAGCGCCGCGAGCGCCGCGCCCTGCGTCATCGTGCTGCCGTCGAAATGGAATTGCAGCGAGCGGATACCGGGGACGATGTCGATCACGCCGGGCAGCGCCATGCGCTCGAGCTCGGTCATCAGCGCCTGCACGCGGATGCGCAATTCGATATCGAGCACGATCGGGCCATATTCGACCAGAATGTTGCGGTCGCCCTGCTGGCGATAGACGGTGCGCGGGCGGCTCGGCCCTTCCTGGATGATGCCCAGGATCGGCGACAAGGTCTCGATCGGGCGCGCGGGGCTCTGCATATGGCCCTCACCGGTCGCGACCAGCCGCCGCTGAAGGCTGTCCGCCGCGAAAGCGTCGTGCGCGTTGACCGGCACGAAGCGCAACTTGTCGCCGGGGGCGAGCTGGCCGATCTTCCAGCGGTCCGCCGCGATCACCACGAACGGGCAGACGAAGCCGCCGAGCGAAGGCCCGTCGGGCCCGAGGATGATCGGCATGTCACCGGTGAAATCGACCGCGCCGATGGCATAGGGATTGTCGTGGATGTTCGACGGGTGCAGGCCCGCCTCGCCGCCATCCTTGCGCGCCCATTGCGGCTTGGGGCCGACCAAACGCACGCCGGTGCGGTTGCTGTTGTAATGCACCTGCCAGTCGGCGGTGATCAGCGTGTCGATATCTTCGGGCGTGAAGAAATCGGGCGCGCCGTGCGGGCCGTAAAGCACGCGCAGCGTCCATTCGCTGCCGATTTCGGGCAGCGCGACCTGCGGCAATGGGGCATCGGTCGCGGCACCGGCGAGGTGCAGCGTATCGCCCGCGAGCAGCCGCCGCGCGGCATGGCCGCCGAACTGGCCCAGCTCGAACGTGCTGGTGCTGCCGAGATAGGGCGCAATGTCCAGCCCGCCGGCGAACAATATATAGCCACGCAGGCCGCCGCCGGTCGCGCGACCAAGGCTGAGCGTCTGGCCCGCTGCGACCGTCAGCGGCGCACCGCGTGCCACCGGTGCACCATCGAGCGTCGCGCCGAAATCCGCACCCATCAGGCAGATGCGCGCAGGCGCGTTGAACAGCAGCGTCGGCCCGGTCAGCGTCAGTTCCAGCCCGGATGTGCCCTCGGGATTGCCGAGCAGCCGGTTGCCGAGCCGGAACGACTGGTCGTCCATCGGCCCTGAGGGCGGAACGCCGACCGCCCAGAGCTTCTGCCGTCCGGGCCAGTCCTGCACCGTGGTTGCGGTACCGCCGCTCACCACCTGGATACTCTGCGGATGATAGACCACGCTTTCGAGCGCGCGGGTCGAGACCTCGCCGGTGACGAAGGCAGGTGCGCGCACCACCTCGCGCAGCCAGCGCAGATTGCTCTCGATACCGTCGACCCGCGACCGATCGAGCGCGGCCTGCATCGCGGCAACCGCAAGCTCGCGCGTCCCGGCATGCACGATCAGCTTGGCGAGCATCGGGTCGTACCAGCTGCTCACCGTGCTGCCCGCCATCACCCAGGTTTCGGTGCGGATGTCATCGGGAAAGCGGACCGATGTCAGCGTGCCCGAGGTGGGGCGATAATCCTGCGCAGGATCCTCGGCATAGAGGCGTACCTGCACCGAATGGCCCTCGGGCGCAGTCGGCGCACCGTCTAGGAAAGCGAAATCGCCCTGACCGCCGCGCACCATCCATTCGACCAGATCGATGCCGAACACCTCTTCGGTCACGCCATGTTCGACCTGAAGCCGGGTGTTCATTTCGAGGAAAAAGAACTCCTTGCGCTCGGCATCATAGAGAAACTCGACGGTCCCGGCGGAGCGATAGCGCGCTGCCTCGCCCAGCCGGATCGCGGCGGCGTAAAGCTCGGCGCGGATCGTATCGGGCAGCAGCGGCGCGGGCGCTTCCTCGACCACTTTCTGGTTGCGCCGCTGCAGGGAGCAGTCGCGCTCACCCAAGGCCACGACGCGGCCTTCGCCATCACCGAAGATCTGCACCTCGATATGCCGGGCGCGGCGGATGAACCTTTCGAGGAACACACCGGAATCGCCAAAATTGCCCTGGCCGAGCCGCGCCACCGTGGCAAATCCCTCGCGCACGTCTTCGGCATTCTCGCACACGCGCATGCCGATGCCGCCGCCGCCCGCCGTCGCCTTGAGCATCACCGGAAAGCCGATGCGCTCCGCCGCCGCGACCGCCTCGGCCTCGTCGGTGAGAAGGTCGGTGCCCGGTGCGAGCGGTACGTCATGCGCGGCGGCGAGTGCGCGCGCGCTGTGCTTGAGGCCGAAGGTGCGGATATTGTCGGGATCGGGGCCGATGAACACGATCCCCGCCGCCGCGCAGCTTTCCGCAAACTCCGCATTTTCGGCGAGAAAACCATAGCCCGGATGGATCGCCCCTGCGCCGGTGGCCCGCGCCGCCTCCAGGATCGCAGCGACGTTGAGATAGCTCTCGCTCGCCCGCGCCGGGCCGATGCATACGGCTTCGTCGGCGAGCGCGACATGCAGCGAGTCCTCGTCGGCCTCCGAATAGACCGCGACCGAGCGCAGTCCCATTTTCCGCAGCGTACGGATGATGCGCGTGGCGATGGCGCCGCGATTGGCGATGAGAACGGTGTCGTAGCTCATGCGGTGACGATCATGCGAACGGGCGTGGGGTTGAAGCCGTTGCAGGGATTGTTGATCTGCGGGCAGTTGGAGACGACCACGGTCACATCCATCTCGGCGCGCAGATCGACGGTGAGGCCAGGCGCGGAAATCCCGTCGACAATGCCCAGCGAGCCATCGGCCTCGACTGGCACATTCATGAAGAAGTTGATGTTCGAGACGATGTCGCGCTTGCCGCGCCCTTCGAGCAGGTTGGCCTCGAGGAAATTCTCGACACAGGCATGTTCGGACTTGGTGTGATGACCATAACGTAAGGTATTGGACTCACAGGAACATGCGCCGCCGATCGTGTCGTGATAATCGACCGCGGTGCCGACGATCGTCATCATCGCGCGACCCTCGTTCGATCGCAGCACCGTTCCTTCGCGCAGGAACAGATTGCCTTGTGCAGCGACCGTATCCTGCGCGCTGTAGCGTTCTGCATCGTCGGCGGTGGAATAGAGCAGGAAATCGACCGCCTGGTTGCCTTCCAGATCGACGATGCGCAGCGTCTGCCCGGAGGCGATATGATGCAGCCAGGGCGCGCGCGCGGGCACGATCTCGTCGTGAACGATGGGGCCGGAAAGGCCAGCGATATGGGGATCGGCGCTCATTCGGGTCAGGCTCCTGCGATCAGCGACGGAAATAGTCTTCGACGTTCAGAAAGGCGCGCTGCCCCTCCGGTGTCGCGTTGCGAACGGGGTCATCGGAGGGCGTGATCGTCCCGCGCCAGGCGGTGACGCGCAGCGGCGTGACGGTGTATTGGCCCCGCGGATCGAGCACATGCGGCACATTGGCGATGACCACGATCAGGTCCATCTCGGCACGCAGGGTGACGCTGCGTCCTGGCTCGAACGGGCCGACCTGGGGCACGATGCCGCCATCCTCGGCGATGGCCGCGCCCTTGAACAGGTTGATGCACGGATGCACGTCGCGCCGTCCCAGCCCGTGCTTGGCCGCACCGAGCAGAAACCGTTCACGGCCATTGGGATAGGGGCTGTAGTTCGCACCCTCTCCATATTTGGCGGCATTGGTCTGAGCGTTGGAGGTGCCGCAGAACGCATCGTGCGTGCCTGCTGTATCCGAAACAATGCTCATCAGCACCCGGCCCATGTCCGAGAGCAGCAACTTGCCCTCGCCCAAATAAGCGTTCCACTGCACCTTGACCGTGTCCGCGACATTCAGCCGCTCGGTCGGCATCTCCGCATTGAACAGCTGCAGCCCGGCACAGGCATCGCCCTTGAGGTCGATCAGCCGCAGCCGCGTACCGCGCATGAGCTTGCGCGTCGCATAGCCGCCCGGCGCGATCGTCTCTTCCCAGAGCAGGTCTTCGCTCGCAACGCCCTCGGGCAGATCATCGGCAATCGGCGGCAGCACCGGCATCGATTCCACTTTGGTCCCGGCCATGCTGCGCGCATGGGCGCGGGCGGCGGATGGATCGCTCAGAACGGCAGTCATGCAGCGGCTCCCTTGGCATGTTCGCCCGCATCCGGCTCGTAGAGCGGCGGCAACAGGGCGGTGGTGGTGACGAGTTGCAGCTGGTGCACGCCGCGCACCCGGCGCAGCGCATCACACAGCTCGTTCAATCGGACGGCCGGCCCCTGGACCAGCAACACCTCAAGCGACTGGTCATCCTCGAGGAACACGTGCTGCGAGGAGATGACCTCTTTCAGATACTCCGCCTGGGTCTGCGCGAGCTGGTGGCGCACCCGGCCCCGGTCGCCGCGATAGACGATGGTCAGCGTGCCCGCGAGCATCTCGTCGGGCCGCGTCGTCGCCTCGTGCGCGGCGAGCGCATGGCGGATCAGCTCTGCAATCAGCTGCGATCGCGAGGGCAGCCCGCGTTCCTCGACCATCATGTCGAGCTGACGGAACAGCTCGCTCGGCAGGCTCATCGATAACCGCGCGACACTGGTCGGCTCGGTTCCCATCATGCGTTCTCCTGGGTCTTGGCAATCTCCAGAACCGCCGGTTTTTCAGGCTCTTCCGGGTTGCTCTTCTTGTTGAGGGTCAGGTCGTATACAGCGGTCGCGCCGAAGCGGTGTGGCGCGTGCGGATCGTGCCGGCGCTTGTCGAGCGCGAGCACGCGCGTGCCGAGCGTGAACGCCTCGCGAATGTCGTGCGTCACCATGATGATGGTCAGCGCATAATCGCTCCACAGTTGGCTGATCAGCGCGTGCATGTCGGCGCGAATGCCGGGATCGAGCGCGCCGAACGGTTCGTCCAGCAGCAGGATGCGCGGCCGCTTGATCAGCGCCTGCGCGATGGCGAGCCGCTGCTGCATGCCGCCGGAAAGCTGCGCAGGATATTGGTGCATGCTGTCGGCCAGGCCGACCGCGACGAGCATTTCCTCGGCCCGCGCCCGCGCCGCCTTGCGCGCCGATCCGAACAGCCGGGCGCTGAGCGGCGCCTGTTCGCATTCCAGCCCAAACATCACATTGCCCAGCGCGGAAAGGTGCGGGAAGACCGAATAACGCTGAAAGACCACCCCGCGATCGGGCCCGCATTCAGGCGCGAGCGGCTGGCCATCGAGTTCGATCACCCCGCGCGTCGGGCGCTCCTGGCCCAGCACGACCCGCAATAGGCTCGACTTGCCGGCGCCCGAGGGGCCGACGATAGAGACGAACGAGCCCGGCTGGATGTCGAGATCGACCTTTTCCAGCACGATCTTGTCGCCATATTCGACCCAGACATTCTGCAGGCTGAGGATCGGTGCGGCGTTCATCGGCCCTGCCCTTCCGCCCAGGGAAAGGCCTTGCGGCTGGTCAGCGCGAGCACCCAGTCCATGAGGATCGCCAGCAGCGCGATCCAGGCGACATAGGGCAGGATCACGTCCATCGAGAGATAGCGGCGTACGAGGAAGATGCGATAGCCAAGCCCCACGTCCGCAGCGATCGCCTCGGCCGAGATCAGGAACACCCAGGCCGGGCCGAGCGCCAGCCGGACAGCATGGATCAGGCGTGGCATCGCCTGGGGCAGCGCGACGCGGATCATGATCTGCCAGGAACTCGCGCCGAGGGTCTGCGCCTTGATCACCTGTTCGGCGGGGAGAGCGGCGATATAGGCGGCGATGTCGCGGATCATCACCGGCGCGACGCCGATGGCGATCAGCGCGATCTTGGCAGTCTCGCCCAGCCCCAGCGCGATGAACAGGATCGGCAGCAGCGCGATCGGCGGTATGACCGCAATGCCGGTCACCAGGGGACCGAAAGTGGCGCGAACCGGCGGCAGCACCCCCAGCACCAGGCTGACGACCAGCGCGGTCAGTGTCGCAATGCCGAGGCCCAGTCCGAGGCGCTGCAGGCTGGCGAGCGTATCGGCCCAGAAGGTGACCTGCCCGGTAAGTTGATCCGCCTGAAACATCAGCGCCGACATCGCCTGCCCCATCGCCCCGGGCAGCGGCAGGATTTTATCGAACGGATTGTCGGCATGGCGCTGCGCCGCGACGATCAGATAGGCGATCAGCAGCACCGCGACCGGCAGCGCGCCGAGCAGGATGCGTTCGCCCTTTTTCGGATGTCGGTTGACCCAGCGCATCGCCGTTCCCCTGCCCCGATCCGCGCTTACAGCTTGCCGTCGGCGGCGAGCTTCATGAACGCATCGTCGAAGCGCAGCGTCACCCGCGCCGGATCGCCCAGCACCTTGCCGCCGGGGAACGCGATGCCCACTGCGTCAGCGCTCGCCGCGCCCTTGAACAGGCCCTTGGAGAAGCTGAAATCGCGCACCTGCGTCATCGTGGTGACCAGCGCCGGAGAGGTCGCCGCCGCGACCGCCGCCTTGGGATCGGCATAGAGGAACGTCGTCTTGAGCTGGCTGTCGAACATTTCGGGGGTCGCGCCCGAAAGCTTGGCCATCGCGGCGCGCGCGGCCTTCCCTTCAGCATTGTCGCGCTGCATCAGCGCCACCGTCTCGTACCAGATGCCCGCGAGCGCCTTGCCCAGGTTCGGATTGGCCTTGAGCGTGGCGGTATCGACCACCATCAGGTCGAGAATCTCGCCCGGAATATCGGCGGAACTGAACACCTGGGTGACGCCGGGCTCGCCCTTCATCACCGAAAGCTGCGGGTTCCAGGCGACCGCGGCGTTGACATCCGCCGCGCCAAAGGCTGCGACGATGTCAGCATCCGAGGTGTTCACGGTCTTGACGTCGGTGGACTTGAGACCGGCCTTTTCGAGCGCGCGGGTGAGCAGATAATGCGACACCGAAAGCTCGACCAGATAGACCTGGCGGCCCTTGATCGCCGCCAGGCTGTTTGCGCCTTTCAGCAGCACACCATCATTGCCGTTCGAATAGTCGCCGATAATGACCGCGGTGGTATCCTTGCCGCCCGCCGCGGGAATGGTCAGCGCGTCCATATTGGCGACGGTGACGCCATCGAACTTGCCTGCGGTGTACTGGTTGACCGACTCGACATAGTCGTTGACCTGCACGAAGTTGATCTTGATGCCGTATTTGTCGGCCCATTTCTTCACGATGCCCGCTTGCTGCGCATAGGGCCAGGGCATCCATCCGGCATAGATCGACCAGCCGATATTGAATTCGGTCTTGGGCTTGGCGGGCTCGGGGGAACCGGAACAGGCGGCGAGCGCGAAAGCCCCCAGCATCGCCAGAAGGGTGGAAAGCCTGCGCAACAGCCTCGTCATGATTCGGTCCCCTTTCGCAGTGCAGCATCACGAGCGCGGGCAGGCTTGTCCAGCAGAAAATATTACCATGAGTGAAAAACGTAATAACCGCCGGACAGCGCACACTTCCGCCGCTGGTCCGCGGCGCCGAGCTGCCAGGGTTCGCTTTGCGCAACAGATAGTCCCGCAAAGCCCGAAAAACCGAGCCTGCTCAGCGGACAGTGATTCGCTCGGCAAGGCGTCGACCTTCCGCAGCATGTGATTCGTCGGTATGATCCAGGGTGCGCCAGCGAAGCGTTTCTGCGTTAGAGGCGGGCTGTATGATCTCTTATCAAACCGCGTCAATCCCGTCATTTTTTGCAGTGCAGCACGAAATTCCGTTCATACTGAGCAAGTGCAAAATTATTACGCTTGACGCATTAGGTAATATCCATACCGTATTGGATGTCGCTGGCAGTCCGCCAGCGGCACTATCGACTGTTCGCAAGCGAGGGTCCGTGGATCGAAAGCCGGCCTGTTCGGATATCAGACAAGGCGCTGCGCTCCGCGCAGACGGCACGATCACCCTACGCAAAGCGATATCTACCCCCGCAGGCAAGACCGCCGCGCGACGTGCAATGGCGCGCGCGCAGACAAGGCGGCGCATGTGGGGATGTTCAGGGAGAACAGGCCGGAAAACCGGCCTTCAAGGGGTCGGCATCGCCAGAACCCCAGGGGAGACGGGTGTCATTTGAAAAGGCTCACCAAGAATTGGGGGTCTGAAGATGACGAACAAGCTGTTCCGCGCCACCTTGCTGGGCGCTACCATGTTGATGGGCATGGGCACCGCGCCTGCCTTTGCGCAGGACACGGCGGGTGATGCCGCGCAGGATACCGAACAGGAAGGCGGCAGCAACGTCATCGTCGTGACCGCGACCCGCCGCGCGACCTCGATCCAGGACGTGCCGATCAACATCAGCGCAATCGGCGACGAGCAGCTCGCCCGCCAGCGCATCGACGATGTGCGCGACATTGCCGATTTCACCCCGGGTCTGACCATATCCGATACCGGCCCCGGATCGACCGGCGCCATCGTGCTGCGCGGCCTCAACGCTTCGGACACCAGCGCGAACGGCGCTTCATTCGACGACGCGCTCGGCCTGTATCTCGGCGAAGTGCCGCTCTATTATGATTTCAAGCTGCTCGATATCGCCCGTGTCGAGGTTCTGCTCGGCCCGCAAGGCACGCTCTACGGCCTCGGCACGCTGGCAGGCGCGATCCGCAACATTCCCAACCGCCCCAATCTCGAAAGCTTCGAAGGCGAAGTGCACGGCCGTTTCTACGCCAAGCAGCACAGCAGCAAGCTGGGCTATCAGGCCGATGGCGTGATCAACATCCCCATCATCAAGGATCACCTCGCCTTCCGCAGTTCCACCGGCTATTTCTACGATCCCGGCTTTATCGACTATACGCTGCTGCTGCAGCGCCCGGGCGTTTCGCTGCCCCAGCCCAACGGCCCCAATTTCATCAGCGCTGCCGGCTATGCCGCCAACCTGCGGCGCGAGAACGACGTCAATTTCGAGAAGACGATCAGCACGCGCAACCAGCTGCTCTATCAGGCGAGCGAGGACTTCGAGCTCAACATCACCTATGCGTTTCAGCGTACCAAGACCGATGGCCGCCAGTCGAACAGCGATTTCGTGTTCGGAACCGGCCGGTATGAAAGCGCCGCGCGCTTTCTCGAGCCGGTCAATCGCCGCGCCCATCTGATCAGCGCGGAAATCAACGCCAATATCGGCAATATCGCCGATCTGGTGGCGACCACCGCGCATACTGACGTCAAGAACGAGCAGGTGGGCGACAATACCGATCTGCTGCTCGACCTCGATTATGGCTATGAATCCTTCCCGGCCTTTTCGAGCTTCAACGAAAGCACCAACCGGCGCAAACAGTTCAACCAGGAAGTGCGCTTCGTCTCGCGCCATGGCGGGCCGTTCAACTGGGTGCTGGGCGCGTTCTACAACCGCCGCACGCTGCAGAACGACTATCGCGAGCGGCTGCCGGGCCACCCGTTCGTTGCCTTCGGCACGTTGCCCAACCCGCTCGAGCTCGAATATGTCTCGTTCAACCGGTCGCGGGTGACCGAGCGCGCGGTGTTCGGCGAAGGCACCTTCCGCGTCACGCCCGAATGGCAGGTCACGGCGGGTGCGCGCTATTTCGGCTATCGCTCCGAAGTCGCGGGCCGCGCGGTGCTGCCGCTGCTTGGCGAGCCGCTGAGCCCGTATGACCTGCCCTCGGCGGGCGGCGTCGCCAAGAAGAGCGGCTGGGTATGGAAGTTCAACAGCTCGTACAACATCACCGACGATATCATGGTCTATGCGACCTATTCGAAGGGCTATCGCCTGGGCGGACCGAATACCGTGGCACCATGCGTGCTGCCGCTCAATCCGAACCAGCAGAATGTCTGCGCACTGCCCAACGAGCAGCAGTTCGGCCCGGATACCACCAAGAACCTGGAACTCGGCATCCGTACCGAGCTGTTCGACAACATGCTGACGTTCAACTTCAACGTCTATCAGATCAAGTGGAACGGCATTCAGGTCGCCTCGGCGACAGTCAACGGCGTAGTCGGGATCACCGTCAATGGCGGGACCGGCAAGTCCGAAGGCTTTGAAACCTCGTTTCAGCTGCGCCCGCTGCCCCGCTTCACCATCCAGGGCAATTTCTCCTATCTCGACGCGCGGCTGACCCAGGACGTGCCGGGGATCATCGCGGTCAACAGCCCGGCAGGCATCTATCCCAGCCGTCCGATCCAGCTCGACGCGCTGTCGGGTGACCGGCTACCGGGTTCGGCCAGGACCAGCGGTGCATTGGGCGCGACCTATACCGCGCCGTTCATGGACGGGAACATCGTCGCCGACTGGACCGCGACCTATCGCGGCAATGTCGTCACCCGGCTGGGCTGGGATCGCGCGTTCGGCGACAAGCTGCCCGGCTTCACCACGCACCGCGCCTCGGTCTTCTACGAGACCGACCGCTACAGCTTTGGCGTCTGGGCCAACAACATCTTCGACAAATATGCGGTCAACGCGGTGTCGAACGATCGCTCGCGCGTCGGCCTGAACGACAATGTCCGGCTGCGCTATCTGCGCAACAGCGTCATCAACCCGATGACCCTGGGCCTGGAGGCTCGGTTCAGGTTCTGATCGCAGGCTTGGGCGCGGGGCCGGTTGGGCAAGGCCGGTCCCGCCCCATGCGACCCGCCAGCAAGGGGGCCAGGTGATGACAGCCAAAAGCCCAATTCCGGGATTTGCGGGGCTCGCCATGGTGCTGGCCGCGTCCGGCGGGCTTGCCGCCGAACCCTCTGCCCCCCTGCCCCGGCTGTTCGCCGAACGCTGGATCGACGGCACCAACGGCGCCGAACCGGTCGCGCAGGTGCAGGCGCTCGACGCCGACACCTTCGTCATCCGCCAGTCGGTCAAGACCAATTTCGAGGCGCCGTTTCTCTATCTGCTGTTCGGGCGCGACAAGGCACTGCTGATCGACACCGGCGCGGAAGGCGGCGTCATCCGCCCGGTGGTCGACCGGGTGATCGCCGAATGGCTCGCCGCGCATGGCCGCCAGGCGATCCCGCTGGTCGTCGCGCACAGCCATGCGCATGGCGACCATATCGCCGGCGATGCCGCGTTTCGCGACCGGCCCGATACCGTGCTGGTCGGGTTGAAACCGGCGGATGTCGCAGCCTTTTTCGGCATCAAGCGCTGGCCCGGCGATATCGCGACCTTCGATCTGGGCAGCCGGGCGCTGTCGATCATCCCGACGCCGGGACATCAGGCCGCAGCGATGATGGTCTATGACCCGCGCCTCAAGATCCTGCTCTCGG
>Ga0209278_1002138_pt1 | contig 11241 bp, 10 predicted proteins | sample JI81BgreenDNA_FD_187504 | JGI IMG/M metagenome (GOLD analysis project Ga0209278, IMG submission 187504) | Wastewater effluent complex algal communities from Wisconsin, to seasonally profile nutrient transformation and Carbon sequestration -... | ecosystem: Engineered > WWTP > Effluent > Algae... | reverse complement strand
CAGCCCTTCATGCACTGGCGCGACCGCTTTCTCTACGTGATGGACGGCGTCAACAAGGCCAGCGCCATGACGGGCGAGGTGAAGGGCAGCTACCTCAACGTCACCGCCGGCACGATGGAGGCCATCTACGAGCGCGCCGAGTTCGCCAAGCAGCTGGGCAGCGTGGTCATCATGATCGACCTCATCGTGGGCTGGCCCTGCATCCAGAGCCTGGGTGAATGGTGCCGGCGCAACGACATGATCCTGCACCTGCACCGCGCGGGCCACGGCACCTACACGCGGCAGAAGAACCACGGCGTGAGCTTCCGCGTCATCGCCAAGTGGCTGCGCCTGGCCGGCGTGGACCACATGCACACCGGCACCGCCGTGGGCAAGCTCGAAGGCGACCCGATGACGGTGCAGGGCTACTACAACGTCTGCCGCGACGCGTACACGAAGACCGACCTGCCGCGCGGCCTGTACTTCGACCAGGACTGGTGCGACCTCAAGAAGGTGATGCCCGTGGCCAGCGGCGGCATCCACGCCGGCCAGATGCACCAGCTGCTGCACCTCTTCGGCGACGACGTGGTGCTGCAGTTCGGCGGCGGCACCATCGGCCACCCGGCCGGCATCCAGGCCGGTGGCGTGGCCAACCGCGTGGCGCTGGAGGCCGTGGTGAAGGCGCGCAACGAGGGCAAGGACATCCTCAACGAGGGCCCTGAGATCCTGAAGAAGGCGGCCCAGTTCTGCACGCCGCTGAAGCAGGCGCTCGATACCTGGGGCGACATCAGCTTCAACTACACGTCCACCGACACCAGCGACTACGCCGTGACGCCGGCCGTGGCCTGAGCACGCAGCGAACAGGAGACCCGCACCATGATGAGCAACCCCACCGGCCGCATCACGCAAGGCCAGTTCAGCTTCCTGCCCGACCTCACGGATCCGGAGATCACGGCGCAGATCGAGTACGGCCTCGCCAAGGGCTACGCCTGGAGCGTGGAGTACACCGACGACCCGCACCCGCGCAACACCTACTGGGAGATGTTCGGCATGCCGATGTTCGACCTGCAGGACGCCGCCGGCGTGATCATGGAACTGCAGAACTGCCGCAAGACCTTTCCCAGCCACTACATCCGGCTGATGGCCTTCGACAGCACGCGCGGCGTCGAGAGCATCGCGATGAGCTTCATCGTCAACCGGCCGGCCCACGAACCCGGCTTCGGCCTGGTGCGGCAGGAAGGCGCCGGCCGCGACATCCGCTACACGGTGCACAGCTACGCCACCGACAAGCCCGAGGCGCAGCGCTACTGAGCCGCACCGGGGCCCCTGCATGAACGCGCCGCTCTACCGCATCCCGGGCACGGCTTCACCCACCGCCGCGCCCGAGCCCGCACCGGCCGCCGCCGCGCCGCGCACCATCGGCGAGGTGCTGGCGCAGAGCCAGGTCGAGACCGTGATGGACGAGCTCGACCGCGACCTCATCGGCCTGGCCCCCGTGAAGCAGCGCATCCGCGACATCGCCGCGCTGCTGGTGGTGGACAAGCTGCGGCTGGCGCACGGCCTGCAGGCCCAGACACCCAGCCTGCACATGAGCTTCACCGGCAACCCCGGCACCGGCAAGACGACGGTGGCCATGCGCATGGCGCAGATCCTCCACCGCCTGGGCTACGTGCGCAAAGGCCACCTCGTGGCCGTGACGCGCGACGACCTCGTGGGCCAGTACATCGGCCACACCGCGCCCAAGACCAAGGAAGTGCTCAAGAAGGCCATGGGCGGCGTGCTGTTCATCGACGAGGCCTACTACCTCTACCGCCCCGACAACGAGCGCGACTACGGCCAGGAGGCCATCGAGATCCTGCTTCAGGTGATGGAGAACCAGCGCGACGACCTGGTGGTGATCCTCGCCGGCTACAAGGACCGCATGGACACCTTCTTCCAGAGCAACCCCGGCCTGAGCAGCCGCATCGCGCACCACCTGGACTTCCCCGACTACGCCCACGGCGAACTACAGGCCATCGCCGACCGCATGCTCGAGACCCTGAACTACCGCTTCGGCCCCGGCGCGCGCGAGGCCTTCGACGAGTACCTGCAGCGCCGCATCGCGCAGCCGCACTTTGCCAACGCACGCAGCGTGCGCAACGCCCTCGACCGCATGCGCCTGCGCCAGGCCAGCCGCCTGTTCGCCGAGCGCGACCGCGTGCTCGGCCGCGACGACCTGACCACGCTGGCCGAGGCCGACGTGCGCGCCAGTCGCGTGTTCGGCGCCGCCTGACAGAACAACCAAGACCCCAGGGAGAACCTCATGCCCCTCACCGGACGCTGGACGCTCACGCGCTACCTCATCGAGCAGCGCAAGCGCTTCCCGCAGGCCAGCGGCGAGCTCAACGCGCTGCTGCTCGACGTGTCGCTGGCCTGCAAGGGCATCGCCCGCATCGTGGCCATGGGCGCCCTGGGCGACGCGACGCCGGGCGCCGAGGTGCAGGCCGGCGGGCTCAACGTGCAGGGCGAGGTGCAGAAGCCGCTGGACGTGATGTCCAACGAGATCTTCATCCGTATGAACGAGTGGAACGGGCACCTCGCCGGCATGGCGTCGGAGGAGATGGACGAGCCCAAGCAGATCCCCACCAACTACCAGCGCGGCAAGTACCTGCTGGTGTTCGACCCGCTCGATGGCAGCAGCAACATCGACGTCAACGTCAGCGTCGGCAGCATCTTCAGCGTGCTGCGCGCGCCGCAGGACGTGATCGACTCCGGCCGCGACGTGGTGGAGGCCGACTTCCTGCAGCCCGGTGCGGCGCAGGTGGCCGCCGGCTACGCGCTCTACGGCCCCACCACGATGCTGGTGCTGACGGTGGGCGACGGCGTCGCCGGCTTCACGCTCAACCCCAACCTGGGCGAATTCGTGCTCACGCACGACAAGATCACCGTGCCGCGCGAGACGCAGGAGTTCGCCATCAACACCAGCAACGCGCGCTTCTGGGAGCCGCCGGTCAAGCGCTACGTCGACGAGTGCCTGGCCGGCAAGCCGGGGCCGCGCGGCAAGGACTTCAACATGCGCTGGATCGCCAGCATGGTGGCCGAGGCGCACCGCATCCTCATGCGTGGCGGTGTGTTCCTCTACCCGCGCGACACCAAGGACCCCGCCAAGCCCGGCCGCCTGCGCCTGCTGTACGAGGCCAACCCCATCGGCATGGTCATGGAGCAGGCCGGCGGCCGCTGCAGCACCGGCCGCCAGCCGATGCTGGGTGTGCAGCCCAGCAGCCTGCACCAGCGCATCGGCCTCGTCTTCGGCAGCGCCGCCGAGGTGGAGCGCATCGAGCGCTACCACCGCGAGCCCATGGACGACGTGGCCCCGGCGCCCCTCTTCGCGCCCCGCAGCCTGTTCCGAGACTGAGAGCCCCACCATGTCGCACAAGCACCCCATCATCGCCATCACCGGCAGCAGCGGCGCCGGCACCAGCAGCGTCACGCGCACCTTCGAGAACATCTTCCGCCGCGAGGGCGTGAAGGCCGCCGTCATCGAGGGCGACAGCTTCCACCGCTACGACCGCAAGGAAATGCGCGCGCGCCAGGCCGAGGCCGAGAAGGCCGGCAACAAGCACTTCAGCCACTTCGGGCCGACCAACAACCTGTTCCCCGAGCTCGAGAACCTGTTCCGCAGCTACAGCGAAACCGGCACCGGCCAGCGCCGCAAGTACCTGCACGACCCCGTCGAGGCCGCGCCCTACCAGCAGGAGCCCGGCACCTTCACAGCCTGGGAAGACATCCCCGCCGGCACCGACATGCTGTTCTACGAGGGCCTGCATGGCGCGGTGCGCACCGCCGATGTCGACATCGCCCGCTACCCCGACCTGCTGGTGGGCGTGGTGCCGGTAATCAACCTCGAGTGGATCCAGAAGCTCTGGCGCGACCAGCACATCCGCGGCTACAGCACCGAGGCCGTGACCGACACCATCCTGCGCCGCATGCCCGACTACGTGCACTACATCGTGCCGCAGTTCGAGCACACACACGTCAACTTCCAGCGCGTGCCCGTGGTGGACACCAGCAACCCCTTCATCGCGCGCGACATCCCGAGCGCGGACGAGAGCATCTGCGTCATCCGCTTCAAGAACCCCAAGGGCATCGACTTTCCCTACCTGCTGAACATGATCAACGACGCGTGGATGAGCCGCGCCAACACCATCGTGGTGCCGGGCGGCAAGATGGAGCTCGCCATGCAGCTGATCTTCACGCCCTTCATCTGGCGCATGATGGAGCGGCGCACGCGCGCCCTGGGCGCGATCTGATAGCTTGCAGCGCATGCGCTACCAACTGCTGAGCTTCGACCTCGACGGCACGCTCGTCGACACCGCCGGCGAGATCGCCGAGGCCGCCAACCGCGCCATCGCGGAGTTCGGCCTGCCGCGCCAGCCGGTGGCCGAGCTGACGCTGCTCATCGGCCACGGCGCGCACGCGCTGATGCGCCAGCTGCTGGCGCGCCTGGGGGCGGCGGTCGAGGTCGACCGCGTGCTGGCGCGCTTCGAGCACCACTACCTGGCCACCACCGGCACGCTGGGCCTGCCCTACCCCGGCTGCGCGGCGATGCTGCAGCGGCTGCGCGAGGACGGCGTGCGCACGGCCTGCGTCACCAACAAGGAGAGCCGGCTCGCGCAGCAGCTGCTGTGCCACCACGGGCTGGCCGGGGCCTTCGACCTGGTCATCGGCGGCGACTCGCTGCCCCACAAGAAACCCCACGCCAGCGTGCTGCAGCACGTGGCCGCGGCGCTGGGCGTCCCCATGTCGCAGGTGGCACACGTGGGCGACTCGGCCACCGACGTGATGGCCGCGCGCAACGCCGGCGCCGCCGCCTGGGCCGTGCCCTGGGGCTACAACGCGGGCCAGCCGATCGAGAGCGCAGAGCCCGATTTGGTCTTCGACTCGCTGCCTGCGGTGGCCGACCACGTGCTGGCGGAGCCCGGCGGGTGATCCAGGCCCTGCTCTGGGACGTGGACGGCACGCTGGCCGAAACCGAGCGCGACGGCCATCGCCGGGCCTTCAACGATGCCTTCGCGTCCATGGGCCTGCCCTGGGCCTGGGGCGTGGCGCGCTACGGCGAGCTGCTGCGCGTGACCGGCGGCCGCGAGCGCATCCTGGCCGACCTGCCCACGCACCCCGAGGCGCCCGCCACCGCCGCCGAACGCGAGGCCCTGGCGCGCGAGCTGCACCGGCGCAAGAGCATCGCCTACGAGCGCCGCCTGGCCGAAGGCGCCATCGCGCTGCGGCCGGGCGTGGCCGAGCTGCTCGACGAGGCCGCGGCGCGCGGCCTGCGCCAGGCCATCGTCACCACCACCAGCCGCGCCAACGTGGTGGCGCTGCTGCGCCACGTGCTGCGCGGCGCGTCGCGGCCGCACTTCGAGCCGGTGGTGTGCGGCGAGGACGTGGCCGCCAAGAAACCCGACCCCGAGGCCCACCGCCTGGCGCTGCAGCAGCTGGGGCTGCCGGCGCGGGCCACGCTGGCGCTGGAAGACAGCCCCGCGGGCGTGGCCGCGGCGCAAGCGGCCGGCGTGCCGGTGCTGCTGACGCGCAGCGCCTACTTTGCCGACGAGGCGGTCGAGGGGGCCGTCGCCATCGGCCCCGGCCTGCACACACGCGCCGGCTGGCAGCCGGCAACGGCGGGCGGCGCCGCGCCGGGCCGCGTCACGCTCGACGACCTGATCGGCTGGCACGCACGCGCCGCACCCGGCGCCTGACGCAAGCGCCAGCCCGGCAATCCGGCGCCGGGCGTGTTGGCATGGCCGGCAGGCCACACTCGCGCCACATGTTGTCGATAACGCTCGGGCCTCTGGCCTTTCCGCTGCCGCCACTGCTGCTGCTGGCGGCCCTGCTGCTGGCCACCTGGCTGGCGCGCCGCCTGGCCCCGGTTGAATGGGCCTCGGCCAACGAGACCAGCGTCTGGCTGGCCGCCGTGCTGGGCCTGGCCGCCGCGCGCATCGCCCACGTGCTGCGCCACGCCGAGGCCTACGGGGCCACGCCCTGGGCCATGCTGGACTTTCGCGACGGCGGCTGGGTGGCCGGCCCGGGCCTGGTGGTGGCGGCGCTGGTGCTGCTGTGGCGCTCGGACCGCCTGCCGCAGGCGCGGCGCGCGCTGGTCATCGCCTCGGGCAGCGGCGTCGCGCTGTGGGCCGCGCTCAACGGCGCGCTGGCCTTCTGGCAGCCGCCGGCCTCGGCGCGCGAACTGCCGCCCGTGGCCCTGCGCGCCCTGGCCGGCGACCCGACGCCCAGGCCACTGACTGAGCTGCTCGACGGCCGGCCCCTGGTCGTCAACCTCTGGGCCACCTGGTGCGGCCCCTGCCGCGCCGAGATGCCGGTGCTGGCCGCCGCGCAGCGCGCGCGGCCCGACGTGCGCTTCGTCTTCGCCAACCAAGGCGAGGTGCCCGAGGTCGTGCTGCGCTATCTGGCGGCCGAGCGCCTGGCGCTGCAGGACGTGTGGCTGGACATCGGCTCCGGCCTCGGCCCGGCCCTGGGCTCCAGCGGCCTGCCGACCACGGTATTTTTCGACGCCGACGGCACGCGCGTCGATGCGCACTTCGGCCTCATCAACGGCGCGGCACTGCAGGCGCGGCTGTCGCGCTGGCCGGAGCCCGAACGCTGAGCGCTGAACCCGCGCCAAGGCCCCACCCCCGCTCGGCCCGGCGCCCAGCGGTGACACTCGCGCGATGAGCGCAAACCCCAACCCCGCCGGCGCCGCGCTGGCCCTGGACGGCGTGTCCATGCACCACCAGGCCGAAGGCCGGCGCATCGACGTGCTGCGCGACGTCTCGCTGCGCGTGGCCGCCGGCAGCAGCCTGGCCGTCGTCGGGCCCTCGGGCTCGGGCAAGACCTCGCTGCTGCTGCTGCTGGCCGGGCTGGAGCGCCCCGCGGCCGGCCGCATCGCCATCGACGGGCTGGACCTCGGCGCCCAGGGCAGCGACGCCCTGGCCGACCTGCGGCGCGACCGCATCGGCATCGTCTTCCAGTCCTTCCACCTGCTGCCCAGCCTGACGGCGCTGGACAACGTGGCCCTGCCGCTGCAGATGGCCGGTGTGCGCGACGCGCTGCCACGCGCCCGCGCCATGCTCGAGCGCGTGGGCCTGGCCGAGCGCGCCGACCACCACCCGGCGCGCCTGTCGGGCGGCGAGCAGCAGCGCGTGGCCATCGCGCGCGCCGTGGTGCACCGCCCGCGCCTGCTGCTGGCCGACGAGCCCACGGGCAACCTCGACGACACCACCGGCGAGCGTGTGCGCGAGCTGCTGTTCGGCCTGCAGCGCGACCAGGGCATGACGCTGGTGCTGGTGACGCACGACCCGGCGTTTGCCGCACGCTGCGACCGCGTGCTGCGCCTGCACGATGGCCGTCTGGCGGAAGCCACGCCGCAACGAACCACCACCCCCGCCGATGCCGCGCTTCCTGCTTGACCTGGCCTGGCGCGACCTGCGCGCCGGAGGCCGCCCGCTGGTGGTGTTTGCGCTGTGCCTGATGCTGGGCGTGGCGCTGGTGTCGGCCGGCGGCGTGCTGCACCGCCAGCTGGCCACGGCGCTGCAAAGCGAGGTGCGTGCGCTGTTCGGCGGCGACGTGGAGCTGCAGACCGACCGCACCCTGCCCGCCGACGAGCGTGCCTGGTGGGCCGAGCGTGGCCGCGTGGCCGAGGTCCTGCAGCTGCGCACCATGCTGCGCGCGCCCGACGGCCGCTCGCAGCTGGTGGAGCTGATGAGCGCCGACGCGGCCTACCCCCTGGTCGGCGCGCTCCAGCTCGAGCCCGCGTTGCCGCTGGCCGAGGCGCTGGCCCTGAAGAACGGCCGTCACGGCATCGCCGTCGACCCCGTGCTCGCGCAGCGGCTGGGCCTCGCGCCCGGCAGCACGGTCGAGCTCGGCGACCTGACGCTCGACGTGCGTGCCCTCATCCGCCACCAGCCCGACCGCAGCCTGCGCGCCGAATGGCGCGGCGCGCCCGTGCTGGTGAGCGACGCCGCCCTGGCCGCCAGCGGCCTGGTGCAGCCGGCCAGCCGCCTGGAGCACCGGCTGCGCGTGGCCCTGCCCGAGGGCGCCAGCCCGCGCGAGGCGCGGCAGGCCTTCTTCGCCGCCTACCCGCGCAGCAGCGCCGAGCTGCGCACCGTGGCCGACCGCAGCGACCGCATCGGCGAGCTGCTGGGCCAGGTGGCCTCGGGCCTGCTGCTGGTGGGCTTCACGGCGCTGTTCATCGGCGGCCTGGGCGTGTTCAACAGCGTGCAGGCCTACCTGCAGGGCAAGCTGGCCACCTGGGCCACGCTGCGCGCCGTGGGCCTGCGCGACGGCGCGCTGGCGCGCCTGGTGCTGCTGCAGGTGCTGATGCTGGCCCTGGCCAGCAGCGCCGTGGGCGTGGCTGTGGGCCTGGGCCTGGCGCTGGCGGCGCTGGGCGTGGCGGCCGAGCGGCTGCCGCTGGTGTGGGCGCCCTCGGCGGCCGTGCTGCCGGCGCTGCTGGGCCTGGGCTTTGGCGTGATGACGGCGCTGGTGTTCGCGTGGCCGGCCGTGGCGCGAGCGCTGTCCGTCAGCCCCGCGGCGCTGTTCCGCGGCGTGGATGGCACGGCGCTGCAGACACCGCGGCAGGCCTGGCTCGTCACCGCTGCCGCGGGCACGGTGGGCCTGGCGCTGATGCTGCTCTGGCTGCCCGATGCGCGCTTCGGCCTCGCCTTTGTGGCGGCCGTGGCGCTGTTGGTGCTGGTGCTGCAGGGCCTGGTGCGCCTGCTGGCCGCGGGCGCGCGCGCCGTGCTGGCGCGCGACGGCGCCCTGCCCTTCGAGCTGCGCGTGGCCCTGGCCGGCGTGGCGCGGCCAGGCTCGCCCATGCGGCCGGCGCTGCTCTCGCTGGGCACCTCGCTCACGCTGCTGGTGGCCTGCACGGTGGTGGTGGGCTCGCTGCTGCGCACGCTGGCCGAGACCGTGCCGCAGCAGGCCCCGGGCCTCGTCTTCCACGACCTGCAGACCGGCGAACGCCCGCTGCTCGAGGCCGCCGTTGCGGGCGCAGGCAGCCTGACGAAGCTGGAAACCGCCCCGCTGGTGCTGGGCCGTGTCATCGCCGTCAACGGCACCGACCTGCAGGCCAGCGCCGACGAGCGCCTGCAGCGCGCCGCGCGCGACGAGCACAAGCTCAGCCACCGCAGCCAGGCCATCGACGAGGTCATCGTCGAACAGGGCGCGTGGTGGCCCGCCGGCTACAGCGGCCCGCCGCAGGTGGCCATGGAAGACCGTGAGGCCGAGGCCCTGGGCCTGCAGGTCGGCGACCGCCTGCGCTTCGAGATCCAGGGCCAGCCGGTGGAGGCCACGCTGGTGGCCATCTACGGCCAGAAGCGCATGCAGTCGCGCCTGTGGCTGGAGGCCATGTTCAGCGACGGCGTGCTCGACCCCTTCGTCACGCGCGAGGTCGGCGCGGCCTGGCTGTCGGAGGCCGACGCCATCGCCGTGCAGGACCGCCTGGCCGCCAGCGCCCCGCACGTGGTGACGGTGCGCACCCACGCCCTGCTGCAGGCCACGCGCACGCTGCTGGGCCAGGCCGGCGCGGCCATGGCGGTGGCCGCCGGCGCCTGCCTGCTGGCCAGCCTGCTGGTGCTGGCCAGCGTGGTGACGGCCAGCCGCGCGCGCCAGGTCTACGAGGCCAGCGTGATGCACGCCGTGGGCGCGCGCCTGGGCAGCCTGCGGCGCGTGCTGCGCTGGGAGTACACGCTGCTGGGCAGCGTGACGGCGCTGTTCGCCGTGGCCTTTGGCGGCGCGCTGGCGCAGGGCGTGCTGTGGTGGCGGCTCGACGTCGACGGCAGCGGCCTGCTGGGCCTGGGGGCGCTGGTGGCCGTGGGCACCTGCGCGCTGAGCCTGGGGGCGGGGGCGCAGTGGCTGCTGTCGGGCATGAAGCTGTCGCCGGCGAGGCTGCTGCGCGGGGCCTGAGCGCCGCACCACGCGTCCGGCCCGTGATGGGCGCACGCACCCGCCCTGCGGCCGCCGCCCACAATCGGCGCCACACCATGAGCGCCGCACCCGCCATCCTCGACATCGAAGCCTCGGGCTTCGGCGCGCGCAGCTACCCCATCGAGATCGGCTACGTGCTCGGCGACGGCCGCGCCCGCTGCACCCTGGTGCGCCCCGCGCCGCACTGGACACACTGGGACGCCGAGGCCGAGCGCGTGCACGGCATCGTGCGCCCCACCCTGCTGCAGCACGGCCGCGCCATCGCCGAGGTGGCCGACCTGCTCAACGCCGACCTCGCCGGCCAGACCGTCTACTGCGACGGCTGGGCCCACGACTACGCCTGGCTGGCCCTGCTCTTCGACGAGGCGGAGCGCCCGCTGCGCTTCCGCCTCGAGTCCGTGGCCACGCTGCTGGACGAGCCGCGCCTGGCGCGCCTGGACGCCGTGCGCCGCGCCGCGGTGGCCGAGCTGGGCCTGGCGCGCCACCGCGCCAGCAACGACGCGCGGGCGCTGCAGCTGGCGATCAGCCGGGTGTGAGCCGGGTCTGAGTCAGGCTCAGCCCACCGACCTGGCCAGCTCGGCCTCCTGCAGCAACCGCCACATGACCTTGCCGCTGCCGCTCTTGGGCAGCGCGTCGGCGAACTCCACGAGCCGCGGCACCTTGTAGGCCGCCATATGGTCGCGCGCCCAGGCGATCACGTCCTCGGGCTGCGCGTGGCCGCGGTGCTCGGCGCGCAGCACGACCACGGCCTTGACGGTCTCGCCGCGGTAGGCGTCGCGCGACGCGATCACGCAGGCCTCCTGCACCAGCGGGCACTTGAAGAGCAGCAGCTCCACCTCGCTGGGCCAGACCTTGAAGCCGCTGGCGTTGATCATGCGCTTCAAGCGGTCGGTGATGAAGAAGTAGCCCTCCTCGTCGCGCCGGCCCAGGTCGCCGGTGCGGAAGAACGGCTTGCCGTCGATCTCGATGAAGGCCGCGGCCGTGGCCTCGGGGTGGCCCCAGTAGCCCTTGAACACCATGGGTCCGTGCGTGACGATCTCGCCCACCTCGCCGGGTGGCAGCTCGGCCAGCGTGGTGGGGTCCACCACGCGGCTGTCGACGCCGAAGATGGGCATGCCCAGGCACTGCAGCTTGGCGCGCTCGGGCGGGTTGGCGTGGCTGGGCGCGGCGGTCTCGGTGAGACCGTAACCCTCGGCGAAGGTGATGCCGAACTCGGCCTGCAGCCGCTCGGCCACGGCCTGCGGCATGGCCGCGCCGCCACCCGACAGGTAGCGCAGGCTGCTGAGGTCGAAGCTTCGATAGTGGGGGCTG
>Ga0209278_1002137_pt1 | contig 11250 bp, 8 predicted proteins | sample JI81BgreenDNA_FD_187504 | JGI IMG/M metagenome (GOLD analysis project Ga0209278, IMG submission 187504) | Wastewater effluent complex algal communities from Wisconsin, to seasonally profile nutrient transformation and Carbon sequestration -... | ecosystem: Engineered > WWTP > Effluent > Algae... | reverse complement strand
CCTAATAATTATTTAATCCAAGGCTTTGCCACGTGTTGTATACTTTTTGGAAGTGAAGCCACAAAAGTACAAATTATTATCTCAAAAAATAAGCTATTTTAGCAAAATTAAGCCCAGCAGCTAACAAGGGTTTTGCGTCAGGCGGGCTGAAGTGCAAAATTCAACAGTAGTTTTTCAATTGAGCATTAGTAATAAAACCAGCTTTTGTGCTTCGGTTGCCCGCCCGAACGCAAAGCCCCGAAACGTTGGGCGTCATTCTAAAAGACACGACACAGACCAAAATGAACAAACAAAAAAGTAAAATAATAAACAACTAAAAAATGGACATAGCAATTTTAATCCTTGTCATTGTTGCAGTCATACTGCTTGGCATCTTGACATTTTTCATTTTTCAAATTTGGGTGCAGTCTAAAGAGACGAAACTTCAACTTACTTCAGTAGTTGATGACATCAAAAAGAATTTCGTGGAATTAGAAAGTAATCAGAAAAAGCAAAGTGAGAGTATTACGGAACACATAAAGCTCGAATTTGACAAAGCAAGTTCAAACGTGAATGAGTTAAAAGCGAAAGTTCAAAGCTTAGAAAACGAGCTAAAGGTTTCAAATGAAATTGTTATTGAACAAATTGAAAAGAAAACATTAAACACTGAGAACCGCCTCATTGAGCATTTGAATCGAATAACTCGGACACAAGAATCAAAAATTGATGACCAATTTAGCTCATTAAAATTGAAAACGGAATCATCAATACAAGCGCTTTCAGATTCTGTTAACTTATTACGAAGCAACATAGAAAGTAGAATAAAGGAAATAGACAGTAACCTTAGTGAAAAATTAGTTTCTGATTTGACACATCTTACTAAGAGTTATTCTAAGGAAGTAAAGGAAGAACAATCAAAAGTATTAGACCGATTTGAGCAAACAAGTAAAGAGATTGGTAAAAAACAGAGTGACATTCTCAAGGCAATCACAGAACCTTTGAAAATTAATCTGAACCACAATGATTAAAAACTATTTAGCATATCTCAAGGATATAAGTCGTAAAATAGTAGCTGATTCGGGGTTTGAAAAAGCACTTCTTGACAAAAGCAGAACAAATAAGTCTTTTGCCTTTCAAAAAACTAACAATAAACTTTCATTCACCGAGAAGGACGAGTTATATCCAAGAATTAAAAATATAGAAGATTACCTTAGCAAGAACAATGACAAGAAATTATTTTGTGGCTTCGGATTGGTTGCGGGAACGAAAGGCAGACAATATGCAGCACCAATAATTTATGTTGAATGTGAAATTTTCAAAGAAGATTCTTCATATATAATCGAATTTGATTTTGATACAAACTCGTTTAACTATGACCTCATAACTAGTATATTGAATTACAGCATTACTGCAAGATATAGTGTCGCAGATGATGATGTTTTCAATGAAGATTTTCAGAAGGAAGTTGATATCGTTGAAAAAATAGAGAACGAAATTAAGGTATTTGATGAAGTCGAGTTGCTACAGGAATATGCAAACGAAATATTTCAACTACTTCAAGCCAAACTTCAAGACTTTCAGAGCATTAGACGAAAAAACCATAACGACTATTCCTATTCAACTGAAATAAATCTCTTTAATTTAAAACCGAAGAAAGGAAGAAATTCCAAAAAAGAACCCGAAGATAAGAGACCAAGGAAATCAATCTTTGAAGAAGAATTAGTTTTCATTGATTCTGCTCATTTTTTTGTAAATGCTATTCCGCATCAACTTTCAACATATGAAGCACTAAGACAACTTATTCAAGAAATTGAAAAGAACAAGTTTCAAAACAAAATTCTAGAGAAAATGCTCACAAACGTTCTGACTGAGCAAAAAATAGAATTAAAAAACAATGATGAAACCAAGGTTGAAGAAATACTAAAAAAATACATACCGCTATCTTTTTCAGATTCTCAAATTTCTTCAATCAAAAACGCTTTTGGGTCTGAGATTTCCTATATACAAGGTCCTCCAGGAACAGGTAAATCATATACAATCGGAGCAATTGTTCTATGTGCCTTGTTTTTAAATAAAAAGGTGCTCTTGGTTTCTCAAAAAGAACCTGCTTTAGACGTTATTAAGGATAAAATTGAAGGCTATCTAACAGAATTAAAGGATGATGACTTTAAAGGAATAACCTACTACAAAAACACAAACAAACCTGAACTAAGAAGCAACATATCTGATTTAAGAAAGCACGGAAATAATCAAGGCAAGTTGAATTATCAATTGAATCAATTGTCAGATGCAATACTTCAAGATGATTCTTGGATTAAAAATCAACTTTCTCAAATTGAAGATTTAGAGCGAAAATTAGCTGCGAACTTGCAAAAAGAGTTTGAGTTCAAGGACACTCACAACGAGTTTATCAGAAGTAGGGATTGGTTCTTAAACCAGCGTGTCGTTTCAAAGGAACTTCGATTAAACAGAGCTTATAATTTCAAAACATCAGGAGTTAACGCCTCATCTTATACAGAAACTTTAGAATTAGTAGAGAAAATTTCTTACACAACTCCCACACTAGCAACCGAGTTATTTAAACATAAATTTAAAACCCACATAAATACTCATTTCAATATAGATTCAAACAGTATACCTGATGTATCACTTCATCAATACTGTAAAGACCTAATTGAACTTCACGAAAAACACGTAAGAAGTCATAAAATTCGTGACGACATAAGGTTAGACAATGAGCAAATAAGAAGTAAACTATCTCATTTAAAAACCGAGCTTAATAAAAGACAAAAATTATTACTTAAACGTAGATTTCGTCATACCACTCTTTCTAAAATATCACTAAGAGAAAATCAAAATGCCGGATTGATATTAGAAAACCTTGATCGATTGGACAAGCTTCTCTATTGGAAAAAGCCATCAAGAATAGCCAATCAAATGGCTGAAATTAACTACAACTTAATCGTTGATGTTATGCCATTTTGGTTGGCAGAAGCAAGATACTTAGGGCAAGTTCTACCAATGAAAGCTGAAATGTTTGACTTAGTGATTGTAGATGAATCTTCACAAGTTAACCTTGCTGAAATTTTACCAGCATTTTATCGCGGAAAACAAATTGTTATTGTTGGAGACCACGAACAATTAGGACTTGACTCAACAGGTGTCAATTTCAGGCTTTCAAATAGGTTCGACAATTTAATTTGGGAAAAGAACTTTTCTAATTTGGGTATTTCATTTGCAAATGCCACAGATAAGAAACTTACTGTAACACAGTGTTCGATTTTAGATTTTGTTCGTTCACCATACAATAATGTTTCGATTAGAACCGAAATGCTTAAAGAGCATTTTAGGTCAATGCCAGCTCTAGCTAAATATACAAATGCAAACTTCTATGATGGAGTTTTGCGGATAATGACTGAAACACCTGATAAAATAGCAAAAGACTGTTTTCAAGTTATACAAGTAAAGGGAGAACGGGAAAAACAGAATAAAACAATTATTCCAGAAGCAGAAAAAGTCATTGAAATAATTAGACAGCTAACTGATAAGAGTTTTGAACAAAATCTATTTAATGAAAAGGTTGAGCTCAACATTCCAAACCTTGACAGCGAAAAATTCTCTATTGGAGTTATTTCCTTAATGACAAATCAACGTGAACTAATTGCTGATTTGATTGAAGAGCATATCAAGTCCGATATAATTGAGAAGCATAATATTGAAGTATGGACACCTCAATCTGCACAGGGTAATGAGAGAGATATTATTATCCTTTCGCTTTGTCTTGACTTTTCGTGTAATGGAATGGGTAATTATCATAAGAACCCAAGGCTATTAAATGTTGCAACTAGTCGTGCAAAGAAATTTACTATTGTAGTTCATAGCGGTTTCCAAACTGACAAGTATCCCCAATTAGGTAAATACCTTAACCTTACAGCAAATAGACCTGAATGGACTCTTAACCACGCTGCTTATGAATCAGAGTTTGAAATAAAGGTCTATGAGCAACTTCGCGAATACGTTGAAAGTAGACAAGATGAAGCAGACTTAAGAATTTTTAATCAAGTTGAAACTTGCGGCCAAAAACGACTTGACTTTGTGGTGTTTAATCAGACTAATCAAAAAGCTGTAGCTGTTGAAGTGGACGGAAGCTTTCATTATCAAGAAAATGGACTTTCAAAACAATATTCAGAAGAACACACCGAACGCATTGACATATTAAAAAGAGCAGGTTGGAACGTAATAAATACTCCATATTATAAATGGTATAGAAATGGTTGGCTTTGCGACACAAATCACCCGACCTTCCAAAAGGAAATTGATAGAATTATTGACGAACTTGACTACTATTTACTATGACAATCTTGCCGACAGAAAAGAAGAACGAACGCCCAACAGCGGTTTTGCAAAAGTGGCGGTTCAGTGCTTCGAATGACAGTGAAGTGGTTAATCAAAAATTAGTGCTTCGATTGAAGTTTAGTGGTGAAAATCGCCACCTTCGCAAAGCCGCAAACCGTCAAACTGTCTAAAAACCCCTGAAATGAAAAAATTAAGTGCGAATTCAGCCTGTTTCGGGCTATTTTGTTCGTCGTTTTGAGGTTTTGAGACATACTGCCGTTAGCGGAAATGGCAAGGCAATCGTGCAAACATCAAACATACCTGCTGAAAATGGACGACAAAATGCCAACGCTTCGCAAAATTAAAAGAGCTGCAACCAAATGCACAAGCCAACACAATTTGCAGCACATTTAATTTTGCCCAACCGCACCCAAGCCCACCCACCACCCGACTTTAGTACAGTTTGAAAACTATTGACAATTTGTTGCCGGGCTTCTTAGAAAGTCAATATCTTTGCACGAGATGCAATTAAAATGAGCAAAAAAGCAATTAACCGAATTAAGGTTGTCCTTGTTGAGAAGAACTTCAGTAGCAAACAACTTGCTGAGAAACTTCAAATGAACGAAGCAACAATTTCAAGATGGTGCACCAACGATGTGCAACCTCCTTTGAAAACACTTGTGAAAATTGCAGAAGTTTTAAAAGTTGATGTAACCGATTTACTAAACAACAAGCTGAAATAATGGAGAATAATAACTCAAATACAATTCCATTTAAAGTTTCTGCTAGGACAGCAAGGTTGATAGGCAGAGAAAATATTGCAAACTCAAAAGGAGCTATAATTGAACTTGTCAAGAATAGTTATGATGCAGATAGCAAAGTTTGCATTGTCTATTTTGATAATAAGTATTCGACATACTTATCAGAAATTAGTGAGTCCCATTTTGAAAAACTTATAGAATTGGGTATAACAGAAGAACTACTAAATGACCTTTACTTAAAAAATGAAGACGAAGAAAATTACATTCTGAATAATACAGTTGATGAGGGAAAGAAAACACAGTTTAAAAATTCGATTTCGAAATTTTCTACTCTATACATAATTGACTTTGGAGAGGGAATGACACAAAATATCATCCGAGACCATTGGATGACAATTGGCACAGACAATAAGGCCAATGATATTTTCACAAAACAAGGCAGGGTAAAATCAGGTGCAAAAGGTATTGGTCGTTTTGCGTTAGATAAATTAGGAAGCAAGTGTGAAATGACAACCATTTTTAATCCTGACCCTCTTATTCATAAACCTGATACAGATATTGAAGGGAATTTAACAAACTATAAAGGATACAATTGGATTGTTAACTGGGAGGACTTTGAAGGTGATTATAAAACAATTGATAAAGTTGGTGCAATTTTAACTGGTATTACCACAGATAACATAAAAGATGAGTTAATAGCTAAAATACCAGACTTTGATTTATCAAAAATTGAAGCAGAGAAAGATTTTAAATACGGAACAATTTTAAAAATAAATCAACTCCGAGAAAATTGGGAAGATTATTTTGTTGATCAAGTTTATTCTGATTTAGAAGTTTTAGTACCTCCAAAAGAATCCGGAGGATTTGAGATTCATGTTTACAGTTCTTTAATGCCGAATAAGTATGGAGAAGTTCTCGGCTCTGTTTGTGATGACTATGATTACAAACTTGTTGCAACCGCTGACGAGAATCAAAATGTAAAAATCAGAATCTATCGAAATGAATATGATATTGAATTAATTCCAAGTGATTTTTTTGAAAGAGAGGCAATGCAAAAAGAATATTATAGGAAAAGCGACTTTCTAAAAGGATTTTGGGAAAAAACAACTACCTACTCTGAACTAATAAAGGGATTCAAAGAAATAGATGAGAACAACACTTTCAAAAATATTGGCGTTTTTACTTTTACTTTTTATTTCCTAAAGCGACAATCTAATTCCGAAGATGCTAAAAAGTTTTTTAATAGAAACTTTATTTCAAACAACAGAAGAGATTGGCTAAATAAATTTGGAGGAATAAAGCTTGTCAGAGATAATTTTAGAGTAAGACCCTATGGGGAGGTTAAAAATGTTGCTTTTGATTGGCTTGGACTTGGTAACAGAAAATCTGCAAGCCCCGCAGGTATTGCCAAACCTGAAGGTGGTTATAAAGTTGAACCTGAAAATGTTGCTGGAGCCGTAAATATTTCAAGACTTACAAATGTGAATTTTGAAGATAAATCAAGCCGAGAAGGACTACAAGAGAATAAGACCTTTCAAATTTTTACAAAATTGATTGCCGAGATTATTTCAGAATTTGAAAAGGACAGGGCATACATAGCAAGAGAAATGGCGGAGTATGACAATTTCAAATTTGGTCCAGAAAGAGATAGGCAAAAAGCAGAAAAATTAAAAAATGAAATTCTAGCGAAGAGCAGGGCTAAGAAGGAGTCAAATGCCAATTCTTATAACAACAGCGATGCCTCTCAGCAAGAATCGGAAACAGAATCTGATAAAGAAAAGGAAATACTAGCGAGTGAACTTGATAGAAAAGAAGAAGAAATTGAAAAATTAAAAGAAGAGCAAAAGGTTTTGAGAGGATTAGCTAGTAGCGGAATTGTTTTAGCATCCTTTAGCCACGATTTGAGTAAATTAAATGATGTGCTTGCTTCTCGAACAGAGAAACTAAAAGACTTGATGTTGGAGAAAATTGCAGAGAAGGATTATGATGAATCAAAAGACAGTAAAAACCCATTTAAGCAGCTTGAAAGAATCAAAAAGCAAGATATAAAACTTCAAAATTGGTTGAACTTTTCACTTGGTGCAACAAGAAAGGATAAAAGAAAAAGAAAACAATTATTCTTAAAACCATACTTTACAAATTTAAAGAGTGACTGGAATACAGTTCTTGAAGATAGGGGAATTGTTATGGATGTTGCAGAAATAGAGGAGTTAGATATGAGAGTTTTTGAGATAGATATAGATAGTATTTTCAATAATCTACTCGTAAACTCGATTGATGCATTTATTATTTCAAAAGAAGATAGAGAGAGAAAAATCACAGTAAAAGTCTCCAGTAATACAAAAGAAATAATTCTCGATTATTACGATAATGGCCCTGGTCTCTCTAAAGATATTACCGAATCTGAGAAAATATTTGAACCACTATTCACAACAAAAAGGAATCAACATACTGGTGAAGAAGAAGGCACAGGATTAGGTATGTGGTTGGTAAAATCTATTGTTGAGGAGAATGATGGCAAAGCACAATTATTATATCCTGAGATAGGATTTGGTTTGAAAATTACATTTCCAATAAAATATAAAGGATAGAAGCTATGTATAAAATATTATTTATTGACGAAGAAAAAGATACCCTGGAAGATTTTGAGGAGTTTGTTGAGAGTTTCCCTTCAAAAGTTGTATTAAAGCCGTATATATCACTTCCCTTAGCCACCAAAGAGGAAATGATTGAATACATCATTAAACTTAGTCCTGATGCATTAGTAACCGACTTTCGTTTGAATGAAATGAAGAACGATATTAAATACAATATACCTTATAATGGTGTTGATTTAGTTGAGGAATTCCAATCAATTAGAAATCATTTTCCTTGTTTCGTCCTGACAGCATTAGACGATGAAGCAGTAAACCAAAGTGACGATGTCAATATCGTATATATTAAGAACATACTTTATAATAAGGAGGAGGGAAATGCAAAAGCAAAATTTCTTGATAGAGTTATTGGACAAATAGAACATTACAAATCTCGAATTGAAAATGCTCGGAAAGTATTAGATGAGTTAGTTAACATAAGGAAGTCAGGAAATGCAGATATAGGAATTGAAAATAGAATAATTGAACTTGATGATTTTTTAGAAAAATCAATTGATGCAAAAAGTTCGATTCCCCCAGAATTTAAAACCCTTTCAAATTCTGATAGGTTGGATAATATCCTTAATAAAGTTGACGAACTTTTAAAAAAGATTGACAATAATGCCAAATAAGTTCAGAAATAAAAGCCCTGAAAGAACTTGCAAAAAAACTTATGCAAGTTACCGTAGCTTCAAGCCTTATTTGGCTGCTGATTTTAATTCAAGATGTGGTTACACCGACTGCCATGATTTTTGGTTTGGAGGTAGAAATAATTTCCATATTGACCATTTTAAACCCTTCTCAAAAAATCCTCAACTAGAGACTGATTATTCAAACCTTGTTTACTGTTGTTCTTATGTAAATATTTTAAAATCGGATGATGAAGGTGATTACATTGATCCATGCAATGTTGATTTTAACGACCATTTTGAAAGGGATAATGATGGGAGAATTATCCCTTTTGCAAATTCCAAGCAGGCAAATTATATGCATTCCAAATTGCAACTTGGTTTATCAAGATATAAGCTGATATGGAAGTTGGACGAAATCCATAGCCGCTTATTAAGGCTCCAAGACGAAATAAAGAACCCTCAAAATGCAGGGATAAAGAATGATTTAAGAATAGTCCATAGTGAGTTAGCAGAAGAATTTACAACCTATTTACAATACCTTAAAGTCAATCAGTAGACGATTATTTATGAAACAAAAAGTGTTTAAATATTTAAGTCAGTGTTCAACACAACCAAATGAGGTTGATAGGCTTATTATTTCTTCATTTCTACATAAAAACAATATTGCAGTTAATAAAAATGAGTTCCTTAAATCTTTTATAATTCAAGAAAATGAAGAGAAAGAATATTCAACCCTTCAAAAGTTCATTTCAATTCTTGAATTAGAAATTCCAAAATTTGAATTGGAACAACTGATTGAACTTTTTGAATTTGTAATCTCTCCTGTTGACAGAATTATTAATGGTGCAATCTATACTCCTCTAAACATTAGGGATTTTATCACTCAGCAATCATTTCATTCAAAGAAAGAAACACTTACAAATGTAAAAATTGCAGACATAGCATGTGGTTGTGGTGGTTTTCTTTATAGTGCTGCAAAACAGTTAAAAAAGAAAACTAATAAATCTTATTCGGAAATTTTCAGAACTCAAATTTTCGGTTTAGACATTCAACCCTACTCTATCACAAGAACAAAACTTTTGCTTTCAATTTTGGCATTGACTGAAGGTGAGGATAAAAAGGAATTCAAATTTAATTTGTTTGTAGGTGATGCTTTAACCTTCATTTGGAAAGAGAAACTAAATAGGTTTGAAGGCTTTGATATTGTGATGGGAAATCCGCCTTACGTTTGTGCAAGAAACCTAAGTGATGTAGTAAAATTGAACCTTGCGAATTGGGAGGTTTGTAAATCTGGGAATCCTGATTTGTATATTCCATTCTTTCAAATCGGAATTGAGTGTTTGAATGAAAATGGGATTCTTGGTTTTATTACAATGAATAGCTTTTTCAAAAGTTTAAACGGGAGAGCTTTGAGAGATTATTTTCAGAAGAAAAGCATCAAGTTTAAAATCATTGATTTTGGAACTGGGCAAATTTTTAAATCCAAAAACACATATACCTGTATCTGTTTAATTGAAAACACGAAACAAGATTTTATTAAGTATTACAGATGTGTTGACAAAGAGATTCCTAAACAAGAAAATGTATTTAGCAAAATTTACTACGCTGGGCTAAACTCTAACTCTGGTTGGAACTTACAAGACAATGAAATAATTTCAAAAATTGAATCCACTGGTGTTGCATTTGGAGACCTTTATAAAACGAGACACGGCATAGCAACTCTTAGAAATGACATTTATATTTTCAATCCTGTTAAGGAAGATAAAGATTATTACTATTTGCAAAATGGAAGTCTTTACCCTATTGAAAAAGGGATTTGCAAAGATATTGTTAACACGAATAAACTTAGCAGAGAAGTATCTCTTAAAAACTTGAAAGAGAAGGTAATTTTTCCCTACGACAACGGACAGAAAGCAAAACTTTTAGACGAGAAATTCATAAAAGAAAGTTATCCGAAAGCATACTTATATCTGCAAAATAAAAGAAAGATTCTTGCTGAACGTGATAAAGGAAGAGGCGAATACGAAAACTGGTTTGCTTTCGGCAGAACTCAGTCACTGGAAAAAGTGAAGAACAAATTGTTTTTTCCAAAAATGTCAGACAGAACTCCAAGTTACATTATCAATTCAGATGAAGATTTACTGTTTTATAATGGACAAGCTATTATTGGACACAGTAAACAAGAAATGATTTTGATAAAGAAGATAATGGAGTCAAGACTTTTTTGGTATTACATCAAGACGACAAGCAAACCATATTCTGCTGACTACTACTCATTGAATGGCAACTACATTAAGAATTTCGGCATCTGCAATTTGGACAATGAGGAATTAGAATTTGTGCTCAACGAGCATGACAGAAATAAACTTGACACTTTTTTTGAGAGGAAGTATGATATCGACCTACGACCATAATTCAGCCAACACATTTGCAGGCACATTTGCTTTTTTACCAACGCTTAATCCATCTCAAAAAAGGCAAAAGAGCCTGCAAGCAACCACACAAGGACAGTGCAAACTTGACACGGCAGACCTTCGACCGAAAAGTGCCACATCCGCTAACAGCAGTTTGGCAAAATGGCGGGTGACGTGCTTCTATGACAGTTTAGTGCTTAACCAAAGTGTAGTTCTTCGATTGAACTTTTGTGCTTATAATCCGCCACTTTGCCAAGCTGCAAACCGTCAAACTCCCGTAGAACAGCATAAGCTGTTCACGGGACACGTGTCTAAAAACCCCTTGATATTGTGGATATCAAGTGTTGCTGTCATTTGATTAAGCGTAGGGTTTTTGGTATTTTCCTGTATGAAATACCTCACTGGAAAAGACCGTAACCAGATTCCCTTATTTGTGGGTAGTTTGGAGGAGGCGATTGAAGCTGACAATGAAGTACGCTTGCTTGAAGCTTTTGTG
>Ga0209278_1002136_pt1 | contig 11256 bp, 6 predicted proteins | sample JI81BgreenDNA_FD_187504 | JGI IMG/M metagenome (GOLD analysis project Ga0209278, IMG submission 187504) | Wastewater effluent complex algal communities from Wisconsin, to seasonally profile nutrient transformation and Carbon sequestration -... | ecosystem: Engineered > WWTP > Effluent > Algae... | reverse complement strand
AAAACTTTACGCCGCTACCTGATACGCCGTTTATAGTACTATAAACGGCGTATCAGGTAGCGGCGTAAAGTTTTCGTGACTCCGCGAGGCAGGCAGACACCAATACCCATACGTGTCCAATTTGAATGAGTAATTTGAATGAGTAATTTGAATGAGTAATTTGAATGAACTATATGTGTGACCAATACCCTAAAGTTTTTGTGACTGAACAAGGGAGTTAGCCGTACCAACTTGAAAAGCGGTGGCCGCAGGTAGGCCAAACACAATCCTCTCCTTGTTAATATACTTACGTCTTTTTTCTTTAAGTTAAAATTTTACTGACCTTCTGGACAATTCTTGGACATCTTTGGACATGTCTTGGACATTTTTTCGTGTCCAAGCCTTCTGCTTGAGATACTCCAATAATCAACGAAATTACCTTGTAATATATAAGGTAATATATGCGACATATTTTGGACATTTTGGACACGGTTTTTTTGAACTTTTTTCCAAAAAAAAAATATTTTTTTCATTTTTTTGAAAACTTTTTTTAAAAAATCAAAAAAAACTTTATATTTGTCTGTCCAAAATGTCCAAAATAGAGTTATATAGATTAATGTGAATTACAAGCTGTTTATATGTATTATTATGAGTGGTTAAGCATTAGGCTTGAAATCCAAAAAATGTCCTGGACATGTCCAAAGATGTCCAAAGATGTCCCCCTCCTATTTAATACTCAACCTTTTTTTATATAAATACATAATAACCTCCTTATATATTTATCTAAATTCTTCTATCTTCTATCTCTTCATCAGAGTTCGTGATAGTATGGCTGCTCTTACTACTGAAAACTTGATTTTACGATTAGGTAGCAACGGTCACGGTAATGGAAATGGTAATAGAACTGCTTAACTTTCTATTTAAAAAAATAAAACATCTTTATATTAACAAGAGAAATACCTATATACCCCCGGTAATCTCCCGCCGACATTTTATATAATTAATATAAATATATTTATTTATATTTATATATTTATTTTTTCTATATTAATTATATAACAAAAATGAAATAATGTTAAACTGCAGATATCATAGAAAACTTAAAAAATTCAAAATAGCAAATAGTTATATCAAAGTTAAGTATCTTAATGGTTTTATTCATGTTTAATAAATTTTATTTTATTATGTGTATATTATTAATGAACGTCGAAGACCGTGGCGTACCAATTGCTAATATATATAAAATGGACCCTATCCGTTACAAGGATACTCTTTGTATTGACCCTGATTTTCAAGGTGATGACAAGCTAACTGTTAAAGATAATGAATTTATTCAACTTATACCTCGTCAAAAAGATAGAGAGATATTGTACATAGTAGGCGCTTCGGGTTCAGGTAAGAGCTATTTTGCCTTGCAATATCTTAAAGAATATAAGAAAAAGTATAAAAACAATCCTATATATATCTTTAGTGCTTTAAATGAAGACGCGACCTTAGACCAAATGAAAAGTATCAAACGAATTGATATTAACAATAGTGACTTTATAAATGAAGAATTCAATATTGATGATTTCGAGAATTCATTATGTGTATTCGATGATATCGATGTAATTAGTAATAAATATGTAAGGTATAAGGTGTATGAGATTATGAATATGATATCACAGACTGGTCGACACTCCAAGACCTCGGCTATTGTAACAAGTCATTTACCTTGTAAGGGTAATGAGACCAAGATTATCATAAATGAAGCACATAACATTGTATTCTTTCCAAGAGGATTAGGAGGTAGTTCTATGACTTATCTGTTAGAGAAACAATTAGGATTATCTAAGAAACAAATTGATAAAATAAAAAAGTCAAGGAGTAGAGCAGTGGTATTCGTTAAGACCTTCCCAAATGTGATTCTATTCAATAAAAGCGCAGAAATAGTAGAATAAACTATAAATAAATTATTATAATTTGATTTATTTATATTTTTTTATAAGCAAAGCTTCGCTATCGTTTGACAAAGCTATCCATTTTAGCACCAGCTGATTTTGCCCCAGCGCTCATTGAACCGCCTCGTTTCCCACCAAGAGCAGAAACTACTTCACCAACGCCTGGAATGGTCTTTAGAAGACTTCCAATAGCAGAGAAGAGGGAACCACCAACATGACGCTGCATCAAAGACCTTGAAACCTTTGTAGAGTGTTGAGCATCCATAACAATGGTTGATGTGAGGAAACCTGAGCTAAGAGAACTATTCCCGGCAATGGTTGTCAATAGACCTGAAGAAATTGCAACGATAACAATTTCAGGAGTAAGAGTAGCTCCACTGTTGTTAGTAACGGTCAAATTAATTTGCAGGTTAAATTGTCCACTTGACCCATTAGCAATTGTTGGAGGAAGGCTTAAGTCATAGGCAGGGTTAATTGCAAGGACTGACCCAATAGTTGCAACTTCTGTTGGAATACCACTGTTATTTGTGGTACTTCCTTGCATAGCATATCCTGACCATTCGTACCAACTCTGGCAAACACCGTTACGTTTAGACATTTTGTAAAGGTCCTTGTTTGATGCTGAAGCTAATAGACCAGACTGGTTATTGAAATTTACAGATACATTGGTAATAGGTAGGAAAGAAGCAGTGTCAGACGCTGTTTGAGCTGCAATTGGTTTTCTTGCAAATACAAGAATGGTATCTGGAACTTTAGACAACTGAATGTTAGCACAAGAAATAGATGCACTTGCACCGTTAAGAATTGAAGGAGTATTAGTGATGGGAGTAATATATCTTGGATATTCGAGGTATGGCACAACATTCTTAGCATCTACACAGTCACCTGGTTGAAGAGTAAGATAGTTAAGAAGCAAGTTAGCTCTATAAGGTGTTGTAGGGTCTGGAGTAAAGGAATAAGTCCAAGATGGATTTCTTGTAGACCAAAATCGCCTCATAGCAGCATCCATGTTTAGTACAATGTTTAACTGATTTACACCATATAGACCTTGCTCAGACCCATAGTTAGGCTTTCCAAAGATGAATGGAGATACCATAAGAGGTTCTGTAACTGTTACTTCCATATCAATAATCCAGTATTCAGTTGACACACGGTCACCCTCGGCTGTGATAAGAGCATCTTTCAAAGAATTAGCAACATAATGAGCAACATTATTAACTTTAAGAGGATGAGCACCTCGAGGAACCAATTCCTTATCATAACCTGCATTGTAGTAACCATTAATTTCAGTATTTCTGGTAGTAGCAGTAGATTGAACCTTGTAAGTGCTATCAAGAAGAGTTGGAGTTGTGTCTTGATAATGCCCAAGGTCTCTCTGTGGAATACATTTCAAAATACCATCCTTTACATCTTGAAGATTGGTTGAAAGATTGGTATTGTTAATAGAAACTGAAGCAGTTTGAATAAGAGAATTGAATGGGAAAGCTTGAAGAGCATCGTTTTCACCATAAAGCAGCGCCTTTTGTCCAATAGCAACATTACCAATTCTTGCCTGGAATTTGATGGTGCTTTCAATCATTACTTCTCTTGAAATAACAACACTTTCACTTGGAGGATTGACATTGAATGAAATAGATGAAGAAGATGCAGATGTGCTGGGATAACTCTGGTAAGTGTTATGAGCACCACCCTGGAAAACTGCATAATCGGTTCTACTGGTGATATCATTTATACGACTATCTTTACAAACGAATGGAGCAAAAGACATTTGATATTTATTTGTATAATATAATAAAATTAAAATAAAATTTTATTAATTAACTTAAATTTAACTTAATTATATTTTTATGTATTCCGCACCTCCTGTTCCTTCAAACGCATCGATAGCCAATTGGTCTTTTCTTGTAGCTATAACTAATACATTATAAGTACCTTCAGTATTTACATCTATATCTACGTGAATATCATCTACTACTTTACCTCTTCCTACACCAAAAGTATCTACAGGACTTATAAACACCTGAGAATTCTCATTTAGATGTTTATAATAATCAGGTAATTCTATACAAGCCTTCAAATTTTCTGTGGTCACTGTGTAGCGATAGAAGTTATCACCTCTTGTATTAGTTTCAACAAAAGCATGACGTAAGCGATATCCTTGTTCTCGTTTAACTGGGTCAGGATGTTTGATATCAAAGAAACCACTACCTTTACTCAAAGTTCCAAAACAAGTCAAATTACCATCAACAGTAGCATTACCAAATCCATTATTATCACTAACAACTAAATCATATGTCATTAAAACATCATTGCTCATAACAATGTCACCACCAGGTCCTTGAACCTCTAACATATTTTGAGAACCTACATTGAAAACATAACTACCAGGACTATCAAATATCATACCATCTGCTTGAGTTGTTGATATTCCTACTCTATTTCCTGAGCCGTCTGAAATTGTTAAATGTTCAGCGGCACTTGAACTTTGGAATGTAGCTATCGTAGAACCAGTTGCTTTTAATATTCCATTTTCAATAGTAGGTTCTCTTAAAGTCAATTTACCACTTGATTGTTTATCAACGTAATTATAATCATATAATACACTTGAACGACTTGCTGGAAGAATTGGTTTTGATGTCATTGCTCTATTTGTGCCTGTAGATGACACTCCACAAAACATACTTAGGTCAGGTGACCAAGCAATTCCTTCCCAGGTAATATTTGAAGCAGCTGTGTAAGCATTCCAATCAATACCATTAATAGATGTCATTACCCAACCTCCAACACCTCCTCCTTGAGCTAAAGCAACAAATACACTCAATTCTGGACACCAACAAATTGTATTCCATTGGTTTGTCGAAGGAGCTGTTCTTGCTGTCCAGGTAATACCATCTGGAGACGTCATAATACTATTACTTACACCATTATTAGCAACTGCTGCAAATAGATATAACTCAGGAGACCAACAAACACTAATCCAAGCATTATCAGCTGCAGATGTTCTACTTGTCCAATTAATACCATCTGGAGATGTCATAACACGATTACCAGAACCTGAACTTGCAACAGCTACAAACAAGGATAATTCAGGAGACCAACACACAGAGTTCCAAGCGTTATCTACAGGATTTGTTCTTGTTGTCCAGTTTCTACCTGTACTATCTGTAGTAGCCACTCTATTATTTGAACCAATGCCAACAGAAGCTGCAACAGCAACAGCTATTTGTAATTCACTACTCCAACACACACTTGTCCAGGCTCCTTGAGTATTTAAGGAAGTGTCGTCAATCCAAAGACCACTTGGGTCATTAGTATTACTTGTCATAGCAACAGTTCCTGTTCCATTTGGACTTATAGCAACAGCAATAAATCTATTAGCTTCAGGAGCCCAACAGATACTGCTCCATAAAGCATTTGATGTTGTACCAGAACTTAACCACGTAATACCATCGCTACTATAATTAACAGCAGGACTTGATGATAAACTTATAGCTACAAATTGAGAATTCAAAGGGCTCCAACATATACCACTCCAACTTTTTGAAGCAATACCAGAACGAGATACCCAAGTTGAAGCTCCTATATTACTGTTATATATAGATGTTTTTTGTCTTTTATTCATAACTTTCAAATCAGTAACTATAGCATTTCCTGTAGTTGTAGAATTAACCATTGTTCCAGCTGATGTAAGTCTTGTTTGAGCTGTAATACTTCCTATACTATTTAACATAGTCAATGAAGTAGTTACACTAGCAGCACCATTATTAGTTATAGTAACTGGATTAGTAGTTCCTAACGTTATAGTACCTGTAGGACCTACATTCATTCTTCTTGTTCTCGAAGAAGATGTGAATAAGCCAATATTACCATTTGTATTATCAGTAGCATATAGACCTAATCCAAAGAAACCTAAACCACTTTCTAAACCAGGTGGCAAGAAAGACCCAACGTTTTCGTCAATCAAATTCATTCTATTACCACCAAACACATCCTCTATTCTTACAAGTGTAGAACCTGTTTGAGCTGCTCCAGTTCCTCTTAATATAGTATCTCTTATCAAAGGACCACTATCTAATACAACTGTGCTACCTGTTCCTGTAGTTGGAGAAGTTATTAACACATTACTTCCATTCAATGCTAATGGTTTGCTTACTGTTAAAGAAGGAAACGTAACAGTTCCAGGAACGGTTACAGCACCAGTACCAGTAACAACAACACTATTAGTATTACCCAACGTAGAAACTCCTGTAACAGACAAATCAGTACCAACATAAAGTTTCTTAGCAATACCCATGCCGCCATCTATAATTGCAGAACCTGTTGTAGAACTCGAAGCATCTGTCTCATTATCAACTCTAAAAGCTCCTAAAGATGATATAGTAACTGGTGTTGTAGTTCCCAATGTAATGTCACCATTATTAGCAATTCTCATTCTTCTTGTATTACTTGCTGTTGTGTAGAAATCTAAAGGACCTGTTCCATAACTATAAAGACCTAATCCATTATTTGTATCACTCCATAACCCCGTTGGTAATGTAACAGTCTGGTCTATAAAAACAAGTTTTAAAGTGTCTGCTGAATCGGTTACAGATGCTAAACTTACACCAGAGTCTGGAGCAGCAGAACCTTTCAAAACAGTATCAATAATAGTAGGAGTATCTTGTAAAACAATAGGACTTGATGCTGTTCCAGTAATTGTAGAAGATATTAAATTCTTTGAACCATCAGTCACAACAGGTCTATTAGCTGTCAAACTACTCATATTCAATGTTGTAAGAAGTGTTGAACCACTTACAGTTAGTCCTGTGAGTGTTCCTACTTGTGTTATTTGAGTTTGTGAAGCATTAACAGACAAAGTATTTACAGTTTTAGTAAGACCTGTTCCAGCTTCAACTTGAGCAGCTCCTGAAAATTGACTGAAAATAATAGCATTAGTTCCAACAATATCATTACCTGTTGTATTTGTCACAGTCCATCCAGAACTTCCATTTACAGTACCTACCTGTACAAATACAAATGAACCTTTTACAGATGCTCCATTAGCAAAATCTGCTGCTCTTGTGGGAGCTCCTGTTGCTTGCACAACGTATATACCATTTTCAACACCAGATGCTTGATTTTTGATAAGAATACGGTCATTAGTAGCTAAAACAACACCATCTATAGTATCACCATTTTCAAATGAAGTTGCTAATGTTCCAGGACCTGTTGTAGCAACTCTTACAGCATCCTTTACAACTAAACCTTGTGCAACACTATCCACATAAGCTTTGTTAGCAGCATCGTTATTATTTGATGGAGTTAAAACGTTAGTTATAGAAGTACTATTCATATTCAAACCACCTTCAATAGAGGCATTACCACCAATAAAAGCTTTCTTAGCAACAGCAAAACCACCAGCAATAGTCATACCACCACCTTGAGTTTTAGATGTTGCTTCAGTAGAGTTATTGATACTAATACCTCCCTGGAAAACAGCACTTCCTGTAGAAGAATTCGAAGAAGCTGTAGTATTTCCTGAAGTTATTAATCCAACAGCATTAACAGTCATAGGAGTACTTATACCCATAGTAGAAATTCCATTAGTTGTCACATTACCTGAATAAGTTGCAGAACTTCCTGTAATTGCTCCAATGTTTGTAGCCCCAAAATTTCTTGTGCCAGAAGTACTTGTTATACCACCATTTAACGTAGCAACTCCAGTAACTCCTAAAGCACCATTGATAGTACCACTTGTACTTGTAAGAGCTCCTGTTGATGTTATTCCTAAAGTAGTTGCACCTGTTGTATTTGTTAAACCATTAAAAGTAGCTAATCCTGAAGTTGTAGTAGTCCCGGAATAAGTTGCAGATGTTCCTGTAATTGCTCCAATAGTTGTAGCACCAAAATTTCTTGTACCAGAAGTACTTGTTATACCACCGTTTAATGTAGCAAGTCCTGTAGCAGACAATGTAGATGAAAAGTTACCAGTTGTAGACGTTAAAGCAGCTGTTGTAGTTGCTCCAAAATTTCTTGTACCTCCAGTACTTGTTATACCACCATTTAAAGAAGCAAGACCGTCTACTGTAAAATTGCTTGACATAGAACCAGTAGTACCTGTTAATGTAGATATAGTGGTAGGTCCTAAATTACGAGTACCTGTTGTTGAAGTGATTCCTCCATTAAGAAAAGACATACCACTTACAGTTATTGTAGTAAAGTTACCATCTCCTGAACCACCTCCAGCACCTCCAATCGTGGTAGCTAATAGGTAATCCGTATCAATTCTGTCATCACTAAAATTATAAGGATTTGCAGATGTCATTACTATATCATAAGAATTTAAAAAAATAATCAAATTATTATTTAATGCCGAAAAGATATGATATAGTAATGACATCTGCAAATTTTTAGATTGTATAAATTCATTTAAATTAAATTATAGCTTATCCTATATTTGCAATTGAATTTTCTATAAGCTTATCTGCAAGCTGAGATGCCCCGGTCGTCGTCAAATGTAAACAATCGCTAAGGAATAATCCATTGCTATCATAACTATTATCGTAAAAGAAAACTCTTAATCCTAATAACTGAGCATCTTGGACAGCAGCTTTGATAGAGTTTCTAATATAAGTAAATCTTGCTGTTGTAGCAGTAGTTTCAGCAAAATCAGGACGAGAGACCCAATCAAAGATAGGTTGTGAAACAACAAGAACATCTCTCATATTTGTTTCTGTACCTGTCCAAACACCTGCATAACAAAAGAAACGGTCACTAATTCCTATAGTACCATTTGCTGCCAAATTTGTAACTCTAATAGTTCTTGTTGCAACAGTTTTCATATCAATAGCAACAGTTTGCATATAGAAATTTTCTTGATTTGATTGATACTTTATTGTTTTATTAGCAATAATAACTCCATCAATAGATATTTGCCATAAAGCATCAGTTGTATTATTAATATAGAAACTAAATGAATAATATCTTCCTGTTGCAGGAGTTTCTAAATAAGCATTATTTGTAACAGTTCTCATTCCAAATGCTTGAGGACTATTAATCCATCCAGCAGTTTTAGTAACAAAATCTCTTGCATCTATGATTTTATTTTGAGGAAGTCCATGAGCAATATAAGCTGATAAAGCACACGATTGCCATTGAGCATTATTATTATATAAATTCCAAGAACCTGTATTTCTATAGTCATTAATACCAAATTGCATAATAGTTGAACGATTAGCAAAAGATGTATTTTTTATGATATTATTGATATTAGTTGTATTGGATGTTGCATAATCAATACATCGACCTCCCGCTGCTTGTGATACAAGAGTTGTGTTTGTTTTTGTAGCTAATTGTGGAGCATAAGGTGTCATTCCTGCAACTCCAGCTGTCCAACTATCACCAGCTCCAACCCAAGTGGAAGTAAGTCTAAAACCATCAACTTTTTGAGCTTCTGGTTTTTGAGTAGATAATGTGTAATCTGTTGATATTCTATTGTCTGAAAAGTTTAATGACATATATTATTAATATTAACTATATATAAAATAAATAATTAATTTTATTTTAATTATATAATACTATACTAAAACTGATATGTCTTTCACGCCTTTTATTGTCGAAGATAGTCGTATTAATGACATAACTCCTAAATTAGACTATGCTGTTTATAGAGGTGCTTCTTCTAATAACTTTCAAAGTTATACGTCTAATTCTGCCTCTGGTAGTTCTATTTCCTTTAACATTCAACCCCCAAGTGAAAGTACCATTATTTCACGAGAAGTGATGATTGAGACCATTATTAAATTCCAAATTGAAATTACTAACGTACCTTCTGGTAATAAAGCGTTTTCTTATGGTTTTAACGATAGTTTCCAAGCTTTTCCTATGAACAGTTTGATTTCAAGTGCTAACGTCACAATTAACAACACGAACATTTCTTCAAATCTTCAAGATACTAAGGATTTAATATTGAAATGCATACCCCCTAAAGCATTAGGTAAATATCAAAGTACGTGTCCTACTATGGTCGATAGTTTCTATAAATACTATGGTGATGGTGGTAATAACAGTGAATTAAATGGATTTGTTCAATCTTCATATGATAAATATCTACAACCTAGAGGTTGTCATCCTTTACGTTCATATGCTGTTCAACATTTTGTTGGTGGAATTTTGATTGATGATAGTATAGTATCTACAAGTCTAACAGATAGATGGGTTATATCTTTAGAAACTAAAACAACTGAGCCATTGCTTATTAGTCCTTTTATTTTCGGTCCTCCCAATGTTGGAAGTCAAATGGGATTATACGGTATTAATCATATCGAAATTATATTAAACATCGATGCTACTTTAAAGCGTTTTTGGAGTTCTAAGAATTCTAATTATCAATACACTTTGAGATTAGACCAACAAAATCCATTTACCAGTAATATTTTATTGAATTACCTAACTCCTCAACCTGATAATCAAATTGAAGCTAAAAATGTTGTTCCTTACCTCCTTTATCCACGATATATCACACCTATTAGTAATACAAGCTCAATTGCTCCAGGACAATCGACTATTATTTCTTGTCAAAATATTCAGTTATCGAAAATACCTGATTTATTGTTAGTTGTTGCTCGTAAAGCTATTTCAAATCAAAATTGTTTTGATAGTGCTTCCTTTTTACCTATTAAGAATGTTTCTATCAATTTCAATAATCAGTCTGCACTTTTAGCAACTGCTACTCAACAGGACTTATACAAAATATCTTTACATAATGGAATTCAGCAAACTTATTACGAGTGGTCTGGTTATGCAAGCACTTTTGATTTCTTATCAACTAATGGAGCACCTAATACAGTTCCTACAGTTGGAAGTGTTTTAGCTTTAAATCCAGCCCTAGATTTATCTCTTGACCCTACGCTCGCAAATGGTAGTGCAGGGTCCTTCAATCTTCAAATTAATCTTGGAGTTGAAAATAATGGAACTGATAGTATTACACCTGAAGTTTGTATTGTTGCAGTAACATCTGGGTTACTTACTACATTAGCAGGTAATTCAAGTCTTAACAGTGGTTTCCTTACTGCTGAAACAGTTTTAGAAGCTTCTAAAGCACCTAAATGGTCGCGTGTATTTATGGAACGTAAGATTGGAGGTGGAATATTTTCAACAATCGGTAGACACTTAAAAGGAATTTCAAGTGATACAAAGAAAACTAAAGAAGAACCTCCTACAGTTAGGAAAAAATTAGTTTCTTATATCAAGTAAAGTTAAAAGAGAATTTCTCAAATAAATAGTAAAGAAATTTTTTTAAATGAATTTTTCTTTACTATTTTAGTATTTTAATTGCCTCTCTTTAACAGCTTTCGAA
>Ga0209278_1002135_pt1 | contig 11260 bp, 9 predicted proteins | sample JI81BgreenDNA_FD_187504 | JGI IMG/M metagenome (GOLD analysis project Ga0209278, IMG submission 187504) | Wastewater effluent complex algal communities from Wisconsin, to seasonally profile nutrient transformation and Carbon sequestration -... | ecosystem: Engineered > WWTP > Effluent > Algae... | reverse complement strand
GCCGGGGAAGCTGGCGTTGATGTAGATGGAGCGGCTGTTCGATTCCGCCATGTACATGCGTTCGTTGTAGCTGCCGAACACGATCAGCGGGCTGGACGTGGCGATCGCCTGTTTCACCGCTTCATTGTCGGGCTTCACACCGGCGTTGCGCTGGAAGGCGAACACGCAGGGCATGCCCATATCGTCTTCCAGGAACACCTTCATGCCGCGGGCATAGGTTTCCGTCGCCACGATGCCAAAGCTGGCGGTGGCAAAGAAATCCTGGGTGACCGAGCGCCACAGATCCCACAGCGGCTTGATGGTGGTGTGCTTTTCCTTCTCGATGAAGGGCTCCGGATCGATCCCGGTCAGCTCGCCCAGCTTGCGCAGGAAGGCGGTGGTGCTGGCCAGCCCGATGGGCGCCTGCAGATAGGGGCGTTCAAGGGTTTCGCACAGGTTGCGGCCCCATTCGCGATACATGCACACGTTCACCGAGGCATCGGCCAGGCGGCGGATATCGGCAAGGTGCGTGCCCAGCGGGAACACCATGTTCACTTCGCAGCCCACGCCTTCGATCAGGCGGCGGATTTCCGCCAGGTCCGATGGCATGTTGAAGGTGCCATATTGCGGCCCGATGATGTTGACGAGCGGCTTCTCGCCCTCTTTCCGCACCTTGGGTGCCGGCATCTTCTTCGGCCCGAATTCCTTCCACAGCCAGGTCAAGGCGCGGTCAGCCGATTGCCACTGATCTTCATCGATGGTGCGCGGCAGGAAGCGGACGATGCTGGTGCCTTCCGGCGTCACGCCGCCGCCGATCATTTCCGCGATGGAACCGGTGACGACCACCGATGGCAGCGCCGGATCGAGCGTCTTCCACGCCCGCTTCATGGCGCCTTCGGTGCCGGTCTTGCCCAGTTCCTCTTCGGCCAGGCCGGTGACGACGATGGGCAGTTCGTGCGGCGGCAGGCCATCGGTATAGTGCAGCACCGAGGTGACCGGCAGGTTTTCGCAACCCACCGGGCCATCGATGACCACCTGCAGACCCTTCACCGAGGTGAAGCTGTAGACGGCGCCCCAATAGCCGCCGGCGCGATCATGATCGAGTACCAGCATGGCGTCAGTTCCCGATGGCTTCGCTCGCCTTGGCGGCGGCGATCATCTTGCCAGCGAACTTCTTCTTGAACTCCGGGCGGTCCTGCGGAACGTCTTCCCAGATGCCAGCGGCATGGCCTTCGCCAACGCCCTGGAAAAAGTCCTTCATCATGTCGAAACGGCCCTTGTTGCCAAGCGCGCCGTTGATCACCTGCGCAAGACTGCCTGCACCCGCCGGCCCCATCAGCGGCCGCGCCGAGATGAGGTTGGTGAAATACAGGCCGGGGATGGCGCGCGTCTTGGCGTGCTGCACCACCGGGGTGGTGCCGATCGACAGGTCAGGATGGAATTCTTCCACCGCTGCGATGTCCTGTTCCAGGCTGGCGCGATACTGGATGCGCACGCCCTTGGCTTCCAGCCACTCGCGATCGGGATCAGACCATTTGGTGCGCGGGCAGGCGGTGCCCACGTACGGCACGTCGGCGCCCGATTCGATCAGCAGGCGCGCCACCAGCAGTTCCGAACCTTCATAGCCCGAAACCGTGATGCGGCCCTTGATCGGCCTGGCGGAAAGCGCGCCAGTGATCGCCGGCAGCCACTTGTTCTGCGCGGCCGCCACCTTGTCGGCCGACAGGCCAAAGGCATCACCAATGGCAGCCAGCCAGGCAGCCGTGCCGTCACGACCCACCGGAGCCGAGCCCACCATGGTGCGGCCAGCGGCTTCGAATTCACGCACGGCGGCCGTGTAGAACGGGTGGATGCACGCCACCACCGGCGAGGCCAGCGCGGCATACAGCTCACGCCATTCGCGGGTGGGTACCACCGGGCCGGCGGTCAGGCCCATCGGTTCCAGCAGCATCGAAATGCCCACCGGATCGGCGGGGAACATTTCGCCAAGCAGGGTGACGGTCGGCTTGTCGGGCATCACGGCAGGCGCCGCGACCGGGCCGGCCATGATTTCCTCGCGGGCATATTTCAACATCGCGCCGGCCAGCACGTCCTTGGCTTCGGCATGGGTCGGCACGCCGAACCCCGGCACATCGATGCCGATGATGCGCACGCCGTTGATCGAATCCGGCAGCAACTGCAGCGGCACGCCCGAAGCGGTCGGCACGCACAGGTTGGTCACCACGATCGTGTCGTATTTCTCCGGATCGGCCATGTCGTGCACGGCGTCGCGGATATCCTCGAACAACTTGCCGGTGACCAGCGTTTCCGAATTGAACGGCACATAGCCCACGGTGCGCCGCGCCCCGTAGAAGTGCGACGTGAAGGTGAGGCCATAAACACAGCAGGCCGAGCCGGACAGGATGGTGGCGGTACGGCGCATGCGCAGGCCCACGCGCAGCGAGCCAAAGGCAGGGCACATGGATTGCGGCTGATCATGCGGGCCCTTGGGATAATCGGCCGCATAACGGTCGAGCACCTCGGACTTGCCAGCCTTGGCGGCGGCATCGCGCATGGTTTCGGCCCCGGCGTGACAGCCGGCGCCCTCAAGGGGTGGCGCGCCCTCCGGCGCGGTGCGGACAAGATCCTCAGACATTGTCGTACACCACTTCCAGGCTCGGCTTGGTTTCGTAGGTGCCGCCGCGCAGATCGGCCTGGGTGGCCGGTTTCAGGGTGAAGTTGCCGCCGGTATCTTCCGGCTTGAACAGACCAAGCAGGCCATCCTGATCGAGCGGAGTCGGCCGCACCGGCGGCGCGGTTTCCACCGCCTGCGCCAGTTCGGCAAACAGCGGGCCCCACTGGCTGTCGTGGGTGCCGATGATCTGATAATTCGCCGATTTCTTGCGAATGTCGTCATGCGCCGGAATGCTGACCAGCACCGGAATGCCGACCGCCTTGGCAAAGGCCTGGGCTTCGCCCGAACCATCATCCTTGTTGATCAGGATGCCGGCGACGCCAACGTTGCCACCCATCTTGCGGAAATATTCCACCGCCTTGCAGACATTGTTGGCGACATAGAGCGACTGCAGATCGTTCGAGCCGACCACGATCACCTTCTGACACATGTCGCGGGCGATCGGCAGGCCAAAGCCGCCGCACACCACGTCGCCCAGGAAATCGAGCAGCACGTAATCGAAGCCCCAATCGTGGAAGCCCAACTTCTCGATGGTTTCAAAGCCGTGGATGATGCCGCGACCACCGCAGCCACGGCCCACTTCCGGGCCGCCCAGTTCCATGGCGAACACGCCGTCGCGCTGGAAGCAGACGTCTTCAATCGTCAGTTCCTCGCCCGAAAGCTTCTTCTTGGAACTGGTTTCGATGATCGTCGGAGTGGCCTTGCCGCCAAACAGCAGGCTGGTGGTGTCGCTCTTGGGATCGCAACCGATCAGCAGCACGCGCTTGCCCTGCTGCGCCATCATGTACGAGAGGTTGGCGAGCGCGAAGCTCTTGCCGGAACCGCCCTTGCCATAAATGGCGATGATCTGGGTTTCCTTGGTGATCTCACCGGTGTGAACGGGGTCAGGCTCGATCGCGGCCTCCTCACGGAGCGCAGCGACCTGATCGAGAAGTGTGTTGATGCTCATGCGATATCTCTCCAGTCGAAGACCATCTTGAGACAATTGGGGTCCGAAAAAGCCTGACCATAAGCGGTCGGGGCTTCAGTTGCCGGTACCTTGTGCGTCACAAGGCCCTCGAGTGACAGCCTACCGCTGCCCACCAGCGCGAGCGAAGTCGCGAGGTCGTCAGGCTGGAACTCTGTGGCGATGCGGATGCGAAGTTCACGCCGGAACGCTGGCGCGAAGTTGAACGACAGCGGATCGCTGTAGAAACCGGCCAGCACGATCTCGCCCCCACGCGCCATATGCATGACGGTCTGGTCGATCACGCGGTGGTCACCGCTGGCGTCGTAGACCGAGCGGTAATCCCGCCGCTCGTCGGTTTCGGGCCTGACCACCCGATATCCTTCACCGCCCGCCATGCGGGCGTCATTGATTTCCCACACCGTCGGCTCCACGCCAGCCGCCAGCGCGATGCGCGCCAGCAGGCGGCCGAGCACACCATGGCCGATGATCAGATCCGGCATCTCGCCGCCTGCCACCGCATGCTGGGCAGTGGCCGCGAGGCTCATCAGCACGGCTTTTTCATGCAGATCGGCCGGCAGCGGAATCACCCGCGCCGCACCCGTGATCAGCGTTTTCGCCTGGCCGCCAAACAGCCCGCGTGCGCCTTCGAATTTTGAGGATCCGGGCACGAACACGGTCTTGCCGATCATCGCCTTGGCATTGTCGCCGGCGTCCACCACCGTACCGACTGCTTCATATCCGGGAACCAACGGATAGCCCATGCCGGGGAACATCGGCATGCTGCCGTTGTACATCAGCTTTTCCGTGCCCATGGAAATGCCTGAAAAGTCGATCGACACCACCACGTCGTCGGCTCCAGGAGGCGTGAGCGTGAGGGAGCGCAACGCAACGCGCTCCGGCTCTTCCACCACAACGGCCAATGTTTCCATGCACTCAACCCCTCGTGGAAACCGGTCAGCTATGCCCGGCTGACCCGTCCCGATACGCCGGCTTTTATCCAAAGCGTCATGCGGCTGTAAAGCGCACATGACAGTTCGGAAAGCAAAATATTGGACGGGCTTGGTCGTCTTTAGGCTTGACGAAACCAGCAAACGCCGTTCCGCAACTCAGCGTTGCGCGGCGATCAACCGGGTGACCATCGGCAGCGCCGTGGCCACCTCGCGGGCGCTGCCGAATCCGGCTTCGGCCAGCAGCGCCAGATAGGCCGCCTGGTCACGCGGCCGGCCCGATCCCATGGCCCAAAGATAGAGGCCGAAATAGGCATCGCCCATCACTTCGGCGCCCATCGTGCCGGCCATCGGTTCGGCCAGCAACAGGCGGCCACCCGGCGGCAGCGCGGCATGCGCCTTTCTGAGCAGCGCGCGCACCACATCATCATCATGATCGTGGCAGATGCGCACCAGGCTGATCACATCGGCGCCCTGCGGCAGCGGATCATCGCGGAAACTGCCGCCGTGCAGCGACACGTGAGACAGGCCGATCTTGTTGAGCCTCGCCTTCGCGCCTTCGACCACGGCCGGCAGATCAAACAGCTTCAGGCTCAGCCGCGGGTGGCGCTGCGCCACTTCGGCCAGAAAGGCGCCATGGCCGCCGCCCACATCCATCAGGCAGGTGTGGCGGCTGAAATCATAGGCATCCAGCACCTGTTCGGCCACCATCGGCTGGCTGGCCGCCATCAGCGCCGAATAGGGCGCAACAGCCCCTTCACCGCCGCCCTGCCAGCTCGCCGCATCGGTCGCCGCCGGATCGCCGCGACCCGCTGCCGGCGCATAAGTCCAGAACGCCGCCAGCTTGCCCTGCCCGCGCCCGCCTTTCAGCATGGCGAGTGGATCGGCCAGATCATCATAGAAGATCTTGTGATGTTCGATCATCGCCAGCGCGCCCTGGTTGGTGGAAAGCGCCGCGCCGCGCTGGCCCAGCACCCACAGATCGGGCGCCGCCAGCTCCACCAGATCAATCGCCTTCGCCGCGCCCAGCAACCGCTGCATCGCCTCCATGCCAAGCCCGGCGCCCTGCGCCAGTTCGGCGGTGTTGGCCGGCCCATTGCCCAGGCGGCGAATCACCCCGGCATCAACGGTCGCGGTCAGCGCCTTGGTCTGCACGAAACCGGTGATCACCGCGAACATGGCATTGGCGTGATAGCGCGCCGTGCGCCGCATCAACGGGTTACGCATGGCAAAGCGCTGGAACGCCGGATTGGCCAGCATCCGGTTGCGCGCGTTCAGCCAGCGCAATTTCCATCCCCCAGATGCGGATTGTTCGGCCATGTCGTCCTTAAGCACGTGTCAAACGGTCTGGACAGTCGCTGCCCAAGGGTCTTTCATGGCCCCGGTGGTCAGGTGTAACTGCCAGACCTTAATGACTGATGATTCGGAAGAGCGATTTGGCAGGCCCTGACAGCGTTGTCATCATCGGAGCCGGCATGGCAGGCCTGTCGGCCGCCGTGCTGCTGGCGGCGCGTGGGCTTCCGGTCACCGTGGTGGAGCGCATGGGCGCCCCCGGCGGCAAGCTGCGCACGGTTGATGTCGGCGGTGTGCCCGTCGATGCCGGCCCCACCGTTTTCACTCACCGCCCGGTGTTCGAACGCATCTTTGCCGATGCCGGCACGTCGCTTGACGCGCATCTGACACTCCACAAATCCGATCGCCTCGCCCGCCACGCCTGGCAGGACGGCAGCAGCCTTGATCTGTGGGCCGATCACGCCCGCAACTTTGACGCCGTCGCCCAGTTCGCCGGGCCGCGTGAGGCCGAGGGCTGGACGCGTTTCCAGGCCGAATCCGCCCGAATCTGGAACGCGCTGGAAACCCGTTTCATGGAAAGCCCGGCGATGGGCCCAGTTGGCCTCACGCTGAAATACGCGCCCTTCCACCTGCACGAAATGTTTGCGATCAACCCGTTTGCGACGCTGTGGAACAGCTTAAGCAAATATTTCCGCGATCCGCGCCTGCACCAGCTTTATGGCCGCTATGCCACCTATACCGGCGCCGATCCCTTCCAGGCCACCGCCACGCTGATGCTGATCGCCCATTTGGAGGCGCGCGGCGTGTGGCTGGTGGAAGGCGGCATGCACGAAGTCGCCCGCCAGATGGCGCTGCTCGCCGAACGGCTGGGCGCGAAATTCCATTACAACGCGCACGTTTCCGAGATCATGGTCCGCAATGGCCGCGCCGCCGGGGTTCGCCTCGCCAGCGGTGAAGAACTCCCCGCCCACGACATCCTCTCCAACAGCGACATTTCCGCCCTCGCCGATGGCCGCTTCGGCGCCGCAGCGTCGGGGGCCGTCACCGGCGTCAAACCCCACGAACGCTCGCTTTCCGCCCTCGTCACCATGATGACGGCGGAAACCAGCGGCTTCGAGATGGACCGGCACAACGTGTTCTTCTCCACCGATTATGCCGCCGAATTCCGGCACATCTTCGGCGAACACCGCCTGCCCACGGAACCCAGCATCTATATCTGCGCGCAGGATCGTGGCATCGGGCGTCCTCCCGACGGCCCCGAACGCCTGCAACTCATCGTCAACGCCCCGCCCACCGGCGACGGCTCCCCACCAACGCCAGAGGAGATGGAACAATGTCAGACAGCAACGCTGGCGGTCCTCGCCCGGTGCGGGCTGACACTGAAACCAACAGCGATGGTGCCAGTGGGCCCAGCGATGTTCGAGGCGCTTTTCCCTTCGAGCGGTGGGGCCCTTTATGGTCGGGCCTCGCACGGGTGGCAGGCCAGCTTCCGCCGGCCTGGCAGCAAGACGAAGCTGCCCGGGCTCTGGGTCGCCAGTGGTTCGGCGCACCCGGGAGCGGGCGTGCCGATGGCGGCCTTGTCCGGCCGCTTGGCGAGCGCAGCGATCCTGCAGGCCCGCGCTTCGATCAGGACGTTGCACCCGGTGGCTACCGCTGGTGGTATGTCGACGCCGAAAGCGACTGCGGACAATATGGGCTGACGATCATCGCCTTCATCGGCTCGGTCTTCTCTCCCTATTACAAGGCCGCCGGCCGCGATGCCCCGGAAGATCATGTCTCCCTGAACGTCGCGCTCTATGGCAAGGGCTGCCGCCGCTGGGCGATGACGGAACGCGGCACCGGCGCCCTGTTCCGGGATCGCGCCACGCTGCGCATCGGCCCCAGCCAGGTGCGCTGGGATGGCGCCACGCTGGTCATCGATATCGAAGAGGAATGCGCCGTGCTGCCGATGAAAGTCCGCGGCCAGGTGCGGGTGACGCCGCAGGTGTATGGCCAGCGCCGTTTCCGGCTTGATCCCGGCGGCAAGCATGTGTGGGAACCGATCGGCCCGTGCGCGCGGGTGGAAGCCACCTTCACCAACCCCGATATCAAATGGGCCGGCACCGGATATCTGGATGCCAACCACGGCAGCGAATCACTGGAAGACGGCTTTGCCGATTGGCAGTGGAGCCGGGCCCATCTGAAGGATGGCTCCACCGCGGTGATGTACGAAGGCCAGCTGAAAGACGGCGCCGATTTCGGCATGGCCCTGCGCATCACGCCCGATGGCCAGGCCGAAGTGATGGAAATGCCCGCCCCCGTGGTGCTGCCCAAAACCGCGTGGCGGCTTGACCGCATGACCCGCGCCGACGCCGGCTACACCGCCCGTATCCGCGCCACCTGGGAAGACACGCCCTTCTACAGCCGCACCGCACTCGCCACCCGCCTGTGGGGGGAGGATGTGGTGGCCGTGCACGAATCGCTCAACATGCGGCGGTTCGATACGGGAGCGGTGCAGTGGATGCTGCCGTGGCGGATGCCGCGGAAGGTGTGAGGGGGGTGCATATCGCACCCCATAACGATTGGTAGAGCCTGTCTGCTGACATCTTGAAATATAAGTCACATTGTTAATGGACTTTAATCAAACGAGAGGAGCGACGCTTGTCCGCAATCATCAGCGAATGCGGAACCTATCGATATCGGCTTGAGCGCGAGCTGGGGCTTCTTGGAAGGCCCGGAGCCTTCGTTATGATCAATCCATCCACCGCTGATGCACATTGCGACGATCCAACTATAAGGCGGATCATGGGGTTTGGAAGGCAATTTGGTTGGTCGAAAGTAATCGTTGGGAATCTATTCGCATTTCGGACGCCAAACGTGCGCCTGCTAGGACAAGTTCACGATCCTATCGGCCCGCTCAACGCTCAGCATTTGGCTGCTATTCTTTCTGATTCAGGTTCCGTTGTTGTAGCATGGGGCCCAAACACGAAACTTCCAAAACTGCTACAGGCAGAGTGGAAGCGCTTCGTAGCATTGGCTACCGCTCAAAAAAAGGACCTGTTTTGTCTTGGATTAGCCAATGACGGCCATCCCCGCCATCCTCTCATGCTCAGGAGAGATTCTAATTTGTCGCGTTGGATACCACCCACACCATAGCCTAGCTCCGCAATCTGTCCGGCTTAGATTTTACTGACGGATCGGCCGACGGAACTTGACTCGAAATATTTTCCTTAGGGTTTTCCTTAGCAAAAAAGTCTCTAATTGGTACAGAAAGTAGCGCAATGACTATGGTTACTGCTGTCACGGTTGCGGCCGCGCCAACTTTTATATTGTAAAACTCTTTCTTCACCAATTCTAGCTCTTCAGAAAGCGCTTGAAGCGAATAATTATTTTTAGAAATCTTGGATATCAGATCAGAAGATATATCATGTTGACCGAATCCGCTCTTTACATATTTGTTTGACTTAGGATCTCCCTCCGAAAGATCAGCGATCCAGAGCAAAAAAAGCCTCTCACCCCGAGTAAGTGTAATCGGGGTCGGTCCACCGTTAAAAACAGAAAAAACTAGATTTCCACAATATCCAGGATCAACGTGAAATCCAGAGACATTGATCAAGCCCTTAGCTTTTACACCAAACTTCAAAGAGATGAATCCCATCGCGTCTCGTGGAATCTGGACAGCTTCTTCTGTGAGCAGAAATGCAAATTGGCCAGGGGGAATTGTTACGGACCCACCGCCACGTTCCATTGTTCTACCACAGATTGTTACTGGGACTGCCTTCTGAAGCTGTTTTTTAGCGTGGTCACTAAGATTGTCCTTCGCCCCAGGGCTGACATAAGCTTCGGGACCAAGAGTTAGCTCGTAAGCATTACAGTCAATCCTCGATGGATCGAAATCCTCAACAATTTTTTGAGCCGCACCATCTTTGGACAGGCGCTCGCCACTCCAAAACGTCATTTTTACACTTGCTCGTGGAACATAGATTTCTTCTTAATAGATAATAAGCGTGCGTGCATTTCGGCTGTTGGTTCCCAACCTTCCGTAACAAACAATGTGTAGGTAAGTTGGACCAATTTGACCGTTTCTTCGACCAAGACACGACGAAACGGAAAGTCCTCCAGATGATCCATCTTTTCACATGCTGCGGCCATGCGACCTGCGCCGACAACAAGTCTTTGCACGAAATCATCTCGGCCATTGAGGACGAGTTCAGGAAAATCCAAATCAGACAAGGAAATGTTCAACACGTTGGAGGAAGATACGGCGATGACCAAGGTGTCTACAGCAGTACGCTTAAAATCCGTCTCGTCGGGTGCATCAATCAAACGACCGGCATACTTCGCAAAATGCAGGGCCATGTGCTTCATTCGGTCCTGCACCGTGAGACGGCTAATTTCCCGATGAAAATTCTCATCGTGCTGAAATTGGGCGCGCTGAACTGCAAGCCAATCGATGCTCTGCCGACGAGCAAGGGTCCTACCCGCATTTACGACAGAGAGAGCCATCCCTCGTTCCCATCACCTTAGTCCGCCAAAAGGCCCTTTGCGCCACCGCGAAACCGATTCGACCCGCGCAGCGAGTAGCCTTGATGACAGATATTTATCCTCTCATCAAACTGCAAGGGAATCAATCTGATTCCCTTGAAGGCAGAGAGCCCGCTCTAGCCAGCGCTCAGAGAGCTCTGCAAGATAAAGTATCGACGCCGCTCGGCCAGGACGAAGCCCTACTGATTTTGCGTGAGCAGCAAACGCACTCTCAACGGCGGGGTTGCGAGGCCTCGCCGAGACACGCTTCACTTTTCCGGCAGCATCGAGCCGCTTTTCCGATGTATTTGCAAGGCGCTTCAGCTGAAGTTCCCTGACGAGCAAGAGGGTTGCCAATGCGCTCTCGTCTAATCCCAAGCTTTGAGCGTATGATGAAAACGCATGACCATCGTCCGCCGACAGCCAAGCCCCAATGATAGAGCGCCGGTGAACAGGAAACGAGTGTTCCGACAAGTTGAACTCCTGCTTGCCCGTTGGTAGCAAAGGTTCAGCTACGGATTAGTCCACTGAAAAGTTTTCAATGACGGCAATGCCTTCAAACTCGATGACCAGCGGAATCGGGCCGAAAGCGAGACCTTACTTACCATCTTTCCCATCCTCCTCATCCCCCGGCTTCTCGCGCAGTGTCCACAGCTGCCAGCCGGCGAAGGCGAGGACAGCGAAGAGGCTGACTCCGCCTTCGATCAGGCCGTAATATTCAACCGGGATCTCCATCGCGTCAGCGCCGAATTGGGCCGTCGGGCCCATAGAGCGGGAACGGCGGGCGCTTGGGTGTGGGCGGCGGGTTCTTGGCGAGGGCGTCCATGGCCAGCGCCACCGCCTTTTCCAGTTGCGGATCGCCGCCGGCCATCATGGCGGCCGGGTCCTGATCCACCTCCACATCGGGCGGCACGC